>Ga0187891_1002925_pt1 | contig 12398 bp, 12 predicted proteins | sample June2016WEW_21_4_FD_132990 | JGI IMG/M metagenome (GOLD analysis project Ga0187891, IMG submission 132990) | Peatland microbial communities from SPRUCE experiment site at the Marcell Experimental Forest, Minnesota, USA - June2016WEW_21_40 | ecosystem: Environmental > Terrestrial > Soil >... | reverse complement strand
TCAAGACATTGGCCATGGCCCCGGAGCCTACAAGCCTCCGCGGGAATCAATGTCCCGGACGCTACTCTCGTTGGCCGGTTTTCAGGTGATACTCATTGGCCGGTTTTGGGTGATCGCTGAGGCTTTTGAGACGCTTATTTGGAATGCTGGAAGTGAACCGTAACGCCGAGGTTGTCAGCCACACAGGCATCGTGGTGCACGTTCCATATACCTTTTTTCCCGATCCATCTGGCGGGACCGAGGTATACGTGCAGGCGCTCGCACACGAGCAGAAACGGCGAGGAATGGCGACGATCGTGGCGGCGCCAGCAGATCGCGACATCGCCTATGTACATGATGGACTGCCAGTCCGGCGTTTTGCGACCAAGTCCAGCAATACACTGGATGATCTGTATGGTGAAGGTGATAGGCATGCCGCCCGATCCTTTGCCCGAATCCTCGATGAAGAGGGCCCAGATCTGGTGCATCTCCATGCGTTCACCAGCCCAGTGTCGCTGCGGCTTGTGCGGGAATGCAGAAAGCGCGGGGTTCCGGTGGTCTTCAGCTACCATACACCGACGGTTAGTTGCCAGCAGGGAACACTGCTGCGCTGGGGAACACAGATATGCGATGGCGCACTGAATGTTCATCGCTGTTCGCGGTGCACACTTCACGGTCTGGGGTTGGATAGGTTTAGTAGCACGGTGGCAGGGAGTGTGCCCAAGTCATTCGGCAGGCTGATCGGACGGCTCGGCGTGTCGGGCGGTCCTTGGACTGCGCTCCGGATGAGTGACTTGATCCAGCAGCGCCATGATGCGATTCGGGCGCTCCTGACGGAGGTGGATCACTGCATCGCCCTTTGCCAATGGGTGAAGGATTTGTTGCTGCACATCGGCGTGGCGGACCACAAAGTCACAGTATCGCGCCAGGGGCTTTGCCACTCGCTACGAAGCACCGACACCGGTGAGGAGAAAGTGGTCCGGGGCCGCGACTCGAGCGTGCGCATCGCCTTCCTCGGGAGGCTGGATCCAGCGAAGGGCGTTCACATTCTAATCCAGGCTTTACGCTCCTTTCCGGCGGTGAATCTTCAGATGGATATCTTCGGCATCTCCCAGGGGAGTCGCGTCGAGGAGTACGCACGTGAGTTGAAGCTTGCGGCTGCCGGGGACAGCCGCATCACGTTCCACCCGCCGATATCCTCCGCCCAGGTCGTTCCAGTTCTGCGCACGTATGATGCTGTGGCTGTTCCATCGCAGTTGCTCGAGACCGGCCCCATGGTGGTACTAGAAGCGTTCGCGGCAGGCATTCCTGTAATTGGATCGAGACTGGGCGGTATTGAGGAGCAAGTGCAGCACGAGGTGGATGGCCTGCTGGTGGAACCCGCATCGGTTGTGGCGTGGGCAGAGGCGCTACGCAGGGTCTCCGGCAGCCCCGATTTCCTGGCACGCTTGCGCGCACGGGTGCGCCCCCCCAGGACGATGACGACAGCAGCCGATGAGATAGAAGCCGTCTATGCCGCGGTGAAAAGTAGCCGTCGATCCACCTCCCTGTACGAGCCGGCGTACGCCAAAGAACATCCAGAATCGAAATAGAGTGCGGGAGAACGCCATGGAATTGCCGCGAAATGTCTTAGACGGCCCGTCGTTTCCTAAACCGCTGAACTATAATTATTCCCATACCGGCCCCACGTGGGATCACAGTATCGTATTACCGCCCATTATACGAGCCGCTCGATCAATACCACCCAATGGTTCGATTCTCGACATCGGGTGCGGTAACGGCGCAATGCTGGCCGAAATCCGAAAACTTGGCTCATCTAGGCTCTGCGGAGTTGAGAGTTCCGAGTCTGCAGTCCGACTGGCACGAAGCCAAGGCTTCGATGTTCGATTGGCTGACGCAAGCACGGATCTGGTCACACTCTTTGAACAACACAGTTTCGATCTCGTGATCAGTGTGGAAGTGATCGAACACGTTTATGATCCTCGCGGTCTGCTGCGCCAGGCCCATGCTTTGCTCCGCCCAAAAGGGCGCCTTCTGTTGACCACGCCCTACCATGGTTACTTTAAGAACCTGCTGATCGCCGTGCTCGGAAAAGGCGACGCCCACTACAATCCGCTGTGGGATTGCGGACACATCAAATTCTGGTCGCGAAAAACGTTATCGGCCGCACTGGAAGAGACCGGTTACCAGAGCATTCAATTCTATGGAGCCGGAAGATTAGGGTATCTCTGGAAAAGCATGGTCCTCACCGCCACCGCATCGTGAATGCGACTACCGCGTGAAGATTAGCGCAGGCAATATGCGACATGCCCCTCGCAGTTTTCGCCCAACACGCGGCAGCAGCTCATAAGTGAATGATGTGCCACGCCTAGATCGGATAGCTATAGCTCGCGGCCTCCGCATTTTGCCCTCCCGCTTCTTCGGCAAGGCACGACTGGGCCGGTTGGTCCTGGGTTCCCGCCTGGAGTCCGCAGACATCGTCGTCGAATGCGGAAGAGGAAATCGCTTCCTGGTGCCTTGCCTGCGCGAGCCGGTCGCATTCGAACTGCTCATCAACGGTGCATACGAATCCGAGACGCTCGCTCTCCTCCTAAGGGCTGCTTCCGGCAACGGGGTCTTCGTCGACGTTGGCGCCAACATCGGTGCTTCCACTGTTCCGCTGGCTAAGCAACTCAACTCCGGAACAGTCGTCGCAATCGAAGCCTCTCCGGCCGTATATCCGTACCTGGCACGAAACATAGAACTCAATGACCTTCGCAACATCCGATTGCATCACTGCGCAGCACTAGATCATGATCGGGACAGCGTCGCCTTTTACGAAGCTCCAAAAGACCACTTTGGCATGGGCGCTTTAGCGCCGCAGTTCTCCGGTAAAGCCGTACCCGTCACGGCTAGAACCCTGGATTCCATATTGGACCAAGACAGCATCGACAGGGTTGACGTTCTGAAGGTCGACGTGGAAGGCTTTGAAGGGCAGGTCTTTGTAGGCGCAACGAAGCTACTTGCCGGAAGCAGAGCGCCAACAATAATCTTCGAGTTCTGTGATTGGGCCGAACGCAGAATTCAGAATGCACCGATCGGTCACGCACAGCGTTTCCTGTTGGATCTCGGATACTCGATCTACCGCCTCGCCGATTTTATGTCTCTGCGTCCGCAGCCACTGCGGAAACCACTTGTTGCGGGATATGAACAGTTGGTTGCATATCGGTCATGAGCGCACAAGACTGCGTAGCCGGAAGTGCACAACGAGTGAGTCCGGGTCGAACGGCAGCATATGCACACCTGGAACGGCTTTGTACGATCCTCAGACACAGCCGGGGCTTAGGAATGCGGAGCGCCTATGGAACCAGTTGAGGGCCCCATATACGGTACTCCTGGCAACTCTGGCGCCCCAAACGAGCTGGAGCGGGTTATCAATTATGAACTCTGCAAACGCGTCATGGACGAAGCGCGATCGGCGACGTAGTTGTGGACTCCGGGGCCAACATAGGCCTGTATGCCATTGCGCTTGCCAGGCGCGTGGGAACCGGGGGCAGGGTACATGCGTTCGAGCCGGAACCCGCTAATTTTCGAACTCTGGATCGACACTGCCGTCTGAATGGGTCACCGGGCAAGTCGTTCTTTGTCAGGCACTGTCGCGCAAAAAAGACGGTCGTGTTCCGTTCGAGACGAGGCGTGGTTGCGAATCGCGAATCGGTAGCGGCGCAACCGACTTCCAAATCGATTGCGTTTGTCTGGATTCCGTCTTTGCCGGCGGACGATTGGATATCTTGAAGATCGATGTGGAAGGGTTCGAAGAAGCGGTGTTAAGAGGTGCGTCGCAACTACTGAGCGAACAGAGAAGAGGACCTCGATTTATTTATCTTGAAGTTCATCCGTACGCGTGGCGGGAAATGGGAACAACCGCTGACTCCTTGTTGACACTGCTCACGGAACGCGGTTACGTTGTGGAGGACTCTTCCGGGCAACCCGTAAAGCAGATTGAAACATACGGAGGAGTATTCGCCCGGAGGCGGCAAAGGTGACCGGACCGCCCTCTGCGCGTATGAAGATTCTCTACCTCCAATACCTTAATCCCGCCTGCTACCCGCCACTCGAACACAGTTCGAGGCTTCTCGCCGCCTCCGGCTGGCAAGTAATGTTTTTAGGAATTGGGGCGTGGGGAGCAGGAGCCGATGGGCTCCATTTTCCGCAGCATGCGGGTATTCGGATCAGGCGTCTTGCATATTGCCGGCCAGGGTGGTTGCAGAAACTGCATTACGCGGCCTTTTGTATTTGGGCTTGCGGATGGGTTATCGCCTGGAGGCCAAAGTGGGTGTACGCGTCAGATCTGCTGGCCTGCCCCGTTGCTCTTCTATTGACCTGGATCTCCGGAGTACGGCTCCTTTATCACGAGCATGACTCGCCGGAGCACATCCCGGAACGGGGCGGACGCTTCCAGCGCCTCGCGTTGTGGAGCCGCTCCAAGCTGGCCGCGCGGGCGGAATGCTGTATCCTGCCCAATCAGCGGCGGGCTCGGGATTTCAGGGCGGAGATTCCCGCTGCCCGTCAGGTTCTATGCGTCTGGAATTGCCCCTCGCGCGAAGAAGTCCCCGCACTGCACGTCGCTTCGAATGGGGGTGAATTCTGGGTGCTCTATCACGGTTCTCTTGTACCTGCTCGGCTACCCCAGACCGTGCTGCACGCGATGCGGGAACTTCCTCCTCGGATCAAGCTTCGGGTGATCGGCTATGAAACTGCGGGGTCCCCCACGTTCTTGAGGGATTTCACCGCCACCGCATCCGAGTTGGGGTTGTTGAACCGCCTGGACATCGTCGGTGCCTTACCCCATTCGCAAATACTCGAATACTCTCACGACTGTCACGTCGGGCTCTCTCTGATGCCCATGTGCAGCCGCGATAGGAATCAACAAGCAATGTCCGGCGCTTCGAACAAAGCTTTTGATTATCTGGTCTGCGGACTGGCGGTTCTGGTTTCGAATCTTCCCGATTGGCGATCCATGTTCGTCGAACCTGGCTATGGCCTGCACTGCGTACCCGAGAATGCAGACAGTATTGCCGCAGCGTTGCGCTGGTTTTTCGAGCACAGGGAGGACACCAGGCTGATGGGCGAACGAGGGAGGGCTCGAATCATCTCGGAATGGAATTACGAGACCCAGTTTGCACCGGTCTTCCAGTTGCTGCAAGGAGCGGCTCGCGCGAAAATATCCAGACCCCAATGCCGCAGAGCCTGACAGAGGAGTTCTCAGTCCAAATGGAAATTCCGGTCAAAGCAGCTTTGCCGCCAGGGTGCGGCTTCGCAGAACGTTATCTCCGATTAATGCGCATATGTCTCACGCGGAGTTTCCTCGAGCCCAGTTACGCCGAAATTCCAAGAAATACCCGAACGCTGGCAAAATCGCTCCGTTACGCTGTCTATTCCGCTTTGCAGCACGTGCTCCGCCCTTTTCGGTTATCAATCGTTCAGACGAATCGAAGTACGGGGGAGACGATGATGGGGATGGGTGCTCTCGAAAACCTCCACGCCGCTATGCATCAGGTCGTGGGTAATCACGTGCCGGGGGACTTTGTAGAGACTGGTGTCTGGCGGGGAGGGGGAACAATCTACATGCGGGCTTTCCTGGAGGCTTACTCCGAACCGCAACGAAGAGTATGGGTGTGTGATTCTTTCGAGGGCCTACCCAAGCCGAAAGACGAGTACGAGGCGGACTCCGGTAGCCGGTTTTGGGAGTCAGAGTATTTAGCGGTTAGCATGGATGAGGTTAAGCGGAATTTCGACTTTTATGACCTTTTCGATGAACGGGTATGTTTCATCAAGGGTTTCTTCAGCGATACCATGCCTACAGCACCGATCGACCAGATTGCCATACTCCGGTTAGATGGTGATATGTACGAATCCACCATCGTCGTGCTGGAGCACCTGCACCCAAAGGTTTCCCAGGGCGGAATTGTCATAATCGATGACTATGGAATACTTCCAGAGTGCAATCGTGCAGTCGAAGATTACCGTTTGAAACATGGGATTACCGACCCGCTGCAAATCATTGGCTATGTTAAAGGAGCCCCTTTCGGCGCATACTGGTGCAAAGGAGGCATGAAAACCAGCGCTCTTGAAGCGTCTCTAAACACCAGGGTTCAGCCGTGAAGCGGCAATTTTTCTCAATCTGCGTTCCCATCGCCAAAAACCTGAAGGGGTAAAACCAGTGAGCATTGGCAAGATTGCAATCAAAGCTTTGAAACCTCTCGCAATGCGCACGATCTATCGCGAGGGAGCTATTAGGACCATTCTCGCCGGACCGTCCCGAGGCCTGAGATATCGGATTTTTCCACAGTTTGGCTTGTCCTACCTCTATGGAGGTTGGGAACCAGAAGCTCAAGCCGTTATGCTGAGAAGGATTAAACAGGGCGGAACTGCCTATGACATCGGGGCCAATTATGGTATGCATGCACTCCTGATGGCGAAGCTCGTCGGTGCTTCAGGTCATGTTTATGCTTTTGAGCCCGTGCCTGCGATCTTTCAAGGGTTGAAGGAACACATGGAGATGAACCGGTTTCATCACGTCCAATGCGTTCCAGCCGGCGCTTGGGATTACAGTGGCAGAGTCCAGTTCTTTACCGGCGATCATCTTGGCGCCGGCCATTGTGCTGAAATAGGAGGAACGTCAGGCCGCAGCATGGAAGTCGAGGTCCTCTCATTGGACGATTTTGTCTTCGAAGGAAACCACCATCCGCCCGACTTCATCAAAGTTGATGTCGAGGGTGCCGAGGGCAAAGTCCTGGCCGGCGCCCGACGGGTCCTCGAAACCTACCGCCCCGTACTTTTGATTGATCTTCACAATCCCGAGCAGGACGTGGCTGTAGGAACCACGCTAATGCACCTCGGTTACAAAACTCATCGTACGACTGATGATACGATCATCACCAATATGTCCGCAGGATGGCCCCAAGCCGACGGCATATGGGGCCAGATTGTGGCGATGCACCACGCCGACTCCCGCTGGGAATAACGCGAAAAATGAACACTCGCTTTCCACGCAACTGGAGTCGAGACGTGAATCTGCCCTTTTTCTCGATCTGTGTCCCCCAGTACAATCGGACGTCATTCCTGATCGAGGCATGCCGGCGCCTCAAAACTCAGACCTTTGATGACTTCGAGGTGTGTATTTCGGATGACCGCTCTACCGACGGCAGAGAGGAAGAACTCAAGGCCGCTTTGGACGGCCTAGGCCTTCGATACAGCTATTACGTCCAGGAAAAGAATTCCCGGTATGATGCTAACCTGCGGCGCGCAATCGGATTGGCCTCCGGCCGGTACTGCATCTTGATGGGGAATGACGACTGTCTTGCCACGCCAACGACGCTGGCGGAGATCCATGCGGTACTTTCTTCAAACGACAAGATCGGCGTAGCGATCACCAACTACCGCGATTTCGACGGCCCCACCATCTATCGTCGCGTTCGCCAGCAAGGGATCCTGGCCGGTGGACCTGCGCTCGCCGTCTCGCGCTTTCGCAATTTCAGCTTTGTTAGCGGCGTTATTTTGCGAACCGATTGCGCCCAACGTCTGGCCACCGACGAGTGGGACGGCACCGAGATGTATCAGATGTATCTGGGTTGTCGTATTCTTGCAGAGGGGCATAGCCTCGCGGAGATGGATCTTGTTGCTGTTCTGTTGCAGATTCAGATTCCAGGGGAGCAGGTAGACAGCTATGCTACCCGCCCGCGGCTGAAACCTTGTCCCTTGATCGAACGGCGGCTGCCCCTCGGGCAGATGGGCCGCCTGGTAGTCGCCGCCGTAGCGCCGTTTGCCGCCTCGAAACCTTCCAGTGTGAATACGAAGATCCTGCTGCAATTGCTCATATTTCCCTACGCGTTTTGGATTCTGGAATATCGCCGGGTTCAATCCTGGAACTTCGCAGCCGGTATCTGTTTGGGAATGCGTCCCAGGAATATCTGTAGCGGAGTGGAGCTATCGATGTTTCATGCCGTTCTATTGCGATTTGCCTATGTCGCGACTACAGCCGTGGGACTTCTGGTTCCGCTGTGGTGCTTCGATAAGTCCCGCAAGCTTCTGTATACTTTCGCAAAGCGGGCCTTTCAGGGGACATGGTGACACTGGCCGATCGCACGATTGCTCGGCGGCTGTTGATTGTGGGCGGCCGGGGCGGCACGAACATTGGCGACAGCATGGAACGGGCGGCTGGCGGATTGGGAATCGCTACCACCGTGGCGGATGCCAATCTAGCCATGAAAGGGCCTGCGCTGCTGCGAAAATGCCGGTGGCGCCTTTGCGGCCGCAAGCCGCTTCGCCTGGAGCAGTTCAGCGACACGATTGTGCGGCTTTGCGAGGAGTACAGGCCCGATCTGCTGTTGGTGATCGGCATCACTCCACCCGAACACAGGTGTTTGCAAGCAGCAGGTAAGCTCGGTATCATCAGGGCTGCTTTTCTGACAGACGACCCCTGGAGCCCGTATCGGCGGGCGCCGTGGTTTTTGAAGGCGCTTTCCGAATACGACTTTGTTTTCTCTCCCCGCGAGGCAAATCTCGCCGATTTGCGCGGCATCACAGGGGCCACGATCAAATATCTCCAGTTCGGATATGATCCAGACTTGTTTTTCCCCGTGTCAAGGTCAGCAGACTTTGCCGCGGATGTAATGTTTGCGGGGGGGGCTGATGCCGATCGTGTCCCATATATTGGTGCGCTTGTGAAGAGCGGGTTGAAGGTCGACCTATACGGCAGTTATTGGGAGCGCTATCCGGAGACTCGACACCTCACCAGAGGACAAGCCGATGTGGCCGTGCTTCGGGAGGCAGTGGCGAACGCCCGGGTATCGCTTTGCCTTGTCAGGAGGGCGAACCGCGACGGGCACTCGATGAGGACCTTTGAAGTGCCCGCAATGCGGGGCTGCGCCATTATGGAGGATACTGCGGAGCACGTATCGATTTTCGGGGAGGATGGCCGAAGCGTGCTCTATTTCCGAACGATCGATGAAATGAGGCGGCGGGTAGCGTGGCTGCTGGAGCATCCCGAAGAGCGGGAGCGGCTGGCGGATGAGGGCCACCGCTTGGTCACCGGTGGTGCAAACACGTATCAGGATCGCCTTGCTAGCATCCTGCGAACAGTGGGGAAGGCAGAGTTGATTGGCACTGCTTCTGCCTGTTGATTGGCGAGCCGGCGGGTCAGAGGCTGGCGCGGGCGTTGACAGCACTCGACATGGCCACGCCAGTCTGCGAAATCACCGATGAATGACGCACTCTTGATTTGGGGCACGGCACTTTGGATAGCCGCTATCGTCCTGCTATTCTTCGCCCGTGCTGAAGCGTTAGTATGGACTTTTTCTATTAACCTCGCGTTAATACATTTGGTAGTGGGCGCGATCTATCTCTTGCATGGCCCGGTGCTGCCTCCCGCAGGGCCGGTGATCGAAGGCTACCAATTTAGCGCTTACGGTATTATGGCGTTTGCGGTTCCTACCTGGTCATTTCGAAACCCGGCGTTCCTTCTGCTCGGACCTAGCGGAGGTTTAAGGAGTTCCGCGGCGAGATTACCTGCGATAATTGCCTACTCATTGGTGTCGTATCTACTGTTCGTTGCAATCAACTTCGGCAGCCTCGGCGTTGTCACCGGATTTCGCTCTCGGCCTGCTTGTGGCGTCGTTGGAACAACGGGCATTGCAAGATCTCCCTGGGCGATAATTGGGAGCGCTTTGCACTTTCGTTTACCGTGGGATTCAGCTTTCTGCAAGTCGGTGGATTATTTGCCGAAATGGTCAGAACCGCCGGCGCCAACCTCGTCTTTCTTCGTGTGCTCAATCAATGGAAGTCGCCTCGCGTAACAGTGCCGCGGCAAGCGCTCCCCGCCAACGGTTTTTCCGGTGGCCCGGATCGGTACTAGTAATGAAAGAGTTACAATGCTCGCCGATCCTGTGCGCTGTGACGCAAGCGGCAGGGTATGGCGGCATAGCCAGAGTCTCACGGATGTTGTTGGATGTCCTCCAGGTCATATCGGGGAATACGTGTCAAGTTGTCAAGTTGTGTTCCGGAATACCAGGTCCGGTAAGTACGACTATGAAGGTCCGTTTTGCGAGTGTGCTTGCCTTGCGGCAGCTTCGCGGCAAGGTTTCCTGGGTTGTCTTCGACCATCTTGCACTGGCCCGAATCCAACCCTTGGTGCCGGCTGTGTTTCGCAGGCCATATGCAGTATTTCTTCATGACATCGAAGCCTGGGGCCGTATGGGCCCGCTTCAAAAAGCGGCCTTAAAGGGTGCACGTGTCAGAATTGCTAACTCGCAATACACTGCCAATAAGGTCACGTCCGCACATCCCGACGTGGGAGCCGTACACGTTTGTCACCTTGCATTGCCGCGCGTGGAACCTGCTGCTGGACATCTGAATACGGCGCTACTGGACTCCATCTATTCCTCTGCTGTTCTAATCGTTGGAAGAATGGGGAGCACGGAGCGCTATAAGGGACACGACCAGGTGCTCGCGGCTTGGCCGGAAGTCAAGCGCCGCGTGCTTGCCGCACAACTGATCGTGGTGGGCGACGGCGACGACGTGCCGCGCCTCAAACACGTTGCTGCAGCCACTGGTGTTGGAAGCAGTATCCTGTTCACCGGCCGCGTCGATGAACACACTCTCCACGCCATTTACGACCGTGCCGCCCTCTTCGTGATGCCTAGCTCAAGGGAAGGGTTCGGGCTGGTGTACCTGGAAGCGATGCACCATCGATTGCCATGTATCGGGTCGACCGAGGATGCGGCCTCCGAGGTCATTGTCCAGGGGCAAACAGGCTTGCTTGTCTCTCAGAGCGATGTGTCTGGTCTCGCGGATGCCATTGTTAAGTTATTGCAGAATACAGCCTTGCGGCGTCAAATGGGTGAGGCAGGTTTCTGTCGCCTTGAGGAGATCTTCTCGTTTTCTCGTTTTCAGGCTCGTCTCATCCAACTCCTGCAGCCGCTCTGCGGGCCGCCTGGCTGAGCGGCCGCCTTGCGGGTTATTGGTTACTGGAATTGCACCGCTGGGGACCTCGATGAAGATCTTATGTGCGATGCCCAACAGACCATCAAAATTGGCGTGTGATATTACTACAACGGGGGAAACTAATGGGTCTTACATGTAAGGCCGTCTGTCGGTCCCACTCCGTTCCGCGGCATCACAATCTTGATGGAAGCTTTTGACACTGTGAAACAACACCTATATATTTTTTCTAACGAGCTCAGTGATCTGTTAGAGTGATGCTCTCGCAGATTCGGCCCCAGACTGCAGCAACACCTGCAACCTCAGAGTCCACGGCTCTGCAGAGTTCTTTTGTCGGAGAACTCCTACATGTCTGACATGACCTTCACAGAGGCAACTCCCTCGCGCGCGGTGTCGGCTCCTTTTGTGGAGCGGTCTGAACTACCTCATACCAGGATTGAACCGAGCAAAGGCTGGCCCCCTTCTCTCGTACTATAATTACGATTCGATCGATCTTTTTCTCGGAGTTTTACTTAGACCAATGGCTTCCGTAACTACGCGTCCACCGGACGACCACGACTTGGCAAGTGTCGCGTCGGAAACCATAGCGCTTCCTTTACTCAGCGCGCCGGCCACCGTGCGCATTGAGCCGCCCCGCGGCTGGCTCGAGCTGCACCTCCACGAAGTCTGGCGATACCGCGAACTCCTTTATTTCTTCGTCTGGCGCGATGTCAAGGTCCGCTACAAGCAGACGGTCGTCGGTATCGCCTGGGTAGTTCTGCAGCCGCTAATGACCATGGGCGTCTTCACTCTTTTCTTCGGCCGTCTCGCCAGGCTCCCCTCCGATGGCCTCCCCTATCCCGTTTTCTATTTCGCCGCGCTTGTCCCCTGGACCTACTTCTCCACCGCGCTCCAGAGCTGCACAAGCGTCGTTGTGAACAATCAGAACCTCATCACAAAAGCTTATTTCCCACGCCTCGTCCTCCCGCTTTCCGCCGTCGTTTCGGGCCTAGTGGACTTCGCCATCGGCTTCGTCGTCCTCCTCGTGGTCACCGCCATCTACGGCATTAAGCCCACGCTCGCCTCGCTTTGGCTGCCCGTCCTGCTGCTTCTCGCCGTGCTCACCGCCCTTGGCGTCGGCCTCTGGATGTCAGCGCTCAACGCTCTCTATCGCGACGTCCGATACGTCATTCCTTTCGTGATTCAGTTTTGGATGTTCGCCTCCCCCGTCGCCTATCCCAGTTCGCTCGTCCCGCAGCGCTGGCGCTGGCTGTACGGACTCAATCCCATGGCCGGCGTCATTGACGGCTTCCGATGGGCGCTAACGGGCCACGGCATCGCCCCCGGCCCGCTGATGCTCGCCTCCGCTTCCGCAGTCATGGTCGTCCTCCTCGGCGGCCTCTTCTTCTTTCAGCGCATGGAGGGCACCGTTGCCGACCGCGTCTAGCTCCGCCTTGGTT
>Ga0187891_1002922_pt1 | contig 12412 bp, 10 predicted proteins | sample June2016WEW_21_4_FD_132990 | JGI IMG/M metagenome (GOLD analysis project Ga0187891, IMG submission 132990) | Peatland microbial communities from SPRUCE experiment site at the Marcell Experimental Forest, Minnesota, USA - June2016WEW_21_40 | ecosystem: Environmental > Terrestrial > Soil >... | reverse complement strand
GGACGAAAAGATTTTCGTGCGCGTGAGGAAGCATCGATGCAGCCGGAGCTGCAGCCAGGAGTCGAAGAAGCGCCGCAGGCCGCGCCCGCGTCCCGCGCGCCGCAACCTACGCCGCAACACGACCGCGACTTCGACTGGGTCTTCATCGGACCGCATGGTTTGCGCGTCGGCTGGGCCATCCTTCTCTTCGCCGCGTTGTACTACCTCTTCCGGATGGTCCTCGGAACTCTCTTCTTCGCCGCAGGTCTCGTTCACGACACGCCCATCGATTCCGCCCCCGCCGTTTTGGTCGGAGAGTTGGTTCCGTTTTTCGCTTTGATCGCCGCTGCCCTCGTCATGGTCCTCATCGAAGACCGCCGCATCCTCAGCTACAACCTCGCCGGCGCTCACCGCGTGCGCCATTTCGTCTCCGGCCTTGCTGCGGGATTCGTAGCGCTCTCATTGCTCGTTTCTGCCCTGGCCTGGGGCGGCTGGTTGCGTTTTGGCGCTGCCTCGCAATCCGCCGCGCAGGCAGCGGCCATCGGCACGCTCTGGGCCATTGCATTCCTCCTCGTCGGCTCGGTTGAAGAAGGCCTCTTCCGCTGCTATGCGCTCTCCACGCTCACCCGCGGCATCAACTTCTGGTGGGCCCTGGCTGCACAAATCGTCATCTGCCTTTACCTCGCTTTTACTGGCGGCGGCAACGGCGCATGGGGAGTTTACGCTGCCGCGGCGATCGGCCTTTTTCCTTGCCTCATAATTCACCAGAAGTCTGCCCCACGCAGTGGCGCATTCTGGCAGGCTGCCTGGGTCACCTCCACATTTTTCGGCTTCTATCACACCTCCAACAGCGGCGAAAACTGGATCGGAATCTTCGCCGCCGCCTTCATCGGCTTTGTCTTTTGCTTGAGCGTCCGCCTCACCGGCTCGGCTTGGTGGGCCATCGGCTGCCACGCGGCTTGGGACTGGGCTGAAACCTTCTTCTACGGAGCCGCCGACAGCGGCCTTCAGGGCCAGGGCCATTTCCTCTCCGCCAGCCCCGCCGGCAATCCGCTATGGAGCGGCGGCGCCGACGGACCCGAAGGCAGCCTGCTCGTCCTCGGAGTTATTCTGCTTTTGCTCCTGTTTCTCCTTGCCCTCTACGCCCGCAACCCCGCCGCGCAGCCGGCAGATTGAGGCTCACCATGCGCCTCTGGCTCAATCGCAGTGCCGATGTTCCTCTCCGTGAGCAGTTGATCACCCAGGTTGTGCTCGCCATCCTCACCCGCGAGGTGCTTCCCGGTCAGCGCCTGCCCAGCACCCGAGAGCTCGCGCGCCGTTTCGGCATTCATCCCAACACCGCCAGCGCCGCCTATCGCCAGTTGGAGCAGGAGGGCTGGCTCGAGCTTCGCCACGGCAGCGGCGTCTTCGTCTCTCGCGCCCGCCGCGGCGTTTCGCTCAGTTCTGAAATTGCCCCCGAATCGCGCGTCGACCGGCTCATCGGCGAACTGGCCGCCCGGGCGCGCAGCATGGGCGCATCCGACGCGCTCCTCCGCGCCCGCTTCCTCCGCTGGCTCTCCTTCGAGCCGCCCGCGCGCTGGCTCGTCATTGAGCCCGATCCCGAACTCTGCCGCATCGTCACGCTCGAAATGGAAGAGAATCTCGCGCTGCCCGTCACCGGTTGCGAGCCGGCGCACTGCGCCTCGCCGGAGATGCTCGAGCGATCCATCCCTGTCGTTCTGCCTAGCAAAGCCGAGGCCGTTCGCAAACTGCTTCCCGCGGGAACCGAGCTTACCGTGCTCCAGGTGCAGGCCATCACTCCCGCCTTGCAGGCAAAGCTCCAGCGCTATCTGCCCGAGCACTCCTCCGACCTCGTTGGCATCGCCTCGCGCTGGTCACAGTTTCAGCAGCTCGCAAGCATCATGATCGTGGCCGCCGGCCTGGCTCAGGAAAACCTTTTCGTCCGCGACGCCACTCGTCCCGGCTGGAAACGCGGTCTCGAAGCCACCACAGGCGTTATCTGCGACGTCGTCGTAGCGCAGGAACTCCCCCAGCGCTGCTTCCCCATCGTCTTTCGCCTCCTCAGCGAGGCCTCGCTCGCGCAACTTCGCGCCATGGAGACCGCGCTCTCCGAAAAGCGTCCCGCCTCCGCTTCCCAACCCGCACTGTGACACTCTTGAAAACTGTCCTCATCGCGCCCCTTCCCTCACAACAGGACAGCTAACATCGGTGGGCATGAAACCAACGAACTTCCTGAACCGAAAGCCATCTCGTAGGATTGCTATCGTTGCGATCTTTGCAATCCTTGCCCCAACAGCAGGGCCGGCGCAATCGAGACACTCCGCGCCTGAGGCAGTACGTTCGCATGTCTTGAAACTTGGCGTCGGTCAATGGGTCCGTGTGCGCGAGCAAAGTGGAGTCAACCTCAAAGGCCAAATCACCAGCATCGGACCGCGGTTGTTCCAAATTCAGCAGCGCGATGCCGCGGGGCCGACCGATGTCTACTACGCGGATGTTGCGAGAATCCGCAGCGGTGCTCCGTCCGAACCGTTTCGAGGCCCGAATGGTGAATCCGCGGCAGGCATGATCGTGGCCGCAGTGGTCCTCACGGGCGTCTTTATTGGCATCGTCGTTTGCGGCGAGGGAGGCTGCAACAATTCCAACAAGCCAACGCAAGCTACGCATTAAGAAAACAGGGTGATTCGCAAAGATCTCCCAATGCGTTTTTCGTATCTTCCCTTCGCAGCGACCGCTAACTCGGCCCTCCCCACGCATCCCCGTCCAACCGGCCGGCGGTATCCTGAATCTGGCCAATGCCCGATTCACCTCCAACAAGTTCCTCCCAAACGCCGCCTGCGCCGCTCCAATCGCGCCGCAAACGCCGCTGGCACCTGATCCTCCTCTGGTCTTGCGCCGGCCTCTTCGTCTTGCTTCTCTTTGCCCCGCTGGCCGGAGTGCTCTGGCTTCGCTCCGCCGCCAAAGCCGCGCTGCCCCAGCTAGACGGCGACGTTCATCTGGCCGGCCTTTCCGCTCCCGCACTATCTGCGCCAGTTATTGTCCGCCGCGACGCCCACGGCGTCCCTCACATCGAGGCCGCCACTCTCGACGATCTCCTCGTCGCTCAGGGCTACGTCACCGCGCAGGACCGCCTCTGGCAAATGGACGCCTCGCGCCGCAGCGCCAACGGCGAGCTGGCCGAAATCATGGGCCCTGCTCTCATCCAGAACGACAAAACGCAGCGCGTGCTCCAGATTCGCCTCACCGCCCAGCGCATCTACGACCATCAATCCGCCGAGGATCGCCGCCGACTCGACGACTACGCCCGTGGCGTCAATCTCTTCATCGCGCAATCGGAGAAGTCGAATTCCCTTCCCGTCGAATTCCGTCTGCTCCACTACCGCCCGCAACCCTGGAGCGGCGTGGACTCGATCAGCATCGGCTTATCGATGGTGCAGACGCTCGACACCCACATCGCCACCAAGCTCTCGCGCGGCCGCGTCTCCGCTAAACTCGACAACCCCGCGCTCGAAGCCGACCTCTACCCCGTCGGCTCCTGGCGCGATCGTCCGCCCACCGGCATTCGCCTCGACCTCACTCAGCCGCAGCCCTTGCCCCCGCCCTCAAAAAACGACGACGATGATGACGAAAACACCGAGTCCCGCGCTATTCCCGGCAAAGCACTCACCGCCCCAATCGACACGCACGCCCTCCTGGCCCTCCTCGGTCAGCCCAACTGCGACGGATGCGCTTCAGGCTCGAACAACTGGGTCGTCGCCGGCGCGCACACCGCCAGCGGAAAACCGCTCCTCGCGAACGACATGCACCTCACCCTCCGCGAGCCCGACACCTGGTACATGGCCGATCTATATTCGTCTGGTTCTCACGACGCGCCCGGCTTCCACGCGGCAGGTGTCACGCTCCCTGGAATGCCGCTCATCATCGCCGGCCACAACGAGCACGTCGCCTGGGGATTTACCGCGCTCTACGGCGATGTGCAGGATTTGTACATCGAGAAACTCGACGGCAAGGGCAACTACGAAGGTCTCGACGCGCAATTGCATCCTCTCATCGTCGATCGCGAAGTCATCCACGTGCGCGGCCGCAAGGATGTCGTCCTTAACGTCGAGTCCACCGAACACGGCCCGCTGCTCAACCCTCTTCTCGCCGCGAACGATCCGCCCACCGATCTCAAGTGGACTCTCTACGATCCAACGCTCGACACGCTCCCGCTCTACGAAATGAACGTAGCCTCCAACTGGACCGAGTTCTCTGCCGCACTCGCCCATTGGTGCTGGCCCACGCAGAACATCGTCTACGCCGACGATCAGGGTCATATCGCTTACCGCGCCATTGGCAAAGTACCAATTAGAAGTCCGGCAGGGCTTTTTCACCGCCCGATTCAACACGATGTCGAAGATGCCAGGGCTGAGTGGGGAGATTTCATGCGAAGCCCGAACTCGGTATACATCCTTTTCGATCAAATGCCCAACGCCGTCGATCCACCTTCGGGCTTTCTCGCCACCGCCAACTCCCGCGTCACCACGGACAAATCGCCCTACCCGCTGACAGACGAGTGGGGCGATCCCTATCGCATCGAGCGAATCTACAAATCGCTCGACGGCCGCGACAATCTCAAGCCCGCGGACATGCTGGCTGTTCAGATCGACATCTACAGCGAAGTCGATCAGGAGATGGGCCACCGCTTCGCCTACGCCATCGACCACACTCCCGGCCCCGAAGGCAATGGCGATCCGCGCATGCGCCAGGCCGCCGACCTCATGCGCAGTTGGGATGGCCGCCTCACCACCGATTCCGCCGCCGCGTCCATCGTCACCGAAACTCGCGCCGCGCTCTGGCCCATGATTCTCGAGCCCAAACTCGGTAACCTCGCCCGTGACTACCACTGGAGCGAGTCCACGTTTGCCGAAGAAGAAATCGTGATGAACGCCAAGCCTCAGTGGCTTCCGTCCGCCTACAAGGACTGGAATGCGCTCCTCACCGCCGCGGTGCGCAAGGGAATGCACGACGGAAGAGCGCCCCTTGATGTTTCACACTGGACCTACGGCCGATGGCACGTGGTCGACATCGAGCACCCGCTCGCCGTCTTTCTCCCCCTCATCGGCCGCATTGCCGGAACCGGCCGCCAGCCCCTGAGCGGCGACGTAACAACAGTCAAGCAAGTAGGCCGCGACTTCGGTCCTTCGCAACGCTTCACCATGGACTGGAGCAACATCGACGGCTCAACCGAAAACATCGTCCTTGGCGAGAGCAGCAATCCGCTCAGTCCTTACTTCCGCGACCAGTGGAACGACTGGTACAACGGAACCACCTTCGCGCTGCCGTTCACGCCATCAGCCGTCGCCGCGCAAACTCGGCACACGCTACGCCTGCTGCCATGAAATCCACGGACACAAAGAATCCTGACCAGCCGTCACCCTCGCTCAACAAGCCGGGTCGCCGCCGCTTCACCGGCCCTGCGCTCATCCTTTTCGCCGCATTCGTCGCCATCGTTCCCCAGCTCATTCGCGGCAACTCCTGCGGCCACGACTTCGACGTTCATCTCGTTTCCTGGCTCGATTGCCTCAACGCCTGGCGTCACGGCATTCCCTATCCGCACTGGACGCCCAGCCCCAATTACGGCGCCGGCGAGCCTCGCTTCGTCTTCTATCCCCCGCTCACCTGGATGCTTGGCGCGGCACTCGGCGCCGTCCTTCCCTGGAATCTCACGCCCATCGTGCTCACCTTCCTCATCCTCGCGGCCACCGGCCTCGCCACGCGCGCCCTCGCCCTTGAAGCGCTCGACGATCTCCCAGCCACCCTCGCCGGCTGCGTCTCCATCTTCTCCGGCTTTACGCTCTTCACTGCCTACGAGCGCTGCGCCTTCCCCGAATTCGCCGGCGGATTCTGGCTCCCGCTCATCATTCTTTTTGCGCTCCGTGATCGCCCAACATCGGGTCGTCCCATCCTTTCGCGTTTTGCGCGAAAGGGTGAGAGCCGGGTGCCCCATGTCCCTCGCATTTGGGGACATGGGAGCGATCCCGAATTAACCTCCGACCCTTCGCGATCGCTCGCGCGCCGCGCCCCGCTTGCGACGCGCATTCTTGACGGTTCCACCGTCCCACTTGCCCTCGCGCTTGCCGGCGCCTGGCTCTCGAACCTCCCGCTCGGCGTCATCGCCGGCTACCTGCTCGCAGGTGTCGCCCTTTTATGGGCACCCGTCAACAAATCCTGGGCGCCGCTGCTCCGCGCCGCAGTCGCCACGGTCCTCGGCCTCGGTCTCGCCGCCATCTACTGGGTTCCCGCGGCCCTCGAGCGCCATTGGGTCGACATTCGCCAGGCCACCGACGATCCCGGCTACAACTTCGAGAACAACTGGCTCTTCTCCCGCCACGCCAATCCGCTCCTCGCGTTGCACGACGTGATCCTGCGCCAGGTCTCCTGGATTGCAGTCTCCATGATCGCCGTCGCGTTCGCCGCCGTCATCGTCTGTTATTTCCGCGGCTCTCTTCCAAGACCAGAAAAAAACCGGTGGTGGATTCCCATCGCCGCCATTCCCATCGTCGTTCTGTTTCTCCTCTTTCCCATCTCGCGGCCCGTCTGGCACATGCTGCCTCAAATGCCCTTCCTGCAATACCCCTGGCGCTGGCTTGAAGCCGTTGAAGCGCCCATGGCTATCTTTTTCGTCGCCGCCATCTGGCCCTCCAGCCGCAACGCCCGCCGCAGCCGAATTCTCGCTCTCTCCGCCTGCGCCGTACTCTTCATCGCTGCCACGGTCTACGCCGGAACTACCTTCTTCCAGGTTTGCTACCCCGAAGACACGGTCGCATCCACGCTGATCAGCTACCGCGCCGGAGCCGGTTTTGAAGGCATGTACGAATACGAGCCTCCCAACGGCGACGTCTCGCAGATCGCCACCGGCCTTCCCGACGCCTGCCTCGTCAGCGATCCGTCCATCGTTCTCGGAAAACCCGACCCCGACGACCCCGATGCGAACCCCGCATGGACTCCCGATCAAAACACTTGCCAGGCCACATTCGCAGAAGTCGGCGGCAACCAGACCAATCCCGAACACCGCAACTTCGTCGCCGCAATCCCCCACTCCGGCTATCTGGTGCTGCGTCTTCTCCGCTATCCCGCGTGGACGTTGCGCCTCAACGGCCAACCCCTGAATGCGGACCGACTCGCTGCTTTGCCGCAACGCGGTGACGGCCTCATCGCCTTCGCCGTCCCGCAAGGCCCAATCCACCTCACCATCGACTGGACCATCACCCCCGACGTTCTTGCCGGCCGCTGGATCTGCATCATCAGCGTGCTCCTGCTCGCAGGCCTTTGGTTCTATGAGCTGCGGTGCGTCCGCACTCGTCTAAAATGAAAGCGATGGTCTCCGACGTCAAAACGCTGATTCAGGAAGGCGCCGACCTCACCGACAAGGCGCTCGAGAAGCTCATCCCATCCGCGGACACGGTCCCTGTTTCCATCCACGGCGCCATGCGCCACTCTGTCTTTGCCGGCGGCAAGCGTCTCCGCCCGGTGCTCGCCATGCAGGCCGGCGTCGCCATCGCAGGCCGTCTGCCCAAAGGAATCGAGCGTCTCGGCGCGGCCATCGAGATGATTCACACGTACTCGCTCATCCACGACGATCTGCCGGCTCTCGACAACGACGACCTCCGCCGCGGCAAGCCCACCTGCCACGTGGCTTTTGGCGAAGCCATCGCCATCCTCGCTGGCGACGCGCTGCAGACCCGCGCCTTCGAGGTGCTGTCGGGCCTGTCCTGCCCACCCGACGCTACCACGCAGATCATCGGCCTTATCGCCAACGCCGTCGGCACTGTCGATGGCATGATCGGCGGCCAGGTGCTCGACCTAGAAAGCGAGCACCTCAAGCCCACGCCCGAGCTCGTTGAGGCCATCCATCGCGCCAAGACCGGCGCTCTGATCCGCGTCAGCGTTGTCGCTGGCGGCGTCTATGCCGGCGCCACCGCGGAAGACGTGGCGCGCCTCAACCGCTTCGGTCGCAAAGCCGGTCTTGCCTTCCAGATCGTCGACGATGTGCTCGACATGACTGTCGACTCGGCGCACCTGGGCAAGACCGCCGGCAAAGACGCAGCCACTGAAAAGGCCACCTGGCCCGCCGTTTACGGTGTCGAACAAAGCCTGCGTGATGCCGCGCAGCTTGTCGAAGAGGCCTTCGCCGCCCTCGATCCCTACGGCAGCCGCGCCTTCGGCCTCAAGGCCGTCGCCCGCTACCTGATTGAACGGAAAAACTGAAGATTCCCACCGTGGCCGGGCCTGATGGCTCAGGCTCGCGTCAACCAACGGCCGATCCGCAATTCAGCCTTACTTCCCCAGCGCTTGCCGCAGCTTTTGGCTTTGGCTCGAAAGATCCTCTACGGCCGCCTGCGTTCTGCCCAGCATTCCCTGAAGTTCTTCAAGGAATTCGGGAAGCATGTCCCAGCACTTGCGCACGGCTTCCTGCTGATCCAGCAGCGCCAGAGCAGCGCCGGAGACGGCCGTTACCAGGCCGAGGCGCCTGTTGCCGGTCACCAGCAGCACACCGCTTGCGGCCAGTGTGCCCGCCGCGGCATATCGGATCCAGTTCGCGGGTTCGGCACTACCGTCGCGCATCCCAACACCCAATTCGCTTGCTCCCTGACTTAACGGCACAACCACCATGACCCCTCCTTGCGTTTCCGGTCGCTGTCCGGCCCGGGAACTCAATTGCCTCTCAAGTATCGCTTGAAAACCCGGCCCGCGGCGACTTGAATCGCGCTCCGGCCCGCAAAAAAGTACCTCGCCGCAGCCGGCGCCTCTCAATCCAGGTCGATCTCGCGCAGCGGCTTGCCCTCCGGAGCGTCCTTCGCCTTGCGCATCGCCTCGGCAAATTTCTTCTCCAGCAAATCTGCCTTGTTCTTTTCGGCGTCCACGCTCTGCCTGAAAATCGACTCCGTCCTTTCGCCGTGCTCGCGCATGGCCTGAGCCGCCGTCTCCAGGTCCTCGAACATCCGCTTGCGCGGCGCCGAAGTATGGCTCACCAGCACCCCGCTCGTCGCGTCGATCTTCAGCATCGCCCCACAATCCGGGCACGCCACTTCGAACGTCTTGTCCTTGTTCTTGCTCATTGCAACTCGTATTTTATGCGCTCACGCCCGCCTTTGGCAGATGTTTTCCGCGGCCGCCAGCGCGCCTCATTCAATCGTCACCTGCAAACTGAATTGCTCCTCGTTCGGATCGGGCGGCTCCCACGAGCGTACATAATGCAGCAGCAACGTCCCCGTCCCTTTTCCCTTGGCCTCAAACTTGAAGATCTGCACAATCGGCCGCCCCACTCCCGGCTGCGTCGCATCCGTCTGCGACTGGCCCGTCAGCTTTAGCAACTTCGTCGATTGCGGATGCACGTACCACTCGTATCCCGTTGTGGGATTCGAACTGAGCCGCACCTCCAAAACATCTCCGCTCTTCAGCTGAACCGCTAAGCCCTTGTCCGCATCGGTCACGATCTTTGTAGCCGCCGAAGCAACGACCGGGCAACAAACCAACAGAACAACCAATGCGGAAAGAAGCCCAAAGGAAACAAGCCCCGACAAATCGAATCTCGAGAAAACGAGCCCCGACAAATCGCGCCCAGACAAATCGTGTCCCGACAAAACGAGTCCCGCCTTCAAATGAGCCCTCCTCTCAATTCCAGCAACCTGCATCGCCAATCGCCTTCCCGCGGCCGCAACCCAACTCCCGGCCCCGCCGCGCAACCCGAAGATAACTCCGCCGTGATCCGCGCGCAAGGCTCGCCGCCACCGATCTCAATCAAAGCCGGTCCCCTTTCGGCCCTTCCTTGACACCCCCGCGCCCTCAAGAGAAAGATGAATGGGCCGAACCTTCAACGCGGCGTCGCGGGTCAGTTTGAAGGGTACGGACTTCAGCTGAAGGGTACGGGCTTCAGCCCGTACGTAAGTCGAGCAAGATTGAAGCGGGCTTTAGCCCCTGAGTGAGATTTCCTTCAGACGGACCCTCGACCCAAAGCCGCGCAACGTACGAATCTCTGTTCACTTTAGGAAATGACCGAATGAAAACGATCTCGACCAATCCGCTGCGCCTCTTCGCGCCGTCAACCTTCGCGATTCTCAGCCTCTTTCTCGCCGCCAGCCCCACTCCCGCGCAAACACTTGCCAGCCCAGCGCAGCCCGCCGCGCCAACCCGCATCACCTCCGCGCCCCTACAAGTCGATCGCCTCGATCCCGCGAGTGCCCGCATCGTCCCGGCCAACGCCAAGCTCGAGCGCGTCGCCACCGGCTTCACCTGGGTCGAAGGCCCCGTGTGGGTCAATGGCAGCCTCTTCTTTGCCGACATTCCTTCCAACACCATTCGCCGCTGGACCCCCGGCAAGGGCGTCAGCATCTTTCTCCAGCCCAGCGGCTACAAGGGTTCCGCTCCATACGGCGGCCGTGAGCCCGGCTCCAACGGCATGACCCTTGACGCATCGGGCTGCCTCACCGTCGCCGGTCACGCCCAGCGCGACGTCTTCCGCTTCGAATCCCTCAACCCTGAAGCTGTTCAAACCGTCCTCGCCGATCGTTACCAGAGCCTCCGCCTCAACAGCCCCAACGATCTCGTCTACCGCTCCGACGGCTCCATCTACTTCACCGATCCGCCCTACGGCTTGCGCAAGCAGAACGACGCAGACCCCGACAAAGAACTCCAGGTCAACGGCGTCTATCGCATTCCGGGAGCTGTCGCCCAAAAGCCCGGCGCGCCGCCCGCCCGCAACGACCTCCAGCTTCTCATCTCAGACTTGCCGCGCCCCAACGGCATCGCTTTCTCGCCCGGCGAAAAATTCCTCTACGTCGACTCCACCGAGCCAACGAAAATCTGGATGCGCTATCGCGTGCTCCCCGATGGCACGCTCGCTGATCCCACGCTCCTCTATGACGGAACTAGCGATCCGCGCCCCGGCGGGCCCGACGGCATGAAGGTCGATGTCCAGGGAAACATCTACAGCGCCGGCCCCGGCGGCGTCGTCGTTCTCTCGCCCGAAGGCAAGCACCTCGCAACGCTTCTCATCCCGGAGCGCGTCGCCAACGTGGCCTGGGGCGGTCCCGATCGCCGAACGCTCTACATCTGCGCCAGCTCCAGTGTCTATCGCGTCCGCCTCTTGATCCCCGGCGAACCCATCGTGCAGTCGAAGTAGCGCGCCTTACGCTCGCAGCCCCGCCGGAAGCGCCGTCAACGCGCTAGCCGTGTGCAGTTAACCTCCAAGTCGTGGTTCATACTCCCCGTTTTTCATGTCGCCATTTACGTTCTGCGTCTTCGCGCTCAAAGATGATAGCCATCAGCCATCGATGAATGCTAAACTGCGCAAATCCAGGCACAGAGCCAGGCGCAGAAGCAACCCTAGAATCACTGTGGCTTGCGCCTCGCGCAAAGCAAAGGGCAAAAAAACCAACGACGAGGGAACTTGACCATGCAAAAATGCGATGCCATGAAATTTCTGCGGATCGCCGCCTTGCCGGTGATCGCGATCATCATTGGGCTTACAGCCTCTGTCTCCGCTCGAGCGCAAGCGAAGCCGTCTACGGCCCCAGCCGCACCACCGGTCCAGTTGCAGCCCTACACTGCGCCGGACCAAAGCGCCTCTGCCGGTGTGCCTGCCGGATGGAAAGTTGCATCAGCCTCGGGGACGAATATCGTATTGTCTGGGCCACAACCAAGCGAGGTCATCGACCTTGGTGAAGGAGTGATCGCGCACGACGGTCCTTTTCAGGTCGGGCAGAAGGGACCCGACGGCTCGAATATGTCCATGCCGTTCTCGGCAAAGCTTACTGACAAGCTCACCATGGTTTTCGAGCAGCGTGCCGCGCTCAGCGGAAATCCTGCTCCTCAGATTAAATTCCTTTACGCGGCGCCTCTTCAATCGCTACCGGCTGGGTTCCAATGCGGCGTGTTTGTTATCGCCGTTTCCGGGATCGCCACCCCGGGTGATGCCCTGGGCATATTCTGCTCGCTCCCCGAAGACTCCGCCCAATTTTTCAAAACCTTTTTGACGTTTGGATCCGCCCCGACCGCCATAGCAGCCAAGGATGTGCCCACCGTTGCGGCCGTCCTTAAGAGCTACAAGATACCTCCTGCCTGGCTGCAGAAAAAGTTTGCTCCCTTCACAGCCCCCGCCTCGGCATCACCTGGTCAGGGGACCGGCAGTCCGGCCGAGGTCCAAATGTATCTACAGGCGATGCAGGAACAACAGGAAGTCATCGATCGCGGCGCCACTTGCGCAGACGCAGGCATCATCGGCACTCCGAACATTCAGGTTGCCAGAGAGTGCGGCGGATGGGAGTCGAGCTACTAGAGCATGTTTCATAAACAGTGCCTCAGCGTAATCCAGAAGCAAGCGATGTAGAAGAAGGCTTGGTAGGTGGAGAGCAGATGCTCATGGCGAACCAGCAATCGGCGGAATTGACCAAGC
>Ga0187891_1002921_pt1 | contig 12413 bp, 12 predicted proteins | sample June2016WEW_21_4_FD_132990 | JGI IMG/M metagenome (GOLD analysis project Ga0187891, IMG submission 132990) | Peatland microbial communities from SPRUCE experiment site at the Marcell Experimental Forest, Minnesota, USA - June2016WEW_21_40 | ecosystem: Environmental > Terrestrial > Soil >... | reverse complement strand
GGATATGGGGCCGTCGGCGTTGCGTGTGGCGGGGCTGGAGGCCAAGCTGGAAGCGCTCGGCCATGCCGTTACCGATCGCGGCAACGTGCAGGTGGCGGTTGCGGAGACGATGCGGCGGGGCGATGCACATGCTCGCTTTCTAAAAGAGATTGCACAGTGCGACCAGGAAATTGCCGAACGCGTCGAGCAGGCGCTCGCGCGAGGCGCTACGCCGATCGTGCTAGGCGGGGACCACTCAGTGGCCGCAGGCACGGTGGCAGGCGTGGCCAATCATTTTCGGGCGGTGGGACAGGCGGTGGGGCTGATCTGGATCGATGCGCACTCCGACATGAACACGCCGGAGACATCGACTTCAGGCAATGTGCATGGCATGCCGCTCGCAGCCGTGCTGGGAATGGGCCCGGCCGAGTTGAGCAGTTTGCTCGGCTGGTCGCCGAAGGTGCTTCCAAAGCACACGGTCCTGGTGGGCATACGCGATGTGGACGAGGCCGAGCGGGAGAACGTCCAGCGCGCCGGGATTACGGCGTACACCATGCGGGACATCGACGAGCTCGGCTTGCGCGCGGTGATGGAGAAAGCGATCAAGACGGCGGCGAACGGGACTGCCGGCTATCACGTGTCGATGGACATGGATTGGGTCGATCCCGTGGAGGCGCCGGGCGTGGGCACTCCGGTGCCGGGCGGGGCAACGTATCGCGAAGCTCATCTGGCGATGGAGATTCTCGCCGATCACGGAGGGATGCTGAGTCTCGAGGTCGTTGAGGTGAATCCGATTCTGGATGAACACAACCGGACGGCGGAGCTGGCCGTGCAGCTGATTTGCTCTGCGTTCGGGAAGAAGATCTTCTAAAACAACCGTGAGCATCGCGGAGACTGTGCGGGCGTAGGGCCGGGGCGGCGTTCGTGGTTTTCGCTCTTTCGAGACCGACCGTCTTGCGCCCGCATAAGCGGGCTGGCGAAACGGAATCGCGTACTTGATCCCCAGGCTTGCGCCTGGGGCTACCGTCTTTGCGCCCGCTGAAGCGGGCGCGAGGCGCGCGGCACTCCTCAAGAAGCAACCGCAGATCCTTCGGCTCCCTGCGCTGCGTTCCGGTCGCTCAGGATGACAGCAAAGGGGATGGGGCGCGCGGGCTCTTGCTCAGGCTGCGTGAATTGGTAATGGCTCGCGTCAAAGTGCGGGCGTGGACGCCCGCACGACAGCCGGTCTGGAGACCGGCGCTACATTCCTTTCGTTACAGATTCACGCGGTCTCGGTACTAGGGGGTTGCGGGGGATCCGGCTAGCTCGGAGAGCAATTCGGCGTCGAGGGCGGGGCTGGGCTGGCCGTCGGAGGTGGAGATGAGCTCGCGGGGCACGAAGAGGATGGCAGGCAAGATGAGGAAGTAGGTGGCGGTCATGGCGATGACGCAATAGAGAAAGCCGTGCGTGGTGCTGAGGCCGTAGATCTTTGTGCCCACAACGTCACTGGCGCGGAAGGCCAGATTATTGACTGCATCGGCAGCCATCATCAGAGTTCCCTGCAAGCCGGGCGGGCAGGAGCGGATGGCGAGATCGTAGAAGGCGCACTGACCGAGGGCGCTCATCATGCCCATGACGCTCGCGAGCAAGAGGGCTTGGCGGCCGGAATGAATGAAGGCCAGCGGGATCATGGATGGAATGCCAACCATTGCGCCGCACCAGAGGAGCTTGCGCAGAGGAAAGCGTGTGCAGAGGATGCCGTAGAGCACGACGACGGGAATGTAGGAGCCGTAGAAGATGCAGTTGAAGTTGGCGTAGACCGAGTCGGGCGCGTGGAGCTGGTTGGAGAGATAGAACTGCATGGGCGTGTTGAAGCCGGGCATGAAATTCCACAAGAGAATGATGAAAATTGCCGGATAGACAGCGCGATGCTTCACGAGGCGCTTGAGATCGCCGAGAAATGTTGTGCCGCGCGCGTGCGGGTTGTCATAGGCATGGCTGAAGACGACGCGAGGCTTGAGGAATCCGTAAAGGCAGAGCGGGAGGGTGACGGCGGCGGTGAGGATGAAGGTCTGGCGGGGCGAGAGGTGCTCAGTGATGAAACCGGAGGCGAAGTAGGCGACGATGAAGGAAATGTACCGGAAGACCATCCAGAGGGCGCTGAGGCGGCCAGACATGAGCTCTTCCTGGCCAATCAGGCTGATGAGGCCGGAGTAGGCAGCCATGAGGAAGCGGAAGGAGATCATGGCGAGAAACACGCCGATGAGCAGCCCGGAATAGGAGAGGTGGGTGAGAGCGAGCCAGACAAAGACGAGAATGGCGAGCGGGCCGAAAAGACGGAAGTAGCCGCGATCGCGCCAGCCGAATGGATCCCAGAGGTCGCGGGTCATGCCAAAAGCGAAGCCGACGTACATGGGGATTCCGGTGAGCAGGCGGAAGAGAGAGACCTGCGACGCGGTGGCATGCAGGTGGTTCTTGAGCATGAAGGCGGTGGGAATGTCGAGGAGGATGTCAGGCGCAACGGCGAAGATGATCAGCGTGAGCGAGCTGAAGTAGAGGAAGAGCTGCTGATTTTTTGAAAGCCTGACAATGGAAGGGGCCATTGGGGTGGCGGTAGTTTAGCACGCGTGCGCTGGGCGCGAGATAAGGAGTTTGAGGTAGAGAGCAGTTTATTCTTGCTGAACTGAGGACCGCAGGGACTCAGGGGGAGAGGGAGAGAAAAGACGGGGACCAAGGGAACGGGGGACCAAGGGACCGGGAAGAGGGGAGCGAGGGAGCGAGAGACGTGGGAACCGTTATACCGCTTGGAGACGCGTCGCGACGGACGCGAGGGTTTGCGTGGGCGACGGCGCTGATTATCGCGGCGAACGCGTACGTGTTTCTGCTCGAGCTGGAGGGCGGCGAGGCTTTCGTGAAGCGGTGGGCGGTGATTCCCCTGCAGATTGAGCACGGCCACCATTGGATCACGATTCTTACTGCGATGTTCATGCACGCGGGCTGGCTGCACATTCTTGGCAACATGGTTTTCCTGTGGGCGTTTGGGCCGGCGATTGAGGACGCGATGGGGCGGTTTCGCTACATTGCGTTCTACCTGATGGGCGGGGTGGTGGCGATGCTGGCGCAGGTGGCGGGAAGCCCAGGCTCGAGGATTCCCTGCCTGGGCGCGAGCGGAGCGATAGCGGCGGTGATGGGCGCGTTCATCGTGACGTATCCGCGGGACCGGATTCGATCGGTGGTGTGGATCTTGATCTTCATCCGGGTGACGTATATTCCGGCGGTGCTGCTGATCGGGTTCTGGTTTGTGATTCAGTTGCTGAGCGTGGGCTCGGTGGCAACGGTGCAGACGGGCGGAGTGGCGTACCTGGCGCATGTGGGCGGGTTTATTTTTGGGGTGGTGACGGCACGGCTGTGGGTGAGAAGAGCAGCCAGTAGCTGGTAGCTTGCAGCTTGTGGCGTGCGAGCGCGTGGGGTCGAGCTATCCCAGGTCTCAAAATCGAGATCTCCACCCCAGGGACGTGGACCTGTCCCCGGGGGCCCCGGACCTGGGGCACCCATCTAAGGGCGTGCGGGCGGGAAATGATTCGTGTTTCTGAGGCGATGCGGAGCGCGAGCTTCTATCATCAGAAACATGCGATTCGACATTGTGACCATCTTTCCGGGGTTCTTTGAGGGCGTGTTTGCGCACGGGATTGTGCGCCGGGCGCTGAAGGAAGGATTGGTGACGGTGGAGGCGCACGATCTGCGGGAGTTTGCGCATGACCGGCACCGCACGGTTGACGATCGTCCGTTTGGCGGCGGCGAGGGGATGGTGTTGAAGCCGGAGCCGCTGGCGGAGGCGCTGGAGGCGCTGGGAATCAAGAGCAGAGATCAGAGAGCAGAGATCAGAGATCAGGGGACGCGGGTGATTCTGCTGTCGGCGCAGGGGCGGCTTTTTACGCAGGCTGTGGCGCGGGGTCTGGCGGGCGTGGAGCGCGTGGTGCTGGTGTGCGGGCGGTATGAGGGCGTGGACGAGCGAGTGAATGAGCTCTACTGCGACATGGAGCTCTCGATCGGCGACTACGTGCTGAGCGGGGGCGAGCTGGCGGCGGCGGTGGTGGTGGATGCGACCATGCGGCTGATTCCCGGGGTGCTGGGCAACGAGGCTTCAGGCGAGTTCGAGAGCTTTGGCGCGGCGGATGCGGAGATCGATGTGGATGTGGAGGGGGTTCCGCGATCGCAGCATGGAGCCGGGGGCCTGGTGGATTATCCGCAGTACACGCGGCCGGCGGAGTTCGGCGGGCTGCGCGCGCCGGAGGTGCTGATGAACGGCGATCACGCGGAGATCAGGCGTTGGCGGCGGGAGCAGCAACTGCGCAAGACGCTCAAGAATCGGCCGGAACTGCTGGAGCGGGCGCCGCTGAGCGCGGAGGACGTGCGGATTCTCAAGGCGATTCGTGGCGCGGAGAAGTTGTGAGACCGTAGGGATGCTGTGCTGAAGGTGCAGCTTTCCGGTTGATGAGCCGGTTGGGCTCGACCAATTGGGCTTTCAGACACAGCATCCCGACGGGTTGCGGCGGGCTTATTTGGTGATGTTGACGACCAGGTTCATATCGATGGGCGTGGGTTGGTTGTCGACGGTACCGGGCTTGAAGTGGAACTCGCGGACGGTTTCGATGACGCGGGCGTCCCAGAACTTGTTGTAGGACTTGGTGACCTGAATGTTCTCAGGCTGGCCCTTTTCGTTGATGGTGAGGGAGAGGCCGACCTGAGCGTCGCTGGGAATGGCGTCGATGGAGTAGCCACTGGGAACGCTGAGGTAAGCGGAGTTGACGAGGACCGGCTCAGTGACGCCGGAGCTTACGCGAATGGGGGTTGGGGCAGTGGCGTCGTCCACGGGCGTGCTGGCAAAAGCCGCTGCGGGGAGAGTCAGCGAGGAGAGCATGATGCTGGTCGCGAGTATACGGCGCATAAAGTACCTCCATGGCGACGATAGTCACCGTCATCATTCTTAGACGAGCAGTGTGCGATTGTCAAGCAAAATCGAGACTATTTTAATTTTCAACCACTTAAGTGGAATAGAATGGCCGCAATGTTACAAATAATTCTAAAACGAGCGAAATTTTCCACAGGGCCGGAGGCATGCGTCCGGCGCGGTGCGGAGACGCGCCGGGGGCCCTTCGAAGAGGATGTGTGCGCCTTGAGGAAGCGTGCGGGGGACGCGGCTTTTGACGAAGTGTGGCGGGGCGAAAGCTAGAAGGGCTTTACTGGTTCAGGCTGCACGGAGTTGATTTGGCCGATGGCGATGGCGGCGACGTAGAAGTTTTCGCCGCGGGTGGGCGAGCCGGCGAGGCGGCGGAGCATGGCGAGCTGGCCGACGTGGGTGAGAGCGTCGGCGACGGGGCCCTGCATAAGCCGCTCGATGGGTGCCTGGACCGGGGAGGACGAGGCGAGGTACGCATCGAGGGCGGAGAGAGCGGCGAAGAAACGCTGCTGCTCCTGCGGCCACGCGAGGGGTTGGGAGTTGTGCCAGGCGGGGTTTCCCTGAGCCATGGAGAGCGCCCAGTGGAGCAGGTCGCCCATGTGGGCGAGGATCTGCACGGGACGGCGGCCGGCGCTGTCGAAGTTTGCAAAGGAGTCAGGGGCGTTTTCCAAGGCGCGGACCGTGCGGTAAGCCAGTGTGGCAAGGGTGTGGCGGAGAAGATCTCGTTTTTCGTTCATGGGGGAACTATAGCGCACGGGATGGGAGCCTAAACACCTGGAAATTGAGGGTCCGGCGACGGAGGCATATTGCGGCGATCTTTGATAAACTAAACATTCTGACTTCAATCGCAGGAAACTAACATGTCAATCCATCCCGTAATGCAGCGCCTGGCTGACAAGCTGAAGCGCTCCGATTTGCCGGCGTTTGTGCCCGGCGACCAGATTCGCGTTCAAGTGAAGATCAAAGAAGGCGATAAAGAGCGGCTGCAGGCCTTTGAGGGCCTGGTGATCGCCGTGAATCGCGGCCCGCAGGCGACGTTTACCGTGCGCAAGATGAGCTTTGGGCAGGGGGTGGAGCGCATCTTTCCCTTCAACTCCAAAGTGGTGGACAAGGTGGAAGTGGTGCGCAGCTACAAGGTGCGGCGCGCGAAGCTGTTCTATCTGCGCGGGCTGCGCGGCAAGGCGGCGCGACTAAAGGAAGTGGACCGCGCGACGGGTAAAGTGCGGGCGTAAGAACAGGGGTCAGGGATCAGGTGTCAGGGATCAGGTGACCCTGGCTCGTGGGAAGTGAAGGACAATTTGCAACGCAAAAAGAGCCCCGGCTTCGGCCGGGGTTTTTGCTGTGCGCAGGACAGTGGACAGTATGCAGTAAACAGCAGACAGAAGAGAAGAAACGCGAGGTGAGCGCGACGCTCTGCGGGCGCGTTCCGGAGTTCTATTCGCTGGTTGTGGGATCGATCATTGAGCGGACCTGGGCAATGGAGTTTGCCGGGAATCCTCCCTGCTGGGCGTGCTGGCGGACTGTATCTTCATCCGGGGCGATGTAGATGCAGTAAATCTTGTCGTCGGTGACATAACTTTGGACCCACTGAATGCGCGGCCCCATGGATTGCAGGACACCGCAGGATTTCTGAGAAATGGCATGCAGTTGATCCGGGGACAGCTTTCCTGCGCCGGGAATCTCCCGCTCGATCACGAACTTGGGCATGGCCGATGACCTCCTGTATTGATAGCTAGGCTACCAAATATCGGACAATTTTTGTCCATATACTGTTCGCATGGCGATTGCAGCAACACCGGCGGCTCCCTACTATGCGGTGATCTTCACTTCTTTGCGCACTGAGGGAGAGAACGGCTACGGGAAGATGGCCGAGGCGATGGAAAAGCTGGCCACGACGCAGCCGGGATTTCTGGGGATCGAATCGGCGCGAGATGGACTGGGAATCACGGTGTCGTATTGGGAGAGTTTGGAGTCGATTGCCGCGTGGAAGCAGAATTCGAGGCACCTGGTGGCGCAGGAACGCGGACGCGATGCGTGGTATGAGGAATTCAAAGTACGTATTTGCCGCGTTGAGCGCGACTACGGTTTCGAACGGGAATGAACGGTTGCTGGCCGACTTTTCCACCCGATGATTCCTGGAGAATTCTTATACTGAGAGCATGATCACGTCTCGGACGGCTCCGAGGGCTCCGGTGTGCGGATGGGCGCTGGAGGACGCGGCGCGGCGCGGCGGAGCGCGGCGCATTGCCGGCCTCGACGAGGTGGGGCGCGGGCCGATGTTCGGGCCGGTGGTTGCGGCCGCAGTGATTTTTGCTGAACGCTGCCGATTGCCGGGCCTGACCGATTCGAAACAGCTCACGGAGAATCAGAGAAACGAATTTGACACGATGATTCGCGCCGAGGCCGTGGCTTGGGCGATTGCGGCGGTGGATGTGGAGACGATCGACCGCATCAACATCCGGCGGGCGTCGCTGCTGGCGATGCGGATGGCCGTGGAGCAGTTGGTCGAGATGCCCGACTATCTGCTCATTGATGGGCGCGACACGATCGATTGGCCGTGCGCGCAGCAGGCGGTGGTGGGCGGCGACGCGCGGAGCGTCTCGATTGCGGCGGCGAGCGTGCTGGCGAAGGTGCATCGCGATCGGCTGCTGGTGGAGCTGGATGCGGTGTATCCGGGGTACGGACTGGCGCGGCACAAGGGCTATTGCTCGGCGGAGCATATGGAGGCGCTGAGGCGGCTGGGACCGACGCCGCTGCACCGGAGGAGCTGCGCGCCGGTGGCGCAGAGGATGCTGTTTGAGTGACGTAGACGAGTTGCGTCGCGGATCGTGCAAATTGGTAAATAAGCATCGAGGTATCCCAGGTCTCAAATGCGAGACCTCCACCCCACGGACTAAGACCTGTCCGCGGGGACCCCGGCCCTGGGGCACCCATTTTTGTGCTGGAACAGGTGAACGAAAACCCGAGACCTGGGGCACCCATTTTTGTGCCGGAACAAGTAACTGAAGACCGAGGAGTGGCTAGACCCCGGTGGCGGCGCGAGGGCAGCTTACGCGGCGACTTTTGTTTGCGCTTTGCGGCGCTGCATCCAGGCGACGATGGGGCGGGCGAGGAGAAGCGCGGCAATGACGACGGTGATCGCGAGGGGGGTGAGGACACCGGGCTTCATTTGCCACCAGTAGTGAGCGACTCCACAGAGGGCAGCGAAGTAGATGAGCTTGTGCAGGCAGTTCCAGTTTTTGCCGCCAAGCTTGCGGATGGCCCACGTGGTGGAGGTGAGCGCCAGAGGCAACAGCAGAAGATAAGCGGCCATGCCGGCGGTGATGTAGCGGCGGCGGGTGACGTCGGCCAGCATGGCCCGCAGATCGAAGCTGTTGTAGAGCGCAACCCAGGTGAGCATGTGCAGCGTGGCGTAGAAGAAGGCGAAAAGACCGAGCAGGCGGCGGAACTTGATGAGCCAGGAGAGGCGCGGGAGCAGGCGGCGGAGTGGCGAGATGGCCAGCGTGATGGCGAGCAGGCGCAGCGTGGTGCGGCCAGTGGCGAAGGCGATGGCGCCCGTGGCGTTGGGGCCAAGGTTGTTGGTGAAGGCTCCCCAGACCAGCCAGCAGAAGGGCGCTAGGCAGGCGATCCAGACGAGAGTCTTGAGGACGATGAGAGTCGAGCGAGACATAGTTAGCAAGTCAGCAAGTTAGCGGTCTATTGGAGTTTGTGGTATCCCACCCTAGCGGCAAGGAACAAGAGCGCCGCTGGGATGGGGCACCCGGCATCTTAGCGCGTTGGCTGCAGTTTAGTAGTACTTGCGCAGATCCATGCCAGCATAAAGCGATCCCACCTGATCGGTGTAGCCGTTGAACATGAGGGTGGTGCGGTTTTGCTGGTAGAAGGGGAGGCCGATGCGGCGCTCGGACTTCTGGCTCCAGGGAACGCGGTCCACATTGGGATTCACGTTGGAGTAGAAACCGTATTCCATGGAGGCCTGATCGTTCCAGGTTGTGGGCGGCTGCTTATCGAGAAAGCGCACGGTGACGATGGACTTTGCGGATTTGAAACCGTACTTCCAGGGGACGACGATGCGGACAGGAGCGCCATCCTGGTTGGGGAGGGTTTCGCCGTAGAGGCCGAAGGTGAGCAGGGTAAGGGGGTGCATGGCCTCATCCATGCGCAGCCCTTCGGAGTAGGGCCAGTAGATGGATGGAACCTGGCCGGCCCACGGCTCCACATGCCAGTTGTAGTAGGAGATGAACTGGACGTATTGGGCACTGGGCAGCGGGTTGCACTGCTTGATGAACTCGGAGAGCGAGTAGCCGACCCAGGGTATGACCATACTCCATGCTTCGACGCAGCGATGGCGGTAGACGCGGTCCTCGAGCGGTCGCAGCTTAAGGAGGTCATCGATGCCAAATGTGAGAGGCTTGCCGACTTTGCCCTCGACTTTGACGGTCCATGGGCGCGTGGGCAGGCCGGCTGCGTTTTTGGAGGGGTCACCCTTGTCGACGCCGAACTCATAGAAGTTGTTGTAGTGGGTGATGTCGTCGTAGCTGGTGAGCTGCTCGCCGGTGGTGGTGAGTGGCGAGGGGACGGTCTGGAGCTTGGTTCCGGCGCGGACGGTGGTGCGCGGGGAGACAAGCTGGCCGAGGCGATCTGCGGCGAGCGCTGCGATGCCCGCCGCGGCCGCGCCTTTGAGGAAGCGGCGGCGGTTGAGGTAGCGGAGGTAAGCGTCGTGTGAAGTGATCTCGGAGGAGGGGATGTCGGGCGGTTTGCCAATGAGCATGGGTGACCTCAGCAAGGGGAAGCTTGCGGCTGCATTTATTAGACACGGTGGAGGGGGCGAGCGTTACAGGAAAACAGGGATCAGGGGTCAGGGATCAGGGGTCACGTGCTGGGTTGGGGTTTGGTGGCGGGTGCGGGCAGGTGCGGCTACCCGGAGGATGGAGACGCGAAGGGCCACTGGCGGAGGAGGTGGGCGCGGAGGAGATAGATGAGGGTGCCGCTGGTGGCGATGGCGACTGCGCCGTAAAGTTCGAAGAGGCCGCTGCCTCCTTTCGCCTGGGCGCGGCGTGGATCGAAAAGCATGAAGGCGAAACCTGCCATGGCGATGAGGGGCGGGAGCGGATAGAGCGGAATGCGGAAGGGACGCGGGAGATCGGGGCGGCGGATGCGGAGCAGGATGACTCCCACCTGCTGCAGCGAGAACTGGAGCAGGATGCGGGTGATGACGAGCATGGTGATGACCTGCGTGAGCGAGAAGAAGCAGAAGAGTGCGCCGACGAGGCCGAGAGCAACGAGCGAACGGTGGGGAATGCCGTGCTTAGGGTGGACGGCGGCGAGAAAGCGGAAGTAGTTGCCGTCGCGGGCGGCTGCGTAGGGTACGCGCGAGTAGCCGAGGAGCAGTGAGAAGACGCTGGCGAAGGCGGTCCAGACGATGAGGGCGGCGATCAAGTATCCGGCCCAACGGCCAAAGGCGGAGCTCGCAATGTCGGCGACGAGCTGGACGCGGAGCGCGGCGGATTCGGCGGCGTGCGAGGCGGCCGTACGCAGCGAGGGGAGAGCGGCCAGGTTCATGAGGACATAGAAAGCGGCGACAAAGAAGATGGAGAGCAGGATGGCGCGGGGGATGGTGCGCTCGGGGCGGCGGACTTCGCCGCCGAGGAAGCAAATGTTGTAGTAGCCCCAATAACAATAGGTGGCGAGCAGCGTGGCCTGGGCGAGCCCGCCAAGAGCAAGGGCAGTGGAGAGCGCGGGAGCCTGAGGCATGTGCCAGCCGCCGGTAGCGGCGGCGTGGGCAAAGCCGGAGACGATGACGCCGGTGAGGGCGGCGATGACTCCGACAAAGAGCACCCAGGCAAGACGCGTGATGGAACTGAGGTTGCGATAGAGGAGCGCGGTGACGAGAAGACACGCAGCGGCCGCGGCGAAGTTGGAGTAGTGGAGCGCGGGAAGAGCGGGAATGGGGGCGGAGTCGAGGTTGGGCCAGAAGACGGCCAGAAAACCGGAGAGGCCGATGCAGCCCGAAGCGATGGAGAGCGGCGCGGTGAAGCCAACTTGCCAGACATAGAGAAAGCTGAGCCAGTTGCCGGGACCCTTCGAGCCGTAGATTTCCTGGAGAAAGGCGTAACTGCCGCCGGCGCGCGGGAAGGCTGCGCCGAGTTCGGCCCAGACGAGGCCGTCGGCGATGGCGATGACTGCGCCCAGCACCCACGCCCAAACGGAGAGACGGTAACCCGCGGCGGCGATGACGAGCGGCAAGGTGATGAAGGGGCCGACGCCGATCATCTCGAGCATGTTGAAGAGGACGGCGGAGCGGAGGCCGATGCGGCGCTCAAGTGTTGCGGAGGTCGAGGCAGGCGGGATCATCGGTCGGCTGACCTCAAGATTACGGTGTGGCGCTGGGCATTGACGAGTGAGCTGCCGTTGCAGGAGACTGAGTGCTCAAGCAAACGTGTGCAATAAGGGGTTTAGGGATGTTTGAGAAGGGCGGGGGGAATATGGCGCGGGTTGAGCAGGCCAGCGCGGGCCGACGAGCAACGCGCCAACCTTCGATCAAGGATATTGCGCGGCTGGCACGCGTGTCGCACCCGACGGTGTCGCGCGCGCTGCAGAACAGCCCTCTGGTGAACACGGCGACGGCGGCGAAGATCCGCAAGATCGCAGAGGCTGCGGGGTACAGGCCCAGCGCTGTGGCGCGGGGCCTGGTGACGCGGCGGACGCGGACCATTGGGCTGGTGGTGACCACGGTGGCCGACCCGTTCGCCGGCGAGGTGGCGTGCGGGATCGAGCAGGCGGCCAACGATCACGGTTATGCCGTGTTTCTGGCCAACTCGAACGCGGATGCGGAGCGGGAACGCAAGGTAGTGCAGGAGCTTGCCGAGCGGCGCGTGGACGGGATCATCGTAACGTCCTCACGCGTGGGCTCGGACTATCTGCCGATGCTGGCGGAGCTGAACGTACCGATGGTGCTGGTGAACGACCAGTATCCGGGGGAGTTTGTGCACTCGGTGATGATCGCGAATCAGGATGGAAGCCGGTCGGCGACGGAGCATCTGATCGAATTGGGCCACAGGCGGGTTGCGTATGTGGGCGACCGCAGCGGCTATCAGTCTGAGACGGAAAGGCTGGAGGGGTACAAACAGGCGCTGGGCGCGGCGGGAATCGAATTCGATGCCGAGCTTGCGGTGCGTGGTGACGGCCGGCCCGAGGCGGCGGTCGCGGCCGTGAATGGGTTGCTGAAGCTGGCCGATCCGCCCACGGCGGTGTGCTGCTACAACGACATGACGGCACTGGGAGCAATGAGGGCTATTCGGGCGCGCGGGCTGAGCGTGCCGGACGATGTGTCTGTGACGGGATTCGACGATTTGTTCTTTGCGGAGTATCTTGAGCCGCCGCTGACCACTGTGCGGCAGCCGATGCGGCGCATGGGGAAGATGGCGATGGAGAATTTGTTGAAACTGATGGCGGGAGAGGATTCGGTGGCGCAGGTGAAGGTAGAGGCGGAGTT
>Ga0187891_1002909_pt1 | contig 12473 bp, 6 predicted proteins | sample June2016WEW_21_4_FD_132990 | JGI IMG/M metagenome (GOLD analysis project Ga0187891, IMG submission 132990) | Peatland microbial communities from SPRUCE experiment site at the Marcell Experimental Forest, Minnesota, USA - June2016WEW_21_40 | ecosystem: Environmental > Terrestrial > Soil > Wetlands... | reverse complement strand
CTTACACAATTCTTGGAATTTGCGCCTCAACAATCCCGTATCCCGAACATAACCAGTCGCCTCGAAACTCATACCAGGCAGCGATGGCTAAACAGGCGCTGGGCGTTTATTGTACCAACTTCCACCACCGCGTCGACTCACGTTCACACATACTACATTACCCGCAGGTTCCAATGGTTGAAACAGAACTGATGGAAGTCATGGGTTACAAGCAACGCCCCACTGGACAAAACTGCATCGTCGCCGTGCTCAGCTTCGAAGGCTACAACATGGAAGACGCATTAATATTCAACAAGGCATCCATCGAACGCGGCTTAGCCAGATCCACATTCTACCGAATTTATGAAGCAGAATGCCGTCAATACCTAGGCGGATTAAAAGACAAGTTCACCGTTCCAGAACCTGGAACCCGAGGCTACCGCGGCGAACAATATTACAGGCTTTTAGAACCCGACGGAATAATCGGTTTAGAATCGCAGGTTGTCGGCGGAGATGTATTAATCGGAAGAATTAGCCCGCCTAGATTCTTGGAAGAATACAAAGAATTCGAAGTTAAAGGTCCATCAATGCGTGACACATCAGTCGACATGCGTCCCTCAGAAACCGGCATCGTCGACGGCATATTCATAACGATGTCAGGCGAAGGCAGCCAACTTGTAAAGGTAAGAGTCCGCGACCAACGAGTTCCTGAACTCGGCGACAAATTTGCTTCACGCCACGGACAAAAAGGAGTTATCGGCTTAATTGTGCCGCAAGAGGATTTGCCCTTCACTGACGACGGCATGGTACCCGACCTAATTATCAACCCACACGCTATACCTTCAAGAATGACCATTGGCCAATTTATCGAATCTCTCGCTGGAAAAGCTGCATCGGCAAGAGGAAGACCGGCAAATGGCACGCCATTCTCAAACGAAGGTCCAACTGAAGTACGCAGGAACTTGGTAAAACTTGGCTACAGCCATACTGGAAGCGAAGTCTTTTACAACGGCACCACTGGCGAAAAATTCGTTGCAGACGTCTTTGTCGGCGTAGTCTATTATCAAAAACTTCACCATATGGTTGCTGACAAAATACACGCCAGAGCTCGTGGTCAAGTCCAGATGTTAACGAGGCAACCCACTGAAGGCAGAGCTAGAGGCGGTGGTCTCAGGTTCGGAGAAATGGAGCGGGACTGTCTCATTGGTCATGGTGCTGCTATGCTGCTCAGAGACAGATTGCTGGAAGAGTCAGATAAGTACACGCTTTACATCTGCGAGAACTGCGGTCAAATCGCTTACTTCGACATGAAACAAAGACGCTATGTCTGCAGGATATGTGACGAAAAAGCGAAGATTTCACCCGTAATCGTTTCTTACGCTTTCAAGCTTCTGTTGCAGGAGCTTCAAAGCCTCTGTATTACACCAAAATTAAGGCTTAAGGAGAAGGCATAACATGTCTCAACAGGAAGAATTAATTCATAAAGTAGTTGATGAAATCTCATTCGGTTTAATTTCACCCAAAGACCTCCGTAAACAATCAGTCGTTGAAATCCAAACCCCAGACACCTACGACGAAGACGGAGCACCCATCACCGCCGGCTTAATGGACGGCAGACTAGGCACACTTGAGCCAAGGCAACGATGCAAAACATGCGGCAACACAGCCATTCGCTGCCCCGGACACTTTGGACACATCGAACTAGCCGTACCCATAGTGCATATAGAATTCACAAAAATTATCTTTGACCTTTTGAAAGCCACTTGCCGCAGCTGCGGTCGCATTCTCTTATCTGAGGACGCTGCTAAGAAGGCGCGCGCCCGAATCGAACGGTACAACGAGCTTTTAGGCACTATTCCAGATGAAGTTTACAAGGAAATAATGACTGAAATAAAAGCGAAACAATGCCCCTACTGTGCCTCTGCGCAATACAAGATTACATTTGAAAAGCCAACAAAATTTATCGAGCAGACTGAAACAGGCTCTGAGCCATTGACGCCCAGCATGATTCGTGAAAGGCTTGAACGTGTCTCAGACGAAGACCTTGAAATCTTAGGCTTCAACCCGAAAGTTGCGCGGCCCGAATGGATGGTTCTGCAGGTTTTACCTGTACCCCCCGTTTACGTTCGTCCCTCAATCACTTTAGAATCAGGCATCCGCTCTGAAGACGATTTAACCCATAAACTGGTAGATATTATCCGCATTAATCAGCGTTTGAAGGAGAACATGGAAGCAGGTGCACCTACCCTTATCATTCAAGACCTCTCTGAGCTTTTGCAGTACCATGTTACAACGTACTTTAACAATGAAGCCTCAGGCATTCCGCCGGCAAGGCACCGAAGCGGCAGAGCATTAAAGACTCTCTCGCAAAGACTCAAAGGAAAAGAAGGCCGCTTCAGAAGCAACCTTTCAGGTAAACGAGTTGACTTTTCAGCCCGCACCGTCATCTCTCCCGACCCGAATCTTGACATCAACGAGGTCGGCGTTCCAGTAGATGTTGCCATGCGGTTATCGGTGCCGGAAAAAGTCACAGCATGGAACATTGACGAACTGAAGAAACTTGTAATTAACGGTCCGGAAAGCTATCCTGGCGCATTATACATCATTAGGCCAGACGGCAAACGCATTAGGCTTGAATTCGTTGTTGACCGAACAAAAATCGCTGAAGCTGTAGAGTTAGGATTCGTGGTTGAACGTCACCTCAAGAACGGGGACATTGCAATCTTTAATCGGCAGCCTTCACTTCACCGCATGTCAATTATGGCTCATTACGTACGGGTTTTGCCGTACAAGACCTTCCGCCTCCACCTCTGCGTTTGCCCACCCTACAACGCAGACTTTGACGGCGACGAAATGAACCTTCACGTTCCACAAAGCGAAGAAGCCCGAACTGAAGCGTTGCTGCTAATGCAGGTTCAAGACCAAATTCTCTCACCCAGATTCGGCGGACCCATAATTGGTGCAATAAGGGACTTTATCACAAGCGCGTATTATTTTACCCGAAAAGGAAACTACTTGACTAGAAGCCAAGTTAACAGGTTACTAACCACCACACAGTACGAAGGGGAACTGCCGGAACCCGAAATTAAGGAGCCGCAGCCATTGTGGTCAGGCAAACAAATATTCAGTCTGTTCCTGCCGAAAACGTTGAATTACGTTTTAAAAGCCAACATCTGCCAAGGCTGCACAAAATGCGAAGAAGAAGAATGCAAACACGACGCTTATGTTGTAGTCAGGAATGGCCAGTTGGTCTCAGGAGTTATCGATAGGAAGTCGATTGGTGCTGAGCAATCTGAAAGTCTGCTGCACAGAATAATCAAAGATTATGGCACTCCCGCAGGACGAGAATTCCTAAACAAAATAACTCATTTGCTTAAACTGTACATTTCAATGCGCGGCTTCAGCTACACTTACGATCAACTTGTTCTTTCGCCAAAAGCCCGCAATCGCATGGCAAAAACCATGGAACGCATCCAGAAGAAAATCGATGAACTTATAGAGAACTACCGCGATGGAACCCTGCCGCGTTTGCCTGGACAAACCTTGGAGGAATCATTTGAAATCTATGTTATGCATGAACTTGCCACAGCCAGAGATGAATCAGGCAAAATAGCAGACGAAGACTTTACACTGGAAAACGCAGGCATTGTCATGACCAGAACAGGCGCAAGAGGCTCAAGTTTAAACATTGGTCAAATGGCTGCTTGTGTTGGGCAACAATCAGTGCGAGGCAAACGTATCTTGCGAGGCTATGCCGGACGAGCGCTGCCACACTTTGTTGATGGTGATCCAAGTCCAAGAGCAAGAGGATTTGTTTATAACTCTTACCAGACAGGTTTAGACGCGATTGAATTCTTCTTCCACGCTATGGGAGGCAGAGAAGGTCTAGTAGACACTGCTGTTCGCACTCAACAGAGCGGTTACATGCAGCGTAGACTAATCAACGCTTTAGAGCATGTTCGTTTGGAATACGACAGCACTGTACGTGATTCAAGCGGCGACATCATTCAGTTCAGGTATGGTGAAGACGGCGTTGACCCAGCTAAAAGTGATCACGGCAAAGCGGTGAACGTAAGCCGATTAATTGACCAAATAAAAATCGGCGAAGAAAAAGGCGAGGCTGCCTCAGGCGAGGAAATCAAGAAGCAGTTGAAACGCGTTGACGATCAGCTTACCCCGATTTTGATGAATCAGCTTAAACAAAACTTCGCAAAGAACAAGCTTACTAAGAAAAGCGTTGAAAAAGCCACCACCTCAACCGCTGAACAATATAAGCGCGCTTTAATGGAGCCTGGTGAAGCAGTAGGAATCGTTGCAGCGCAATCAATAGGTGAACCAGGCACACAAATGACTCTTAGAACCTTCCACTACGCTGGTGTCAAAGAACAAAACGTCACCTTAGGCTTACCAAGACTCATCGAAATTGTTGATGCACGCAGAATTCCTTCCACGCCAATTATGACCATTTACTTAAAGGACGAATCTGCCAAGAGCAAAGAGGGCGCTGTTGAAGTCGCAAGAAACATAATTTATACTTCAGTTGAAAACTTGGCTTCAGCAATCTACGAAGACCCCGTGCGTGAAGAAATCGTGATTGAATTGAGCAAGTCAATGATGGATGACAGAAATATTTCGATGGATGAGCTGAAAGAGCGCTTAGAATTGCAGAATGCTACCGTTACAATTACTGATTATATGGTGCAGATTAAGCCGAAAAAAGCTGAGCAATTAAAGAGGATGTTAACGAAGATTCCGGGTTTTCAAGTTAAAGGTGTTCCAGACATTAAACGTGTGTTGGTTACTGAGGAAAGCGGAGAATGGGTAATACGCACTGACGGCTCAAACTTGTCTAAAGTGTTAGAAGTTCATGGTGTGGACACTTCCAGAACAAGCACCAACAACATTCATGAAATAGCTAAAACTCTCGGTGTAGAAGCATCACGAAACGCGTTAATCCACGAGGCAAAGGGCGTTTTGGAGGATCAAGGTTTAGATGTTGATGTTCGCCACGTTATGCTCGTAGCAGACATGATGACTACAACGGGTGATGTGCAGCAAATTGGCAGGCATGGCATCAGCGGCAAGAAAGCAAGTGTTTTAGCCCGTGCGGCGTTCGAAATTACAGTTCCTAACATTGTTGAAGCGGCTGTGAAGGGTGAAAGTGACCCGTTGGCGGGTGTAACAGAAAACGTTATAGTTGGGCAGTCGATACCAATCGGTACGGGCTTAGTTGAATTGTACATGTCAACATTTGATAAACAGGCTAAACAGGGAGGAAAAACAGAAACATGATAGATATAGATAAGGCGTTAGCATCAGCAGTGAAAACTGGCAAAGTATCCTTCGGAGCCAACGTTGCATTGCAGAACGCTAAAACAGGGAAGGCTAAGATGATAGTTTTAGCCTCAAACTGTCCAAAAGACATAAAAGAACAGATAGAATACTATGGAGAAATCTCAAAAGTCCCCGTGATAACGTACAAAGGTGGCTCAATGGATTTAGCGGAAGTCTGCAAAAAACTCTTTATCATATCAGCTTTAAGCATCCGAGAAACTGGGGATTCGGAAATTCTCAAATTAACTGAAGAAGTTAAAGAATAAAGAATGGAGGAAAAAAACTGACAACAGGCATAAAAATCACCTGCGACGAAATGCGTTACATAGCATTGTTTGAAAGCATAAGCGGCGCCAGCGTGAAAGACTGCATTGTCGACGAGATAGAGCAACGGGCAATATTCATCGTCAACCAAGGTCAAGTGGGCATTGCTATAGGAAAAGGCGGCAGAAACATCCATACGCTTGAGCGAATGACAGGCAAAAAACATGAAATCATTGAGTACAGCGAAGACCCAGTTCAATTCATGAAAAACGCCCTCAAACCTGCAGCGGTCAGAGAAGTGCGCGTCACTGAGCGAACTGATGGCAAAAAGATGGCGGTCATTACTATTAACCCGAAAGATAAGGGCGTCGCAATAGGCAAAAACGGCAAAAACGCCGAACGTCTGCGCTTTTTAGCTAAACGATACTTCGACATTCAGAACGTAAGCATCACCTAAACAGTCCGCATTTGGCTGACTGGGCGATGAACGTCGCTGAATCAAGTTTCCTTAAGACTAATTGCACATGTTTAAGTAGGGTTTAGGTGCTGTTTGTTTGTGGTCTGTTTTTTTGTTCTGGTTGTTTTGGGTTGCTTTTTTGAAATAAAGTTAAATCCTTTGGGGCTGCGTATTTAAAAGTCTTTAAAAGTCATAGAAGGTATTGAAAAGTCCCTGTTCGTTTCGAGAGGTCCGAAAAGTGTTTTGTAGGTGGTTTGGTGCCGTCAAATCGAAGGGTTAGTTTCAAAACGATGCTGCAGAAGCAGAATCGACTGCAAGTTCCTAAGCTGGTGCGTTGGGAGTATAAGCTAGAGGCATCCGATGTCTTACAAGTTACTGTAAATATAATCGGTTTGTTAGGCGTTAGAGAGCAGTTTTTGGCCAAGATGCAGAAGGATGGGCGCATTGCTATCCCAAAGCTTACGATGCCATTATTGATGCGTGATGAGCAACGTCTTGAAGGATACGCTATGGAAGTTACGCTTGAACCTACTTGGAGTAAGCCGTTGAAAGACAGAGCGATTCTTGTAAAATTGTGGGCATTGAGTTTTGAATGCTTGTTTAGTGTTCCTTATCATAGCTGTTAATTAAGGGGACATAATTGCTGCTGATTTAGTAATTGTAATTACATCGTGTATTTTCGCAAGCGACTCAACTGTCGTATTTAACAAGCCATTGGAAGTTATAAAGGCGAAGTTGAAGTCTAATATTGAGCTGTATCTAATTTTATTTGTTTTATTTGGGTTGAAACCTTTATTTGTACCCTTTTTTCTGAGCGGAAAAAAGCAGATTTGCCAAAAAAAATTGTCAAAGAAAATGGTGAAAAATTAGAGAAAAATCATAGAATACCCAAAGTTTTATATATTGTGAAGCGAAAGCTGAATAAGCGATAAATTTAAGGAGAAAAAAGAAAAATGTCAAAAAAACTAATGGGAATTTCTAAAAACAAAATACAAGCATTAGCAATTGCTATCTTCTTTATATTTTCAATGAGTGCTTCAATGATGCTAATACCAAACGTGCATGCTGCGTCAACTTATACTGTTGCACAGTATGCCTACATTAATGTGTCACCTAACCCAACAGGCGTCAATCAGCAAGTCGAAGTCATCTTTTGGCTTGAACAGATTTTCGGACAAAATGCAGAATTAACCAATAATTATCGATTCACGAATAGCTTCCAACTCGTCATTACTGCGCCAGATGGTGCAAATACGAGCACCACTATCCCCATCGTTCAAAGCCCAACATCGGACGTTAACTATTACTTCACTCCTACCACGACCGGCACGTACACTCTGACCTTCAATTTCCTAGGTGAGAACGTAACTGCCGCCAACGACCCGACCTCAAGCCAACTTGGCGATGAGTATCTACCAGCCTCTGCACACACAACCCTCACTGTTCAGTCAACGGCAATACCCGCAATTTCGCAAACTCCGCTTCCAACCGCGTTCTGGACACGACCCATATACGGTGAAAATACCGCGTGGTACGCCCTTGGGTCAAACTGGCTCGGAACAGGTTCACCTGGCTACATACCGAACGGCGGCGGACCTAATTTGGGAGGCAACGGAGAAGAATTCGGCGCAACGACCAACGTAGGATCTCTGACTCCTCATATCATGTGGACTCTACCTCTTGGCCCTGGCGGAGTCGTCGGACAAACTAACACGGGAGAATCCACATCAGCAACCACCCTCGAAACAATACCAGGAAACACTTACTCCGATGGATCTGCATACGACCAAAAATTCGACAATCCCATAATTGTTGACGGACTGCTCATCTTCACTTTACCAATCAGCCAAACTAACCCATCAGGTGGACAAACCGTCTGCTATAACCTTGCATCAGGACAGCTAGTCTGGGCAGGCGCCGGCGCTAAAACCCCAAACAACCCAGTACCAACAATATCATACGCCTACGTATACGATCCAGAAGACCCCAACCAACACGGAGTTTGGCCACCAATGCTAGTTTCGAGTGGAGGAGATTATTTCGATGCTTTCACAGGAGACGCAATGTTTAACATAACCGGCGTTCCCTCAGGCGTAACAATGCTGGGTCCGGCAGGCGAATATCTGTCAGTTTACCTACATAACTATGGGACTGCAGCAGCTCCAAACTGGTATCTGCTAGAATATAATTCATCCAGACTTTGGGAAAACTTGTACTCGGGTGCATCAACAACGCCAACATATCCTCCGCCAGTAACTAACGCAGCCACCACAGCCTTGGAAAACGGAACTAACATAGTCTCGTCAAACGGAATTAACCAAGTCATAACAGACGACTTTAACGTTTCGGTACCATGGCTCAACACTGCAACTGGTCCAGTCAACAACGCACCAATAGGATCCGTAACTCAATCCGCAGCTATCGAAAATGATTTATTGCTTATTCGCGTTGGCGCTTATCCCGCAAGTGCCGCTGCTACTGGAGCATTATTCTTTGGCACAACAAGCAGCACTCCATATGAATACTTTGCCATCGGTCTCAACGCAACAGGCGCTGCCTATACCTTGCCCGAAATACCTGTAACAAGTACAGCTGGATCAACAAATCTGGGTGCAGAGTTATGGTCAACCGTGGTTCAACCGCCAGCAAACAACATCACTGTCCTATGGGCTGGAATCGACACTACAGGCAAATTCTTCGTCGAAGACTGGAGAGAAACTAACCAGTTCGTCGGGTACAGTTTAGCTACAGGCAAAGAAATCTGGGGTCCAACCGCACCAGAAACCTCGCTTAATTACTATGGCTCAGACGGGTCAGGTAGCATAAGCGATACAATTGCATACGGCAACATCTACGTCAGCGCATACTCAGGAATAGTCTACTGTTATTCAGGTGCAACTGGAAATCTCTTGTGGACCTACGGCAACGGCGGAGAAGGCAACAGCACAAACTCTGGTGTTGAAACTCCATTCGGTGTTTATCCAACCTTCGTAAGTGCAGTTGGTAACGGAGTAGTATACCTTATTACCACCGAGCACACTGAGGAAGAACCGATTTTCAAGGGCGCAGTAGAACGTGCTATAAATGCAACAACCGGCGCAGAACTCTGGACTCTTTCATGCTACACAGGCGAATTCCTAGCAAGCAGCTACGCCATCGCGGACGGCTATTCAGTAACCGATAACGGATACAACAACGAAGTCTACGTTGTAGGCCAAGGAGCAAGTTCAACCACAGTGACGGCACCACAGACTGCTATCACAACAGGCACAGAGGTATCTATCCAAGGCACAGTAATGGATGTTTCCGCAGGCACACAGCAATTCCAACAGAAACAGGACTTTCCAACTGGCGTTCCATGCGCATCTGACGCAAGCATGACTCAGTGGATGGAATACGTTTATGACCAGCAACCAGAACCAACCAACTTCACAGGCGTAGCAGTAACATTAACCGCTATCGACCCCAACAACAACTTCCTCGACTTAGGCACCGTATATTCTGGTTCAAGCGGCTTATACCACTTCACTTGGACACCTCCAAGCGTTCCAGGAACCTACCTAATTACAGCTACTTTCTGCGGCAACAATGGCTACTATGGATCAAGCGCACAAACCAGCATGATCGTACAAGGCGCTTCAGCAACAGCATCACCATACCCAACACCAGTTACAGGCGTTGCATCGACAGCAACCGTAGAGTTAGGAATCGCAGCAGTCATAATCGTGATAATCATAATCGGCGCAGTACTAGCACTATTAATGCTCCGCAAAAGACCATAAAACAATAATCCCCTAAAAAAAAAACAAAAATCCCCCATTTTATTTTTTTTAATATTTTAAAACCATTAAACAAAAGATGAGCGCTGAGAAGGCTCTGGATAAAATTCGCCATGTAGCCGTAGATCGTGATAAATTTTGCATACATTTTTTCCTCAGAGCGTTCAGAGCCTCAGCAACCTCACTAAAATATCAACTATACAACAGATTTTTTCTTTACTTAACTCAACTATTTAGATGTAACATCCATAATGCCTTATTGCTTTGCTAATAATCGTGTGCTTGGCGAGTTTGCATAGGTAGAGGTTAGCGAGTGGGGGTTTATTTTTGGATAATCTGTTTGGTTTTTGCTTTGATTTATTCGTTTTCGTCTTCCAGTGATTCTTCTTGTGGTTCGGCTGTTTCTGCTTTTTGTGCGTCGCTTGAGAGTAGCATACTGATTAGTGCTTTTTGGTCTACTTCTGCCATCGTTCTCCAACTCAGATACACTTGTCCATTATCATCTTGCCCTAAATAGCCGTAGCGAATATACCTCTCGATGTTTAAGCCAACTTTCCAGTTTGGCATTTTCTCGGCAAGAAGTTTTTCAATATCTTTTCGTGATGCCTGCCCTTTCTTGCTGATTATGTACGAGATTGTTATGGCTAATCCTGCTAAATCGTCGATGCGCCAACCCATCAGCTTATCCTTCGTCGCTAAGTCGCCGCGCAGGGCAACATAGAATCTTGCTTTGTCAAGTTCCTCGACGGTTGGCTTTTCTGGAGTTTTCTCTTCTTCAAAAATCGTTTTTACCTGTAAATCCAGAGGTTTAAGGTAATCGTCAAGTAAATCAAGCACCTTAGGGTAATCTGAACCTAACGCTTTGCGCAGTTCCCAGCCTTTGACGCCTGCTTTCTGATGGTGCTTGTAGAAGAGCATCTGCGTTGCCTTCTTGATTTTGCCGCCGTAAATGCCTTTTCTTTTGCTCAATCCAATTCGCCTCTTTTCCATTTCTCCCAATCTCCGTATGATACGGCGATGGCAACTGATGTTGATTGCTGCGTTAAGATTTCTGTTTTCGGTTTGTCGAAGGGTTTTATGAAAACTTGCTCTTCTAACCTGTCAATCTCTAGTGTTGCGTACCCGTAAGTAACCAGAAAGCTTGTTAAGAAAGCTCTTTGAACTGTTTCTTCGTAAGTGTCAGCGCCGATAAAATCCCAATAACGGATTTTGCTGTCCTGCCCTTTCTTAGCCACGCAATCTTTGAGTTCTTGCCAGTAACAGTTCAATTCGTCAGAAAATTCTCTGTCGCCTAAGACTCGCTCCTTAATCAATTCGTCTCTGCTTGCAAAACCCATCGAAACCTCAGCGGAATCAAACTCTTTCCATCTTTCGCTAATGGGAGCTAAAGCTTCCCAGTAGAGCAATCCCTGCGCTAAGGTGTTGAGGCTGATTTGTTCAAACTCGATTAGTGGATTCCAAGCTTTAAGAAAAACATTAACCATCTCTTGCTTGCCCATTTGCAGGATTTTCTCTTCCAACAGAAACGGGTCGGTGTAAAGCGAAGTTGACCGCTGTTTGACCCATTCACTCTGCATCTTTATTACTGAGGCTAGGTGATGAAGGGTTTCAGCATCCAGTTTTAGCTCGTCAGGATGTTCCCAATGAGGAAAATATTCTCTAACCACTTTGATTATTTCGTCAATGTCCAAGGAAAAGGGGTCCGCTGTGTGATTTTCAATGGCGATGCACATTTCAATTACCCGTTCAAGCTTTTCTTTGCCTAAGGTCTTGTGTTGTTTGGATGACTGCATCACGCCGCTACCTCACGCACAACTGATTTTCCTTCAAGATTCTGAACTGTAATAACATTAGCATCTTGCTGGGCAAAGGTGATTTGGCTTGGAGTGATTACCACGTATTGAGTGTTCGCGTCTTTAATGATAGAGAGAAGGATTTTCGCTATCATCTCGCGGTTTTTAGGGTCCATGTGAATGTCATATTCATCTACCGCCCGGAACGGTGAACGCACATGCTGCTGCAAGGCTAAGAGAAAACTCATGGTCGCTGTGGTTCTCTCGCCGCCGCTTTGCGTGTAAGCGTTCAGCGCCACCGGTTTTCCACCTTTAAAGCCAACCAGAATTTCTAACCCAGCTGTTTCAATATCCTGCGCATTTGACAGTTGTACTTCGCCTTTTGCTAAGGTTTGGCTCATGATTTTTTGGTATTCAACGTTGACGCGTTCAAGGAGGTTCTCCATGACTGTTCGCCAGGATTGCAATCGGGTTTTGACTTCTTCGAGGGTTTTCTCTCGGTTTTCAGCTACAAGTTGCGCTTTTTCTTTCAGCTCCAAGTAAAGTTTCGAGTAGGATTCATACTGCCGTTCAATGTCCTCTGACACACTAGCGAGTGCTGCAAGATGCCCATCTGTTAAATTGATTTCATCTTGGATTTCAGAGGCACTTTTTAGAACGGCTATTCGTTCACCTGACTGCTCAGCCTTAAGAATTGTTGCCTTCAAGTTTTCTTCGGCTTCCCTCATTGACTTTTCAATGTCTTTCAGGTTGACAATTGCGTTTGCACGCTTAAACTCAAGCAATGCAAGTTTAATCTGTTCCTCCAAAACTTCGCCTCTAACCTTGTCAGCTGCCTCTTCCAAATCAAGCATTTTTGCTTGGTTT
>Ga0187891_1002908_pt1 | contig 12474 bp, 10 predicted proteins | sample June2016WEW_21_4_FD_132990 | JGI IMG/M metagenome (GOLD analysis project Ga0187891, IMG submission 132990) | Peatland microbial communities from SPRUCE experiment site at the Marcell Experimental Forest, Minnesota, USA - June2016WEW_21_40 | ecosystem: Environmental > Terrestrial > Soil >... | reverse complement strand
CCTGTTGAGGGTAACTTTCTGCCCCTCATGGCTGCCTACCATCTCCGGAAGTCCGGTCTGGCGAGAATGTAGGGGCAAGGCGATGCTTGTCGTGGGAGGAGGGATCTCCGAGACTGCGTGCTGGGGCACGTGAAGACAACGAACCTTCGTCAGGCCCATCTTCGGCGGCCTTCTCGCGAAAGCGCAGGTAGAGCAGGGCCGACGAGAAGGTGTTTCCACCACATCGCCCCGAAGATCGATTCAGGCGAGCTGTGGGCGCCAGGTCGAGGTGTCCACGCCGAAGGCGGCGAGGATCTTCGCCTGCAGGGGACTCGGCCGGGTGATCACCTGGCGTGGAATCCCGTCCGCGCCGACGAGCCGCACGGCGCGGATCCGCTCGAGCTCACGAAGGGCGCGGCGGGGTGAGAGGACCTGATCTTTCAGATCGGGATCCCTGACCAGGTGGGTCTCGAGGTCACGAGTCATGACCGCCTCGATCACCGTGGCGAGGACGCAGAGCGCGATGTGCCCGCGGACGCGCTTCTCGGTGAAGTGGTGGATTGGACGGAAGCCAGAAGTCGCCAAACTCGGGACCGACTTTGCCACCCGCGCGACGGGCCTCGACGAGCGAGAGGTAGCGATACGCTTTGTCGCCCCGACCAACCGCGGTGGTCTTCACGTACATCAACAGCAATTCTATTGCGAGAGAGCGATCAATCTAACCATTGTGTTGTCCCTACATATTCGGCTCTTCTCAATGAACCGGGGTGCGTGATCACCTGACCGCGCTCCGATAGGTATCCACCAACGCGGCAGAAGGCCTCGCCATTCTCGTGGTTGCTCGACAACTCCGAGAAAGGGAGACCCCCTGCCATGTGTGACGGTAACGAGTTCGACAACGCATTTCTGGGACTGCCTGGCTTTCGCGTCACCGCGGTCATCGAGGACGGCGACGAGCTGCTCATCGGCATCGAGACGGTCCGCGCCGCCGCGGGCTGCCCCACCTGCGGGGTGATCGCGCGGACGAAGGACCGGCAGCGGGTGGTGATCCGTGACCTGCCGGTCTTCGACCGGCGGGTGAAGCTCGTCTGGTCCAAGCGCCGTTTCTCCTGTCCCGAGCCGGACTGCCCGGAGAAGACCTGGTGCGAACGCAGTGACGAGTTCCCCAGCCGCCAGGTGCTGAGCGCCCGGGCCGGACGGGAGTGCACCCGCGCCGTCGGCGAGGAGGCCCGCTCGGTGGCGTCGCTCGCCCGCTGGCTCGGTGTCGCCTGGGGAACGGTGATGGCGGCGGTTCGCCACCACGGCACACCCCGCGTCGAGGATCCCGACCGCGTGGGGGTGGTCACCTCGTTAGGCATCGACGAGACGGCCTTCCTGCGCGCCAACGCCGAGCATGCGACGAGCTACGTCACCGGCTTCGTCGACCTCGAGCGACCGATTCTCGTTGACATGGTCGAGGGGAACCGGGCGATCGACGTCAACCGCTGGCTGGCGCGCCAGGACGATGCCTTCCTCGAGGCGGTGCGCACCGTGGCGTGTGACCTGCACGAGGGCTATCGGGCCGGGCTCCATCCCTATCTCGACCACGCCCGCCAGGTGGCCGATCCCTTCCACGTCGTCGCGGCGGGCAACCGCTGCGTCGACGCCGTGCGCCGCAGGGTGCAGAACGAGCTCCTCGGCCATCGCGGGCGCAAGGACGATCCCCTCTATCGGATCCGCCGGGTACTCCTCACCGGGGCGGAGCGGCTGAACCCGCGCGGGGTCGACCGGATGGCGCTCGGGCTGCGCCTCGGCGATCCGAACGACGAGGTTCTCGGGGCGTGGCTCGCCAAGGAGTACCTGAGTGACGTCTATCTCACCGAGGACGCCGGCGAGGCGGCCGTGCTCCTCGATCGGGTGATCGCCGGCTGTGGCGAGGACGAGGTGGCCGAGATCGTCTCACTCGGTCACACACTGCGGCGCTGGCGCACCCAGATCCTTGCCCACCACGCGACGGGTGCCTCGAACGGGCCGACCGAGGCGATGAACCTCTTGGTGAAGAAGATCAAGCGCTGCGGGCACGGCTTCAAGAACTTCGGCAACTACCGGTTGCGCGTCCTCTTGCACTGCGGTGGGATCAAATGGGACGCTCATCCCTCCACGACAATGCGGGGGCGCTCACCCCGGTTGGTTGCGTAGAGCCTGATTGCTGAGTTCGAAGAGAGACCTCTAGAGCCCATAAGACTCCACGGTGAAGTGGTATGCGGTTTTGCAGCCCGAGACGTCGAAGGACGGCGCATCGTGCAACTAGAGACATATGGCTCCCCGGCACGCCAGATTCCCGGGAAAGTCAGCCAGTCGATTCAGCTGGATCTAGGTGGAGCGCGGAAGCTCATAGAGATTCTTCGGATCTCGTTCCCTGAATTGAGTGGTGGCAGCTCCGGGTAGCGACCTAACGCAGTTTGGGAGAGCATACGTAGACATTGTCAAGTGACCGTCGGCAGCTTCGCGTATCTAAGGCGCTACCGCGGCAAACAGGCCACCGAGTTCTCGAAGTGAGGCGGGGCTGATGGGTGATGCTGTGGATAGATTTGAGCGAAAGTGAACGTCAGTAACTTCAGGCGGAACGATTGGGTCGGGCTTAGGTACGGAGGATGCTTCATAAAAGGCGAGCGATGTCTGTGCAACGTGTAGGTCGAACCTGTCTTCGCTCGCAGTACGCCATCCATCACCAAGGGTGAAGCTGACTAACTGGTCGATCCGAGCCAAGAGGTTGAGATCGTCGGCGATCCGATTCCGAAAGTCGTTAACGAGTTCGGTCACTGAAGTACCGTTGCCGGCGCGTTGGACAAACATGGAAGCGATGACGATCGTCACACCAGCTACGGGAACAAGCTGTCCGAGCGAGAAGTGATGTGTGCGCTCTTGAGTAGCCGTGGTTTTGACTTCTAACCGTTGATTGACATGACTGAAGTCATAGCGATCCTCTGGGAACGCGTGCCACGCTTGTAAAGCCAACCGTAGGTTACGAGCGCGCGAGACGAGAAATAGTTCCCCCCAGAGGCCCTGGATGGAGTGACGCGGGGGGACGTCGAGGGCGCGGAAGAGGTCTACGAGGCGTTGCATCGCGGACTGTAGTTCCTCCTGTGTGGGGTTATCTCCGAGGAGGGCAACGATTGTCGAGCCAACTCGGATGAAGTACTCGTCCAGTGCCGAGTCACCTTCGATACATCGCAGCACAGAGAAACGTCGTCGTGAGGTCTGCCCGCCGACTTCTGTTAGAAGGCAGTCAGCATCGTATTGAACGCTGAGGTGCTGGAGGGATATTGGAGGACCGGGAGGCATGTCCCTCTGCGCGGAGACGAGGAAGCTTGGGTAGCCGTGAGAGTCCTTGCCAAGGCGATGTGACGGATAGCCCGGTAACGGGATTGCGGTGAAGCGATTCGCTGGTGAGTCTCCGGTAGGCGTGGGAAGTTGGCGGAAGTCAGAGATCAAGTCTGGAGCGCGGCTATTAGCCACCTTGGTTCTGACTCACCCAAGCGCGAGCCATCGTTCTCGGGACCCAGACGGCAACAACGGGGACCCGGTCAGCGACAAGGTTGGAGTTCCTCTCCACTCGCACTGTGTGGATTTGGATCGTCAGTTCGCTAGCTACACGGATCTCACGGTCTCCCGGATAGAGCATCAGAGGCGGCGTTGTTGAATGGTCATAGTTCGCACCCTGGAAGAGCGTGGGTATCTCATCCGAGTCGTCGAGGTCCCTGACTCGGGTTGCCCCTTGGCTCATTTGGAAGACCGTGCAGCGAGCTCCAGGGTTGTTGTCGAGGTACCTTCCAACCTGAAGCAGCATGCCGGCGAGCACGGTTGAGTCGACTGGTCGAGCGAGTCGTAGGCGGGTGAGGAGCTGTTCGAACGCGTCCCTGAGTGGGACTGAGAGTGCGACGTCATGAATTTGCATAGGAGTGCGTCGCGGGTGGCCTTCGGACACCTCCCACTTACCACGAAGCGATTCGACGAAGCTCGCGGTGGTTTGGATATTTGCTTGGACGGAGTCGAGCGGGTCATGGGGGGCCCTTGGGATGAACCACGTGTCAGACAGGTTTCCCCGAACTGGCTCCAAGCTGACAACTGAATTCCGGGTCGGACGGAGTTGGGGGTCAAGGAAAAATGCCCGTCTCCATTCTCTTAGCTGATTGCCAGTTGCTCGGTGTTGGCGAAGCTGCGTTCGGAGGTCCTCTTCATGGTCGACACAGGCGCGGTAGGCAGCAATCATCGGGGATGAGAGATAGACGCGGCAGTACCCAAGGTAATCTGCCTTGTAGCCAAACCATCGCGCGCGTTGTTGAATCGTGTCTGCTTGTCGGCTGCCTTCGCCGCGAGGCATGTATGTGACAGTGAGGCCCTCTACAGTCACGCCCCGGTTAAGCACCTCTCCACCCACGACTATGTGGGCATAGAACTGTCGCCAATCGGGTTGAGGAGTTCTGCCTCGTCGAGCGTTGACTTGGGTGACGATTGTCTGATGTATGGCATCGCGAAGTCGCGATTGGACATCAGCGAATGGAGGCAAATCATTGCAAGTTCGCTCTAGGTCCCGGTGAGCCAGCTGGAATTGGTCAAGTAGTTCCCGACAGTCAGGGTCGGCCTCTCCCGCTTCAAGAATTTGGGCCCAGAGACGTTGGACCTGAACTACCCATTGGTGATAGTCCACGTGGGGGAGGGTGCGTTGTGAAGGGTGAACCATCATTGAGCGGTTCCCACGCCCTCCGTCAGAAAGCAGGCCCGCAGCGACTCCGAGCCAGTACACCCGCAAGGCCTCGAGCAGACTGTCTGAGGCTCCGCGGAGGGGGTTTGTCGCGCTAGGGATCTCGTTTGCGGGTATCTGGCGTATGAGATCCATGTCGCGCTCAAAGAATGCTCTTCCTCCCGTATAGAGCGGACCCGGAGTTAGAACGTCTGCGAACCCGGGAGAGAGAACGTCGATGAGATTGATGAGGAGGAGCGCTTGAGGGGTTGCCGTGTATTGCAGGAATGTGTGATGAGGCAGGAGGTCTCGTAGAGAGAGGACGCGGCGGTATGTCGCAGTTTGATCGCCACGTCGAATCGCATTGTTGAGGCTTGCTTGGTCGGCTTCGTCATCGATGACAAGCGTTGGAACACCGGAGAGATTCAAAGCGCCTAGCAGGTGACTAAGGTTGTCGAGATGTCTGCCGTTCTTCATCACTGCGATCAGTACCGTGCGATCAGTCTCCAAGGCCGTTTGGATCATCTGCTCAACGTTCGCCTGCCTTGGGTTTGACAGAAAGACCCATTCACGATCGGAGCGAAGATCTATACCGAGATCGCGGCGAAGTCGGTCGCGTGATTGCTCAAAGAGGTTGACCGTAACGCCAGTGCAGACGATGACAAGGCGAAATCCGTTATCTTTTGCGAGAGCAGCCACGGTAGTGAAGTTGGTTGTCTTGCCGCTCTGTATGTAACCGATAACCAACCCCGTCTCCGTACCATCAGGGCGGGTGGGTGGATGACACCGAGCGAGTGTTAGGGCCGCTTCGTTTAACAAGCGATCCCTTGTGACACCTCCGTCATCTGGAAGTCGAAGGGTCTCGAGGAGCTGAAGCGTTTCCTCTCCGACGACGGGCTGCCATAGCGCGACCGGGTCGGTATCAGTCAGAATGTCAACGGTGTCGGCCCCTGGAGTGGGGGCAGGGTTCGGCGGCTCAGCGTCAGCAACTCTGGACGGCGGTCTAGGGCTTTGAAAGCGCATCTCTCAGCAGCTCATTTACGCGCTTGCGAATTGACCCTGCTAACTGTAATCCAGCCTCTCGCGCGGTTACCTCTGCGAGGACAAGGGCCACGGCAATACGCAGCAGCGGCTCAATCTGGTCGGACCGTGTACCGCCGAAGCGCTCCATGAAAGGGTGTGCAAGGGCGACTCGCACGGCAAGGTGGCGTGACCCTTCCTGTTCGGCGCCGGTCGAAGGACTATCGGAGAGGAAGACCCAGTCTCCGACGGCGGGATCAACCGAGAGTTCGAGGTCTATTTGCCAACAGGCGCCGTCGAGCTCGAGTTGCATGACGCGGCGGGATGCGAGAGGAACGGACGGCAAGGTCGTTGGTGTTTCGGCGGGGGTCGGAGCCTCGCCAAGTTGTGCCTCCAAGATTTGTGGCGCGTCGCGCTCAATCGTGTCTGCGGTTCGGTCAGTGGCCACCTCGGCACCTGAGCGGACATCTTGAACTCGTGCACGGCTTCTGTAACCTTCCGCTTGGCTTATCAGCCGGAGCGGCGGTGAATCGAGTTCGTCTCGCAACGCCTCAAGGACGATGTCTTCGTGTTCCTTCCATTGGAAGCCATCCTTGGTATGGCTGACTTCGAATCCCTCGAACTCAAGCTCGCCAAAAAGCCGCTGATATGTATAGCTGTTGGATGCTCCAAAGATCTCGTTGGGCCTGTAGGAATCGTCAGCGCTACCTTGTATCAACCTCTTGCGCCGAAACAGCGCGAAGCCAGCTTCGGCAGTGCTGCCGGTCTTTCTAAGTGCAGCGAATCCCTTGGCTGACTGGCCCCCACCAAAGTCCAGGGAAATGTCCTTGCGCCAGATAGGCATTTCGCCTTCTGGCTCGCTGAAGCTCCTTGCTCGGAGAATTTCTGGCTCTGTGTACCGCAACTCCTGACCGTCGAACTTGAGCGTGAGCAGGTGCTCGCGGAGAAATACGCGATAGATGCTCGCGAGGTGCTCCTTGATCTTCCAGAGAGTTTTTCCGCGCACGGCGCTGTACAGACTCTCGAGTCGTATTTCCGTGTAGTGCGACGCTAGGGATGTCTCGTGCGAGACGACGTCGAGCTCTTGGATGTCATCTCGCACTATGCGGTTTATGTCGAAGGTGATCGTTCGCTCAGCCCGTTCGCCTAGAGCGGTAGTTCGAACGCTCCATCGCGGTGCAAACCAGCACGCTGCGCTCTTTAGACCCATCCCAAATTCCGCGAGGCCAGTTCGGTCTGGAGGCACTGACGCTGGTCGGAATGCAAGCGGGTAGTCGACATTGTGAATGCCGCCAGCGTTGTCGCGAATGGTGAGCTGCCTACCGTCGGTATCAAGCTCGATGGAGACGGTGACCTGGGTTTGGCGATCTGAGTCGTTGAGTTGGGACCTGCAATCGAGGAAGCTTTGGATCGCGTTGTCAACGAACTCTGCCAGTGCGAACCAAGGTTTGTAGTTGAGATGGCGCAGTACAGACAGGATCGATACGCCAGGCTGAATGCTGACTCTTGCAAGGCTGTCAGTATCGGCGTCATTGGACATCGCTTGTTGACCTTTTGGGCGGGATCTTTAGGTAAGTGGCATTAATGGCTCGCGGGTCAACGATACTTGGAGAGAGGTTGCGGTCGCTCCAGGGCGCGTGGTCGCGGGCCCTTACCGGTTCCGGGATGATCGCGGTGCGGGCCGCGTAGATGGATGTACTCCGGTGGAACTGGAGCGACTCTGGACGCTCTCGGAACTCGTTGGACTCGGCGGATTCCGTGACGCAAGCGATCTGAGGCGAAGGAGTCGCGGAATACCTGTATAGCGATCATGCGACCGACAACTTCAGCTAGCAACGGCGGCGTTGCATTGCCGACCTGACGAACCTGTTCTCGGTAGGTGCCCTCAACTGCCCAACTCGACGGAAAGGTCTGAAGACGGAGCATCTCGCGGATGGTGAGAGGGCGATTTTCCCAATGAAAGGGTCCGGTTGATGGTCCTGGCTGAGCTGGCAGCGTCCACGAGGGCTGGTTCTTTGCCAGTTTGAGAAGAAACGACCAGAACCGAGTTCGGTAGCCAAAGAGGGGGCTTCCGCCGCCATGGTTGGTGTGCCAGAGGTAGTTCCACCCCTCCGGGATCGAAGGTAGAAGATCTGCCCAGGAGCCTCGTGTCGGCGGCAGAGATTCGTCACCGTTGAGGGAACCAATTGCGTCCCAAGCACGTACAGGACGATCGGAGTGCGTCGGGCGGGGCCATGTCAACAGCTCGCCCTCGCGAGTTATCACAATGACAGCACGAACACGGCTTTGTGGCACCCCGTACCACAGGGAGTCGATCAAGCGACTCTGCACGGCGTAGTGAGTCTTGTTGCGTCGATTTATTCTGATCAGGGCGGATTCGATATCCGCAAGCGCTGAGACCTTCCCACTTATAAATCCAGACACATTTTCAATGAGAACAACGCGGGGGAGGAATACATCGATAAGCCTGAGGAAGTCGTGAAGACATCTGCTTCGGGGGTCTTGAAGTCCCTGACGCGCGGACGGAGACCACTGCGCAGCCTTGGAGAAGGGCTGACACGGAGGCCCTCCGGCTAGAAGGGAGAGCTCGCGGCGACGCAAGCCAAGGTCTCTGGGAGCGATGGAGCGAGAGAGAAGACTGATGTCTCCTGGATCTAGGAGTGGCCAGATGTCTTCTCGATTGGTGGTGATGGAACGTCGAGCGCATTCATCGTTCTCGATACTGCCGAGGTGATGGAAGTTTGCGGCTTCGAGTCCGAGGTCGAGTCCGCCCAGTCCGGAGAAGGCGGAGAGAAGGGTGAGGCGATTACGCATTAGGTGAGCTACGGCCGAGCGGTTGAGGAGAAAGGAGGATTGCGACGTAATCTGCCACCTCGTCTACGCGCTCGTGCTCCCAGAACCGGAGTACAAGCCATCCGTGTTCAGCCAGTACACGACTAACCAGCAAGTCGCGATCGCGATTGCGTGCAAGCTTGGCCTTCCAGTAATCAGTGTTGACTCGCGGTTGCGTTCCATGATCGGGACAGCCATGCCAGAAGCAGCCATCGACAAAGATTGCTAGCCGACAGCGAGTGAACACTATGTCGGGTCGAACTAGGAGCTGAGGCAATCGAATCGGTTGGTGCTTTCGGAAGCGCAAGCCCCGCTGATGCAACGCCGACCTGAGTTGGAGTTCCGGCTGAGAGTCGCGGCTTCGATTGCCTTGCATGACTTTGCTTGCGGCAGAGCTTGACGGCATTGGGTATCCGAGTGGCCTGGTCGTCCGCTCGGTGGTGAGGGCCGGGGGTCGTATAGGGATTCCCGTCCGCCGATTCATCATGCACACGATATGTCGGGGGTGTCTGCCAGGTGTGCCTTGAAGATATAGAGAAACTCCTCACGGCTCGGGGGACCTGGGCTCACCACGCTGAAGTACACCACTCCATCGCTCCTCCGCTACTTGCTCAGCCCGAGAGCTTTCAGGAACCTACGCGTCGCGCCCATCGACTTCGAGTAGGTCTTCCGGCGCACGACCCGCTTGGCGTAGGCACCGGGACCCCGCGAAGCGGCGCGGAGGTTGTTAGAGAGGCGTGCAGCTCGGTAGAGGGTGCTCGTGAAGGATCTCGCCATCGTGCCCCCTTCCCTGCGAGCCTACCTTCGACGAATGCCTAGACGCCTGATGGAAACTGCCCCGGCACTGAACCCAATTGCCAGCTCCACGCTGCACTAGGTTCAGCGCAGTCGAGCTGGAGGGACGAAAACCTATGACTCAGCCTCCTGATCCGAACGTTCAGCAACCCTGGACGGGTGGTCCTCCTCCCCCGGTGGGCTACCCGTATTCCATGCCACCGCCTGCCGCCGGAGACGGCTACGGACAACCAGGTCCCGGTGCCGTACCTCCGGGCATGTACTTCGACCCGGCAAGCGGCCTCACCCTGCCCCAGGGAGTGAAGTTGGCCAGTGTCGGCCGACGCATCGGCGCCTGGTTCCTGGCGATTCCCCTGTGGATCTGCACCCTCGTCATCGGCTACGTGATCTGGGGGTTGATCGTGTGGGGTCGCGGTCAGACCCCGGCGCAGCAGGTGCTAGGGATGCGCTGCTGGCGACCGGAAACCGGGCGCGTGGCGGGCTGGTGGTGGATGGCACTGCGCGAAATCATTGGAGGTCTCGCCGAGGCCATCCTGGGCTGGATAACCCAGCTCGTGTCGCTCATCCTGTTTCTCACGAGAAGAGACCACAAGTGTCTCCATGACCTCGTTGCTGGCACCGTCGTGATCCACGACCCGAACAAGGTCATTCAGTATCGGGCGATGTAGGCGAGCTCCGCGGCGACCGCGTCTCGATGCCGGTCGCGTGCGGCGAACACGCGACCAGACGTGTGACGAGTTTCGCTATTCCCTCCTAGCTACCGCTCGCCAGCTCTGCTGGCTTCTTGTCCTTGGCGGCGAGCACTTGGCCCATGACGATGGCCGCTGCTCGGTTCCGCTCCTCGATGGCGTGGGAGTACACCCGAAGAGTGAGCGAGGGATCGGAGTGGCCGAGGAAGTCGGCGACGGTCCGGACATCCACGCCAGCCCCGATGAGCTGCGTAGCGGTGAAGTGACGCAGGTCGTGCAGGCGCACACCTGACACGCCAACCTGATCCCGGACACGGATGAAAAACGACGTCACGTTGTCGGGCCGGAATGGGGTCCTGGCTTCGACAAAGGGGGAAAAGACGAAGGCGTCGGGGTCAAGCTTGCCTCCAGCCTCGGTGATCCAGGTGTCGACGTGTGCTCGATGAGCGGTTAGGAGGGCGACGCCGACCGGGTCAAGAGCGACCTTCCGGGAGCGATCCGTCTTGGTGGACTTCTCGGCAAGCCCACCCTCAACGACGACGACTGAGCGAGCGACTTCGATGACACCACGGGTGAGATCGATATCGGTCCAGCGGAGCGCACATAGCTCGCCACGACGCATGCCGGTGAGCGCAGCGAGCATGAGGAGCGGGGCAAGCCGTGGGTCTCGACGCTCTGCCTCCTCGATGACGTCTCGGACGACGTCGACAGATGGCGCTTGCACTCGGTGATAGGCAACCCGAGGGGGCTTTGCTTGTTCGGCGACATTCGTGCGGACCCATCCCCAACGCACGCCTTGGTGGAGGGCCGCGGAAATAATGGCGTGGTGATTCCGGATCGTCTTGGGGGACTTGCCAGCGTCCTTCATAGCGCCGTACAGGTCGTCCAGGTGACGGGCGGTGAGCTGGCTGAGCTTCAGTTTGCCGAGCCGAGGACGGATGGTCCGCGTGATCTGCGCCTTGTAATTACGGATCGTCGTCGGGGAGAGATCGAGCCGCTCGCATTCTTCGAGCCAGCGGTCGAGAAGCTGACCAACGGTCGCTCCGACGCCGTCAGCCCGGCCTGGGGCTTGCTGGTCGACGAATTCGCGAAGTGCAGCGTCCGCTGCACGTGAGCCACCGTGGAAAGTCTTGGAAAGCTGGCGCAGCTTGCCGGTGGCGGGGTCGTTGCCAAGCGACACCCGTAGCTCCCACACCCCTAAACGAATCTGGCGCTTCGATCCACGCACGCATCCCATGGTAGCGGCGTGGCGCGACCGTTCATGGGATGACTCATGGGATGAACTGATGGGCAGCAGAATGGCCGGTGCTCCCGCACCGGCCATTACCTGCTCTTTTCTTGGTGGCGGGGGCAGGATTTGAACCTGCGACCTTCGGGTTATGAGCCCGACGAGCTACCAGACTGCTCCACCCCGCGCCGATGAACCGAAGCAAGTTTACCATCGCCGCTCCCGGTGACCTCCTGGCGAAGCGGGCACCGGAGGACCTCTGGTCCCGGCGATCGCCTCCTCGAGCGAATATTCCGGCCGCGTCCCGGCGTTCGGATCAGGCGTCTCTCGACAGGGCTGCGTGCGCGTGGGTCTTTCCGCCCGGGACGGTCGTCGTGGTCGTCGTCGTCGACGCGGGCGTCGCGTTCACGATCGCGTTCGCCTCGCCGAGGAGCGTGCCCGCCCTCGTGACGTCCTGTTGATACGTACCGAGGTCTCCGTGGGCAAGCGCGGTCTGGGCCGCCTGGTAGGCGGCGACGGCCTGCGCGATGTCTGCACGCGCCCGAGCGGAGACCGAGGTCTTCGAGCCCGATCCCTTGCTCTGCGGTCCCGTGCTCGCCGGCGCGGTGCCGAAGATGTCGGCAAGGGCGCCGCCGAGCGTCGGCTCCATCGCGACCTCCTTCCCGTAGACGGCGACGACGTCGACGAGCTGCGGGAACGGGGTCTGCGACGACGAGACGTACAGCGGACGCACGTAGATGAGCGAGTCCGCGATCGGCAGCACCTGCACCGTCCCGAGCGACACCGTCGACCCCCGACTGTCGAGGAGCGTGATCGCCTTGGAGATCGTCGGGTTGGCGTTGATGTCGGCGTTGGCGAGCGCGGGTCCGTGGATCGACTCCCCCGGCGTCACGTAGGCGTCGAGCTTGCCGTAGCCGTTGGCGTTCGAGTCGGCGACAAAGAGCGCCCGCAGCGTTTGCAGGTTGCCGTTCGTCGAGAAGGGCACGAGGGGCTCGACCGCGTCGAAGGTGAGCGCGCTCTGGCCGGGGAGCTGCAGGAGCTCGTAGACCGGTGTGAAAGAGGCGACCGAGCCATTCGCGGCAAGGGCCAGCTGGCTCGAGGGCGATCCGGTGGCCGAGTTCGAGGTCTGTGAGAGGTTCCAGGCGTCGGACAGGCTGTAGAAGCCCGAAGGCGACTCGATGTGATAGCGGCCGTACATGTCGGCCTGG
>Ga0187891_1002907_pt1 | contig 12479 bp, 12 predicted proteins | sample June2016WEW_21_4_FD_132990 | JGI IMG/M metagenome (GOLD analysis project Ga0187891, IMG submission 132990) | Peatland microbial communities from SPRUCE experiment site at the Marcell Experimental Forest, Minnesota, USA - June2016WEW_21_40 | ecosystem: Environmental > Terrestrial > Soil >... | reverse complement strand
TTCCGCGCCGAAATCGGTTTCTCTGACTGCGCTTGTGGGCGGCGATGACCGAGTGCGGGAGGCGCACCGGGAGAGCGTCCGCGTTGCGCTCTCTGAGTTGGAGCGGTACACGCAGGCGCGGATTGGCAATGTCCATGCCCCGGAGACAACCGGGAAATTCATCGCCGCCACCTTTGAGCACGACACCGCGCGGCCCGTCGATGGCTACGCTGCCCCGCAGCTTCATACTCATGCGGTGATCTTTAATGTAACCGAGCGGGAGAACGGCGAAACACGCGCTTTGCAGCCGCACGACTTGTTTGTTTCACAGCGTTACACCACTGCGGTTTACCGATCCGAGTTGGCACTGAACCTCGAAAAGCTGGGCTACGAGCTGGAGCGTGGCAAGTATGGTCAGCCGGAGATCAAGGGCTACACGAAGGAATATCTGGAAGCTTCCAGCCCGCGCCGGGAACAGATCAAAGATCATCTACGGGAGCAAGGTATCGACGGGGCGGCAGCGGCACAGATCGCCGCCCACCATACGCGCGATCACAAAGAACTGTTGTCACCGGAGGAAGTCTTGCGGCGGCACTGGGAGTTGGCCGCACAGTATGGGCATCAGGCGGACAAGATAGTGGCCGAGGCGCGGGCGCATGAACAACAACAAAGTCAGCGGCACGACTGCTCGCCCGAGCAGGCGGCGCAAAGGGCTGTAACATACGCCCGCGATCATGTGTTCGAGCGATCGGCGGTTGCAGACCGGCGCGACATTCTGGAAGCAGCGCTCAACCGTGGGATGGGGCAGGCCACGTATGCTCAAGTGCAGCGGGAGTTCGAATGCAGAGTGCAGGCGGGTGAGTTCCGTGCCGTCGAGCACATTAGAGCGGGCCAGCCGTTCACGACCGCCACGATGTTGCGCATGGAGCGCGAGACCATTGCCCACATGCAAGCGGGCAACCGGCGCGGTTATGACGATCCGATGCTGGTTCCTGGAAGAATTCGTATTGACACCGAACAACGTCACCCGGAACTAAACGCGGGGCAGCTCCAGGCGGTTGACAAAATCTTTCTCTCCCGCGAGAAGATCGTTGGCTTGGATGGAATCGCGGGCGCGGGTAAAACGACGACGCTGGCCGTGGTGCGTGAGGGTGCGACGGGGGCCGGGTACAAAGTGGAAGGTTTTGCGCCTACGTCCCGCGCGGCGCAAACGCTGGGAGACGCCGGGATCGAGAGCATGACCTTGCAGGCGCACCTTGCCCGAGGCCAGCGCGTCGATATGGGAGAACTTCGGCTCTATGTGATGGACGAGAGTTCGCTTGCATCCACAAAACAGATGCACGTGTTTGTCGAACGCCTGCATCCGAACGACCGCGTTCTGTTGGTGGGCGATACGCGCCAGCATGAATCGGTGGAAGCCGGTCGCATCTTCGCGCAGCTTCAGGAAGCGGGCATGAAGACGGTGAAGCTCGACCAAATCGTGCGCCAGAAAGACCCCGTGTTGAAACAGGTGGTCGAACAGCTTGCGCGGGGCGAGGTGGGAGAAGCCGTTGCCGGGTTGGAGCGGCAGGGTCGCATCCATGAGGTTAAAGGCCGCGACGAACGCATTGCGGAGATCGCGAAGGAGTATGCGAAGTCGCCCGAGAACACGTTAGTCGTTTCGCCCGACAATCGTTCCCGCGCGGAGATCAATCAGGCCATCCACACTGCATTGCAGGCGAAGGGAGTGGTCGCAAGCGAAGAGCGTCGCACTCGCGTGCTTGTGCCACGTCAAGATCTCACCGGAGCGGACCGCGCCTGGGCCGAGCGGTACAGCGTGGGCGATGTGTTGCGCTACTCGCGCGCATCGAAGGAGACGGGCATCGAAAAAGGCGAGTACGGTCGTGTGAAAAGCATAGACGCTCCCAACAACCGGCTCACGGTTGAGCTGAGGGACGGCACGGAGAAGACCTACGACCCACGCCGTCAACAGGGCGTCTCCGTCTATCGGGACGAGGAGCGGGCGTTTTCCATCGGGGACCGGGTGCAGCTTACCGCGCCCTCGCGCGGGTTGAAGATGGCGAATCGCGAGCTGGGAACGGTGGAGAGCATCGGCCAGAATGACGACGGGCGGCTGAGGTTGAAGATGGACGGAGGCCGCACCGTTGATCTCGATCCACGTTTACATCCGCATCTCGATCACGGCTATGCGGTAACGAGTCATTCCAGCCAGGGACAGACCGCCGACCGCGTGCTGATTCATGTCGATACCATACTCGGTGCGAAAGACCTGCTCAATAGCCGCATGGCCTACGTCGCCGTCTCGCGCGGCGCGTATGATGCCCAGCTCTTCACCAACGACCGCGAGAAACTAGGTGCGGCGCTAGGCCGCGACATATCCCATTCCCCCGCGATCCAACAGGAGCCAGTGACGCAAAAATTAGGGCAACAGCCCGCGCACACGAACGATTTTAGTCAGGGATTTGGTTTAGGTCTGTGATGTTGCATTCCCGAATGACATTCCCCGGATAGCCAGAGCGTAGCCGAGGCCCGGTCTGTGTCAAGACTCTGCGACCGCTTAACGCGGCGGGCTTCGCCCGGTCTTGACACAGACCTCAGCGGCCTCGGCTTATCATTCATCTATCCGGGGAATGTCAGATTCTAGTTCTATGAGCCGTGCTCCGCCCCAAATCGAACCGCTGTTGGATGCCGACTTGCCGAATATGGCTTAGTTCCCAAATGCATCGAGGTCTGCGGCAGAGACGGAGAGGTCGAATGGTTTCGGCTGCTCCGAAAATGGCGCTCGTTGAGAATTTATCCAACAGCCCGTTGGACAAACGAAACCGAACTGCTCTTCTTACTCTCTCGTTCTGTTTTTCTTAAGTTCCGCCTCCAGCTTTTTGATGGTGGGAGGATTCCCCCGCAGGTTTGAAGGCAGGCTTGTGGTTAGGCGATACTCCGATAGGGCAGCCAACCAGAGTGTTATTTCGCTGCGCTCTTACGGTAAAAGCACGCGGCCAAAAAGGAGCCGAAAGCGCCGAAGATGAAGGTGTTGAAAAACCACTGTTTTACGGCGGCTTCCGTGGCGACGAGGTCAGCTTCGACAGGTCCTTCGCTGAGAATAGTCATCGCATTTGCATTTTTAAGTGACATAAAGTCACCGTGTTCAGTTTGCGGATAATTCTGTCGACACTGGCTTCCACTCAAAAGGGCCGCTGGCGCTACAACCAAGGACTGCTGACGCTGCGGCGCTTGTGCTGGTGAATTCAGTGTCCCTCATCAATTTAAGACAGCCTGCCTCGGGCATTAAGCTACCATCTTGTATAAGACGACTCCGCAAGGCATGAGTAGATGTTGGAACACTCGGTGTCTCTTCGGAGCGAAACATGCTGTCTTTTTGTACCAGGCAAGTACCGTCCTCAAGCACGCACATCCGTGCACTTCCAAAAGCACGGGCAATCTGATACATTCCGGGAAGCTGTTCGGTCGTAGCACGCTTTTCTTTACTCTTCCTCTCTGCGCGCGCAACTACATCTTCGTGTTCAACAAAAAGCAGCCAGTCATCCCATGTATAAAGAACGCACCACGCCGAAGAATCATCTGGGGTATAAACCACATACTTACAACACCCCACACCAAAGTCGCTTTTTGCCCACTCAGATTGACTATCCCGAGCACGGTCATTACCGCATTTGCTTTCTACAAACAACATGGGCAAGTTTTTATCTGCTGGCGGGCGACCCATAAAATCTAACATGCCTTTTCCAGCAGTCTTGCACCACGCATACCCAGGAAACGCAAACTGGAGGTATTTTAGTACCTTGTGCTCTGATTTAGTCAAGCCGTTCATGCTACTTGCCATAAAGACTCTATGTTCAGCTTCCGAATTACTTGCAAACGATGCTCGGGTTGTCTACCGCTGCTTTGAGGCAGTCGGCGTACTGCTGCGCTTGCTTCGCCTGCTCCGCAGGGCTCTGTGTCTGGGGTGCGGCTTCCGGTGCGGGCGTCTGGTCTGGCACAGGTGCCGCCTGTGGTCTGCAAACCTGCGCTTCCACATCGGCGGTGAGCTTTCCTGTTCCACATAGCGCATTGGTGTTGGTCTTCGCTACGGCAGGCTCAAACCGCCCGTCAGTCATAATTTCCTTACCGGTCTTGTCAGGATTTGGAACCCAGATTTGGCAGTCATTGTGCTTATTGCACTTAGCCGCAAAGAGAACCTTATCACCGGCGTGCATCTGATCCATGAACCAAGCCTTGTGAGGATCAACCGTTGAGCCACCGAACATAGCCGCGCCAACGCTGAAGGGCTGGTTAATTGTGTACTGACCGTCGGGGACACTGACGACGGCAGCGTTGTGACCAAGATTCTGTGTCCGCACATTGCGACCGCCGAACAGCCCACCGCTGCCTCCTTGAGATACGCTTCCTGTATCGACGCGCTGCGTTTCCACGAACGTGCCGACCTGATATTCGGCGCTGTGGTCCCTGCGGTTGTCTTTTGCCAGCGCCGAACCAACCAGCGCCAATGTGATTACGATTGCTGCGATTAGGCTTTTCATTTTTCATTCTCCCTATTACTTAATGCGCTTGAGAATAGTCGGCGGTAGATTCCAAACGCCGAAAGTCGCTGTGGTTGGGACTTTTCCGTAGGGGCTGTATTCGACCGTCATGTACCCACCGTTATCCCTAATGGCTTTGATGATGCTTATCGGTGCGCGGAAGAATAATGAGTCACTTCCTTCGCCGCGATTGACGCTGAACGTTCTTAGATGCGAGTTGTTGAACTTTACACGTACTGAGCTTTGGTCAGCAGCAATAGTACGATCCAACGAAATGTATACTTCGCAAGACGTTTTGCATCGGATCACAAGAGTCGCTGAGTCGTTGCTTTCGGATATAGCTGTCTCCGTAAGTTTTCCGTCTATAGCGGTTTTTACGCTGTAGTCCCAAGCACCCTGCGCGAACGCTGATCCTGCCAGCGCCAATGTGATTGCGATTACTGCGATTAGGTTTTTCATTGTGTGATCCTTAGCACCCTGCTTTCGGCGCGCGCCGTGTTCAGTTTGTGAACGCTACTAATGCGCCTTGTCATAGGCATCATCCTTGCGCTTTTCTTCTGCCTTCTCACGCGCATTTCTTGCTATCACAATGCGATTCTCAGTCTTGATGATGGAGTCACACTGTGCCTTCCATCTGTTGCTCATCGTTTTGGGTGACTCCTTCGCATAGCCAATTAAGGGAAATTGAGATACATGAACGCTGTAGCCACCCCGTCCGCAATCTAAAAGACTCAAGCCTATAGCTTCGCCCTGATCTTGCGCTACCATCTCAAGCAGCGTATTGAAAAATTGTGCTTCTGTCTCGGCGTTTTGTCTTTGAAGTTCTGCATTAAGGTCTGCTTCACGTTGGGCCTGCGACGGCCCACACGCTACTGATCCCGCCAGCGCCAGAGTGATTGCGATTGCTGCGATTAGGCTCTTCAAGTTGCTGTTCATCTGTTTCCGCTTGCCCCTTCGCAGATTTGAACACGGCTCAGATCGGCGCGCTAGGTTACGACCGCCCTTCATTTAGACTTGCGCCGAAAGACGCGGACTTCAAGATGACCACGGTAACCTTGCTCAGCGCCGGGGATGCCTTGGATACTGGCCTGATGAAAAATGCCTTCGGGCTGCGATGGGTAACTGGTGACGAAGCACGGCTGCATCCAGAGGCGGATTTAATATTGTGTTTTCGCTGAAAACTGAATTGCCGCCCAAGCCGAATCCGTATCACCCCTAGGCGCTAATCGTCGGGAGGTTTTCAATGGAGTTCGTAGCGCTGGACGTTGAGACTGCAAATGCTGACTGTTCCTCAATCTGCCAAATCGGTATCGCCCGCTTCGAAGACGGCTGCTTAGCCGAAGAATGGTCAACCCTGGTCAACCCGGAAGACGACTTCGATCCCTTCAACGTCTCGATCCACGGCATCACTGAAGACATGGTGGAGGGCTCCCCCGTCTTTCCGAACCTAGTCGAGAACCTCCGAGGCCGTCTGAAAAGTAGGACCACCGTGTGCCACACACCGTTTGACCGTGTGGCTGTTTCACAGGCTTGCTCGAAGTACGATCTGGAAGGATTCGGATGTATCTGGCTTGATTCGGCCCGTGTCGCACGAAGAACGTGGCCCCAGTTTGCGCGGAGAGGGTATGGGCTTCACAATGTGTGCGCAGCCATCGGCTACGAATTCAGACACCATGATGCCCTGGAAGATGCGAAGGCAGCGGCGCAGGTGTTGTTGGCCGCCATGAACGAAACCGGCCTCGACCTGGCGGGCTGGTTGAAACGGGTCCAGCAGCCCGTTTTCGGTTCCAGCATCACTCAGGCGGGGAATCCAGAAGGACCGCTGCATGGGGAGATCCTGGTCTTCACAGGTGCTCTTGAGATAACACGCTCCGAAGCGGCAGACCTTGCGGCAGAGGTCGGTTGCGCGGTGGCGGCGGGTGTGACCAAAGAAACTACAATCCTGGTTGTTGGCAACCAAGACGCGCGAAGGTTGGCTGGTCACGAAAAGAGTTCTAAGCACAGGAAAGTCGAGGATCTGATTCGAAAAGGACAGGCAATAAAGATCCTCACAGAGAGGGACTTCGAGAAGCTGGTACGCTTGGCAATGGCCGCCTAGTTCCGGCGGCATGAACCGGGCGAAGGGCTCGGTGCTCAACCCACCCCTGAGAACGATTCGCACGAAATCCTCACTCACTTAATGAGTGTTTGAGCTGGGTCTAACCGGCTTCGACGCTCATGACGAAGACCCAGCTGCGCGTTCGGATCAGCGTCGCCCGCAGGGACCAACGTAGTGCCGAAGCGCCAGCTTGATGCCAGCCGAACCGATGCTAGGTTGAACGATAAGAGGACGTGTGGACGAGGCCTGCAAGGGAAGGAGAGGGACTTACACCAGCGAACATTCGCCAGAAACTCGAGAACCGCGAGAAGGGGCCGGTCGATTTTCCATCGCGCTCAAGGAACGACCTTCGGAGCGGCGGCGAATCGTTTAGCGGGCGCAGGAACGCATGCACGCCTATTGGTGCCGCCAATAAAGGGTCAGCAGAAGCGAGCCGACCGACACAGTAAATGAAAGTACAGAAATTAAGATGGCGAACAGCGCCCACCAATGAGTTCGATTCACTACAGTCCAGCCACCCTCTGTCAACTGCCAAAGAGGCCCAACTCCTTGAAAAGGGTTTCCGCTTGGTAGGGCTCCGTCTGTTGTGAGCTTGCCTTTGGGTACTGCATTCTCTATAGGTTTAACCCAACCTCGCATGTAGGCGGTCTTTAATGCAGCATCGGTTTGCTCGTTGTCTTCAACCGCATTTTCAATCACCCATACATTGCCCGGCTGCAGGACAAGAGCTACCTGTTGCCCGGATAAGCGCTTCAGAGTGCGACGAATGTCACTTTCAGAATTTGGCACGTTCTGATCCTCCATCCACGTCCCCGATTCATGCTAACATGGCCTTGACCCAATACTCGTGTCATGAAGTGCAAAGTAGAGGGTGCGTTTGCCCTCCCGAAACACCTTGCGCCCGCAAAAACCGGCTTCCTCGCCGTCCCAATTTCGCATTCTCTTCTGACGATACGAAATCGCATCGGGTTGGAGCCATTCTCGGAGGGCTTGCAACCCCTACCTGGGGGTTTTGCTTCGCCTTCCAGCCATTCTATGAAGTTAGAACCAGACGGCGGGGCAGATTTGGGCGCCCACTTTGCACCTGGTAGCACGAGTGTTGGGTTTACCCCTTCGTAGCGCGTTCAATCCTCAAATCCCGAGCGAACTTCCGTTACCTCCGTTACTTGTGCCTTCATTTTTTGTCCTCCATGCTCAACCTTGGCGTAACGCCATCCCTCAGAGGTCACCATGAGTGCTGTAATAATCGTTCTGCTAGGTGCGATTACACTGTTCCTCGCATTCCTTTCTTGGCATAACTGGCAACAAGCTGGAGCACTGCGGAAACGGTACGCTGGAGTTATCAGCATTCAGGCCGAGCTTTCGGCAGCTAAGAGCAAGCTGGAGCAGGCGAGACAAACCCAGCAGCAGTTTGAGTCGGAAAACCAACAGCGGCGAGCCAAGCTCATTCAAGAATCAGAGCAAGCGCAAGCGAAATACGTGGAACTAAAGAAGGAAATATCCTTGCTTGAGGAGAACCTGGAGGACATTTCCTTTGGACTGTATAAGCCGCACTTCAACTTTCAGACCTCAGAGGAGTACAAGACCGCTCTTGAAAGGTTGCGGGAAAGGGAGCGGGACTTTCTGAGGGATGGTAAAGCGGTAATCTGCGGGGTGAAATGGAGCGTCGGCAACAGTGAAAAGGAAGGTCAACGGATGTCGAAGCAATACACGAAAGTGATGCTTCGGGCCTTCAATGGTGAGTGTGACGCAGCAGTTGCGAATGTCTCTTGGAACAACATCGCTAAGATGGAAGAGCGCGTTCGCAAATCCGCTGATGCCATCAACCAACTCGGAAGCGTGATGCACTTCTCTTTGACACCGGAGTACTTGCAACTTAAGCTCGACGAGGTGAGGCTGACGCACGAGTACGAGGGAAAACGCAATCAGGAGCGCGAGGAACAACGTAGAATCCGAGAGCAGATTAGGGACGAAGAGAAAGCACAGCGAGAGATGGAGAAAGCGCAGGAAGATGCGGAGCGTGAGGAAGCGGAGTACGAAAAGGCTCTGAACAAGGCCCGTGAAGAGGCGTTGAGGGCGACAGGCGCACAGCTAGAGAAGCTCACCAGCCAAGTGAAGTCTTTAGAGGCAAAGGTAGATGAGGCGCGGCAGAACAAACAGCGCGCCATTGCCCGCGCACAATTAACGAAATCTGGTTTCGTCTACGTGATTTCAAACGTCGGCTCTTTCGGCGAACGTGTCTTTAAGATTGGAATGACGCGTCGCATGGAGCCTATGGACCGCATAGAGGAATTGAGTGATGCGTCGGTTCCTTTCCCGTTTGACCTCCATGCGATGCTTTATTCTGACAACGCACCGGAGCTTGAGACGGCGCTACACAAATTGGTGCAAGACCGGCAAGTCAATCTCGTAAACCCGCGCAAGGAGTTTTACCAAGATGTGGACTTGGCGGAGATTGAAGCATTCGTGAAGGCGAGAGGATTGAGCGCTCAGTTCATCAAATACGCCGAGGCGAAGCAATACCGGGAAACACTGGCCTTGCGAACGCGGCTCGTTGCCACCGCCGCTGCTGGCTAGTCGAGGCGGGGAGGCCGCGGCTCGATGCACTGGGCAGTGACCATCCGATGACGCCCGACCGTATCAGACACATGCGGACGCTGCTCATCAATTACGCTGTACAAAACGCTGGCAGAGGGCAATAGATGTTAGGCGACACAGGCCAACGAAAGGGGATAACCGTGTCAGATTACGCTCAACTCAGCGCCCGGACGAACCACCAACAATTGGAAGAATCAGATATTTTCCTAACTCTACAGGATCCCCAGCCCGACCCACTCACTATCGATTGGAGGATTAGATTTCCATTTCCAGTCGTTCCTGCCAACAAGACGAGCGGGACAATCCGGCTCGACCCTTATCACAAGGAAGTAATCAGTTGGATAACGGATTTAGCCCGGCTTCCCGTCTCCCGGCGGCAAGCAGCATCGGACCAAGAAATAGTTGTGGAACTGCGCCTCTCGTCGGCTGGCAATGCTTTTCAGGACGGAACCAGAAGTACGCTGAAGCAACTCCTGTGATGTGGCGCGCCGAGCTGCAGCTCCGATTTTGTAATAGAAAAATAGCTTGGCTGTCAACCGGCTGTAGCAGACTGTTGTGCGAATGGCCGAGCGACGCGACTTAAGGCAAGTTCGCTTGGCGAAGTGTCCTACGCAATGCTCTGAAAACCCCCTCGAACGGTGGCAGGGAAGTCATTTGGTGCGCCAGCCTTTTGGTCCACAGCGCCTGTAGTCGCGCTTCTTTCCGCGCAATTGCCGATTGGAGTCCCTGGCGAGATTTGCCGCGAAATTCCAATTTCTCGCAGATCGCGGGAACCAAATGGTCCATCTCGATCCCTGCGTCCGATGTCAGATACCAGAGGTCATACAGGTCACGGGGTTCATTTCGCGCAGGATCGGCCAGAGCTACCGTTTTCTCTGCGGCGATTTCTTCCAGAGAATAAGCGTCGATAGAACGGCCTTCGGGAAGGTCCGCGAATTCTTCATACCCACGTAAAATGGGCCGGTCGCACAGGGGGAAGGTGAGGCGCTCATTTATAGTGATGTCCACTTTTACGTTATTTCCTGCCGGCAAGGGTCCGGTGTATCGGAGATAGAAGGTATGGCTGTTGATGTGTGTTTGGCGATCCTGCCGGTCAAAGACGAAGGTGATACCGGAGTTTTCATGCACGATTGCATAGAGGCGTTCGAGGTGGGCTCGGATGTCTTCGAAGGCAAGTGGCTCGCGCAATGTGAAATCAAGGTCTTCTGAAAACCGGTAGTCGCTAAAGTAACACCGCTTCAACGCCGTACCGCCTTTGAAGGCGAGGACCCGCCTCAAGTCCGATTCGGACAGTGCACTCAAAAACCAGGCGAGGCAGTAGTCTCGTTCCAGAACGTCCTCTCGAATTCGCATGCCTCCACCGGCCGCGAGTCGATTGGACAGCAAGGAGATGTTTCGCTGTGGGATCAATCAGGTGCTCCGAACAGCCTTCAACTCTTCTGGAGAAACGTTGATTTGCAAGCGCCACTTGGCGAGGTGCGGCCCTTCGCGTGGCAGGATGGGATCGAGTCGAACATAAGTAGCTGTAAGGGATTTCCGAAGAACCTCAATCGCTGGTTCCGGAGCAACGCCAAATAGTTCGAGTAAATAACCGAGGCGGCGCGTCACTGCACCCGACTCAAAGCGTGCGGCGTATTCCAAGAGCTTTTGCAGGCGCAGATCGGTACGGCGTATCCAGAGCCCCTTGGCTACTTCAGTGATGCCTCCGCAGTATTCCGGCTGGCGCAGTCCATCGATGATGGTTCGTTCGAGATCGCTGACTTCAACCGACTGTTCTTTCGTCACCCAGTGCTTCGTGGCGCCAAAGAACTGATGACTGTTTAGATAGACAAATCGGAACTCTGTACGGTGTAGCGTCTGTCTCGGTATCCGTTTCGTGCTGGAAATGAATATCACGAATTGTGGTTGGGTCACCATGCGATGGAGTTCCATTGCCGAACCGTGTGAGATAAAGTACGGTGCGGAGCCAACTAGGTGGCGTGCTACCAGATAGGGGTTTCCAAAGTACTCTGTCGAACTTCCCAGCTCTGGTGGGACGATGACAAAAAGACCTCGCTTCAACCGCGACACCAATCCGCGCTTCGTAGCCTTGTGGAGCAGGCTGCTAGTGAGGGAGGGTTGCAGTCCGGTAATTCTTACAGCATCGGCGGTCGTGAAAATGGCTTTGTTGGAATCGTAGAGAGCCATCAGAAGCCTAGCCATTTGAGACCGGGAGGTTCTCAGGTTGGAATTATGCGCTGTGCTCAATGGATGGCCTGTGAAGCAAACTATTATGCACATAGAATAAGTAAAATTATGCTCATATGTCAAGAAGATTGCTCTACAGGACATCTATTAGACATAAAATATAAGCCTACGGACTCCTCGCTTGCGACCCGCGAGTTGGCGCATCATGGAAATTTTGGTCTTTGAGGAGCAGGTTCCGTTTGTCAGGGGGTGTCTGTGGAGATGATCGTTCTCGGCATCGACCATGAACTTCAGTGTCAAGACCGACATCTGAAGGCGCTGATCGCTGAACTTGTCGAGAGAGCACGAGTCACGATGATTGCTGAAGAGAATCGCCCTCTCTCGAACACGCTTGGTCGGCAAGTGTCTGAGTCAATGAATCTCCCGTGGATTCAGATCGACATGTCGATTGAAGATCGCATAAAAGCTGGCATCGACGGAAAACTGGCGAACCGGATGCAGATTCGCGGCTATAACGAATACGGCGATCCCAAAATGGCGATCCGATATGCCCCAGTCGAGGACGGGATTAGGGAGGAGTTCTGGCTGGACAGAATCGAGGAAGCGGCCAACAAAGGAACAGTGCTCGTCATTTGCGGATGCTTGCACTGCGGCCCGCTTTCGGAGAAGGCCGAGAAGCGGGGTCACAAGATCGTGGCGAAGGTCTTTCAACCGGAGAATCTGGCCGAACTGAAACCGGAGCTTTACTAACGCCTTCTGATGGCTTCAGTCCAGCACGAAAGTGGTCCCGGAATTGGAATGCGGGGAGTTGATTTCACCGGAGGATCTGGAGTTCACCGAGGTGTGCCGTAAGTGTGCCGTGCGCTTCGGAACGGTGCGCGCTAAAGTGCGCCTTTTCAATACCGCGTCAAAAGTGCTTCCGTGCGGGCTTAGTTGAGGTAAATCATTGAAAAGAGTGGTGAGCGCGGAAGGAATCGAACCTTCAACCTACTGATTAAGAGTCAGTTGCTCTGCCAATTGAGCTACGCGCCCACTGCCGGCGGCAACGTGGGGACAAATTTTGATTATACCATCCGCTT
>Ga0187891_1002901_pt1 | contig 12490 bp, 11 predicted proteins | sample June2016WEW_21_4_FD_132990 | JGI IMG/M metagenome (GOLD analysis project Ga0187891, IMG submission 132990) | Peatland microbial communities from SPRUCE experiment site at the Marcell Experimental Forest, Minnesota, USA - June2016WEW_21_40 | ecosystem: Environmental > Terrestrial > Soil >... | reverse complement strand
TTAATCATCGCTACATCTTTGAAGACGTTCCCACCGGTTTAGTGCCAATTGCCTCTTTAGGCAAGAAACATGGCGTTTCAGTAAACGGAATATCAGGCATAATCCAGCTAGGATGCATCATTCACCGAATAAACTACTGGAGTTCAGGGCGGTCTCTGGAGAAGCTCGGTCTTTCAGATTTCAGCATCAGCGATTTGACTCGTTACGTTAATGAAGGGCGGGTACAATAGTTTATGTCGCCACTCTCAATTAAGAAAAAAACCAGTGGCTTCTTAAAAAAAGCGTTCACAAAGGTTCTTCCGCTTTCCAGCCGCAAGTCCTTGGCAGTTTGGGCTGATCACCAAGGTTGGATGCCACGGCGCAAAGCCCTTCCCTTCGTGTTGCTGGGCGATTGGGCAGAGAAAGATCCAGATTCTTTTCATCGTTTTCTTTGGTCTCGCCATCTTGCCTACGCCAGATGGTATGAAGAATGCAATGAGTTTGGAGTGGAAAATCTTCGCCCCACAAGAAAAATGCTGTTCGACGATCTGAAAGCGTGTTTGGTTCAAAATGGCATAAATCCGTCCTCAGATGTGAAAAGCGTTTTTGATGTTGGCTGCTCTTCAGGCTTCTTGCTGCGTTATATGGAGACGGATGTTTTTCCAGCTGCTAAGACGCTTGAAGGCAACGACATTGACGGACCAGCTATAGTGAGGGGCGAGGCTTATCTTCGTGAGCACGGTTCTAAAATTCATTTAATCAACGCGGATATGTCTGAGCTTGAAAATATACTGGGTGGCTTCAAGTATGATGTGGTTCTCTGCGCAGCAGTTTTAGTTTATCTTAACGAGTCAGCCGCCACCGAAGTCGTCCGCACAATGTTTAATCACTGCAATAGCGTTGTCGCCATTTACTCCATTGCGCATCCAACAATTGACAATTCCCAACTTGAACATTCAGAGACTAGACGCTCAGACGGAGTCTTCTACCATAACATTGACCAAATGGTAAAGAATGCAGGCGGCAAAGTAATAAACAGGCGGTGGGAAGGCTCAAAAACCTATGCCGACGGCCAAACCATATACTTTGTGTTTTCAAAACCAGCAGGTTAAAGAAAATCCAGTCCACTATATTGAATTGGTAAGTTACTGCCAAAATATATTGATGAATTCGGAATAATCATTTATAGAGTTGAAGTCAGGTAATTTTTAAAATTATAAGAGTTGTTGAAGTTTGGTACTAAGGTCAGATGTAATAATTGCTATTGGAGCTCATCCAGACGACATTGAATTAGGATGTGGAGGAACTGTGAGTGCTGCGGCTAAAGCTGGGAAAAAGGTAATTGCCGTTGTCATGACTAAAGGTGAACAGAGTGCCAATCCCGAAATCAGGTGCAAAGAAAGCAGAAAAGCTCTCACTATGCTGGGAGTGGCCGAAGTTCATTTTGGGGATTTTCCGGACACAGAGGTTCCAAGTTCGAGCAAAGCAGTCAAATTTCTTGAAGCTTTCTATGATGCTGATAAACCTGAGACAATTTTGACACACAGTGTTAACTCAATGCATCAAGATCACAGGCAAGTTGGTTGGCTTTCAATGGCGGCGTTTAGATTTTCGCCCAGAATACTTGCGTATGAAACTCCCAGAGTGACTTCTTCGTTTACTCCGGCTTATTACGTTGACATTTCTGATTCTATCAAAGAAAAATGTGACGCTTTAAAATGTCACTGCTCGCAGAAAACCAAACCGTACATTCACTACAACTCGATTATCAGCATGGCCGTTTTCAGGGGGCACCAGGTAAATGTGGATTATGCAGAAGCTTTTGAAGTAGTTCGTTATGTGGAAAAACCTCAATCGAACGGCGTCATTTAGTTAGTTTTTTTTGCATCGACTTAAGTATTTCAAAGCAAAGTTTCTTGAATGTTTTGAGTTTTTTTGACAGAGCGCAGGGTGTAAGCTATACTTGGCGTCGAGATGAAAAAGATATCAAAGTCTAAGAAGCGCGTGCGCTCAATATTGAAAGAGTAAGTTTTTTCCGAATAATTTGTCATCGAATAAAATCTTAAGGCGTATCAAAGGCTGGAATATCCATGGAAAAAGATCCTTTAAGAGTTGCGGTTGTTGGTTTGGGCAAAATGGGAATGTTGCATTGCGGCATTTTAAATGTGCTGCCGAAAGTAGAGCTGGCAGGAGTCTGTGAAGCTACTCCTTTGACTAGAAGGATAATCAAAAAGGTTCTTCGAAAGGTTCCCGTGGTTGCAAATATTTCTGAATTATCAAGTTTGAATTTGGATGCCTTGTTCATAACAACTCCCACTTCGACCCACTATACCGTTGCTAGATCTACTATTGAAGCTGGCATCGCGGACAATATATTTATAGAAAAGCCACTTTCCAGTTCTTATGCAGATTCACGTACTCTTTGCAGTTTGATGACCGGCAAAGGCGTTAGTATGGTTGGATACGTGCGAAGATATATGGTTACTTTCATGAAGGGCAAAGAGTTGCTCAAGCAAGGTGTTATTGGAAAGCCGCTTTCTTTTAAGATAAACACGTCTTCATCGGACTTCTTTGACATTCACGATCCAGCTGTTTCCATTGCCAGGGGAGGGGTTTTGAAGGATCTGGGCTGTTATCCTATTGATTTACTTCTCTGGTATTTTGGCGATTTTACTATTGAGTCAGCAACTTCCGAGTCATTAACTGGGCCAGGAGCGGTTGATTCTGTACGCTTCAAAGTATACGGTGATGAGTCAATTCCTCCCGGTGAAGTTTTTATTTCTTGGTGCAGTGAGGGCTATAGGATGCCGGAAGTTGAAGTTTCCATTATTGGTTCTAAGGGTACTCTTATGGTGAATGATGATTATGTCCGGTTAGAAGTGGGTAGCAAAGTTTCTACGTTGTATCGGCTTAATCTTGGCGATAATGTTGCTTTCTGGTTGGGAAGTCCCGAGTATTACCGTGAAGACGAGTTTTTTTTTAATGCTATCAAGCAGAAACTAATTGGGCAACCCAGTTTCGATTCTGCTGCTCAAGTTGAATTGGTAATTGAAGAAGTTGAAAAGAAGGCTAATAAAAAATGAACAATAGAGCCAATGAACTATTATTTATAGTCGGTGATAACCCTTTTCTAAATATCAGCCATTTGTCGCAAAGTAAAGCTAGGGAACGAGTCGATGATCCTGGAGATCCAGTGTTTGCAGCTCATTTGCTACGGTTGGCTCTAGAAAATGGTGCTAATGGATTTACGTTTTCTATGTGCGATTCTAATCTTTCGATTCTTGATAATCTAGATTTAAAAGGTTTGGACAAAGGTTTAGGGCTTTATCCTGTTTTGCCTTATGCGTTTGAGTATGTACAGAAAGCGACACAACGAGGTGGATTTTCTGGCTTGGTGAAGAAGCTTGGATGGGACATGATTAAATCTGGGAATGCAGAGTCACTGGTTTATGGTGTTTCAACTACTTTGACTGCGAATCCTGAATCTTTATTGAAGGCATATTTGGGTTATGAGCTTTCTCGACTTGACTCTCATTTAAGTACGACAATGAGGTTAGAGTCAGTTCTTCTTCATCAGGTAGTTACTGATTTGATTTTAGCTTTAGATTTAGATTGGCTTTTCAAGGCTTACATTGCTTTTCTTTCGCATAAGAAGATAACGCCTGGCTTTAATACAGGCAATTTTCCTTATTTGGTGCGAAAATTCGCTGAATGGAACATAGACTTGAACAAAGTGATCATCTTGACGCCCTTTAACAAGGTAGGTTTCCAGATGACTCCATCCATTGAAGAATGTGAAAAAGCTTTGAATATGCTGCCGAGCCCGGTAGTTATTGCCATGAGCATATTGGCTTCGGGATACATTAAGCCTGACGAGGCTTCCAAATATTTGGCCTCATTGCCTAATATTAAAGGTATAGCTGTGGGCGTTTCAAAAGAAAAGCAAGCAAAAGAAACGTTCGTCATTTTAAGGAAAATTTACGAGAAGTGAAAATAGTTTGATATCGAATTTTAGTACATATTACTTATAGTTCATCAACGGGATAGCACCAATTTCCGTTCGTTGATAAAATCACCTTGAACGTTAAAAATTTGGTTATTTTAACAAGTTGATAATGATCTTCCAAGAAATAATTTAAGAGGTGTTATAACGAATCCAAAGGTGACTATCGGAATTTGTGCTAGAAACTCCGAAAACATAATTTTGGAAGCGATTAATAGTGTTGTTCAACAGGATTTCGATCATAAATTGATAGAGATAGTTTTTGTTGATGATGGCAGTAGAGATAACACGTTACAGATAGTCAAGGACGCCTTTTTAAAAATTGACTTTCCTGCAACAATATTCTATGGCGGTTGGCGGGGCATAGGGAAGGCAAGAAATACGATAGTCCAAAATGCTAAAGGAGACTACATAATTTGGTTGGACAGCGATGAAGTTCTGGAAAAGGACTTTGTACGAAGGCAAACTAATTTAATGGAGCTTAATCCTAAAGCTGCGATTGCCACTGCTCACATGAAATTTCCAGCTATGAAAAATCGTGTGCTCACACTTGAGCACATTCCGTACATTGTCGAAAATAGATTTAGAGATTGGAAGGATCCATCAAAATTACCCGGCACAGGTGGCACAACTTATCGTCTCAAAGCTATTAAGGAAGCTGGGGGATTTGACGAAAATCTGCAAGGATCTTGCGAGGATATCGATGCGGCATACAGAATGACTCAGGCGGGCTGGTCAATTATTCGAGGTAATTCTTATTTCGAAGAAAGCCATGAGGGGTTGTCAACTTTTGGTGCCCTTTGGAGGCGAAGTCTCAAGCGCGGGGAAACTAGTCGTAGAGTTTACGATAAAAATACTGCTTTTTTCTCTGTTTATAGGATGAATCCTCTTGCTGGTTTTGTGGCTGGAATTCGTTATGGAGTTATTGGCTATTTGTTAACTAAGAAGAAAGTTTCTTTTCTTTTGCCATTTTTTTATGCTTTTAAGAGTACTGCTTGGTTTTTGGGATTTACTCAGGCGAGGTCGCAAAAGTCTAATGAGGTTTCAAAGAGCCTGCCTTTTCTTGACGAAAAGTTAGTTAAACTAGTCTATAACCCTAAATGAAAATTTGGAAAATTCAAAAAATTGAAAACTGATTTGCTCTATAGTTGTTGCAAGATATTGATTATTGGGGTATAATTATTGATTGAAGTTATTGATTTGTTATTTTTGACGTTTTTGTTTGTTTTTGTTGGTATTTATGGAGTTTTTTTAGGTTATGTTATGCTAAGTTCAAGAAAGCCTTGGGGACTGAAAATAGATGTTACGTTTGAACCGTATATTTCGATTTTGATTCCCGTGCACAATGAGGAACGGATTATCGAATCGAAATTATCAAACGTTAGAGATGTTTTATATCCTAAGCAAAAAATGGAGATTATAGTGGCTGACGATGCTTCTGACGACAGGACTTTGTTAATTGTGCAAAACTTCATTAAGAATAATCCTGAGTTAGGCATTAAGATAGTACGGCAGATTGAGCACGAAGGGAAATCTGCTGCATTAAATAAAGCTCTTCAAACTACGATCAATGAGATAGTTATAGTTACGGATGCTGATACAACTTGGCAAAAAGATTTGCTTAAAAAGGCATTACCTTACTTATCTGATTCTAAAATTGGAGCAATTACCTGCGGAGGAGTCAATACCAATAGCGATCAATCATGGGTAACTAAAGCTGAAAAATCGTATCTAAACCTTGCAAATTTGATCCGTCTTGGAGAATCTAAGGCACATTCAACTATACGATTCGAGGGTGGGTTCTGTGCCTACAAAAAAGGGACTTTTGATGAGTTTGATAGGGAAACTGGCTCTGATGATTCTGGTACCGCCTTGAAAGTTATTCAAAATCATTTCCGGACAATATTGATTCCTGAAGTCTTGTTTTACACTACTTTTCCGACCCATTTTCGCGGAAAAATAAAAACTAAACTTCGACGTGCAACCCAGTTGATGAGCCTCTGGTTAACTTGTCTTAATCTCTTGACAAAGAAACGTCTTCTGTTGCCAAAGAAGATAGCTATTCCGGAAATACTGTTATTTGTCTTTGTTCCGTGGGTTTTTATCGCCTTAGCAGCATCGACAATTACGATGATCGTCTTGTTTCCATTTTCTCTGTTTTCAATCGCAGTCTTAGTCATTATTGTTGGACTGTTAGTTTTAGCTCGAAACGTTTTCTTTGAAGTTGTTATTGATAATTTTATTCTTGCTGTTGCCTCGATTAATCTTTTATTTGGGAGACGCTATGTCGCATGGGGAAAAGCATAATGATTATCATGTTCTAAATAAAAAAATAAACTGATTACATAGGCATTAGCTTTTTTGAATAACTAATTAAAATCTGCATTTTCTCAGATTGACAGAATAGACAAAGATTTACTGATTTTTTGGCTTGTTTAGTGGACTTATTGAAGGACTTGGTACAATGAATTCTACTAACTTATTTGTCGTAACAGTTGGTTTATGCGTGAAAAATGCAGAAGCAACGGTCGCGAAGGCCATAAGCAGCATAGTTAATCAGGATTTCCCCCATGAATCTCTGGAACTTATTGTGGTAGAAGGCTTTAGTCAGGATCAAACTCTGTCTCTCGTTAAGAGAGACCTTTTTGGAGTGGATTTCGATTTCACGATTCTTCGGGACAACAAAGGTTTAGGAGCAGCACGTCAAATAGTAGTGAGCAAAGCCAGGGGCGTTTACATAATTTGGGTTGATGCAGACATGATTTTGCCCTATGATTACGTTCAGAAGCAGGTAGAATTCATGCAGCAGAATTGTTCGGTCGCCGTTGCGGCAGGCAAATACGGGCTACATCAGGGCCAAGGTGTAGTTGCGGACTTGGAAAACTTGGTCTATGCTGTAGACTCAGTTTATGGAGAAAAGAAGAACACAAAGTTTGGTTATCTTCCAGGTGCTGAAGGCGCTATTTACCGAGTTGAAGCCGTCAGACAGGTTGGAGGTTTCGACATGAACATAAAAGGCGCCGCCGAAGACACTGAGTTGGATTACAGGTTAATCGCATGCGGTTGGGAATTGGGTAAAACCGACACTTTTTTTGTAGAATCTACAAGGCCCTCCCTGTTTTCTCTTTGGCACCAATACTTCTGGTATGGTCGTGGTGGTCACTTCATCTACCACAAAGACGTTAGTGCCTTAAGTTTATTGAAAATGACTCCTTTTGCTGGTTTTGTGGCAGGTTTGATACGTTGTCCCAATGCGTATGCTTTAACTCATAAAAAAATGGTGTTTTTGTTGCCGTTACATTATTCTTTCAAGAGAATTGCGTGGCTTTTGGGTTTTTTTAGTGCTCATTTGGGTGGGTATGGGCACTTCAAAGCGAATTGATGTAATGCAGGCTTTTCTAACGATGAAAATTAAAGGTCTTAACAAAAAGAAGATCTGATAGGTTGATTATGAGTTACCACTCAAAATAAATAGGATCAAGCGAAGGAAGTCTTATGAGCTTAGTTAGCCTAGTTAAAATTAGAGGAAATGGTAAAAATTCCATTAAAGATTCCATTTCCCAATCCTTGAATTTAATAAATTACTCTTTCAAGAAAGAGGCATTAAATATCGTTATCAAGCCTAACATGTGTTATTATTGGGATTGTACCACAGGTCAAACGACGGATCCGCAATTTGTGGCAGCATTGATAGACTTGATTCGAGAACGGGTTTCGTCGGATGCGAATATTTCCATTGTGGAATCCGATGCGTCTGCCATGAAATGTAAGTATGCATTTAAGATGTTGGGTTATGATCAACTTTCCAAAGACTACGATGTTCCATTAGTAAATCTTTCTGAGGCGAAATACGCTAATGCTAGCTTTACTGCTGGCGGGCAGTCTTTTCGTTTCATGGTTCCTGATATAATTCAAAACGCCGATTTGAAAATAAATATACCCAAAATTAAGTATACAACTGGAAAGATCAAACTCACATGTGCTTTGAAAAATATTTATGGGTGTAATCCGTTTCCCAAAAAGTATTTGTACCATAAGAGGCTTGACGAAGCAATCGTTGCACTTAATAAAGCTATGAATTTTAATTTGTGCCTCATTGATGGGCTGGTTGTTTCAGGGGTAGCGCCTAGAAAATTAGGGTTGATTATGGCAAGCACGGATGCTGTAGCTATTGATGCAGCTGCTGCAAAAATTGCGGGCTTGAATCCAAACACAATAGGGCACTTAAAATTGGCAGAGAAAGAGCGCTTAGGCAGTTCAAAATTTGTTCCGCAAGGAGCACCGCTGGATTATTTTGCGCGTAGGTATCCGAGAAGGAGCGGGAGAAAAAAAATTATGGCCGAAGCATATCGCTTATTAATTCTCACTAAATTAAACAAAAAGCTAGGGCTTTGAGTTTTCTAGAATTTTTGGAGTCGATTTGATAAAATGAAGAAAGTAGGGCTCGGTATAATTGGACTTGGATATATCGGTAAAATGCATTTGCAGAATGCCTTGATACTTAAGAACGCCTATGTCGCTGGCGTAGCTGACATGTCCCCAAAAGCACTTTCTTCTGCAAAGAAACTGGGTGTAACAAAAACTTTCAATAATTACGTGGATCTTTTGAAAGATTCTGCTGTGGATAGCGTTGTCATCGGTTTGCCAAATCATCTTCATTTGCAATGTGCACAAATGGCCGCGGAATCGAACAAGAATATTCTGTTAGAGAAGCCCATGGCGAGAAGCGTTGAAGAGGCAAAAGAAATAATTTCTGTGACACAGCGAAATGGTGTTAGGTTGATGATGGGTTATCCTCTGAGGTTTAATCCAATTTACCGTGGCCTGAAAGAGCAGATAGATGACGGTTCATTAGGCGATGTTGAGGTTGCTCATGCCATAAACATAACTTCTGGTCCATTTTTCAGCAGAGAAGAGATGCATGCACCCGTTCCCGTCCCTGACTGGTGGTTCAACAAGGAATTAACAGGCGGCGGAGTTTTAATTGATTTAGGTTGCCATTTGATAAATCTTCTTCGTTGGTACTTTGGAGAAATAATAGATATAAATGGCTGCTTCTCGAGGAGGTTTAAGATGCCTTTTGAAGATACCGCTGTGTGCCTTGCTACCTTTAAATCAGGGACTTTAGGTGTGATAAATGTAGGTTGGTTTTCTCAAGAGGTAAAGACCCGCATTGAATTACTGGGAAGCGTTAAAGATGCCGTCGTAACCACTCCGCCATCTACTCCTCTGTTAACAGCGGTTCGCACTTTGACGGCTGGGATTTCTAGGAACAGAATACCTTTCTTGAACGAGCTTCAACACTTTGTCGATTGCGAAATTTACAATAAGCCTTTCATATCTTCTGGCGAAGATGGCTTGAAGGATTTGGAAGCGATTCATAAAGCATATACAAATGAAGTTCTCTTACAACAAGAATAGAATTGTTGTACCGCCAAGTTTGGGGTGGCTCAGGTTAAGCTCTTCTGGCTATTTGAAAACGTAGTTTGAATGTTAGACTCTGCTATCGTTAGTCATACGTAGTAAGACACAATACTTATTTAGTTCTTATGCCATGTATTCCTGCTTGATGCAGATGCGCTCTAATGTTCGAGTGAAAGCCCCAAATGCGCTTCAATCATTATCCAGAAGCATTCACTCTAAGACAGGGAAGTACATATCAAAAAATAACGTTATAGTCACAGTCTTTATAATACTTATAATGCTTGTTTCGACATCAATTGTTCCTGTACTTTCCTCATCATTAGCCTCAGTAACGATCAGTTCTTCAGGGACAATTCCCACCCCGACTCCGACACTAACTCCAACACCAACGCCTTCATCTTCAAGCGTCAGCTTAACCGATAATGCTGTGTGGATACAAGACAACCCAGGATGGCTAGGTGTTGACCCTGTTTCAACAGCTAATGCAGCAGCAACCGTTGCGACTTTGGTAGCTAACGGCATCAAATGCGTTTTCCTTAACATAGGTGGCAACGTAAATAATCCTGGTGGATGGGATTACTCAGATGAAATGAACGGTCAAATTGTCATGGCTGAAACCAACTCGACGTATGCCAATTTTATTTCGTTATGTCATGCACAAGGAATACATGTTTTGGCATGGATGGAAAGCTACAATCCCATTAATTTAATAGCAAGTAACTACGCGAACATGACTGAGGTTTACAACTCGGTTCTTTCTATAGGTTTTGACGGTATAAATAGCGACATTGAACAAAGCTATAGTGCAACGACAGGTACATCACCAGGTAGCCAATATGATTTTATATATTACAACAACAACATGTCTGCAACCTTAACTGTTGAGGGTAAACTTTGGATGCCCGACATAGGTTTCTTTGATAGTGGCACAAACGCAATCTACGCCCAAATTGGGCAATATTTACATGTATCTGCTGAAGTCATAATGTTTTATGGTAGTGAAAGCGCATTTCAATATTCTGATCCCCATGTATATTGGGAAGAGCAGTGGAGTCCTGCTCCTGCCTCGCCAGTAATCTTAGGAATTTTCTGTTACTACAGCAATCCCACTGAAACTTATAATGACACATGGCAATTCCAGCAATGTGCCTACGATATACACAATTATCCACCAACATCTAATCTTGAAGGCGTGTGCGGCTGGATATATGAGTACATCAATGAATACTCTGCTAACTGGGCAGGATGGGATTCGTTGCTTGCAGAGTTTCCAGCATCGGGGTATACTCCAACCCCAACACCTACTCCAACACTTACTCCAACACCTACTCCAACACCTACTCCAACACCTACTCCAACACCTACTCCAACACCTAAGCCAACAGCAACACCTAAGCCAACAGCAACACCGGCTCCAACACAGAGAAGGTGAGATGCATATCTTTCGTAAGGCCGTACGTTATTTTGCACATGTAAAACGTTTGCGGTTACTGTTTATTTCAAGATATACTTTAATTCCTTAATTGGGCATTCTGAAATAATTCGGGACCTTATTGAAGTTTAAATATATTTGAATCGCTAGTCGCGTTATTAGGTAATTGAAACTTTAACATATTGAAGCCTAAATTGGTGGACTAAAATGAAAGTTGGCGTTTTTCATCCAGCCCTTGATTGGTATGGTGGCGCAGAAGTTGTTGCAGTTGCTACTGCAAATTCTTTGATTGAACAGGGTCATGAGGTGGTTTTGTTTATTAACAATTGGGTTGATCAAAACAAAATCAAAGAGATGATCGGTGAACCACTTTCTTCTTCTATTAGGGTTATTGTAAAACCAGATTTACTTAGTCCTCGAAGTGATTTTCAATTTTATGAAAGCACGATAAAATGCTCTATTCTTAAATGGCATTGTGATATTTTGGTAGATACGTATAATTGTTGTGTTTTTCCATGGAGTGATGTAATTTACATTCATTTTCCTTATCCAAACAATACTTATTTTAGTCCGAAGTTTCCGTATTTGAGGAGTACATCGGCGTTTAGGGATATTGTAAGGATGCCATATGTATTTCTTGAAAAGAATCTTGCCAATTATGATGGAAAACTGCTTTTGGCAAATAGCTACTTTACCGCGAAAGCAACGGAGGACGCCTGGGGAGTAAGGCCGGAAGTTCTTTACCCTCCGATACCCTCGGCTATGTTCGAAAAAAGTAATATACGTCTTGAACCTCGTGACAATTTTGTTGTTACCTTAGCTAGATTTGGGCTAGGCAAAGAGGTTGAACTGGTTCCAAAAATTGCCTCTTTAACCGATAAAAGTATTAAATATCTAATGATCGGATTAGCTCATGATCCAACTGTGATTAAAGACGTGAAACAGAAAATAAGACAACTAAAAGTAGACGATAGAGTCGCCATTTTAACTAATGCTTCGCGACAAGAGATAAAGTCACACCTTGCCAATGCAAAAGTGTATTTGCATACCAAAAAAAATGAACATTTTGGAATATCAATTGCGGAGGCAATGGCTATGGGTTGCTTGCCAGTAGTTCATAATTCAGGCGGCGCACCGGAATTCGTTCCCGACCAATATAGATATACCGAAATCCATGAGGCTGCTGCAATAATTGATAAAGCAGTTCAAGGATGGAGTAGCGACAAAGCACAAAAAATGGTGGAAATTGCTGCCCGCTTCTCCGAAACCAATTTTTCAAATAGATTTGAGAAACTTTTCACCGAGTACTGTCATTCTAAGGGACAGAGCAAATAAATGTTAAATACGAACAGAGCAAGCAAACCTACAGGAAGAATTTTAAGTTCCACTGCCAGAGTTTTGGTTTTTAAGCAATTTGAATCCATTATGGAGATTGTGCCTTCTTCAATTTCAAAATTTTTGTTAGGCCAGAATCATAAAAATTGATTTACGGGATAAACGATTGGTGTCAGCGTTTAATTTGAAGGGTTGTCCGTTTTTCTTGGTGATTTTGCTTTTGCATGTCACTTTGTACGTTGCGGTATTGAGCAATATTTCTGTTTTTAGGTCTGTTTTTGGTTTTCTTTTTCTTTTGTTTGTTCCTGGTTTTGTTG
>Ga0187891_1002888_pt1 | contig 12532 bp, 11 predicted proteins | sample June2016WEW_21_4_FD_132990 | JGI IMG/M metagenome (GOLD analysis project Ga0187891, IMG submission 132990) | Peatland microbial communities from SPRUCE experiment site at the Marcell Experimental Forest, Minnesota, USA - June2016WEW_21_40 | ecosystem: Environmental > Terrestrial > Soil >... | reverse complement strand
GCCGCTCATCAGAGAACTGGAGGTCCTGACCACCTCTAAGTCAGAGGTTGTCAAACGCAGGAAGGCGTCGTAGAGTGGGTTACGCAGGGGTCGCGACTTTCAACGGAGTTCCGGACGTTCCCGCGCAACCCCTTCGTGCATGCAGTTGAACAGCGACTGGTATCGCTGTTCGGTATGGAGCCTTTCCCGCTCGGCTCTCTTTTTGTCGCTGATGTCAACCAGGAAGCCCTCGATGCCGGTCACCCGATCGCCGTCGAGCACGGGGTTGGCCGAGAAGCTCTGGTAGCCAGTTGTCCCGTCGCGGCGCAATCTGGAGAATTCGCCACTCCTTACCGATTCACCCCGCATCAGAGATCCGACAATCTCGTTCGCGCCTGCTACGTCCTCCGGAACCTGGACTGCGGAGAAGTGCTGCCCGATCACGTCCTCCTTGCGGGTGAACCCGTACATTTGCAGCCATGCACGATTCACATCCGCGTAGCAGCCGTCCATCCCGATTCGGAAGTACCCGGCGTCCGTGTTATCGATGATTCGCTGGAATCTCTCTTGTTGAGCCTGTAATTGTGTCTCCGCGTTTTTCCGTTCGGTGATGTCTTCGATGAAGCCCTCATAATAAGCCTCTTGTTCACCCGCGCCGCGGACTTTTCTTATGTTGAGCGACACCCAGATTGCGGTCCCATCGTTGCGCTTGAACTGGCATTCGCAGCCGCGAACGAGCCCTTGTTGTTCGAGCAGTTTGAACAACCGCGAACGCTCATTAGGGTCGAGCCACAGTTGATGAGTCGTGTCGGTGATCGCAGATATCAGAGCCTGCGGTGAATCGTAACCTAGCATCGCCGCCAGAGCGGGGTTTGCGGACAGACTCTTCCCCTCGAGTGTAGTCCGATACATTCCTTCGGCCGCACCCTCGAAGATGTTCCGATATCGACTCTCAGCTTGCTTGCGCCATAGCTCGTCAGCGGCTCTGCCATTCTGCGTGTCGAGCGTCGCCCATAATAAATGGGTGATCTTGCCGGCGCTGTCCCGAATCGGCGTGATGGTCTGTTCGATGCCGCAAAGGCCCCCGTCCTTACGCCTGACGGCCCACTCGCCCTTCCACGGTTCGCCGGAGGCAACGACGTGTTCGAGAACGTCGTGACAGGAATGCGCCGGATCTCCTGACAGGAGTACTCCGGCATTCCGCCCAACAATCTCGTCGACTGCATATCCTGTGAGGGCGCTGAGACAGGCATTCGCCCAACAGATGACGCCATCGCAGTCCGTGGTCATCACCGCCATCGGCAGGGCTGCCAGGGTCGGGATCAGGACCTCGACTTGGGGAGCAAAATCCATTTGCCGCACGCCCGTGTCAAATACGTCACAATTCTAGCGGCTTTCGCTCTCCGGTTGTGGCGGAAGACAGTGCGAATCGAACGCACCAGCGACCGAACGGCCGCCGAACGGTTTTGAAGACCGCCCCAGACACCAGTCCAGATTGCCTTCCGCCAACAGTCTAGCAGGCTCCCGCAGCAGCGTGCCCGGCCAATTCCCGGCGAAATCCAAGCTAACATTGTTTCTTGAAAGGTTGGCCCACTTGATCACCAACGGCGAATACATCAAGGACATACTGGCACGGGAGCCCGGCGCGAAAGTTACCGCTCGCGGCTGGGTGAAGACGCGGCGCGACGGCAAGGGTGTGCACTTCGTGCAACTGCAGGACGGATCGTCGGCGATCGACCTGCAAGTCGTGATCCTCGCCGGGCTGCTGCCCGAAGCCCTGCTGGCTGCGGTCACCACCGGCTCATCGCTTCGCGTCGAGGGCGAAGTGGTGGCATCGCCCGGTCCCGGCCAGCCGGTAGAGTTACGCGCCGAAGCGGTCGAAGTGTTCAGCTCGGCCGACCCGGCCACCTACCCGCTGCAGAAGAAGGGCCACACCATGGAGTTTCTGCGCGAGATCGCTCATCTGCGCTCGCGCAGCAATACCTTCAGCGCGGTGTTCCGCGTGCGCAACGCGCTGTCCTACGCCATTCACCGCTTCTTTCAGGACAACGGCTTCGTGTACGTGCAGACGCCGCTGATCACTACCTTGGATTGCGAAGGCGCTGGCGCCATGTTCCAGGTCACTACGCTCGATCTCGCCGCGACGCCGAAAACGCCTGAAGGCCGGCCTGACTTCAGCGGCGATTTTTTCGCCAAGCCGGCGTACCTTACTGTCAGCGGACAGCTCGAAGCCGAGATGTTCGCGCACGCGTTCGCCAACGTCTACACCTTCGGCCCCACCTTCCGCGCCGAGAATTCGAACACGCCGCGTCACCTGGCCGAGTTCTGGATGATCGAGCCGGAGATGGCCTTCGCCGATCTGGATGACAACCGGCGCCTGGCAGAGCGGTTCCTCAAAACCGTCCTGGCCGAAGTCATGGACCGCTGCCGCGCCGATCTCGAGTTCTTCAACAAGCGCATCGACAACACCTTGCTTAAGACGCTGGCCAACGTGGTGGACAACGAGTTCGTCCATCTCCCCTACTCGGAGGCGGTGCGCATTCTCGAAGACGCCGCGGCCAAGGGCAAGACGTGGGAGTTCCCGGTAAGTTGGGGCACCGACTTACAAAGCGAACATGAGCGCCACCTTACCGAAGAAGTGTTTCGCAAACCCGTGGTGGTGACCGACTATCCCACCCAGATCAAGGCCTTCTACATGCGCCTCAACGACGATGGCCGCACCGTGGCGGCCATGGACGTGCTGGTGCCGCGCATCGGCGAAATCATCGGCGGCAGCCAGCGCGAGGAACGCCTGGACGTCCTGCGCCAGCGCATCGCCGCGTACGGGCTGAAGGAAGAAGACTACGCCTGGTATCTCGACTTACGCCGCTTCGGTTCCGTGCCGCACTCCGGCTTCGGCCTGGGTCTGGAGCGCATGATGATGTACCTGACCGGCATGAAGAACATCCGCGACGTAATCCCGTGCCCCCGCACGCCAGGCTCCGCCGCGTTCTAAGTCGGGCCCAGAGCTGGTTGAGAGACAGATAGACTCTTAGCTGCGGCCGAAAGGCGTTTATCGCTGCCTTCGGCTTGCGGCAGTCCTGCCGAGGGCGGGGTCAGCGGCGAGCCGTCTTCGCCCTACATCCACTCAGCCGCCGTAAGGCATCTCCGGTACTTTGCCGAGCTGGCGGGAGTAGACGGTCAGAGCGCCGCGATGATGCGCGGTGTGCTCGACCATAGCCCATACGATGTCGGTGATGGGTTGGCCGCCCATCACCGGGCCGGGCGGCAGCGGTCGTGCGAGATCTTCCGGGCCGCGTGAACGTAGAAAGTGAATCGCGTTCGCGTACGCCGTTTCGAACGCCTTGCGAGCGGCGGCGAGCGAGGTCACCCGCTCCAGCGCCTTGGCGTGGCTGGCGAAATCGAGGTCGAACCCTTCCGGCCGCGATGCGCCCTGGATGAACCAATCGATGGTTTGCGCCGCGTGCGCGACTTGCTGCGCGACACTCATCATGCCTTCCTTCGGGCGGAACCCGGAGTCGGCCTCCTCAAGTACTCTCGTCGAGCGCTCGAAGAATTCCTTGCTGGCGAGTAACTGGTTGGCAAAGTCGTATTGTTGCGGTTTTGGGCTCATGGGCCACACTATATCAGAAGGCGAATAAAAAGAGAAGAGAGAAAGAGCACAATTCCGGCTATTTCTGGCGCCGCACCAACAAAGCCCGCGCCTCAAAATCCTCCTCTCTCCCGGCAGCGGCGCTTACCGAAACCAGGTCAGGCCGCAGGATGATCGCACTGCTTGACGCCATTCCGTGGAGCGCCGTCTCGTTGACGCTGCTCCAGGGTGTTGTTACGCTGAATGTCTTCAGGAGATTCTGGCCTGCCGGTGCCTTAGGTACCGGGAGTGTAGTCTTGTCGCGGATCTATCCACTTTGCCTGGTCCTCACGCTGGCCGGAACAGCCCTGGCCTGGCAGCTCTTTGTTCCCCCAATTATCGGCCTTGCCGACCAGGGCGATTTCGCGCGAGTGGCGGGGCCGCTTGGTTATGCGCCGGAATCCAAAGGACCCGATAGCAAGTTTTCCTACGTCACTCGAAAATACGTGAAGGACTCAAGCTACCGAGAGCCCGATTGGGAACAAATCACCTCCGAGTCGATCCTCGCGAAAATCGCAGTGACGGGGAACGAAGTCTTGATCAATCCAAGAGCATTCGACATCACGGTTTTCGGTTTCACGCACGCGCTATTCTTTCTGCTGGCCCTGGCACGGCTGCTCTACGTAACGCGAGACCTCGCGATGTACCGGATAGCCTGGGCCTGGATGCTCCTGGTCCTGACCGATGTCGGCTACGTCGCCTATTGGAATTCGCTGTACTCGGAGCCCGCCTCGTGCCTCTGGTTCTTATTTCTTTTGGCGGAAAGCATTGATCTCTCGAAGAGTGAACGAATATCGATTGGGCAGGTTCTGCGCTGGAACATCTTCGCCGTGCTTTGGATTACAGCAAAGACCCAGAATGCGGCTCTCGCAGTGCCGCTGGCCGCATTCGATCTCAGGATGGTCTGGCGCGCTCTTGACCGGAAAGCCCGTTACGCTGCCCTGGCTGGCGCAGCCGCGACGTGTGTCGCGGGAGTAGCTATTTACCAGTCTCTGCTTCCAGCACCCAGGGTCGCCGTCCTGTACAACATGGTCTTCTCCGCGATCCTGCCGGAGTCCCACACTCCCGGATCCGATCTCAGCGCCCTCGGCCTGAACCCGGATTATGCGCGGTATTCCGGAACCCTCGCCTGGAGCCAAGACACCGGTGTGGCCGATGTATCTCTCGTGCATGCCATCCAAGCTAAAGTCACTTCCTTTAGCTTGATGGAGTTCTATCTTATGCGTCCGGCCCGTATGTGGCGGCATATCCGCGCCAGGCTTCCCGCCGCCCTTTCTCTGCGCCCGGAGTTCTGCGGCAACTTCGACAAATCCGCGGGCCGGCCTCCCGGAGCCAAAAGCAATGCATTCGCATTGTGGAGTTATATCCACGAGCGTTACCTGTCTCGAATCGCCATACTTCTTCTCGGTGGAGTCATCTTACTCCCGGCCGGCGGTTTGGTACTCGTCTGGCGCCGCCGCTCGACGGCGTCCACCCGGCGATGGTCCGAGTTGGGAATTCTTCTGGGCGCGTGCTGTGCGACGGCTTTCTTCGTCGCTGCTTTCGGGGACGCATCGGACAACGTCAAGCATCAGTTTCTTTTCAATCTCCTCTTGGACGCGTGTCTCGGGTTCGGATTAGTCGCCGTCCTTCAGAGTTTGATGCGCACCAGATCGAACCGCCATCGCCAACCGGCCGGCTTGCCGCGGGCGAATTGAGCGGCGTGTCGAGCAACCGGGCGCCAGCCGCCGCTACGCCAGCAAATCTCGCGCGTCGATCTTCTTCAGCTTCGGCAACGGAGCGTTCAGGAACCGCAGAAACGGCATCATGGCGCGGAAGCGATCCACAATCTCCTGGTACAGCTTAGGCGATGTGATGACCTCGGGAGGCAGCACCGCGTAGAGAATGAACTGCTTGAAGCGCAGCAGGTCAGCCGCGGGATGATCGCAGGCGAATCCCTTCGGCACGCGCGCCAGTTGTTCGCCCTGCAGTTCGCCCAGCAGGCGCCGCACTTTCGGGTTTGCCAGGATGCGGCGCAGCTCCGCATGATTCTCCGCAATGTGGTTGCGGATGGCGAGCAGCGCCGCCGGCTCCGGCATGTACATCCCGCCTCCCACCGCCACCTCCTTGTGCGAAACCGAGAAATAGAAACCACCGTGCCCATGGTCCATGCCACGGACATTGAAACTGGCGGCGAGGTGCTCCTTGTATGGCTTCTTATCTTTGCTGAAACGCACGTCGCGATAGATGCGGAAGATGGCTTTGTCGGGATCCGTGACGTACTCGGGAGCAAAGCCCGCCATCGCCTGGTTCAGCGCCGTCACCAGCTCGCGCATCGGCTGCTTCACGCTTTGTTCGAAAACCGCCTTGCGCGGCAGAAACCAGTCGCGATGGTTGTTCCGCGCCAGGCCGCGAAAGAATGCGAGTGCTTCCGCGGGAAAGCCCGCAAAGCCGGAACGCGCCATATACCCTCCCTTTATAATCGATGTAATGCCGACCACAGAAGAGATGCGCGCGCATCTCGCCGCGATTCCCAATGTAACCGTTTCTGCGGGCGTTCCGCTGGCGCGTCATACGCGCTTTGGCGTGGGAGGGCCGGCCGACCTGTACGCCGAGAGCGGGGTGGAGGATTCCTTTCTCGAGGCGCTGCGCGCGGGCGAGGCCAGCGGCATTCCGATGATCGTAATCGGCGGCGGCACTAACTTAATCGTCTCCGATCGCGGCTACCGCGGCCTAGTGCTGCGCTACCGCAACGACGCCCTGCGCGCCGAAGGCAACCGCGTCACCGCCGGCGCCGGCGCCGAGTTACAACGCCTGGTGGATTTCACCATCGACCGCGGGCTGAAAGGCCTCGAGACGCTGTCCGGCATCCCCGGCTGGACTGGCGCGGCCGTCTATGGCAATGCCGGCGCTTACGGCCATTCCATCTCCGAACGCGTCGCCCGCGTGCGCTTTTTCGATGGCCGGCAGGTGCGCGTCTTCTCCAACGCCGAGTGCCGTTTCGCTTACCGGGAAAGCATTTTCAAACGGCACAAAGAGTGGATTATCTTCTCCGCGGATCTGGAGCTGGAACCGGCCGATCGAGACGAGCTGCGGCGCACCGCCGATCGAATCCTCGAGGTTCGCAATGAAAAGTTCCCGGTCACCATGCGGTGCGCCGGCAGCATCTTCAAGAACCTGTTGTTGCGCGATCTGCCGCCCGCCGTGGCGGCCCTGGTGCCGGCCGAGGCGGTGCGCGAAGGCAAAGTGCCGGCCGCCTGGTTTCTCGAACAAGTGGGAGCCAAGGGCATGCAAGTCGGCGATATCCACGTGGCCGACTATCACGCCAACCTTATTTATAATGCCGGCGGTGGCACCGCCGCCGACCTGTGCTCGCTCATCCAGGATCTGAAGGCCCGCGTGCGCACCCGCTTCGCCTTCGACCTGGAAGAGGAAGTGCAGTACGTGGGTTGAGCAACCCATTTCGCCACTGGGCTTGACCGACCCTCGTAACGTATTTTGCCATTGGGCTGGCCGCTTCCCGATTCCGTTGTAGGGGCCGGGCATGCCCGGCCCGCCGGTCCTATCACGCCAACCTCATTCAACACCGGCGGGGTACCAATTAATGCCGGCGGCGGCGCTGCCGACCTGTGCTCGCTAATCCGGGCTTGGCCGCTTCCCGATTCCGTTGTAGGGGCCGGGCATGCCCGGCCCGCCTGTCCTATCACGCCAACCTCATTTAACACCGGCAGGGTACCAATTAATGCCGGCGGCGGCGCCGCTGCCGACCTGTGCTGGCTAATCCAGGCTTGGCCGCTTCCCGATTCCGTTGTAGGGGCCGGGCATGCCCGGCCCGCCTGTCCTATCACGCCAACCTCATTTAACACTGGCAGGGTACCATTTAATGCCGGCGGCGGCGCCGCTGCCGACCTGTGCTGGCTAATCCGGGCTGGCCGCTTCCCGATTCCGTTGTAGGGGCCGGGCATGCCCGGCCCGCCTGTCCCGCGCGCCCGTAGGCCGCGCATGATTAAGACTGTTCCCCGAACCCACAACCCGAGTACGGCTAAAGCCTCACTCCTATCCCGTCGATCTCTTAGTACGAGAGATCGATGCCAGCGCACGCGACCCTATTCACCAAAGCAGCCCGGCGGCACGTCGCCCGTCTGGCGCGGGTGATCGAGCCAGCGGCGGCTGGGCTGGAACGGCGCTTTCTGGCGCTGCTCCGCAAGCGGCGCTATGGTGCCGTGGAGCGGCGCGCGCTGATGGCTATGTCGCCGTGCGCGGCGGCGCGCCTGGGGTCAATCGAGAAATTCCTCGAGCAGGTGGATTACAACGGACGGCGCCTGGCCAAGTGCAACCTCTCGCCCGACGCGGCCGGCGCGGTACTGCGCGAGTTCGATCGAATGCTCGAGCCCCTCTTGCAGGGCCGGTTTGGTCCTTCGCTGGAACAACTGCAATGGGCTACCCTGTTGGCGCTCGAACGCGCCTATTACCGCGTCCGCGAAGCGGAAAGCCAGGCCCTGTTCGCCATTTACCGCGCCGGAGCCGAAGGAGCCGATTCCGGGGAGCTGTCCCGCCGCCTCGTGCGCCTGCTGGCGCGTGCCTTTCACGCCCGCGCCGGGGGCTTATTAACAAAGGAGGGGAAACTCGATCGGCAACTGCGCCGGCCGCTGTACATCGAACAGGGCAGCCCCGAGGAGCGATGGATCGTCGGTCCCGCCCTGCGCGGGCGCTACGCGTCCTACTGGTCTTACCCGCTGGATGAGTCGGCCGCCATTCAGCTCGGTTTCTCGGTTCCGTACCCCTGGCTGCCGCTCGAATTGGAACTGCTCGAGGCTGCGGCGGAGCACTTTCGCAAAGCCGCCGAGCGCGCCGGGCTGCTCGAAGAGGTGGAGCGGCTGGCGGCGGCCGCCCGGCAGGCCGAGGATGACGAGCGGCGGCGCATCGGCCGCGAACTGCACGATGAAGCCGGCCAATCGCTCCTGTCGCTTCGGCTCCAGTTGGAAATGATGGAACGCGGTGCCGATCCGCCCATGCGCGCCAGACTGCGGGAGGCCCGCGGCGTGCTCGAAGGGACGGTCATCGAATTGCGGCGGATCATCGCCGCGCTGAGCCCGGCGGTGCTCGAGCGGCTTGGCCTGGCCCGCGCGCTGCATCAATTGGCCGGCCGGTTCGCCAGAACCTCTCCGGCTGGCGTCCGCGCCCGCCTGGCCGGCCGCCTGGACGATTTGCCGGCCCCGATACAGCAAGTCATCTACCGCGTCGTCCAGGAGGCCTTACAAAACGCGGCCAAACATTCCCAGGCGACCCTTGTAAAACTTTCCGTGATGCGAACCGATAAGGTTATCAGAACGCGCATTTCGGATAACGGCCTGGGTTTTCAGGTCGGCGCCACGGCGGCGAAGCCGATGTCATTCGGCCTGGCCGGCATGCGGGAGCGCGCGGCGCTCCTGGGCGGTACGCTCGCCGTGCGCAGTGCGTGCAACCAAGGAACCACCGTGATTCTGGAACTGCCGCTGAGCTCGGCTGAGGGAATACCACATGCCTAAGATTCGTGTATTGATTACAGACGATCATGCAATGTTCCGGCAGGGGGTCCGCACCTTGCTGGCGGCGGAGCCCGACCTCGAAATTGCCGGAGAAGCCAAGGACGCCGCTGAAGCCGTCAGCCTGAGCCGCCAGAGCCGGCCCGACGTCGTGCTGATGGATATCGGCATGACCGGGATGAGCAGCTTCGAAGCCACCCGCGTCATCCGCAAGGAGCGGCCGGAAACGCGCGTCGTATTCCTCTCGATGTATGACGACGATGAATACCTCGCCGAGTGCGTCTCCATCGGCGCCAGCGGCTACATCCTCAAGGAGTGTCCCGCCGAGCAATTGTTGACCGCCATCCGCGAGGTGCACCGCGGCGGCAGCTACCTCAGCCCGCGCCTCCTCACCCGCCTGGTGGACGATTTCCGCACTCAGGGGCGAGAGCCTGTACGCCAGCCGCGCTTCGGCACCCTCACCAAACGCGAACGCGAAATCCTTAAAATGCTCGCCGAAGGCCAGTCTGTCAAGGAGATCGCCACCGCCTTCGATCTCAGCGTCAAAACCGTCGAGGCCCACAAGTTCAACTTGATGCGCAAGCTGGATATTCACAACAAGGCCCAGCTCGTACAGTACGCCATTCAGAAAAAGATTATTCGCCTGTCCGAGCCTATGGTGAATTGAACAGGCGGCTCATGCCCCGGGGCCGGTTAAGGCGAGTTGGCGGCAGGCCACCGGCCGGTCTGCACGCACGCGCCGCTTCAGGCCGAATGACGCTCCTATCCGGCCCGGCCCATTCTGCCTGTCGCCGCCTGACAATCCTCCGCGCATTCGTACTGAATCGGCGAGCCCGGCAAACCCGCCGTGTCGTAACATGGAGCGGAGCCGACTGGCGCCGATGAAGGCTGCTTCCACTCTAGTGCTGTCCGCTGTTGCGGCAGGTGCAACGGCTCTCCTCGCGCAGACCGGGCAAGCGGTCGATCCCCGCGACCTCCTCACCGCGGTTGCCGAGACCTATCGAAATCTGAACAGCTTCGAGTGGACGGCGTTCTCTACCACAAGCTCGGATTCCGGCGAGATCCAGCCGAATACGGTTCTGGTACTGGGCGCTTTTCGGCGCCCCCATTCCATGCGTGTTGAGCTTCGTCGCAAGACGCCACCCTCCGACACCGTTTGGACTATGACCGGCTCCGGTCTGCTGGAGTACCACCAGGAAAGGAACGGGTTCTGTCGTCCCGATCCCAAGCTCTACCTCCGTCGCTCGCCGCATGAGGCCATGTCAGCGGTGGAATCCTCCCTTCCCTACGAACACATTCTGGAAGGTTCTAAATCCGCGCGATTCGTCGGCTACCAATTCCTCAAGGTGAATGGCGAGGCTGTAAGCTGCGTGGTCATCAGCGTCCCCTATCCCCTGGCCAAATCGGATTGGTACGAAGCCGTCCAAACAGCCGCCATCATTTATTGGATTGAGACCAAGAGCAAAATCGTGGTGCAGCAGAGCACCAACTTCACCCTGAAGCTCCGCGGTCGCACCACGCCCCGCACCGACGCATCCACCATCACGCTGGTAAGTTACCGGCTCAATCCTGAATTGCCCGATGCCAGGTTTACGCTGAGGCCACCCGTGGGAGCGAAGGAATGGCCCTGCATCGTATTTTCGAGCGGCTGGTAGCCCGGCGCCTCGGCCATGCTCCAAATCGGCCCCCTGCTTTTCCGCGCGCGCCCCGCGTTACACTCGACGTTAGCCTACCTATGCGTCCACAGAAAACAGTGCTTGCTCCGGCCGCATCCGCCAGCCCGGCCGGCGGGCCAATGACTCCCGAACAGTTCCGCCACTTCGGCCACCAGGCCATCGATTGGGTGGCCGATTATCTGGCCGATCCGCAACGCTACCCGGTGCTGGCGCGCGTGCAACCAGGCGCGCTCACCGACGCTCTGCCCGCGCGCGGACCGGAGCAGGGCGAGCCGCCGGAATGCCTGCTGGCCGATTTCGAACGGCTCATCCTGCCGGCAGTCACTCACTGGAACCATCCCGGCTTCATGGCGTACTTCGCCAATACCGGTTCGGCGCCCGGCATTCTGGGCGAACTGCTGGCGGCCGCGCTCAACGGCAACGGCATGTTGTGGAAGTCGTGCCCGGCCATCGTCGAGCTCGAGCAGGTCACGCTCCGCTGGATGCGCCAATGGACCGGTCTGCCTGAGGATTGGTTCGGCCAGATCTTCGATACGGCGTCGGTGGGAAGCATGCACGCTCTGGCCGCCGCGCGCCAGGCCGCGGACCCGGATTCGCGTGCCAAGGGCATGCCGTCCGACCTGGTCGTCTACGCTTCCGAAGAGGCGCATTCCTCCATCGAAAAGGGCGCCATCGCCGTCGGCTTCGGTCAGGAGCGCGTGCGCAAGGTTCCGGCCGATGCCGAGTTTCGCCTTCGGCCGGATGCGCTTGCCGAAATGATCGAATGCGACCGCGCCGCCGGGTTGCGCCCGTGCGTGGTCGCCGCCACCGTAGGAACCACCGCCACCACCAGCGTCGACCCGGTGCCCGCCATCGCCGAAATCTGCCGTGCCCAAAACATATGGCTGCATGTGGACGCCGCCTACGCCGGCTCCGCCGCGGTGGCCGAGGAGTTTCGCTGGGCGCTCGCCGGCTGCGAGCACGCCGATTCCATGGTCACCAATCCGCACAAGTGGATGTTCACGCCCGTCGATTGCAGCGTGTTCTACACCCGGCGCCCCGACGTATTGCGGCGCACTTTCTCGCTGGTGCCGGACTATCTCGCCACCGCCGAGGATCCGCGCGCCGTCAACCTGATGGATTACGGGATTGCGCTCGGCCGCCGCTTCCGCGCGCTGAAGCTCTGGTTTGTGATGCGCTCTTACGGGCGCGAAGGAATCGCCAGCCTGATCCGCGAGCAGGTGCGCATGGCTCAGTCGTTGGCGGCCCACGTCGATGCCCACCCTCGCTTCGAGCGCACCGCGCCCACGCCGTTCTCCACCGTCTGTTTCCGTTACCAGGGCACCGATGACGAGAACCGCCGCATCCAGGAGTGCATCAATCAAACCGGCGAGTTCTTCATTTCCGGCACCAAGCTGCACGGCCGTTTCACCCTCCGCCTGGCGATCGGCAACCAGGGCACCACTCAGGCTCACATCGACCGCGTGTGGCAGTTGATCCAGGCTGAAGCCGCCAGGCTCGCCGGCTGAACATGGCGCCACGCGGTCGTGCGGGGGCAGAATCGTCTCCTGCGTGCCGCTTCTCAATCGCCGCACCGCGCAGGCATAGCGGAAACCGCCACGCCATTAACCAGCCGTTTACGAAGGCGTCCCGAGTCTAGTTGAAGGTTGGTAAGCGGCGGTGGCGCCGGTTTCGATAGAATCCGGTTGCCAACTCGAATCCGAAAGGGGAGCCAACCGCCGTGAAGAAACCTTATCACATCG
>Ga0187891_1002878_pt1 | contig 12591 bp, 10 predicted proteins | sample June2016WEW_21_4_FD_132990 | JGI IMG/M metagenome (GOLD analysis project Ga0187891, IMG submission 132990) | Peatland microbial communities from SPRUCE experiment site at the Marcell Experimental Forest, Minnesota, USA - June2016WEW_21_40 | ecosystem: Environmental > Terrestrial > Soil >... | reverse complement strand
TTCCGGCGACGCCGGCGAGCGCCTTGCGAATCATCTCTTCCATTCATCGGCTCCTGATCGTGGAATGCATCAGTTCTCTACGTCATTCCCGCGAACGCGGGAATCCAGGTGATCGGCTTGCGACTTGCCCGCCGGAGGAAGTTCTGGATTCCCGCTTTCGCGGGAATGACAGATAGAGAGTCGCGTCAGCGGACGAGCTTATCAAATTCCTCCTCGCCGATCACTTTCACTCCCAGCTTCCGTGCCTTGGCGAGCTGAGCGCTCAGTTTCAGCCGAACGCAACAAGGTTGCTTTGGAGTGAAGCCTCAATCCACCATCACTCCTATGGCCTGCCAGAATACCGGCTCATGCATGATTCGCGTTCCGTATTTTCGTGCTATCTTGGCCTTCCCTGACTCGGTATAAGGATCCGCTACGACCAAAATGTCCAATTGCTTGGTCACTGTCTCCGCTACTACCAGACCGCGTTCCTCCGCAAGTCGCTCTGCCATTTCCCGCGATATTTGCATACCCTCCAGCGTGCATTGAGACTCTCCGGTAAAGCAAACGCTTTTCCCTCGAAGCTCGGCTGAAGTTGCAGCGGTAGGCCGAGGTTTCTCTTCCATTCGCTTGTCAGGCATCTTTCTTTTTGTGATTGTCAAAGCCTGTTCCAAAAAAGACTGCCCAACTCCCAAAAGATGTGCAAACGACTCAAGTTCGCGCCGCTGTGAGTTGGAGATTGCTCCGTGATCAAGAGCAGCCTTCGCGAGTTTGGCAATATATTCGCGATGTATTCGCCCGACGATCACTCCGCTCAGTTCGGAATGGGTGGCCCAATCGACAAGTAATGCACCCTCAGCTTCATCCACCCTACCGCTCTCCAGTACATGGTCGAGCAGCGCCATGTACGAGAGGAGTGAAGCATCGGTTGGTTGATCGGCCGCACCGACCAGCGACGCAAGTTTCCGCAAGTAGAAGGGTTCCTGCGCCTGCCTCTTGCGCGATTCTGCGCGCGTAATTGTCTGCACTTCGCTCTTGGGCAGTGACGGCCAAGGAATCGGCGCCATCCCAGACAGCTTCGCGCTCAAGCCGGGCTTGATCTCCAAGAGCTTTGACAATAGCTTTGTTGCGGCCCTAGCGTCATGCAATGCTGAATGCAACTCACCTTGTAACGCCACGTCATATTGACAGCAGCAATGCTGTAGATTTCCTCCTCCGGCAAGCCTCATTGTACAAAGATAGTGACATTTCGGCAGGTTAATTCCCAGGCGGGCGAATTCCGTTTCAAGGAAGGAAAGATCGAAGTGAACGTTATGTCCCGCTAGCACACTGGTACCGCGAAGGAAATCACACAGCAGGCCGGCGATATCTTCAAAGCGAGGTGCCGCAAGCACATCGGCAGCCGTCAGCCCGTGAATGCTTGTTGGTCCCATATCCCTCCCGGGATTGACGAGCGTCACAAACTCTGAATGCGATGAACTGCCGTCTGGCCGCAGCAAGACGGTGGCGATTTCTACAATGCGATCGTTGCGGTACGGGTTCAATCCCGTCGTCTCAACATCTATGACGGCGATGTTGTGCATCGCGCTCACCCTCGATCAGGACTTGGTGTCAGAAGAGCCGCCCTGCCTTTGCCCGTGTGACATGTTTCTCTGGCTTGGAAGTGTCATTGTGTCCGAGCATGGTCAGCATTTCTGCCTCGCTGATAGCCTTCACCGCAAGAGCGCGAGCCTTCTCCAATTTCGAGCCGGGATTCTCACCAACAACGAGGTAATCCGTCTTCCTGCCGACGCTTTCACTTATCGACGCGCCCGCCCGGCGTAAGGCTTCTTGCGCCTCAGGCCGCGTAAACTTCTTAAGCGAGCCAGTTACCACCACAGTCTTTCCAACAAAGGGTCCTTCGAGGATAGGCTCCGCACGATCTTCTTTCATCTTCAGACCAGCCTCGCGCAGTTTTGCTATCAGCGCTTCGCTGCGAGGATTGCGAAAGAAGTCGTATACGCTTTGAGCGACAACTGTTCCGATGTCATTTACCTTCCGTAGTTCCTCGGCGCTGGCTCGAGCCAACTTGCCCATGTCCAAGAAATGCTCCGCAAGCTTCCGGGCGTTGGTTGCGCCGACATGTTTGATTCCCAGTCCATTAATTAAGCGCCATAAATCACGCTCCTTGCTGGCCCCAATTGCTTTTATTATGCTGACGGCACTGAGGCCTTCCTCCTCTGACCTGTATTTTGCTATTATTTCGGCGCTCGCAGGATTGGCGAAGAATCTGTGTATCATTTCAGCGAGTGCCGCGTCTACTGCACCGGTTTTCAGCAAGGCTTCCACGCTTGCGCCTTCAATTGCATCGAAGTTCCTGAAGCGCTCTGTTAGCTTACGCGCCGCTTGTTCCTCGACCTCTATCGCGTTTCGTCGGAGAAGATTCCGCAGTGTGCGCCATAACTCCCGTTTGGCGTCCGGCTTACGGATGAGGCTGTCGAGGGTGGTCCTGTCGAGCGAATACAAGTCGGCGAAATCCTTGACCACACCCTTCTCAACGAGAAGGTTTATTAACTCCGGGCCAAGCCCCTCGATGTTCATGGCACCACGGGATGCGAAAAAGACAAGGCGCGCCGTCAACATAGCTGGACAAAGCGGAAAAACGCAGCGGTAGCTTGTACTCACGCGCTCTGGCACGCATACTTTCCTCAGTTCGACCGGAGACTTGCAGGTATTGACTGGGCATAGTGTGCGTTCTTTGGCAACGCCTTTCGACCTCGGAAGTGTTTTCCAGTCTTTAGCCCTGATGCAGCTATTGTTCGTGCAGCGGTACTGGAGCTTTTCGTAGGCTTCTTCTTTGCGCTCCTCGACGAGGATCTTTTCCCGACAAACAGAACATGTCTTGGGAGGAAGGATGTCTTTGCCCTTGTGGTGAACGGCAACCTTTACAACTTGCGGAATTATCTCTCCAGCCTTTTCGATCAGGACGTCGTCGCCAAGGTGGACGCCCTTTCTTCTGATCTCGTTAATGTTGTGCAAAGTCGCATTCGCTACTTTTGTTCCTGCCAATCGCACCGGACTGAGCCGAGCCACAGGCGTGAGTATTCCGGTTCTGCCGACCTGCCAATCAACTTCGAGCAGCCTCGTTGTGACTTTTTCCGGCTCAAACTTGAAAGCTATCATGCCGACTGGCGCCTTGCTGGTTTCGCCGAGCAGCTCCTGTTGCTTTAGAGAGTTGACTTTTATGACCATGCCATCCCATGCATAAGCAAGCGTGGTTCTTAGCTTATCCCATTCTTTCGTGAGAGTTATAACTTCCTCAATCGAACCGCAAAGCTTCCTGTGCGGATTGACCGGCAGTCCGAACTTCATGAGGGTCGTTAGGATTTCCCACTGCGTGTCGAAAGTAACACCTTTTGTCTCGCCGATCGCATAAGCGAAGAAAAGCAACCCGCGCCTCGCGGTTATGCGTGAGTCGAGGAGTTTTAGGGAACCGGCCGTTGCATTTCGCGGATTGGCGAAAAGCGGAGCGCCTGCCTCCTTGCGTTCCTTGTTGCACTTCTGGAGAGATTTATAAGACATGTAGGCTTCGCCACGTATTTCAAGGACATCAGGCGGTTCGTTGATGTGGAGAGCTGCTGGTATGGCGCGGACCGTTCTGACGTTTTGTGTCACGTCATCGCCTTTCTCACCGTCGCCTCGTGTGGCGGCAAGTGTAAGACTGCCTCTCTCGTATCGAAGTGAGAGGGCTACGCCATCGACTTTCGGCTCCACGACATATTGCAGCTTGTCATGGTTCCCCTTTTTGGCCAGATCCTGATGAACGCGCTTATCAAAGGGGAGCAGTTTATCCGCCGATAACGCCTTGGCGATACTACGCATTGGAACTGCATGGCGTACGGACTTAAAGGCAGCAAGGGGTTCGCCGCCGACGCGCTGCGTCGGGGAATCGGGCGTGATCAGATCAGGATGGTGCGCCTCTAAATCCTCGAGTTGCTCCATCAGGAGATCGTACTCGTGATCCGAGATTTCCGGCGCGTCCTCGACGAAGTACTTCTGGTCGTGGTAGCGAATCGTCTCGCGGAGCTTTTCGATCTGCTGCTCCACATTGCTCGCCGTCGATTTCTCTTTGCCCATTTTCGGCCCCTTCCCTCACGCGGTCGTCGCTGCGCGCAGCCTGAGCCTTGGCGGTGAAAAATTTCACGCCTCCGGGAACATCATCGCGTTGGTGAATTCCTGCTGGAAGTCGGCGCGGCCGGCGAGTTCGAGGTACTCGGTGCAATCGGAGATGCGGTTGGCCTCTTCCTTGCAGCGGCGCGATTGCAGCGCCATGCGCGCGCCGGCCCCGGCGGCGTTGCCGATGTAGAGGATGCGCTCGGTCGGCACGTCCGGCAGCAGGCCGATGCGCCGCGCCATGTTGCGCCGGATGAAGTTCCCGAACGCGCCGGCGAGCAGCACGTGGCCGAGGTCCTTCGGCTCGAGGCCGAACTCCTTGAGCAGGATGGCCGCCCCGGCGGCGATGGCGCCCTTGGCCAGTTGCAGCTCGCGGATGTCGCGCTGCGTCAGGCTGAGCGCGCCGCCGGTGCTGGTCTCTTCCTTCCGGGCGATGATGAATTCGAGCGCGGTCTCGCCCTGGACGACGCGCCGCCGGATCGGATCGGGGACGGACGCGGGCATTTCGTCGGGCGGCAGGAGCCTTCCGGTCGCCTCGACGGCGCCGACGCGGAGCAGCTCGGCCACGACGTCAATCACGGCGGTGCCGCAGAGGCCGCGCGGCGGCAGGTTGCCGATGACGTTGTACTGCGCGTCGTGGTTGATAACGAACCTGTCAATGGCCCCGTCGGCGGCGCGCATGCCGAAACGGATGCGCGCGCCCTCGAACGCGGGGCCGGCGGCGGTCGAGCAACTGACCAGCCGGTCCTTGTTGCCGATGACCAGCTCGCCGTTCGTGCCGATGTCAATCGCCAGGACGCGCTCGTCGGCGCTGTGCATCCCGGCAGCGAGGATCACGCCGACCGTGTCGGAGCCGACGAACCCGGCGATGTTCGGCAGAGCATGCACCACGCCGTGCGGATGGATGCGGAGGCCGACGTCGCGGCCGAGGACGTTGACCGAGCGGCGGAACCCGGCGACGTACGGCGCCTGGGCGATGAATTCCGGGTCCACGCCGAGAAAGAGGTGGCTCATCGTGGTGTTGCCGACGACGGTGGCTTCGTAGAGGTGCTCGCAGCCGACGCCGGAGGTGTTGCAGCATTCGGCGATGATGTCGTTGAGGCAGCCGACGATCTTTTCCTGCAGCTCGCGCAGGCCGTCCGGGTGGGTCGCGGCGTGGCGGATGCGGCTGACGACGTCGTCGCCGAACGGGATTTGCGGGTTCGTGCGCGCCGCGACGGCCAGTTCCCGGCCGTTGACCAGGTCCATCAGGAACCCGACGACCGTCGTGGTGCCGATGTCGAACGCGACCCCGTAGTTGCGAGCGGTCGTGTCGCCCGGTTCGAGCGCGACGAGCCGCCCTTCGGCGGAGACCGCCGTCACGTTGAAATCCCTGCTCCGGATGACCGACGGCAGGGTGCGCAGCGCGCTGAGGTCGAGTTCCACTTTCGCCCGGCCGAGCGCGTCGAGCAGGCGGTCCGCGTCCGCGCGCTGATCGTTCAGCGCCGGCGGCGGCAGCGTCACGTGCTGCTTGGTGACCGTCGGGTGGAGCGCCACCGCCCGGCCGCGCCCGTCGGTCAGGATCTTGTGCTCGAAGAAGCGCATCGAGATCGGCACGTGGACGCACAGTTCCCGCGTCACGTGCACCGAGCAGGCCAGGCGCGTGCCGCGCTCGAGCTCGGCCTTCGTGAGCATGCGCCGGTCCGCGTCGGACGGCTCGGGGGCGTTGCGGGCGATCTCCACGCGGCACTTGCCGCAGACGCCCTGGCCTCCGCAGGGCGTCTCCAGGACGATGCCGGCCTTGCCCGCCGCCTCGATCAGCAGCGTTCCGGGCAGGACGAACACGGTCCGGCCTTCGGGCTCGAACGTCAGGCGGATCGGATCTCTGGCCGAGGCGGGCATGGTCATCCGGCTACTGCTGGACTTTGATCGCGTCCACGGGACAAGCCTCGAGGCAGGTCTTGCACTTCGTGCATTTTTCCTGATCAATGACGGCCTTGTCGCCGCTCATCGAAATGGCTTCGACCGGGCACTCAGGCACGCACGTCTCACAACCCACGCACTCATCGGCGTCAACTTTGATGATTTCCTTCTCGCCCATGATTCTTCCTTCTTCCAATGGGGTTCGGCGGTCCCGGACAATCGGAGACCTGATCCTTCTATTTTTACATGAAGTGGGGGTCTAACACAAGTCTTGGCAATGAGCGGCGGATTGGGGTATGATTCAGGCGCCGTGCGAGCGGTTTTCCGCAGGAGTGGGCCGTGCCGCAGGAAGTGGACGAATTGCTGAAGGTCCTCGACAGGTCCCGCCGGCTGCTGGTGGTGATCCACGACAACCCGGACCCCGACGCGCTCGCCGGCGCGTGCGCCTTGCAGCGGCTGGCCGAGGAGAAAGCCGGGATCCGCTGCCGCATCTGCTGCGAGCCGATCGCCGGGCGCGCCGAGAACCGCGCGCTCATCCGCGAACTGCGGCTGAAACTGCGGCCGGTCTCGCGCGTGAACTGGAGCCAATGGCCGCTGGTCGCGCTGCTCGATACGCAGCCGGGCGCAGGCAATAACTCGTTCCCGCCGCGGCGCGTGCCGGACATCGTGATTGATCACCATCCGCTGCGGCCGAAGACCAAGGCGCGGTTCCTGGACGTGCGGACCGACTACGGCGCCTGCACGACCATCCTCGCCGAGTACCTGAGCGCCGCATCGGTCACTCCGCCGGCGGACCTGGCCGCCGCGATGTGCTACGCGATTTCCTCAGAGACGCAGGACCTCGTCCGCCCGACCGTCGAGGCGGACACGCGCGCCTACGTGCAGCTCTATCCGCTCGCGGACAAGCGCATGCTCGGCCGCATCCTGCATCCGCGGCTGATGCACAGCTATTTCGCCACGCTCGCGCGCGCGGTGCTGTGCGCCTTCACGTACGGGAACATCATCGGTTGCCACCTGGGCGAGATTCCGCACCCGGACTCGGTCAGCCTGGTCGCCGACCTGCTGCTGCGGCACGAGCGGATGGGCTGGTCTATCGTCACGGGCGCCTGGCAGGGCGATCTCTACGTCTCGCTGAGGGCGATGCCCGACCGAGCGCACGCGGGCGTCGTGCTGGCGCGCATCCTGCGGAAGATCGGGCGCGCGGGCGGCCACGGGACGATGGCCGCCGGCCGGGTTCCGCTGAAAAGCACGGAACCGGGCGAGCGAGAGCGTCTCGAAAAGGAGATCGTCCTCCACCTCATCCGCGCCCTTCATCACCGGACCGAGGTCACGCTGCGGCCGCTGATGAGCCCCGAAGAACTCGGCGACGCGCGCGACCGGGAAACGGCCTCGGAGGCGCGTTCATAGCGTAGTGCTTCAGTCAGACGCCACAATGTCGAAGTCATGCTGAGCAAAGCGAAGCATCTCACACGCGTGACTGGAGTTATGCGTATGAGACCCTTCGCTGCGCTCAGGGTGACGACCTTGCGCATGTCGAATTCTCAAAGCATTTCAAGCGGCCGCTCGGTGGCGGCGCGGTTGCAAACGCGCGCCGGGCTGCGTATGATCCTGAGCGGCTTTTCTCCGCGCTCCTGCGCGATCATCGTTTTCGGACGGAGGACTCGATGCGGCACCTGATCACCGGCGGCGCGGGATTCATCGGCTCGCATCTTTGCGAGCAGCTCATTGCAGCGGGCGACGACGTGCTCGTGCTCGACGACCTGAGCACCGGGCGCTATGAGAACGTCGCCGCGCTCGAGGGCGGCGGACGCTTCCGCTTCATCCTCGGCAGCGTCAACAACGCCGACCTGGTGACCGAATGCGCGCGCCAGTGCGACGCGGTCATGCACCTGGCCTCCGCCGTCGGCGTGCGGCTGATCATTGACCAGCCGGTCCGCACGATCGAGACGATCGTCTCCGGCACGGACACGGTCCTGCGCGTCTGCGCGCGGTACCGCAAGCCCGTGCTCATCACCTCGACCTCCGAGGTCTACGGCAAGAGCGAGAAACTGCCGTTCCGCGAGGAGGACGACCGCGTCATGGGGCCGACGACGCAGCGGCGCTGGAGCTACGCGTGCGCGAAGGCGCTCGACGAGTTCCTGGCGCTGGCGCACTGGTACGAGTACCGGCTGCCGGTGGTGATCGCGCGCCTGTTCAACACCGTGGGGCCGCGGCAGACCGGGCAATACGGCATGGTCGTCCCGCGGTTCGTGCGGCAGGGGCTGAGCGGCGAGCCGATCACCGTGTACGGCGACGGGAAGCAGACGCGCTGCTTCGCGCACGTCCTCGACGTGGTCGAGGCGCTGCCGAAGCTCGTGCAGCTTACGGAGGCGCGCGGGCAGATCTACAACATCGGCAGCACCGAGGAAGTCACCATGCTCGAACTGGCGCAGCGCGTGAAAGCCGCCACCGGCGGGCGCTCGGAGATCAAGCTGATCCCGTACGAGGAAGCGTACGTCGAGGGGTTCGAGGACATGCGTCGCCGAGTGCCGGACCTGGGGAAAATCCACAAAGCCATCGGCTATCGCCCGAAACGCGGCTTGGATCAGATCCTGAAAGACGTCATCGCCGAGCTGCAACTCAAGCAGATGGCCACGGATTAATAAAAGAAACGACGGCAACAACGACATCTTTGCCACGGATTACACGGATTACCGGCAGACGGCGGACAAGACAAGAAAGTAGTACGGTGGCAACGACATCTTCGCCACGGATTTCACGGATGGCCACGGATTAGCGAAAGAAACGACGGCAACAACGACATCTTTGCCACGGATTTCACGGATTGCACGGATTACCGGCGGACAAGAGACAACGGAATTAAGATGTAGGCGCAACTGTACAGGCGGTCATCGATCGAGGATTTTGCGCTTGTGCTCAACGGAGTGACCGAAGTTGAGCAAGAGGCCGACTTCCACGCGCGTGGCCCGCAAGTAACAAACAATCTGCGCGTGGTGAGCTTCTGCCAGACGTGAAACCGATTTCACCTCTACCAGCACCTTGTCTTCGACAAGCAGGTCGCAGACGTACTCGCCGACTACCGCATCGTGATACCTTACGGTCAAGGGCTTCTGCTGCTCAACTTTCAGACCGATTTTTCGCAATTCGATGGCCAGGGCGTTCTCGTAAACCTTTTCCGTAAACCCGAAGCCGAAATAAGCGTGAACCTTGAATGCCGCGCCAATGATCTGGCTGGTGATCTCCCCGTGCTTCATCGCCACCTGATCATCTCTTTCGTTAATCCGGCCATTCGTGAAATCCGTGGCAAGAATTTCGTTGCCGCCGTACAACTTACTTGCCTTGTCCGCGGTTGCCGGTAATCCGTGTAATCCGTGAAATCCGTGGCAAAATCGTTTCTTCTGTTAGCCCGTGGCCACCCGTGAAATCCGTGGCAAAGCTGTCGTCGTTGTCGTCAATCGAAGAACCGGAACCTGAAGATGTGCCATAGCGCGCTGAAGCCGTCGCGCCAGGTGATTTTTTTGCCCTGGGCGTAGTCGCGGCCGCTGTAGGAAATCGGGGTTTCGTAAATCCGCACCTTCATCCGCGCCAGCTTCGCGGTCATCTCCGGTTCCACGGAGAAGCGGTTGCTCTTGATCTGCAGGCTCCGCGCCAAGTCGCCGCGGAACACCTTGTAGCCGGTCTCCATGTCGGAGAGGTCCAAGTTCGTCATCATGTTGCTCAGCGTCGTCAGCATCGCGTTCCCCACGCGATGCCAGAAGAACATCACGCGGTGCGGCCCGCCGAGGAAGCGCGAACCGAACACCGCGTCGGCGCGCCCATCCAGGATCGGCTGCAGGAGCGTCGGGTAATCCGCCGGGCTGTACTCCAGGTCGGCATCCTGGATGAGGACGATATCGCCCTTCGTCTGGGCGAAGCCGGTCCGCAGCGCCGCGCCTTTGCCCTGGTTGCGCTCGTGGTGGAAAACGCGCACCTCGTCGCTCCGGAGCTGGTCCACCACCTCGCGCGTCCCGTCGGTCGAGGCGTCGTCCACGATGACGATTTCCTTGCGGTACGGCGTGGCCTGGACCAGCCGGACGACCTGGGCGAGGAAGTCCTTCTCGTTGTAGACGGGAATGACGACCGAGAGTAACGGCTCGGGATTTTTTGTCATGCGGATCTCCGATAACTCTTCAGCGAAGCCGATTGCAGAAGCTCGAAGGCAGGTGTTCTTTCGTTCATTTTGCCGCTTCACTAGGTGAATTGCGCTGGTTCTGCTTTGATTCGAGAGTATTCAGGCGCCTGCTCATGGTCACTAAGAGAGCCGCGCAAATAGTGCCCATACTTCCCGTCATACAGTAAAGGACCGGCAACATGCCCCTTCCAGGAGCCTCGTGTGTGATAATAACGCCTAACGCCGCACCAACGCCGAGAATGACCATGCCGAATGACATGACGTACAGACTCAATACTAAAGGATTACGTTTCATGGTCAAGTCCCTTTCAACATTCGACGATACGAAATCGCAGTCTTCTATTTCGAGTCGGCTCAAGGAGCACCGTGAGTATATACCGGACCTCGCGCCGCGTTCAATCTTCGGGCGCGCATTGCCGGACAGTTTTCCTATTCCGAGTCGTACTGGATCAGCGAGTAGACGTCGTATTTTTTCAACTTCTCCGCCCCCTTGAGGAACGTGAGGTCTATCAGGAATCCGCAGCCGACGACTTTGCCGCCGGCCTGCTCGATCAGGCGCGCGGCGGCTTCAGCGGTGCCGCCGGTGGCGACCAGGTCGTCAATCAACAGGACGCGCTGCCCGCGCGCCACCGCGTCGGCGTGCATCTCGATGCAATCGGTCCCATACTCGAGCGCATACTCCGCGCGGATCGTCTTCGCCGGCAGCTTGCCTTTCTTGCGGACCGGCGCGAAGCCGACGCCGAGCTTCAGCGCCACCGCCGCGCCGATGATGAAGCCGCGCGACTCGATCCCGAGCACGATCTCGGGCCGCTTCGCCCGGAATCGCTCCGCCAGGCGCGTCGCCGCCTCATCCAGCGCCGCGCCGTCCTGGACGAGCGTCGTGATGTCGCGGAACATGATCCCCTTTTTCGGGAAGTCCGGCACGGTGCGAATCATCGCTTTCAAGTCCATCGCCGTTTCCTCCAAATCATTGCGCGAAACCCGCCCTGATCATGCGCCGGCGGTCCGACTCGGCATTCTACACTCCTGAGACGGCGCTGAAAATAGTGCCTTGCACTTCGTCGGACGGACAAGTATAGTCTGAAAGCCGGGGTTTTTCCTGCCCTGATTAATCGCGGGAGACGGTTTGTGGATCACGGAGAACGGCGAAATCCAAATGCTGGACTTCGGGTGTTGAACGCCGCCGCGGCATTGCTCCTGGCGGGGATCTTTTTCGCGGCGTCCGCGCGGGGCCAGGCCGAACCGCCGGCCGCGCCGGCCGCAAGCACGACCGGCCAGCCCGAGGTGAAGCCGGCGGCCAAGCCGGCCGTCACCGTCGAGGAGGCCGCGGCGCTGATCGCCATCGTCCGCAGCCACGCGATGAAGGAGGCGATGCCGGCGGAAGTCCCCGCGAGTCTCCGCGCTCCTTCGCAGGCTCCGCTCATCGTCACGCTCTACTCCGCCGGCCGGCCGGTGGTGCGCACGGTCATCGGGCCGAGCCTGAACGATGCGGCTGAGACGGCCGGCGACCAGTTGGGGCTCTTCCTCTCCAGGAAGTCGGATGAAATCTCCTCGCGCTGGGGCGTGGTGGAATTGGACGTGGTGGTCGAGCGGAGAGTGCTCGCCGAGCGCGACCGGCGCAGGTTCATCGTTTCCTTCGATCCGGGGATTCAGGGGCTGGCGTATACGGCGGGCGGGAAGACGGACTATTTCACGCCGATCGCGCTCTTCCGGAACTGGGGAACTCTCGGAGCGGCCAGGTCCGCCGACATGGTGAAGGCCGCCTACATTGCGCAGGAGTCCAGGGAGCCGCCGCTGCCCGAAGAGGTGGAGCAGATTCTGACCCTCGGCTTCGTGGAAAAATGGCCCGGCGGCCCGGTCTTTCCGCTCTATCGCGGCAACGTGCTGCTGCCGCCGCCGACCGCGCAGGAGATCGAGGGGGCGATGCTCCGCACCGGGCGATGGTTCCTGCAGACGCAGCAGCCGGACGGCTCGTTCCTGCCGAATTATTACCCGGCGGATGAGGGATCGGAGCCGACCTACGGCGTGACGGACCATCTGCGCGCGACGGTGGCGCTCGCCCTGCTGTATCATCACACCCAGGACCAGCGTTTCGCCGCCGCCTGCGACCGCGCGATGGAATACTGCTACGCTCCCCAGTTCGCCAACGAGGACCGCCAGGGGCGGTTCTGGCTGTCGGTGAACGCGACCGACCGCGCCGGGCGGACGGTCGAAGAGCCGAGCGAGCAGACGGACCTGCAACACGGGATCATCCAACGCGGCAATCGCCTGGCCAGGGAAGAGATTTCGCCTTCGGCGCTGCTGCTGACGGCGCTCTGCTACCGGGCGCTGGACGACGCGACGCCGACGGCGGACGGCCGGATGAAGAGCCTGGGCCTGTACCTGTG
>Ga0187891_1002876_pt1 | contig 12595 bp, 11 predicted proteins | sample June2016WEW_21_4_FD_132990 | JGI IMG/M metagenome (GOLD analysis project Ga0187891, IMG submission 132990) | Peatland microbial communities from SPRUCE experiment site at the Marcell Experimental Forest, Minnesota, USA - June2016WEW_21_40 | ecosystem: Environmental > Terrestrial > Soil >... | reverse complement strand
GATCATGCACCGCTACGCTGCTGTCAGCGAAACTCTCTCATGAAGAACCGGATGCAGTAATTCTGCGCGTCCGGGTCCGTGGGGGGTGAGGGTGGCAACATCCTCACCTACCCGGCGGTGCTCAAGGAACCCCGGGTCCAACTAAAAAGCGGGCTTAATCGCACCAAGCGAATACCGACCTCGGTGCCGACGACGCAGCCGCAGAGTAGCAAAGTTTCATGCGCTGTAGGTCCGGCAAGGCCCGATGGAGAACTAAAACGAAGTGGCGACGTCGGCCAACCGCCGCCCAGGCGGCGCGAGCGGGTCGCTGTGCGCGGGTCGGTCTGCTGACCGACCTCGGCTGGTCGGCGCCCGCCTCACGCGCGCGCGGGAAATGCGAGCAATAAGGTCAACGCGGGGCGACGTCCTGTCGCTGTCGCCAAGTCACTGCCTGAAGCCGATCGCCCCGAACCTCGGGAGCCGTTGGCGGGAACACGGTACGACTCTGCCGCGCAGATTGCGTCCGCGTCAACCTAAATCTTGAATTTGCGCTTTCCTCAGCGACACAGTGGCGCCTTGGCTTAATCGAGCAAACACGGCGCGCGCAATATGCTGCAATGCACAAGGAGGAAGAGATAGCTTCGCGGTGTCCAACAACATTCGTTCAATTGAACACCCCGTTATTCCGCTGCGACAAATTGACGGCGGTCAAATTGACTTTGGTCCAATTCCAAAATAGCGTCAGTCACTACGGAATTCCAATGGTCGGGCAAGCTGATGAGTATTGCCCCACGAGCGTTACCCCGGCGGGGAAGAATATGCTCAGGAGGACCGTCCAATGAACATAGAATTGTCGCGGCGCCAATTCGTGAAGGGCGCCAGTGCGGGCATTGCCGGCACCACCCTCGGCGCGCTCGGCTTCGGCGATATTGAATCCACTTACGCCGAGACCATTCGTCCGTGGAAGCTCGCGAACCTGACCGAGACCCGCAATACCTGTCCTTATTGTTCGGTCGCCTGCGGCGTCATCATGTACTCGAAGGGCGATCTGAAAAAGGGTGAGAAGGCCGAGATCACGCATATCGAAGGCGACCCGGATCATCCGACCAATCGCGGCACGCTGTGCCCGAAGGGCGCCGCGCTCTTGGACTTTGTGCACTCGAAGACGCGCACGCTCTATCCGCAGATCCGCAAACCCGGCTCGGACAAATTCGAGCGCGTCTCCTGGGAGGTTGCGCTCGATCGCATCGCGCGGCTGATGAAGGACGACCGCGACAAGAATTTTATCGCCAAGAACAACGACGGCGTCACGGTCAATCGGTGGCTGAGCACCGGCTTCCTGGCGGCATCGGCATCAACCAATGAAACGGCGTGGGCGACCTACAAGGTCGTGCGCAGCGCCGGGATGCTGGCATTCGATAATCAAGCACGCGTTTGACACGGCCCGACGGTGGCCAGTTTGGCCCCAACATTCGGCCGCGGCGCGATGACGAATTTGTGGACCGACATCAAGAACACAGATCTCGTCGTCATCATGGGCGGCAATGCGGCGGAAGCTCACCCGTGCGGATTCAAATGGGTGACGGAGGCAAAGGCCAACCGCGGCGCCAAGCTCATTGTCGTCGATCCGCGATTTAATCGCTCGGCGGCGGTCGCCGACGTCTATGCGCCGATCCGCCAGGGCACCGACATCGCGTTCCTGCTCGGCGTGATCAAGTACTGCATCGACAACAACAAGGTGCATTGGGACTACGTCAAGGCGTTCACCAATGCGCCCTACATCGTGAAGGACGGGTTCGACTTCCAGGACGGCCTGTTCACCGGCTATGACGAGATCAAGCGCGATTACAACAAGTCCACGTGGGAATACGCGCTCGGGCCTGACGGCTACGTGGTCTCCGACGACACATTGGAGAACCCACGTTGCGTTTGGACTCTTTTGAAGAAGCACGTTTCGGCTTACACGCCTGAGATGGTCGAGCGTATTTGCGGGACGCCGAAGGACAAATTCCTGAAGGTGGCGCAGATGATCTCGGAGACGTCGTCACCGACCAAGACGATGACCTCGATGTACGCGCTCGGCTGGACCCAGCATTCGAAGGGAACGCAGAACATCCGCGCCATGGCGATGCTGCAGCTCATCCTCGGCAATGTCGGCATGCGCGGCGGCGGCGTCAACGCGCTCCGCGGCCATTCCAACATCCAGGGGCTGACCGATCTCGGCCTGATGTCGAACCTGATCCCCGGTTATCTGACCATTCCCAGCGAGAAGGAAACGACGCTCGGCGCCTACATGTCGACCCGCGGCTTCAAGCCGCTGCGGCCGAACCAGATGAGCTATTGGCAGAACTACAAGAAGTTCTTCGTCAGCTTCCAGAAGGCGATGTGGGGATCGGCGGCTACCGCCGCCAACGATTTCGCCTATGACTGGCTGCCTAAGCTCGACGTGTCGGCCTACGACGTGCTGCGCGTGTTCGAGCTGATGCACGACGGCAAGTTGAACGGCTACTTCTGCCAGGGCTTCAATCCCCTTATGTCGTTCCCGAACCGGCGCAAGATCACCGACGCGCTCTCCAAGCTCAAGTTCCTCGTCGTCTTGGATCCGCTGCAAACGGAGACAGCGCGGTTCTGGCAAAATCACGGCGAATATAACGACGTCGATTCGGCGAAGATCCAGACCGAAGTGATCGAACTGCCGACGACGTGCTTCGCCGAGGATGAGGGCTCGCTGACGAATTCCGGCCGCTGGCTGCAATGGCACTGGGCCGGAGGCACCCCTCCCGGCGAAGCCAAGAACGATATCTGGATCATGGCGCAGCTCTACCAGCGCCTCAAGGCGCTCTATCAGAAGGAGGGTGGCCAAGTTCCCGAGCCGATCCTCAATTTGGACTGGCGCTACAAGGATCCCGGCAACCCGACGCCCGACGAGCTGGCCAAGGAATTCAACGGTTACGCGACGGAGGACATCACCGATCCGAACGATCCGACAAAAGTCGTTCTGGCCAAGGGCAAACAGGTCGTCAGCTTCGCCGCGTTGCGCGATGACGGCAAGACCGCGTGCGCCTGTTGGATCTATTCCGGCTCCTACAACGAGGCGGGCAATAATATGGCCCGCCGCGACACCAGCGATCCGGATTCCACCGGCCTCTACCCCAAATGGTCGTGGTCTTGGCCGGTAAACCGCCGCATCCTCTACAATCGCGCGTCTGCTGACATCAACGGCAATCCCTGGGATCCGAGCCGCAAGCTGTTGTGGTGGGACGGCAGCAAATGGACCGGATACGACGTTCCCGACATCGCACCCGGCGCCAAGCCTGACGTGGTCGGTCCCTTCATCATGAACCCCGAGGGAACGGCGCGTCTGTTCACCCGCGGCCTGGTGCGCGACGGGCCGTTCCCCGCGCACTACGAGCCGTTCGAATCTCCGGTGGTCAATGTCGTGGCGCCGAAGATTCGCGGCAATCCGGCGGCGCGCGTGTTCAAGGACGACCTGGAGCAGTTCGGCAACGCCGAGGAATTCCCCTATGCGGCGACTTCCTATCGGCTCACTGAACACTTCCACTTCTGGACCAAGCACAACGAGGTGAACGCCTCGCTGCAGCCGGAGTTCTTCGTCGAGATTTCAGAGCAGCTGGCAAAGGAGAAGGGCATCAAGGACGGCGGCTGGGTCCGGGTCTGGTCGAAGCGCGGATCGGTCAGGGCGAAAGCCATGGTCACCAAGCGCATCACGCCGCTGCAGTGCAACGGCAAGACGGTGCACGTCGTCGGCATACCGCTGCATTGGGGCTTCACCGGCGCGGCAAAGAAAGGCTTCGGGCCGAATTCGCTGACGCCCTATGTCGGTGACGCCGACATTGAGACGCCCGAGTATAAGGCCTTCCTGGTCAATATCGAGCCCACTGCCGGGCCGGTGGCGTAGGGAGGGAACGATGGCGAATTTCGAATTCGTTCTTCCTCCGGCGCCGACCCGGAATGTCACGCCGCGCTACGGCGAACAGGACTTGGTCAGGCGCTCCGCCTCGAGCGTGCCGCCGCCGGCGCGGAAACTGACCGAAATGGCCAAGCTCATCGACGTGTCGAAGTGCATCGGCTGTAAGACCTGCCAGGTCGCATGCCTTGAATGGAACGACGAGCGCATTCCAGTCGGCGAGAACCTCGGCTCCTACACCATTCCGTCGGATCTGACGCCGAACATGTTTACCCTCATGCGCTTCGCCGAATGGGTGAACCCGGAGACGCAAGATCTGGAATGGCTGATCCGTAAGGACGGCTGCATGCATTGCGAAGATCCGGGCTGCCTGAAAGCCTGTCCGGCGCCTGGCGCCATCGTGCAGTATTCCAACGGCATCGTCGATTTCGATCACGACAAGTGCATCGGCTGCGGCTATTGCGTGGACGGGTGCCCGTTCAACATTCCGCGCATCTCCAAGGTCGACCACAAGGCCTACAAGTGCACCTTGTGCTCGGATCGCGTCGCCGTCGGCCAGGGACCGGCCTGTGCCAAGGCCTGCCCGACGCATGCGATCGTGTTTGGCACCAAGGAAGAGATGAAGCAACACGCGGCCGACCGCATCAAGGATATAAAATCGCGCGGCTTTGCCAATGCCGGTCTTTACGATCCTCCGGGGGTCAAGGGCACACACGTGATGTACGTGCTGCCTCACGCCGATCATCCGGAGCTTTATTCCGGCCTGCCGCGCGATCCGAAGATCAGCCCCTTTGTCTACGTCTGGAAAAGCGCGGCCAAGAGATATGCCAGCCTTGCGGCCATGGCTGCCGTCCTTGTCGCTGTCGTCGTCCATCAGGTCGCGGCCGGACCAAACCGGAGTTCGGACGAGGATGAGGACAAAGCGCGCAAATTGATCGAGGGGAGGGACAAGTAGCCATGTCCGCCGAACGCCACACTGTCAGCACGATTAAGCGGCACCCGCTCGATGTGCGTATTGCACACTGGGTCGCCGCGGTGAGCTTCATCCTGCTCGCGCTTTCCGGCTTCGCTCTGTTCTTTCCCCGCTTTTTCTTCATGACCGCCCTGTTTGGCGGCGGGGAAACGACGCGTTTCCTTCATCCCTGGATCGGGCTCGCGCTGGCGCTCAGCTATCTTGTGCTGGTCGTCCGGTTCTTCCGCTCCTGCCTGTGGAAGAAAGAGGACACCACTTGGGTTTTGCGCGCACCCGATGTGTTGGCCGGTCGCGAGGAGAATTTGCCCGAGTTTGGCAAATTCATTGCCGGCCAAAAGATGTATTTCTGGGGAATGGCCCTGCTTTTCGTCGTGCTGCTCGTGAGCGGCGTGATCATCTGGCATGAGTATTTCGGCAACCTGACGCCGATCGCGGTGCAGCGGCTCGCTGCTCTCACACACTCGATCGTCGCCGTGTTGGCAGTCCTCGGCTTCATCATCCATATCCACATGGTGACGTGGGAGCCGGGTACGCTGCGCGCGATGATCAGCGGCACCGTAACGGGAGGCTGGGCCTGGAAACATCACCGCAAGTGGCTGCGCGAAGTCGTTGCCGGTAAGAATTGACGTCTGCCGGAAACGTCCGTGAAATCAGGCGCCGCTTGGCCCGCCTAGTCTTCCGCTTCCACTTACCCAGCTCTCGTGGCCGAGCAGCTTCGCCGCCTCAATCCTCCTCCCCAGCGGCTTCCTGCGGGGTCGCGCTGTTTCTCGGAAGCCAGATAATCGGAGACTGCGGCGACCTCGGGGTCAACAAGAAGGGTCTCTCCGCCGCGGGCGTTTCGTGCGATGATGCTGCAAAATGCTCCGAGCCGATAGTGAAGTCATATCGACCCGTCTCATGAAGCTGTCATCGTGGATTTTGGCGGCGCGGCCGCGGACTCTGAGCCTTTCGACGACGCCGGTCGTTGTCGGGACGGCGCTCGCGTGGGCGGTGGAGAGGCAGATCCGTTGGCCCGCGGTTGCGGCGGCGCTTATCGGCAGCATCTTCATCCAACTCGGCACCAATCTGCACAACGATGCGGCCGATTCCAAACGAGGCGGCGATGGGCCGGATCGTGTCGGACCGCCGCGGGCGACCGCATCCGGCCTGCTGGACGGCGCCGCGGTCAGTCGCGGCGCCTGTGCCTGCTTTGCCGTCGCGGCGCTCATGGGCGCCTATCTCGTTTGGGTCGGCGGCTGGCCGATTTTTCTGCTCGGCGTTCTGTCCATCCTCTCGGGCTGGGCCTATACCGGCGGCCCCTTTCCCATCGCTTACACGCCGCTCGGCGAATTGTTCGTGGTGGCGTTTTTTGGGCTGGGCGCCGTATGCGGCACGTATTGGCTTTGCACCAAGAGTCTCGGTCCGGCCGCAGTCGAGGCTGGTCTTGCTGTTGGTTTCCTGACCGCAGCGGTGTTGTTGGTCAACAATCACCGTGACGCGAAAGCCGATGCGCGCGTCGGACGAAGAACGCTGGCGATCATCGCAGGCCCGATGGCGACGAGCTGGATTTATGCTGCCTTGATGCTGGTGCCGTTTGCGCTGCTCTTTCCGATCGGCCATGCGCTCCCCCGCGGCCAGGCGTGGCCGGCGCTAGTCGCATTGCCGCTTGCCGGCCTGCTGATCAACCGATTCGCCCACGAACCGGGCGGTCGCGGTTTCAACCGAATCCTGGTGCAAACCGTGCAAATCCAATTCCTCTTCTGCTTGCTGCTGTCGCTCGGTTTGGTCTTATGACGAATTTTTAGGGGAGCTGTCAGCACAGCGGGCCAAACGAGCCGGCGCGATCTGAGTTGGCGTGACGGCGGGCGGCGCTCAGCCACCGATCAGATTTCCGCTGAAGCCGATCGCCATCATGACGAGCAGCACCAGCCCGACGGTTACGAGGCTGAAGCCGATGATCTTGGAGCCGAGCGTCAGCGGTCGCGACGGCGCGTCCACCAGATACCGCTGGAGCTCGCCGGTTTCCACCAAACGGTTATATTCGACGGCGTATTCGCGCTTGAATTCTTCGAGCGGCATCGAGCCGGTGAAGATGACGATGTCGAGCGGGAACTTGTCCGGTCGCCAATGATTCACAAAATAGTGCACCGTGAACAAGTAAGCGGCAGCGAGCAGGGCTTCATCGCCATGGGCAACGGTGGCGACATTGAACGTCCATCCCGGCAGGTAGGTGGCGGTAAGCGTCTTGAACCACAGCATGGCACCCGTCGCGGCGAGCATCGCGATGCCCCAGAACGGCGCCCAGTAATCGACCTTCTGCTGATAGTTCCAATGGTCGAACGTCGGCCGCGGGCGCCTGCCGAAAAACCATTTGAACATAGCGACGAAATCGGCGGCGTCCTGCCAATTCGGCATCAGCGAATAGGGCCCGAATAGTTTGAAGGTGTTCCAGTTCCGTGCGATGTGGACGGCAGCATAGACGATGTGCCCGGCAAAGACCGCGATCATGATCACAGCGGCGACCCGGTGTACGAGCCCGGCGATTGCCGGTCCGCCCATGGCCTGTTCGAGCAGCGGAGCCCAGGCCGCGTTCGGATAGTGCAACGGCAAGCCGGTCATGACCAAGAGGATGATGCTGACCGCGAATATGAGGTGAACCCATCGCCACAGGGCGCTCCAACGTTGGTAATACGAGCCTTCACCTGGCGTCAGCGCATCCGTCCGCACGTGCGGCCTCAGCTTGCGCTGCTGGTGGTCGCGAAACTCCCGGTAAAACCAAAGCGCCGAATGGAACCAGAAGAACCAAAGCACGCCGCCAACTGCGATGATCACGAACTTCGAGGTAATCCAGACATAGGGATAATGAGCAAAGTCGTCGGTCGTGGCGTGCGATTCGAACGTCGCGAAGCCCGGAGTGGCGTCCTGATGGCACTTCTGGCAGGTCTTCAGCAAATTAGCCGGCGACACGCTCGAAGCCGGATCGCTGGCGCGCCGGATGGCGTGGCTGCCATGGCAATCGAAGCAGGTCGCGCTACCGGCAAAGCCCATGGCGCTGACTTGGCCGTGATAGGTCTCCGTGTAGCTTTGCCAGGCCTGCGCATGGCAATTACTGCAGTTCCTGTTGATGGCCAGATGTGCGCGGTCCCACTCGGCGAGCGTATTTGGCGGGTTTTTATGGGGCAGTTCGGTTATCGTCACGTGACAATCGACGCATCGCAACTGGCCGTGCACGCTGTTGCTCAACTGGTCGGCGGGCACGAACAGCGAATGGATGCCCCCATTGACGTCGCACGCGGCAAGTTCCGACTTGCCGTGGCAACCGAGGCACGTCGCATTGTCGAGATCCGCAGCGCCTTGCGCGCGTGCGGTTTGTCCCGCAATGAGGATTAGCCCTACGACAGCCGCCCACGGCGCTATACGCATGGCTCACCGTCTGCTCAATCAGCTGAAGCGCAACGCCTAGCGAAAGCGTGTCGCGACATGATCGTTTGCTATTGGATCATACGGCCCCTGAGACGAATTGAGGAAAATCAAGGAATCCCGAATAAAATTGCGCTACGTGCAAGATGCGATACCGCTGGCACCGGTCTTGCGCGCGGCCTCTGCAGTGCTATAGTTGCAATTGATGTCAATGCGATCCGGCATTTACATTGTGCCGACTAACCGTTGGTACATCGAACGGGCTGATCGCCGGCGTTGTTTTGTTGGCGAGTACCGCGCTTGCATTGCTGTGGAATCCGTTGTGGATTCTCGGGGTCACGGCGACCGGACTTGTCTCCATCAATGTCGCGCTGACCGGGTTCTGCCCGGTGGGCAACGTGCTGCGCCTCTTGGGATTCGCTCCGATGCTCGGATCGGCGACGCCGACGCGATGGAATCTCTACTTTTTGCAGACCGATCGCTGGTACCTCGAGCGGCGCATCTACATCACGGTGGGAATCAATATTTGCATCGCCTCTGTGCTGGTGTTGACGCTTAGCCCGTGGTGGACGCTGTTCACCTTCTTCGTCGGCGCCGCCATGGTGTGGTTCGCCGCCACCGGCTTTTGCATCTTGGCCAATGCGCTCTACTGGCTCGGCGCCGAGCCGCGTCTCAATCCGCAAGCAATGTCGCCGCGTCGAGGCGCCACCCTGCATGCGTCCGATCCCGGGTCACGACGCCACGCCGTATAATCGGCGCGCCTGACGTTCGAAGGCCGACATCATCGTCATAGCGCGGTCGGCGAATGATTTTGCTATCAGCATTTGCAACACGCGCGATCGAAACTTGAAATCAACGTGATATTCGACATTCGTGCCGCCGTCGGTGGCCGGCTCGAAAGTCCACCGCTGCTCAAAACGGTCGAACAGAGGATCGTCGCTGCCGATGTTGATCCGATGCGGTCGATCGAGCAGCCCAATAGTTGAGAACCGCTTGCGCAGCGGTCCCATCTCCATCGTCATATCCACCAGGATTGTGTGACCCTGGCGACGGCGTATGCGCGCCTCGATCACCCAGGGCAGGAATTCCGGATACCGTTCGACGTCCGCGACGAGATCGAACAATTGCGGCGCTGGATATTTCAGATTTCGGCGCTGAGCGTAGGCCGTCATGATCAAACAGACGAGGTTAAACAACCCTACATCATTTGGCGCAGACGTATTTGAGAAGTAGCCGCGCGCATACGGCGACGCCAAACACGTTGAGTTCTGATGAGACCGCGGATGCCGACTGCCGACGGAGCAGTTGGCACAATGTCAAAATGGTCGACGCAGCCAACGTAGTCAAGCTAATCGACGCGTCAGCGGCGGTTGCGCGTGGCGGCATCACCGCAAGCAGCTCTACCGGCAACAATTGACAATGATTGGGAGCGGTGCCCAAATGTGAAGGGGTGCCGCTTTCCACGTGACCCGGAGGGTTCGTGAGCAATGAGTAGCGCAGGCACGCCTCGGCACGACCCGGTCCAGATCGGGAAAATCGCCGAGCCGCCGTTTGTCCGTCTTCCCGATCCAAAAACGCTGTTCGCCGCGCGTGGCAGGCGCTTCCGGGCGCTGTCGGAAGGCCACGCCCTTGTACCCTATCTGCGCTTCCTCGCTTCGCTCAGCGACATCCAGCACCGCCTGCAGGACGGGCTCGCCACGCCCGACATGCCGGCTCCCGACGCGTGCGAACGGGCGCGCGAATTCGGCATGCCGCCGCTCGATCGCGGTCGTTTCACGGCCGACGCCGCGTTCGACTTAACGCTTGATCGCCTGCTCTCGCTGACGCGCGACATCGACATGCCGGAGCCGGCGCACGCGGCGCTGCTGCGCACCATCGGCGCCGACCCGCTGACGCACGATGCCATGGTGCGTGCCGTCCTGGCCGATGCCATTCCGGTGGAAGCGCTGGCCGATCATCTGTTCATCGCGGCGGCGCTGCAGGTTCACTTCGCCAGACAAGCGGCGCGGCTCGAGGCCGAGCGCCTGGTCGCCGTCGGCGACGGCGTCTGCCCGGCCTGCGGCGCGCCGCCGGTGTCATCGCTGGTGGTCGGCTGGCCGGGCGCGGAAAATTCCCGGTTCTGCGCCTGCTCGCTGTGCAGCACGCTGTGGAACTATGTGCGCGTCAAATGCACCCTGTGCGGCTCGACCAAGGGGATCAGCTACCGCCAGGTGGAAGGCAGCGACGGCCACGTTCGCGCGGAGACCTGCGACACCTGCCGCGGCTACGTGTACGACGTGGACTATCCGGTCCCCACGGGAGGATCGCGCGCCATCGCAGTCGCCGAAGGGGATAAGCCTGGTAACCTCCTGCGCCTTCGCCCATGGTTTGAAGCTCGTAGTTTCCAAGCAGATTAGAACGGCTTAGAGTGCCTACCTGGTGCAAGCGCCTTGTCCACCTTCGCATGGTGAGCTCTTGAAATTGCTCGCGGTGCGGGCGTCTCGACGCTGAAAATTCACGTCACGGATTTTGGAGGGTTTGAACCCCCGGCAGGGCTCTGTTGGGCCCTGGAAGGGGATTGGTTGCCGGATCGGTCGAGGCCGACAAAAAAAGCCCCAGCTCGGAGACGCCGGGGCTTAAAGCGAGATTTTGCGGCCAGAGGTGAACGGGGGCCGCGCGATGAGACTAGCCGGATCGTGGCCGTGGTGCAATACCGGGCGATGGGCAAATTAGGGCGTGGTTGTTTGTTGTGTTTGGTGGTCACTGAGCGCATGAGTCACGCATGGAAAAGGGCGGTTTTGACGACACTGACTATTCTGTTGTGGTCAAGACTAGGGCGCCACCTCCGAACGCGTGGAGGTGGGAGATTTATCGAGCCGGGCGATCGAGCCCGATAGGGCAGTCGCCGATCTTTTTCCGCACCGTGGCGGCCGCGAACAAAGCAGGAAAGGCGGCGCTGAAGCAGCTATTGGCCAAGCTCAACACCTAACCGAGTAGGCGAGAAGCCTGATTCCAATTTCACGTCACGGATTTTGGAAGGGAAGAGGTGGTAGCGGGGCTTGGTTGAGCCGTGGAAGGGGATTGGTTGCGGGACCTCACAGTACAAACGATATTTCGACGCCATTAGATTTGAGGATGTCGAGGATAAAAGGAAACTCCTGGCCGCTTTGCCAAATACGGGTTGCGATTGCGGCATCTGATTCCTCGTGAACAGCCAGCGTCAAATACAAATTCCGGTCTTCATTCTTTCCAAAGATTATCAATTCTCCAGTCACGCGGGATTTTGCCTGCGCTGAACGGCTGCCAAGTCGGTTCAGAAATGCACCATGCACCATCGTTTGTGCAATCAGACCACTTAACCTCCCAACGTCGGTTTCATCGCGCGAGATGGGATCAGACCGCCAAGCCGGAAGAAAGTCGCGATACCAAAGGCGCTCAAAGTTCTTCTGCGTCTCGCGGCGTAGGTTCTCTGGGAGAAAGCGGGCCTCAAAAAAATGCTTGTGCCAAAAGCCGTTCAGCATACCGGACATAGCTTCATGCGGCTTAGTTGACGTTGGTAGGCTCGGATCTTCGAGGTGAGCTATTTCATCGACGATCATCCGCTGGTCGAATTCGCGGATTTTGCCACCAAAGGAACAGGGCTGACCGCTGCGCAGCCATGCCAGCTGTATTTTGAAGCCGCTTGTAATGAGGGCATTTGGTGCCTTAACCGACAATTCCTCGTCTATGGCAGCGAGATTGCTCTGCAACAGTTGCATGGCGCGCTCTGAAGTCATCGTACGGTCGGCAGTACCAAGCGCAAATGCAAATTTCGATAAATCATGAGTCAACGGAAATCCTCCTCCACGACTCAAGTCGCAAGTATACAGGAGCAGAGGAAAGTCATGGCGTGTGCGAGTGAAGTGGCCATACGGGAGGTGATGGCTGCACTTTACCACGCAACGGTAGATGCCGCAGGCTCGCGCTGGTTATCGAAGTAGACTTCCTAGACCGGTTTCTTTTGGCAGATCGCTCGAACTAATTCACGTCATGGATTTTGGACGGTTTGGTGGTGTGCCGCGGCTTGGTTGAGCCCGCGGAAGGGGGATTGGTTGTCGGCAGCGGAGACGGGTGAATGCTGAAAGCAAAAAGAAGCGACGCGGGGGGCGGAGCTCAAATCAAAACGCGAATTGCCACGTGCGGTCGCTATTCCCCTTCAGCGAGCGCGTAGCTGCCAGGGAGCGAGCTAATCGCCTTTTGCGCCACACATTCGCCGACCGTCGATAGAGCGGGTTCGAATTCGGCGGGTTCCCAATTTGCCTCCGCGCCCTTGGGAAACAATCTCCGAATTCTGATGT
>Ga0187891_1002873_pt1 | contig 12609 bp, 16 predicted proteins | sample June2016WEW_21_4_FD_132990 | JGI IMG/M metagenome (GOLD analysis project Ga0187891, IMG submission 132990) | Peatland microbial communities from SPRUCE experiment site at the Marcell Experimental Forest, Minnesota, USA - June2016WEW_21_40 | ecosystem: Environmental > Terrestrial > Soil >... | reverse complement strand
TCTTGTGGAATTGCATAATAATTTAATCTTTTGTAATCTTTTCCAGAGAGAGGCTTGCCCTAATTCAAACTTAGGAAAATTCACATAACCTTGATACCATGAACCAGCCCCAGTTTTATTAACGTCTGAAATAGTATTGCCTGTATCTTCTAAATATATTTGTCCGTTAGAATCACCTGTATAAACATTTTTCTGGTATTCGCATGCACAATTAACAGATGTCATTGTTCTTAAATAAATCGGGATTATATTCTTTGTAAGATATTGAAAATCAAATACCCACGCTGCCGATAATCCCGATACATTGTTTTGTTTGAAATACATCCAGAGTTGATTTTTATTAGGATACCTTACAAATACAAGCTCGTTTAATGATGTTAAATCCATCATCGAGGCTAACAATATATGTATCCTTTCTGTTAATGAACTACCAAGATTAATTTGTCCTGTATCACTTCCTGATTGTCCTGCTCCCCAATTATAAGAACTTATAGGAGATATATTCATGTTTATATTGTTAAAGAAATAATGGGTGCCGTTAAAATGTATTGCTCCATTAGGGGATGAACATCCCACCTCTTCAAATCCTTCTATTGAGAAAGTGGAAGGGTCGTTGCCAGATAACAAATAAATATGATTACTGGTGAATATAGCCATATAAACGCCAAAATCATAAAGTCCTGTTATATTATCTGTATTTCCCATAAAGTTATCAATATATCCACCAAAAAGATTATTAGCGGGGTCATCTACCCATTGCGTAGGGTCGCCTAAATCTGAATAATATAAATTAGCTCCCTGTGCTATCCATAATCTTGAAGCATAAGAACAACATACATTGCCTACATTTCCTCTTATTTTATACAATCCTGTATCTTGTATTGTACCTATTACCGAAGGAACTGTATCGGTATAAGAATTTGTTGCCGATGTTGCTATTTTGGTATAAGTCTCACCGTCCGTAGAACGATAAATATTGTAACCTGTTGGACTTCCTGCTGTATTTGTCCATAATAATGCTATAGAAGTTCCTGTAGCAACTAAAGATAATGCTGTCGGAATTGGTAAAACAGATGTTGTGCATGCTACCTGTGAGCTATAACCAGATTCTCCATAAGAATTAAAAGCATTAAGCATATAATAAAAAGTGGTATTTGCAGGAATAGTATCGGTATATGTCATGCTATCGGCTGTTACCTGAATGGTTTGCGGTGCTGACCACGTTATGCCATCTGTTGACCGAAATATATTAATCCCATCCATTGTGCTTGTATCAGCAGTTATAGTTAATGTAACAGAATTTGTAATTAATGATATACTTGCAGATGGGGCAGATGGTCTTGAGCCTGATACTGTTATTGCCTCACTTACTGTATTACTTGCTGTGGATTCCCCTATATTATTATATGCTGTTACTTTATAATAATAAGTGCCATTTGATGTTAATATATCCTGATAATTTGTATTTGTTGTTGTATCAATCTTTGTAAAGCTTACATTATCTGTTGAACGATAAATATTATATCCCTGTGTATGTGTATCATATCCTATCCATGTTAAATTAAGAGTATTAACAGTTGGAGCATTAGTAAATTTATTTGTTAAAAATTGTACCTGTAAATTACTTGGAGCTTGCGGGATTGAAATACCTAATAATACACTATCACTTTGTCCCGATTCACCCAAATTGTTATAAACTGTTACTTTATATGAATATACGCCTGTTAAATCATACATAAAGGCATCATCTACATCGTTACATACACACATCTTTTGCAAAAACTGCGTATAATTACATTTAGCTGTTTTACTTAATCCTGAATTGCAAACAAGAGGACTATTTCCAGTTCCAACAAATTGATAAAATTTGCCATCACCGCCGTTAAACATTAAATAAAGGGCATTGTCGACCTCGTATTGAAACATGCCTAAGATGCCGCCACTTATAGGCGTTGAAAGCATCGGAGCATTGCCAGCCATAGGTTGTAATATGCCGTTTATTGATTGAACATTTTGCGAAGATACCCAATAAAGCGGTGCATCCACGTCAAACTGCAAATCTTTATAAGGAGACGGTGATTCAGAGTTATAAGCTATCTGATAGTCAAAGCCCCCCCCATAGATTACGTATGTCTTGACTCTTGAAGCCTGAATTTTGCATTGACATATTGACATCTTTCTTTAAATTTAGTAAACTAATAAGATAAATATTTATATTAAGAATCAAAAACAAGCACTTGGCTGGCGTTTTGAATACATATAATCACCAAGTGTGCCTGGTAATGCGACATGACTGCGTTCCTTCCTGTGTAGAGCGTGATTCATTGACCATGTTTCCTACTGCTCTGTTGTAATAATCAATATAATTTTTCTGATTACTTGCGCCGTATAATAAAGCACTTAATGCGCCATATTTAAACGTATTATGAAAAGCTGCATCACAATTAGGTGTATCTGTCTGGAATGTTAATGCCTGTCTTTCTACCGATACTGCCGCTCCCACTGCATGACTAAAAGTAAGATTACCGACAAATACAAGAAGACTATTAACAGTATCTATAACCTGAATAACCCCTGTTTCTACAAGCGCTGTATTGTTATCAATGTAAACAACATCCCCAACATTATAAAGTGGCTGTGTATTGCCGTAAATATCAGTATCTTGAGTTCTGTCTACAGCTAAAATATTTTGCCCTGCTTGATTTGGAAATATGAATGGGGGGAGTGGCGAGATTGTTACAGTACCATTAGATAAAGCCCAATTTCTACAATAATAAAGACATATCATATTATAAACCTTGTCAGGAATAGGCTTTAAAAGCACTTGATTATTGTATACGCAATAATATCTTGGTAATCCATAAGTAGTGGTTACGTTAGGAGAATTATTAGCTACTTGTTGCGGTGTACCATATTGCCAAAACTGCTCTGTATTTTCGCTGAAAATTAATCTTTGGTATCTTGCAGGCTGTCCGAGCATATTAATTGTTACAGGCTGAATAAGTAAACCATCCTGTTTAATTTTACCTGTAAAGCCCGCTGCGGGCAGGTCATAGTTATATTGACCTGCCACAGTGGACATGTTAATTTCTCTTTGCCTATAAGCATAATTAAAATTAAGCCAGGTATCCTGTAAACAATTATTCAATTCTTGTGCTTCATTGCCGTAAATTTCCGGCACAATATCAGACCAAGAATTTACAACGATAGAGTTCTCGGTCATTATAATATCTTGCAGAAGCTCAAAATAGTTTGACATTTTATTTAATTCCCTGTGCTGGTATAATTCCGCTAGGTGTTTTTGCGCCTGGAACTTCGCTAAATCTTACGCTTGCAGAATCGGCATTAGCAAAGAATTTATTAGGCAATCTGTCATCATCGCCATCAAATTTATTACGATTTTTTCCAAATTTTCTGCCATGATTATTTTGTAAATCTTTAAACCAGCGTATATCTTCTTGAGAAACGCCGGTCGGTTTGTCATTCATATCTTTTTCGATTATTTCATAATCTTTTATAGCATAAGAATGAGCTTGTATAAATTTATCTTTATCTATTCTGAACTCATTCCCTGTTGGAATGAATCTAAGCGGCAATGAAGTTGTAAATTGATTTCTTACTGGCTGTATAAGTGTTGACATAAATATCCTTTCTTTATTATAACTAAAGGGGGGAATTTCATCCCCCCCCCCTTAGTATTTATTCTACATAAAATGTACGCCTATTCCGTTGCTGTTATTGGTATAATCGACGATTCTAAGAGTTAATCCATCTACGTTAATTGTTCCGCCTGCTGCAAAATTTTGTTGGAAGTCAATAATTAAATTATCCTGAATATTCTGCATTTTGGCTTGATATTGGTCAAGACAGATTGTTACTGTTGAATCTGATGGAAGATTGTAAACCGTATCCTGACCACCCCACGATACAGCACCTCTTGCATTTACAGCATCAACATAATTACCGCCTCTGAAATATACGTAACTGGCAGAACCAGCATTGTATATTTGTACTCTCACAGAACCTCTTTTGGAGATTGAGGAGAAATTAGGCACATAAATACCTGCTGCCAATACAGGAGCAGAGAGGGGATAAGGTGCATCTAATATGGCATCATATTGATTCTGCTGATTTATAGTGATTGGTACTCTAGCCATGATTTATCCTTTCTATATGGTTGTTAAAGTTGTGTAACTAAAGTTTACGTATGCAAAAGCGCATTTATCGGGTCTAATCATTCCAACACCGTAAATACCGATACCCCTGAATACATCGCCGAAAGCTAACTGCCATCTTAAATGTTCAGAAGTTAAAGCTTTTTGCATTATAATACCAGTTGCTTCGCCATCTATAAATGCGAATATAAAGTAATTTCCAAGAGCGTCTGGCTCATCAAGATAAGGAGATGTAAGGATTTTGAATCCGCCGAATGTTCCGACATATCCTTTTTCTTTGGAAGCTTCACCAGTAACTGTGAACTGTGCATCTTTAGTAGCTGTTAATAGACCATTAAAAAGGAATGGTACAATCAGGGTCATTTTACCAGCTTCAAAAGCAGTTCTTCTGACATTATCAACAACTTTTCCAGTCCCCATTAATGTCATCATATCTTCGGGGATTTGTCTGACATTGCCATATCCCACTGTTATAGGATTAAGAGCAGAGCCAGTATTGTATTGAGGTGCTGTATTAAGGCAGAAAAGAGCCTGTGGAATTAATGCTATTAATCCTCTTTCGATATTCATTTTGAATTTATCGTCAGCGTTTTTGATGATATTGGTCATGAAAATATCTTGTTCACCATGAGGCATTGCGTTAATCTGTTTTACTTTCTGGTCATAGAAAATAAAGTTATAGAACATGGGGTATTGTACCCTAATCATGTTATAACCTGCGGACAGTTCTTCTGGAGTTGCGGTCGTTCCTTGATACAATCCAAAACTTACTTCTGGAGTAAGAGTGAATTCAATTTCTTCATCTACGGATAATCCTGTTTTAAAAACAGTTTTGGCAGATTTAGAGAATTGGAGTATCTGTTCGTTTGGTAATTCGGGGATTTTTTCAAATCCTTTAACTGTTAAGCCAGTTATTCTTGAGTTTAAACCTACTGACATTTTTTATTCCTTTCTTTATCGTTGATATAGTAACTTCATAAAATTACCCTCATCTTTTCCACCTGGAGCGGGATGAGAGCCGTCTAATTGTGGTTGGGTTTTTTTCGTTTGTTCTCTTTTTTGATTTTCTGCAAATTCTTTAGATAACATTTCTTGATTATCTTTAATTGCTTTTTTAACAAGAGGGAAAATATCTTTTACTATAAAATGCGGATTAGCTTCTTTAAGTGCTTTTATTCCTTCCCATAAGTCTTTATATATAGGATTTTTAATATCTTCACCTAAAAGGTCTTCTGCTTTTTTATAATTTTGTTCTATGGTTTGTGTAAAAAGATTACTTTCCGCTATTTTCAGTTCTTGTTTTTTTTGTGAAAATTCTGCCGTTATTGCATTCGTTTTGTCTTTAATGAAAGCATCTAAAGACTTAACAAGCTGTGTTAGATTCATTCCTTGAAAATCTGGATGAGCAGGATTTTTAGAATAATTCTCTAATGATTTTTCTTTCCATATATCCCATGAATCTTTAGCGGCTTTTTCTTCACTATTAAGTTTTTTTTCTGTTTCAGAAACATTTTTTATTTCTGATTGTAATTTAGCATCGGCTTCCGCTTTTGATTTTTCGGCATCTGCTTTAGCTTTTTCAGTATCAGCTTTTTCTCTATCGGCTTTTTCTTGCTGAAGTTTTGTTAATGCCGATTTAGTATCTTTTAAAGCCTTTGCTATTCCTTCGGGGGTGCTTTCATCATTTTTTTCGGTATTGGTTGTTTCGTTGGTGTCTGTTTCGGCTTTATTATCGGTTTCTTTAGCAGTTTCAGGAGAAGTTTCAGGCTCTTGTGTTTCAGTAGTCGTTTCCGATTGAACATCAGGAGTAATCTGCGTAGTTTCTTCTAAAGTAGTTGCTGGTAAACCTAATAATTTCTCAAAATTTGATGACATAAATTTCCCTTTATATTTATCTAATAACAAAAAAGGCACTTAATAAAATACCGATATCGAATATATTTCGTTATCGATAAAATATCAAGTGCCTAATTCTTGATTGCCTTAAAGAAAACCAGCGAGTCGAAAGGCGTTGACTGTTCAGACTGGGTAATTATTCCATTCCTAGCTGGATTAAAAATTATCCGTTGATTACTGGTTCAACGGCTAAAACCTTTATAGATTCCTTACCATTGGTAAAGAACAATTTATTTTCCTTTCTTTTTATTAAAGTCCTGAATCAGCTTCTTTATTATACATATTATTTACCTTTTTTTGGTGTATTGTTAAGATTAGGATTTTTCTTTCTTGCTTCGGCTGATGCGTTCGCTTTTCCTGCACCGATAATTTTTTGAGCTGATTGTTTTGAAACACCTTCTTTCTTTTCAACTGAATTGACGGCTGCTTTAAATCCCATACCTTTGTGTCCACCATTTGATTTGTTTTTTGCCATTTTTAATTACTCCGTTTCTTCCTTTAGTATTGTATAAATCTTTTCTAAAGTATTTGTTTCATCTTCTAATTTTGCTATTTTTTTGTCTTCTCCCTCATAAGATAATCCAAGTATTTCTGTATTATCTAATAAAATTGCCTGCAGACATAATGGGATAAATTGAGGTATTAGAAAAAACCAGAATCTTATTAATGCTTTTAACATTTTAATCTCCTATGTTGCTACAAATCCTACTACATCTGTAATATCGAGGGCAGGAGCTACGATATAAAGTAAATTTATATTATTTACTGGGATTAATACGCTTGAATCTGGAGGTATCGGAAAACCTGTTGATGTACTTACGCCCGTTAATCCAGCATAAACAGTATGTGTATTTGTGCTTGGAGTTGAAAGAGTTACACCTTTGTTTAATGCTACACTTCCAGAATGTATTTGTACCGGTGTCCCTGCATTTACCGTTGCTTGTCCGATTGTTGGAGATGCTATCGGTGTTATTGCCAATGCTGGATTTGCTGCGTTAATTGCTGCTGTTTCTTGTGCTTGACTTAATCCAGATATAGCCGATACTGGAATTGCAACACCTTGTGTTAATAATGCTCTTACCCATACAGCTAATACATTATAAATTTGCTGTTCCAGAAATCCCATTTTGCTGGGATTATAATTAGTTGGTGTTAAATTTTCTATGGGAGAAGTTGTCATTTTATATCCTTTCTATGATTGTTCTACTTTATGTGCTAAAAGATATTCGTTTAAATAGCCCTGTACTTTTCTAATCGCTTCAGGGCGTTGTGTATCAAGATTCAACGGGGTATGTCGGGCTACTGTTATTACTTCTGTTAAAAATTGTATTAATTCTTTGCTCAACGGGGCATCATCTTTCCAGAATGGTAATTCAGAATCTCTATTGATGCATTTATCAATAAAATCGGGAGTAATAGATGTTAATTTTATTTTATCAAGTTTTGGTTTAGCTATTAAGAAACAATTTGTACGCATAAAGGTTTTTATTTCAGTGCCATCTATTATTGTATTAGATGGAGCATTAATACCCGCTCCAACTATTGTATTTAATCTTGCACATTGCGTAATCGACGAATCAGAAATGATACTGTCGAAATCAAAATAACAGCCAGGATTAAAACAGGCGTCATTAACAAAAAGAGCAACATCAAAATTAACATTATTAGCCCGCAAAAAATCAAGTACGCTATCCCAGCCAGAAAACTCACCACTACTGTTATCGCCTTTAAAATATTTGATATTATGTATGCCATAATTATATAATTCCTTTTCCTGATTACTTATTATTATTGTACTGCCTTTGCACTTGAGTTGTTTTAAATATTTTTGAACATGAATATAAGTGTAAGGATTTGCTACTTGGTCATATTGAAGATAAAGGACAATCACTCTTAGAGTTTTATCAATTCCCAGAGGGTCGTATACATCGTTTTTATCATGTGCATTAAAATCATCCCAATTATAACCAGCATTTGCAATATCGACTCTTGCACGTTTTTGTTTTTCTTCAAAATCTTCTTTGCTTTTGCAATAATAATGATTGATATATATTTTTTTACTGGAATGATAAGGCGTTAATGGGAAATCGATTAATTCTTTATTTTCTGTTACACAATAATTTTCTGTATATTTAAAGGCGTGTGGTTGCCAGCATGATTCTATTAATCTTGGATTTGCAATCGTTTTAATGTGCCTGTTTGCATCAAAATCAAGTTTTGCCCTGAAAACAAAATTATCTATTATATTTCCTTCAGGTCGTCTGTCGTGTCCTGATGAACCGTATATGCGCCAATTAACGCCTAATCCCGCATATTCTTCATAATCCTTCATTAAATCAGGAAGCGGGGTATCTTCTACTACGATAAACTCATCAGCATCAATAAATGCTATCCATTGAGAATCGTTTTTAAAGTTATCTACGCAATCCATATAAGCATCTAATTGGCAAGGTGATTGATTTACCCATAACCTATATGTTATCTTGTCTTTAAATTGAAGCAAGACCTCTCTTGTGTTATCTGTTGAATTATTATCATAAATATAAAAATGTTCTATACCCATTCTTATATGATAATTAATCCACTCTTTAAGATTTTTGCCTTCATTTTTTATTATGGCGCATATTGATAGATAATACATTTAACCGCCTTTCTTAATATCTTCTATTCGCCTATCATGAAATCCTGTAGATTTTTGCAAGTTCTATAGAATCGAAGAGATTTAAACTTATTATCTTCTACATATCTATGAGTATATAAGTGTAAATATTCAAATCCAGGTATGCTGCAACCAATATACTCAATATCATATTCTTTTGTCATAATATCTGCCTTTCTATATCTTTAAAAGTGTCATTTACTCCCTGAATATATCCCGCTGAATAAATGGATTTTTCTATAGAATCAAAATTTATTTGTTCCATCAATTTTAGACTTCGTTCAATCTTATATTCTTTAAATGTTTCATAATCAGTAAAATTAACTTGTCGAGTAAATAAAGATTTAAAGAATGATTTTATTTTTTCTTTTCTGTCTTTAATCATAACAGTCCTCTTTGCATTTACCGCATTTAATACAAATTTTCGGGTATTGTCTTGGATATAAAAATGCAAGGTTTTTATAGTTATGGATGCAAAATAATTGTTTTAAATGTTTTATCATTTTTCTAACCGCCTTGTTAATAAGTTTCTTACATGCTCTGCCGTTATTTTATTTTGAAATTTTGGAGGGACATTAGTTATTAATTTGATAGCATCTATATTAGTTGCATCTATACCGTAATGTTCTGCTATTTCTAAGGCTCTCTCATAGTCATCTTGATACATCTTGCCATTTTTCATATACATTTTATCACCAATTACCTCTATTGAATGACTGGTCATTCATATATTATCGACCCTCCTGTGTTAAATATTTTTAATTCTTGTTTTGACTCGATTTTCTTGCGTTGATTATAAAGTTCATTATATGCTTCTGTTGTGTCATGTAACAGTTCTTTGATATTATCAAGTTGTTGTTTAAGTTCTTTGTTTTCTTGCTCAAGTGCTTCAAAAAGAAATGTTTCATAATAAGTAAAATCAACTTGTCGAGTAAATAAAGATTTGAAGAATGATTTTATTTTTTCTTTTCTATCTTTAATCATACTTTCTATATTCCTTTTGCTACCTGACTACCTGGCGTTGTTGGTAACGCTTGTCCCATTTGTATTTCTTGCTGTTTTTTCTGCTGCTGTAGATGTGCATTTTGTATTTCTATTTGTAAACCCTGATTTGGTACTATTTGTTGTCTTTGAAATGCTGACATTTTAGCAGTTAAAGGCAATTTATTATCTGTCCATATTGCTTGCGCTGCTGTATCATTCTGCTCCTGATTAAATGGCACTTGAACCGTTTGTTGTTGCGGTTGTGTTGCTTGCTGAATATCCTGTTGAACATGTTGCATTAATTGCGGATTTTGTCCGATTTGTACAAACATTTGTTTCATTTGGTTTGCCATCGGTGGTGGCATTTGTGAAAACATCTGCTGTAATGGGTCTGACTGTATCCATTTGTCGGCATCTTGTATTTCTTCTGTTGAACAGAGATAAGACCAGGCTATGGATGAATCAAATTGTACGCCCATCATATCATGCATAAATTGCATTTTCGACATTAACACCGTTAATTTAGCTTTCTTTTCAATTATAGCCTGCACGCTACCTATGCTTATTTCTGATTCCTGTTTCAATAGTTCCACAGGTATTTGTTCAGTCTGTGTATTTCCATCATGTGTTGTTTTGACATTGACCATCTTAGGCTGTCCGAATGTTATAGAATCAGGGTCGGTATCTACTTTATCCGTAAACTCACCTGTCATCTTAATATGTGTCTCTATAGCTGGCAATAATCCCATTTTGCAAATATCGATTAGCCAATCACTGAACCGAGTACAACCGCTTGTTATTTCTGCCATACTTTGTAATGCTGTCTTATCAGGCGCACCTTGTATCGGTGATGAGTTGCCATCCGTATTAGTTGCTGTTACATCTTTTATCTTTTGTTCGTAATATTGGATATTTTGAGTTAATATAGGGATGTTCTTGTAACCGTCAATTTCCTTGAACATTTGAACGAAATTACCGCCCATAGCTCCGATTCCACCACCATCGGTAGCGCATTCATTTAATGTTCCTCTTTCAATAGATTTCTTGTCATCAGTTAGATGTGTACCCTCTGGAACTAAAAACGATGGGTCAAGTGCTTGTTTCTGGGCATCCTGTATGGCTAATTGCTGGCTTGTTGCTATTTGATTCATGTAAACCGCTGGAATTAAACGGCTTAACCCTCTTAATGTTATAGGGTCTACAATATTAGGACACCATGTGAATCTACATCCAGATTTATAGTCTTCTGGTTTGCATCTAAGCACGACCTGATTTCCTGCAACGATAATATAATAATTTTCAAGCGTTTCATTATCAATGTCTATATCGCCGACATAATGCCATACTTCGATAACATTCCCGAATACATGCCTATAACTTAGTCTATCAGTAAAATTATCTCTTGATAGTTCAGTAGCTGGCGATGTCCCACGTTTCACCAATGCTCTTAACTTGTCTTCATCTTCTTTTGAAACATCATAAGTGTTAAGAATATCATTGACTGATAACCATTCTCTTGTCATCTTAAAACATGAAGGTTTTGCAAATCTGACATTGTCATAAATAGTAGAAGAATAATCAGGAAGCTTTGTTGTGTCGAAAAGAAAATCATGAGGTTCTATAGCTCTTGCGACTGAACCTTCCCATGCCAAAACTTCCTCCCCATCTTCATTTAATTTCATTCTCTTTTCCCACGTATGAAACAAAATGAACTCGCCCCGATTAACAAATTTTTCGGTGGCTTGCATATAAGAATTAATAGAACCGCCTTTGATTAGTTCTTGCAGATGATATTGTTTCAATTTTTCATTAATATTAGGATTTCCGCAATCTAAATTAAATAATATATCAGGGGACTTGAACAAGCTATTATTATATTCGGCTTTGAGAATATCTCTAGCAATCAATACAAAAGGTAATTTGCCCTCTATCAGTTCATATTGCGCTGTTCCGCTCGCATCGTCTTCAATGGTTTCACCAAAAGAATTAACCACGCCATGAACCCACGAAGTATGCGCCTGAACATAACTATTAGCAGTCCATGTAGGCATTGCATCACGTCTACCCTTGACAACAATTTGTTCTATCTTTGCAAGAACAAGTTCTTTTTGTGTCTTGGTTGATGTTTCGCCTTTTTCGTTCGTTACTTCTTTTGTATCATCTGGATTATAAACTGATTTCTTTCTTGCCATAAAATCCTACTTAATTAAATAATCAAATACGTTATCTCTGGTTGATTTGTCAATAAATGGAATCGGGATACCGTTTACAACGATTAAAAATAATTCCATCGTTTGTGGCTCGCCTGGTTGATTAACCAATACGGATGGCATTTGTTTTTGTATTATTTGACTGTTTTTATTAATAGTGCATATTTTGTTTTTATCAATCCTAACTATTCCATCTTCGACCATCGGACATTCAATCTCTGTCCATCTGCTTTTTGGTTGTCTAAATGATTCACTTTTGTTAATTACGTTGTCTGCCATTAATTACCGCCTTTCTTAATTTTTGTTCTGTTTTTTTGTTTCCAATTCTTGTATTCTTGTTAATAATACCTTGACTATTGTCTTAACGATTTGTGATTCAATTTTAAGACATTTTCCATCTGGATTGATTAATAATAATTCAGTTGCATTTGTTTTCAGTTCGTAGCCTTCGACTGATACATAATTTGTGTTTTTTTCAAGTGTAATCATATTTTCCTTTCTGTCAAATAATCTATAAGCTTATTAAATTTAATTTGCATGTCAAATTCACTATAAAACTCTATTGAACTAAATTTTTCAGGGAGTTTTGGCTTGTCGGATATTTTGTTTTCAGGAATATATTTGTCGTTCAATATTTTAAAATGTATTTTATCTCTCGCTTCTAATTCTTCATTTCTTGCTTTTA
>Ga0187891_1002866_pt1 | contig 12624 bp, 8 predicted proteins | sample June2016WEW_21_4_FD_132990 | JGI IMG/M metagenome (GOLD analysis project Ga0187891, IMG submission 132990) | Peatland microbial communities from SPRUCE experiment site at the Marcell Experimental Forest, Minnesota, USA - June2016WEW_21_40 | ecosystem: Environmental > Terrestrial > Soil > Wetlands... | reverse complement strand
GTGCTGTTCAGCGGCGCCTGGCTGCAGGCGAGCGTCGGTCTGCGGCCGTTGAGGCGTCTGCGCGATGAATTGGCCAAAGTCCATCGCGGCGCCGCGCCGCGCCTCGCTGGTCGTTTTCCCCTCGAAGTCGCGCCGCTGATCAAGGATCTCAATCTGATGATCGAGCGCCAGGAAAGCCTCGTGCGCAAGGCGCGCGAGCGCGCCGGCGACCTGGCGCACGGGCTCAAGACGCCGCTGACGATCCTGCAAGGCGAGGCGCGCCGGTTGGCGAGCGGCGGCAATGGCGATTCGGCGGCCTTGCTGAACGAGCAAGTCGATCTGATGCGCCGTCACATCGACCGTGAATTGGCGCGCGCGCGCACTGTCGGCGCCACGGCGGCGGGAGGAACCTTGACCGATGCGCACAAAACGGTCGCGCGCCTGATCGATCTTGTCGGTCGAATGCCGCGCGCCGATGCGATCGCCTGGGAAAATCAGGTCGACGAGGGCTTGCGCTTGCGCATGGACCCCGACGATTTTGGCGAGATCATGGGCAACCTGCTCGACAACGCGCGCAAATGGGCGACTTCCAACGTGCGCGTCGGCGCCGAAGTCCTCGGCGGCGTCGCCTCGATCGTCGTCGACGACGACGGCCCCGGCCCCGCCGCCGCCGATCTCGCTCGGCTTCCCCTGCGAGGCGAACGGGCGAACGCCGACGGCGAAGGCGCGGGTCTCGGCCTCGCCATCGTCAGCGACGTGTTGAGCCAATATCACTCCGCGCTGACGATCGAGGCCTCGCCGCAAGGGGGCTGCCGCGCCAAATTCTCCGCGCCGGCGTGACGGATGAAATTCTGGCGGCGCGCCCGCTTCGATTGCGGCGGCGCGTCGCCAAATCCCCGATTACGGATTACGGATCACGGTGATCGGTTATTGAATCCCTAATGAGGATGGGCCGCGCCGCCCCGTCGCCGCTATCGACGCGGGCTCTTGATCGACGGCGCTTCTCCAGCCCACGCGCCTTCCTGGTCAGCTCCCCATGATTTCGAGCAATCGGCCCGCGTTGGATTGGATGCTGCGGTTCATCTGCTCGATTTTTCTCAAGCCGTCGGCGATGGCCGCCTGGAAAGACTCGAGGTCGCCGATCAATTCGTCCAATCCATCCCTAGCGACCGCCAGGCGTGAACTTTCCATTTTGCCCATTACGCGGGTCACCTCCAGGCTCGCCGCGAGTCGCTTCATTTCGGTGAAATCCTGCTGGAAACGTCCGGCCTGCTCGGCGATCGCCCGCAGACCGTCGACGGCTTTTCCTTGATACGCTCGTTGCTGCCGCTGCAGAGAGAGCATCTCCTGTTGGTGGGAGAGCTTGCCTGAGGAGGTCTCGGCGCCGAAAAATTCGGCGACTTCCTGCTGCACCTTGGCGACGCCGAGCAGAAACAGGCCATTATTGATGGTCGTGAGAACCTGTTGCGCCGAAGCGATGAACTGGCTCATGTTGTTCTTGATTGTGGCCGAGATGACGTTGTAGTTGCTGGAGATCGCCCCGATGGTCACGCCGGCGTCGCCGAGCTGGGCGGCCTGAACGCGCAAATTGAGCGGTATATATTTATTCCTGGCGTAAGCGGCGAAAATGGCTTCGGCCTGCTCAAGCAAGGAATTCGCCGCCGCCACGAGTTCGTCGAAACAAGCGATCATGCGATCCGGCTCGCGGCGCAAATGCTGATCGCGCGCGGCCAATTCCTTGCTCAACGCGGCGGCCATGAACGCCCCGTAATCCGGGAAGCCAAGTTGCGCCAACCGCTCCAGCAAGATCGCCGCGCTTTCCCCGGGGCTGAGCTTGTTTTTGGTCGCCGCGGCGACAAGGGACTTATATTCGCCTTCGACAACAGACAGCAGAGCGCTGGGCTTGAGACGGACGGAGAGATAGCCTGCCTCTATGGGGGTCACGATCGCAAAGACCCAGTAGTAGCGACCGTCCTTGGCTCGGTTTTTTACATAGGCGCCGATCGGCTCTCCCTTTTTTATCGTCTCCCATAGCAACCAGAAAACGGCCCGCGGCATATCGGGATGACGGATGAGGCTATGCGGCCTGTTGATCAGTTCGTCCCAGGAATACATGCTGATCCGCTGGAAGACGCTGTTTCCCGAGAGAATGACGCCCCTGGCGTCGGTTCGCGAAAAAAACAGCTCTTCAAATGAGAATGGAACTTCTTGATCGAGGCTGGGAAGGGTCTTCCGCTTTTCGGTAAAATGACTTTCCACGGGACGCCCCGCTAACAATGGCGCGTATTAGACAATAGAATATGCCTGCATGCATCGCCGTCCCGGAATTTGATCCAAATCAACGCGCTTTGCCGCATGGCGAAATTCGGCGGGATGCAACGCGCAAAAATGTGGAAAAGCATGCTTCGCGGAGATGGCGGCGATGGCAGGCGGCCGGTCGGCGCGACTTGCGCCGCTCGCGGCAATCGCTTTCCGGCAATCGGAATTCGCGCCAGCCTATCCCTCGGTCATTGGCTTCACGCTCGCGCGAAAGCCGCGGGCGCGGGGTCGATATTCGCCAAAACGACCCGTCTGGCTTGACGCCAGGCAACCCCTCGATATTCCCAATCGTCCTCTTGACGTCCGTGGAGATCCTTGACGCGGCCTGGCGCCGATCACGCCCCGCCGGCGTCGAGGCGTTCGAGCAGCGCAATCTGCCCCAGCGTCGCGCAGTTCCCCGGCGCGGGCGCAAGATCGATCCCGAGCCATTCGCCCGCCGTGCGATAGCGCGCGGCGAGCGCGGGCGAGCCGATGACGAGCGCGGAGCGCGCCTCGCGGGCGCCGGCGACGATTTCCGCGGCGATGAGCAATCCCGAGAGATATTCGGCGAGTTCGCCAGGGGCCACGCGATCGAACAGGCCGAGCGTGCGCGTCATGAAAATGGCGTGCAGCAGGTCGCCCGGGCGCTGCAGCGCCGCGGCGGCGCGCACGCCGAGCGCGAAGCCGTTCGACTCGCCCTCCGCCTGCGTTTCCGTCATCAAGCGGCCGAGCACGGTATGGTCCTTGAGCGTCGCGAAAACTTCGCCGGTCATGAAGGTCTCGAAGGCGACGATGCGCGCCGCCTCGACGCGCGCCCATTTGGAATGCGTGCCGGGCAGCACGAACAATCCGTCGGCCCGTCCGCTTGCGCCGAGGGCGCCGAGGATTTGCGTCTCCTCGCCGCGCATGACGTCGGGCGCGCCATGCGAATCGAGCGCGCTGAGGCCGGGCGCGAGAAGAATGCGTCCGAGCTTCGCCGAGGGAATCGTCAGCGTCGCCGCGGCGATTTCGCCGAGGCCGGCGGGGCAGGCGGCGTAGGGCGCCTCGACCCAGCCCTGGCGCGCGCCGACCATGCCGGACATGAAGATCGGCAGATCGGGGAACCGGCTCTTCCACGCGCCGACCATCGAGGCGAGGAACGCCTCGTGCTCGCCGCGCGCCAGGCCGACGGCGCCCTTGCCCGCCGCGACTTCCTCGAGCGCGGACCCGTCAGGCCCGGCCAGAAAGGCGCGAAAGGAACTGGTTCCCCAGTCGACGCTAACGAGGGCCGGCGCGTGCGAGGACAAGACGATCTCCATTCGTTCTTCGAACTCCATCGAAAATACACGCTGCGGCGGATCCGACATGCTCCCGACCCCATGCGATTCGTCGGCCGTCTTCAAATCGAAATGCCCGGCTGGACTGCGTCAGAATTTGCGCTCTCGCCCTCGGCCGCGAAACATGCCACTGATAGAGCCTCGCGGCACGGCGCATCGGCGTCGGCGCGCGACCGACATCGGAGATGTATCGTGCCGCAGTCCCCGCCGGCTGCAAAGCGGCGCTTCCAACTGTTCCTTATCAAACCGTCGCACTACGATGACGAGGGATACGTCATCCGGTGGTGGCGCTCGATCATACCCTCGAATTCGCTCGCCGCCATGTACGGCATTGCAGCCGATTGCGCCGAGCGCCAGGCTCTTGGGCCCGACGTCGTCATCGACATCGAAGCGATCGACGAGACAAATACCCGCATCGATATCGCGGCGATCGTAGCGCGTTTTCACCGCCACGGCGATTTCGGCCTCGTCGCGCTCGTCGGCGTCCAGTCGAACCAATACCCCAGGGCGTTGGACATCGCGCGACCACTCGTGGCGGCGGGAATGCCCGTCGCGATCGGCGGCTTCCATGTGTCGGGGTGCCTGGCGATGTTGGACGGCCACGCCGTCGATCTCGACGCCTGCAGGGATTTGGGCGTCGCGATTTTCGCCGGCGAATGCGAGGGCCGGCTCCACCAGGTGCTGAGCGACGCGGCCTATGGCCGTCTCGCTCCCGTTTACGACTTCATGAAGGATCTGCCGGGCATGGAGGGGACGCCCGCGCCTTTCCTTCCCAAGCCCTATGTGGCGCGCACGCTCGGCCTCAGCACGAGCTTCGACGCCGGCCGCGGCTGTCCTTATCAGTGCTCGTTCTGCACGATCATCAACGTCCAAGGCCGCAAATCGCGCTTCCGCTCGGCCGACGACGTCGAACATCTCGTTCGCCTCAATTGGGCCGAGGGAATTCACAAGTTCTTCATCACCGACGACAATTTCGCGCGAAACAGGCAGTGGGAAGCGATATTCGACCGCCTGATCCGCCTGCGGGAGAAGGACGGCATACCGCTCGGCCTGATGATCCAGGTCGATACGCTCTGTCACAAGATTCCGAACTTTGTGAAGAAGGCGAAACAGGCTGGCGTCACCCGGGTCTTCATCGGCTTGGAAAACGTCAATCCCGACAACCTCGCCGCGGCGAACAAGCGTCAAAACAAGATTACCGAGTACCGCACGATGCTGCTTGCCTGGAAGGCGGAAGGCATCATGACGCTTGCCGGATATATTCTAGGATTTCCCGCGGACACGCCGGAATCGATTCGGCGAGATATTGCGATCATCCAAAAGGAGCTGCCGCTCGACGTGATCGAGTTCTTTTTTCTCACGCCGCTGCCGGGTTCCGAGGACCACCAGACGCTGTGGAAAAAGGGCGTCCCGTTGGAGCCCGATCTCAACAAATACGATCTGGAGCACGCCTGCGCCCCCCATCCTAAAATGTCCAAGCAGGAATGGGAGGCGATCTACCGGGAGGCTTGGTCGCTCTACTATTCGCCGGAGCACATGAAGACGTTGCTGCGTCGGGCGGCGGCGACCGGCCTTCCCATGGTCAGACTGGGAAAGCTGTTGGTCCGATTCGCCATGGCGGTTCGACTCGAAAACCTGCATCCGCTGCAAGACGGCGTCCTTCGCCTCACGCATCCGACGGAACGCCGCCCGGAACTACCGCGTGAAAGTTCCTGGATCTTCTGGCCGCGCTTCGCTTGGCAAACCGTGAAGAAACAGGCGATCCTCGCCGCTATGGCGGCACGGTTCGTGGTTTGGAGCCTGGCCATCGCCCGCGATCCTCGCGCCGGCGCGTATATGGACGCGGCGCTGACCCCCGCGTGCGACGACGACGAAGCGACTCTCGATCTACTCACCAAGACGGCCGGCGCCCGCGCGGCGGTGGCGCATTTCAAGAAGGTTGCGGTGTTGACCGGCGTCGGCCGCGAACTTGCGTGAGCCGGTTCGAAGGCATGTCGGCTTATGGAGCTCGACGAGGCGGATTCATGCGCCCGCATCGGACGGTCTCCGAATATCAACGGCGGCTTTCGACAGCATCGACCCAAAGCGGCCAGTCGTCAGGGTCGCCGTGGACATGCTGTTTCACATAGACGATCATGGTCCCGATCGAGCTGGGATGCTTGCATCGACGTCGGGGATTGGCTGCGAAGCGTTGGCCTTAGCCAATATGAGGCGACGTTTCGCGATCATGGAATCGACATCGAAGTTCTGCCTGAGCTGACTGAGGTCGACTTCGAAAAGCTAGGCGTGCTCCTGGGGCATCGTAAGCGTCTCCTCAAGGCGATCCGAAATCTGGCCGCTACGGAGAAGTCGGCCCCGGCGCCCTACGGCCTCCCCGACAAGATACGCGAATTTGACGCCGGGCGCGCCGGGGGCTCGCGGCTGGTCGACGCAGGGCGGCCAATCGCGCCTATGCCAGGATGCGCCCTCCCGTCACGACGCGGACACGGGCCAAGGGATAGCCGATCTATCTTTGGATAGGTGCTCGTTCGACAGACGCGGCTCTAACTCCGCAGGCTGGCGATTTCGGCCGCTCCTGAGCGCGGCCTGATTGTCGCACAAAACGACGGTAAAAAATCCGTCAAAGTTCGAGATAGGGAGGAGACATAGGATGTCAGCCAACAGCCGCGCTTTCCCGCTGCCCTCTGAAATCCGCGACGTCCCGGGAACCGAAGGCTGGGAGACCATGTACCCCTACTTCACGCGTTTCCGGCCGGAGGACGACAAGGTCTTCTGGTTCTACAACGCGATGCATTTCCCTGAGCCGATGCCGGCGTTCGACGTCGTGACCGCGGAAATTCCCTATCAGGCTCTGGGCGCCTTCACGACCCGCGTCTTCTCGTTTCCGACGACCCTCGGCATCGATCATCGCATCGTCAACGGCCGCATCTACATCACCGCCAACCCGGTCAGGGATCCCGCCGAAATCGGCCGACGGCTCGCGCTGTTTCAGGAGCGGGCCGGGTTCTACTATCAGAACTGGAACCGTCTCTATGACGAGTGGAAAGGGCGCATGCTCGCCCTCATCAAGGAGGTCGAGGACATCGAGGTTCCGACGTTGCCCGAATTCGACGACATCGAGGTGGTGACCTCGGGTCGCGGCATCGGGCAAAACCATTATGTCCGTGTATCCTATCACCGTTGCGTCGAGGCGTTCTCGAAGATGTGGCACCACCACTTCGAGTTCCTCATGCTGGGCTATGGCGCCTATCTCGTGTTTTTCGAGTTTTGCAAGAAAGCGTTCCCGGAGATCGCCGACCAGACCGTCGCCCGCATGGTGGCGGGGATCGACGTCTTCATGTTCCGCCCCGACGAGGAACTGAAGAAACTGGCGCGTCTGGCGGTCGAACTCGAAATCGACGGGAAGCTGGGCGACGGCTCCAATCCCGCCGATATCCTGTCCGCGCTCGAACAGATGGGCGCGCCCGGCCGGAAATGGCTGGATCAGTTGCAGGAGTCGCGCCATCCCTGGTTCCTGATGTCGACGGGCGACGGGTTCTACCATCATCATCGCAGTTGGAACGACGATCTCTCGATCCCGTTTTCGGCGATCGCGCGTTATGCCGAAATGCTCAAGGCCGGGAAGTCGATCGAGCGGCCGACCGCGGCCCTGAAGGTGGAGCGGGAGCGCATCATCACCGAATATCGCAGCCTGCTGGCGACGGACGAGGAACGCGGCGCCTTCGATCAGATGCTCGGACTTTGTCATCTCGTTTTCCCCTTCGTCGAGGACCACAAGTTCTATTGCGAGCACTGGTTCACGACCATCTGGTTCAACAAGCTGCGCGAATTCGGGGCGCTGCTGGCGCGGTGGGACGTGATCGCCGACCCGGAGGATTTCTTCCACCTGCATCACACGGAAGCCGACCTCGCCTTGCAGGAAGTCAGCCTTGCGTGGGCGGCAGGCTCGGCGCCCGCCGGTCGCGGCTATTGGAAGCCGATCCTCAAGGAGCGCAAACGCATTTGGGAAAAGCTCAAGGAATGGTCGCCCCCGCCCGCGCTCGGACCCATTCCCGAGGACATCGCCGATCCCGCGTTGCAGATGCTTTGGGGCATCACATCGGAAACCCTCGCCACCTGGGCGCGCAAGCCCGACGCCAGCAACGAGCATGAGCTGCATGGCTTCGCCGCCTCGCCGGGCATCGCCGAGGGCGTCGCGCGCGTGCTCATGAACGCCAACGATATCGGTCTGATGCAAGACGGAGAAATCCTGGTCTGCCCGGTCACCAATCCGTTGGGGGCCGGTGTTCGGCAAGATCAGGGCGACCGTGTCCGACATCGGCGGCACCATGTCGCACGCCGCCATCGTCGCGCGCGAATATGGAATGCCGGCCGTGGTCGGCACCGGCGCCGCGACAAAGCGCATCAAGACCGGGCAACGCTTACGCGTCGATGGAAACACCGGCGTCGTAACGATACTGAGCTGAGGAAGAGCCGGCATGACGCAAACAGGCGCGGGCATCGCCCTAAACTTTCGCGACATCGGCATCGCCGACCGTCCGACGGTCGGAGGCAAGGGCGCCAGTCTGGGCGAATTGACCCGGGCCGGAATTCGCGTGCCTCCGGGGTTCGTCATCGCTACCGCGGCCTTCGAACGCTTCATCGCCGAAATCGACCCGCAGGGCTCGATCCGGCGGGCGATCGAGGGGCTCGCAACCGGCGATCTTGTGACGATCTCCAAGGTCGCCGAAGGCATCCGCGAGCGGATCGTCGGCGCTCCGATGCCGGGCGACATCCAGCGTGCGATTCTGGCGGGTTATGCGGAACTCTGCGGCGACGCGGGCGACCAGCCGGTCGCGGTTCGCTCGTCCGCCACCAGCGAAGACAGCAGCGAGGCGAGTTTCGCCGGCCTTCAGGAAACCTATCTCTGGATTCGCGGCGGCGAAGCCGTCCTCCACGCGGTGCGCGATTGTTGGGCCAGTCTCTACAGCGCGGAATCCGTCAGTTATCGGCTTCGGCTCAAATTGCCGGAGGAAGGGCTGGCCATGGGCGTGGTGATCCAGCGCATGGTCAACTCGCGCTGCTCGGGCGTGATGTTCACCCGCAGCCCGCTCACCGGCGACCGTTCGGTCATCGCCATCGAGAGCAGTTGGGGGCTCGGCTCGTCCGTCGTCAGCGGCGTCGTGACCCCCGACAAGTATGTCTTGAGCAAAGTCACAGGCGAAATCGTCAAGCGAACCGTTTCCCACAAGACCGTCGAGCATGTCCCCGATCTGGCGGCAGGAGGGGTGCGCGAAATTCCTGTTGCCGAAGAGCGTCGAGACGCGCCGTGCCTCAACGACGCGGAAATTGCCGAACTGGCGCGGATCGGCAAGCTCGTCGAGGCGCATTATCATTGCGCTCAGGATATCGAATGGGCCTTTGCGCCCGACGTCGGAGGCGGCGAGAGCCTCTACCTCTTGCAAAGCCGGCCGGAAACCATCTGGGCGAACAAGGACTCCAAGCCCGCGGCGGCCCCCAAGGCGAACGCATTCGCGCATGTTTTCGACCTCCTCGGCGGGAGCAAGAAATCATGATTCTGACCAGCGACGACGTCGAAGACATCATCCGCATTCTCGATTCTTCTTTCTACGACGAACTTCACATCAAGACCGACAAGTTCGACCTGCGGCTGCGCCGTTCGCCCTCCGGCTGGACGCAGGAGACGCATACGCTCTCCGCGCCGCACACGATCGGCGGCGCCAAGGCGGAGGCGGCGCCGAATATCGAGGCCGCGAAGGCGTCCGAGCCGGCCGAGGCGGAAGTCGCCGGCGTGACGGCGGTGCGGGCGCCGATGGTCGGCACGTTCTATCGCGCGCCCAAGCCCGGCGCGGCGCCGTTCGTGGATGTCGGCGCCGAAGTTGGCGAGTACACGGTGATCAGCATCATCGAGACCATGAAGCTGATGAACTCGATCAGCGCCGGCGCCGTCGGGACGGTCATCGAAATCTGCGTCGAGGACGGCCAGCTCGTCGAAGCCCAGCAAGTGCTGATGCGGATAAGGCGGTCCGACAGATGAACATCCGCCGGGTCTTCATCGCCAACCGCGGCGAGATCGCCGTTCGCGTCATCCGCACCTGTCGCAGCCTCGGCATCGAGAGCGTCGTCGCGGCGTCGGAAGCCGACCTCGACGCGGTGCCGGCGCGGCTCGCCGATCGAACGATCTGCATCGGGCCGCCCCGATCGAGCGACAGCTACCTGAACGTAGAGGCCATTGTCGACGCGGCCGTGCGGGCGAAAGCGGACGCCGTTCATCCCGGATACGGCTTTCTTTCCGAAAACGTCCGCCTCGCCCGCGCCTGCCGGGCGCGCGGCCTCGTCTTCATCGGCCCGACCGAGGAGAACCTGGAAGCGGTCGGCGACAAGCTGCGCGCGCGCGATCACGCCGTGGATGCGGGCCTGCCGCTGGCGCCGGGCGGCCCGGTCGACTCGCCCGCGGAGGCCAAGGCGCTTGCCGAAAAGATTGGTTGGCCCTTGCTCGTCAAGGCGGTCGGCGGCGGCGGCGGACGCGGCTTGAAACTGGTGAGCGAGCCCTCACGCCTCATCGAGACCGTCGAACTGGCGATGGCGGAAGCCGGCGCGGCGTTCGCCGATTCGCGGGTCTATCTCGAGCGGTTCGTCGCCTCGGGTCGGCATGTCGAGGTGCAGATCGTCGGCGATGGCGAAAGCGTCATCCATCTCGGTGATCGCGACTGCTCCGTCCAGCGTCGCTACCAGAAGCTCGTCGAGGAGGCGCCGGCGCCCGACCTTCCCGACCGCGCCCGCGAGGGAATGCGCGAAGCCGCCGTCGCGTTCGGCCGGCATCTGAAATACCTCGGCCTCGGCACCGTCGAGTTCCTCTATGATCGCAATCGCGAGGAGTTTTATTTCCTGGAGATGAACGCCCGCATCCAGGTCGAGCATCCCGTCACCGAAGCGATCACCGGGCTCGATCTGGTGGCGGAGCAGATCGCGATCTCCGAAGGGAGGAAGCTGCGCCTGCGCCAGGACGAAATCCGCTTCGACGGCCACGCCATCGAGTGCCGGCTCAATGCGGAGGATTGGACGCGAGACTTCCGGCCGGCGCCGGGGACGGTCGACGCCGCCATTTTTCCGGCGGGTCCGAACATTCGCGTCGACACCCATATCGAAGCGGGATCGCGCGTTCCCCCCTTTTACGATTCGCTGATGGCCAAGATCGTCGTCCGCGCCGCGGAACGGGGCGCCGCCATCGACCGTCTGAAATCGGCGTTGACCGATTGCGACATACGCGGCGTGACGACCAATCGCGACATGCATCTTGCGCTGTTGAACGACGCCGAGTTCGCGCGCGGCGGCGTCGACACAGCCTATTTCCAGCGTTTCCTGGAACGACGCGGCTCTCCATCGTCCGCCGCAGGCGGACCGCTCTAGAGGAACGCCCGATATGGCGAGTATCCGACTGGTCGACGTTTCCATCCGCGACGGCAACCAGAGCGCCTGGGGCGCCACCGGGCTCAACACGCGGCAATGCCTGCAGATCGCGCCGGTCATGAACCGTGTCGGCTTTCACGCGATCGACTTCATCGCCAGCACGCATATGGGCGTCGCGGTCAAATACTATCGCGAGGATCCTTGGGAGCGCATCCGCCTGATGCGCCGGGCGACGCCCGATACGCCGTTGCAATTCATCGGCGTCGGTTTCCGTTTCATCTCGTGGGAAACGCTGGACGCAGAGGTCATGCGGCTCGTCTACCGCTGCCTCGTCCGCAACGGCGTGTCTCGTTTCGTCGTGCTCGACCCGATGCACGACCTCGAGGCGATGCTAGCCACCGCGCGCATGGCCCGTGAGGAGGGCGGCGCCGAGATCATTGGCGCCCTCACCTATACGCTGAGCGACGCGCACGACGATTCCTTCTACGCGAACCTGGTGGCCGCGCTCGCCAAATCGCCGGATTTCGATCGCATCTACATCAAGGACCCTTCGGGCCTTCTGGCGGCCGATCGCGCGCGCACGCTGATTCCCGCCATCCAGGCGGCGAAAGGCCGGCTGCCCCTCGAATTGCATTCGCACTGCACCATCGCAATGGCGCCGTACACTTATAGCGTCGCGGCCGATCTCGGCGTCGACGTCATGCATGTCGGCGTCGGCCCGCTGGGCGGCGGCACGTCCTTGCCCCAGGCGTTGCAGACCGTCGCGAATCTGCGCGAGCTCGGCCATAAAGTCGAAGTCGACGACGATGCGCTGGGGCGCATGAACGATTACCTGGTTCGTTTGGCGCGCGCGGAAGGTCTTCCCTTCGGCCAGCCGCGCGAATTCGACGCGCGCTTCTTCCACCATCAGGTCGCCGGCGGAGTCATGACGACGACCAGGCGGCAGCTCGAGGAGGTCAAGCTCGGCCATCTGTTGCCCGACGTGATGGCGGAGGTGGACCGGGTTCGCGCCGAGCTCGGCTATCCCATCATGGTGACGCCGTTCCCGCAGATCGTCTGCACCCAGGCGATGTTCAACGTGATGGGCAAGGAGCGCTACGCCACCGTTCCCGACCAGGTGATCCGCTATGTGCTCGGCCGTTTCGGCCGGCCGGCGCGCCCCGTGGACCCGAACGTCATGGACCGCATTCTCGCCCGCCCGCGAGCCGAGGAGATCAAGAAGGAGCCGCCGCCGCCTTCGCTCGCCGAATTGCGGCGGCGGTTTTCGCCCTCGCTGTCCGACGAGGAATTCCTGCTGCGCGCCACCATGCCCGCCGACCAGGTGGACGCGGTCAAAGCCGCCGGGCCGGCCCGCCGGCGTTACAACCCGGACACGCGGCCGGTGATCAAGCTGCTGCGGGAGCTCACCCGACGGTCCGATGCGTCGCGGGTCGTCGTCGACAAACCGGGGTTCCATCTGGAGCTGACCGGCGAACGCCGGGCGCAGACCCCTGGAACGACAGTGAATAGCGTTTGCGCATGAACGAACCGGCGCGATTGCAAGGCGAGCGGCCGGTCGAGCGCGGGGCCTGCCGAAAATCCCGCTATTTCTCCGGCGACAATCTTTCGATAGGTGAGTGGC
>Ga0187891_1002865_pt1 | contig 12627 bp, 7 predicted proteins | sample June2016WEW_21_4_FD_132990 | JGI IMG/M metagenome (GOLD analysis project Ga0187891, IMG submission 132990) | Peatland microbial communities from SPRUCE experiment site at the Marcell Experimental Forest, Minnesota, USA - June2016WEW_21_40 | ecosystem: Environmental > Terrestrial > Soil > Wetlands... | reverse complement strand
GGATGCCGTCATCCGCCAGTTGCACCAGGGATTGCCCCGGCTCGCTGCAGACCCGCAGCGCTTGCGCAGTCTCACGGCTTGGCCTTGGATTGTTAGTCTCAACTTGAACGCGCATTAGAATTATCAGCGAGAAAAAGGTAAGTGAGGTAATTGAATTCCGACCCTCGACACAGGAACTTGAGGCGTTGGACAATGCGCGAGATGAAGATTGGGAAACGAATCTGCATAATGAGCTGCTGATCAAAGAGTTACTTCGGCGCATGGACGAGTGGACGCGGAGTGTCTGGATTGAACTCCGATACGGCTTTTCCTGGAAGAAGATCGCAAAGCACTTGGGAATGACGGAACAACAGGTTAAAATGCGCTTTCGGCGCAACATTGACAAGCTCCGGCGGGAGATCGAGGGTGAGAACCGGGGGCTCGAACCGCAGAATGGCACCTAGGATAATCGCCGAACGAACGATTCGCCGAGGCCGTCACGTGCATGTTTATTGATACTGAAAGGCTCCACCTCTGACTGACAAACCTTTCTCTCGAAAAGAAGAGGAGAAGTTGCTCGACACGCTGGGCAAGGTGTTGTCGAAAAACTTCCCCAACCCTGAGCGTGTCGGCTGCCCCAGCCGCGATACGCTGAAAGCGCTGGCCTCACGGGAACTCAGCTTGGCAGACGCTGAGCCGTGGATGGACCATTTTGCCCAATGCACGCCATGTTTCCGTGATTACACCGAGTTGCGAAGGTTGGTGGACCGGCGCCGCAAATTGAGCTATTTGGGAATAGCGGCAGTGGTCATTGTGGTTTGTGTCGTCGCTTGGGGGTGGTATGCTCGCCAGCATGGTGTAATCACCGTACATAATTACATTGTTGCGGACATGAGGAACCGGCTGATTCTTCGCGGGGACCAAGGGCCCGGCAAGGGGCCGCTGGTCTTCCAACGTGGATTTGACGATGTTTCGTTTTACATTCCGGAAGGGAGCCGGGCCGGCAATTATGACGTCGCGATCTTCCACGAAGAGCCCACCGAGCCGCTCGCGACCACAATGGGAGCGGCAACAATGGAAAATGACAAGACCATAATTAAGGTCACTCTCGATTTGTCGCGGATCGCTCCTGGAGATTACCTAGTGGGAATTCGCCTGCCGGGGACGGACTGGAGCTATTACCCGGTGGTTCTAAAATAAGCAGTCCTTACAGTACCTTGACCACGCGTATTGCCTCTTGCAATTGATTGTCCCGTCCCTCACGGAGTGCTTCCCGCGAGAGGTCCACTGGATGGTCAGGAATGGTTCCGGTTCCTTCAAGGCTGTTCCCGCCCCAAGTACGGAAGCTCACCACCGGCAGGCGCAGAACGAACCCATGACCCATCTTGAATCCGGTTCCACCTAACACCTGGCCAGCGGTCTTCGTGCCGACGATGGGCGCGAGCTTATTCTCTTTCGCGAACCCGGTGATGGTCTCGCCGGCGCTGGCAGTGTGTTGATTGACCAAAAGGACGATTCGCCCGTGAAATGGCTGCGGGCCAAGCCCCTCCGTAACCATGAGAATCGATTTGTCTCCCAGAGCGAAGCGAAACAGCAACGGAATCAGCGCAATCTTGCGGGAGGGTATTTTGTCGAACCTGGGGAGGTCTTCTCTTTTGTAACCCTTTGCGACCCGCTGCTTACTCAGGCTGTACCCGACAGGGAGCTTGCCTGGCGTGAAATAGCTCATCAGGCGGAGGCCACCAGCCCCGCCGCCGGGGTTTCCTCGAAGGTCGATAATCAATCGCGGGCAGTCTCGTAGATTTGAAATGGCCTGGTCGATTTCGCGGGCCACGTCGATCCCGACTTGGCCCGGAAATCCCGTGGCCTTGAGCACAGCAACACCCGGTTCGGGTTTTGACCATGAAACGAGTTTGGGGCGGACAATTGGATGCCACTTGGATTTCGGCATTGGAATGCCAAGCGGCAGAGGGACCCGTTCCCCGGTCAACCTCTCGATCGTGACATTGGAGAATCCGCCCATGCGGAATGTCGGTATATCCGGTGGTGCTACCGGCATTCCCTCCACGTCAAGCAGCAGGTCGCCAGGCCGCATATTTGACAAGTAAGCCGGCCCCCCCTCGTGCACGTCCTGAAACATCCAATTGCTTTTCCCGTTTGTCCCGTATGCCTGAAACGTTGCGCCGATGGAGTAGTTAGGAGGTATCTTGAGGAAACTTCGGTGAAAAAAAGCCATGTGGCTGATCTTGAGTTCGGTGATCAGCTTTTGAACTTCGCCCTCAAAGGCCTCCACGCTTTCGGCATCCATAATTCGCTGCCAATTGGCTTCGACCAGGGAATTCCACTTCGCGGCGTCAAACGCGGGGGCGAAGATTTTCTTCGGCACAACCTTCTCTACATTGGCGAAGACTTCCATTCGCTGTTTCAGGGTAATTGGGATCATATTCAAAAGCTGACCGGCGACGAGCCGTCTCCTACCAGGACGAATGGCGCCCAATAGATTGGCGCACGATTTCCCATTTTCTCCAGGTAATCAAGCTTGGCGTGCCGCAGGGCCGATGCCTTGTCCTCCTTCTCTGCCAAGTGAGTATAGAACTGCTTCATCAACAGTTGGGTCGATGAGTCATCGGCGCTCCAGACCGAAGCCACCACACTTTTCGCACCCGCAAACAGAAACGCCTGCACAAGCCCGGTGCTGCCTTCCTCGCCTTGAAGTTCCCCGGTAGCGGTGTCGCAGGCCGACAGAGTCACCAGATCAGCGGTGAGAGGCAACTGTGCGATCTCGCGGAATTGCAGAAGACCATCATCGGGCCGGTGCGGGTCGCGGCCCAGCACGAGGGCTGACCTTTCCGGGAAATGCGGGGCCGACATTCCGTGAACGGCAAAATGAATTACCCTGAAATTCGCGAGCGGCTCAGATTCAAATTTGGCTTTGGTCGCATCCCCGCCCAATAGAAGCAGACTATCTTTCGGCCACCCCAGCGCCGCGTCCGCGTCCATCACTTCCTGGCGGGCGGCGGGCAGATGAAACAGGTGGGCACCCGAAATGTCGTAAATTCCTCTCGCGACGAAACGGAGTGCTTCTCGTCCGGCTCCTCCCCCCTCGGTTGGTGGCTGAAGGTCGTAGGGGACATCGCCGACTCCGAGAAATGCCATCTCAGTTCTGATCTTGTCCTGACGATTTCTGAGGAAACAAAGCACCGTGGTTGAAGGCGCGAAACTGACGACGTGGGTTTTGAGAACGTAGTTTCCGTCGGAATCAATCAGCGCATCAAAGGGCAACTGATGCAAGGAGCCGTCCGGCACGATCACCAGATGCTGGAGACGAAACGATTCCGGGATCGGCTCCAGCAGCAGTGAATAGAGCTGTTTGGCGTCCTCCCAGGCGAATTGTCTTTGAGTGACCTTGGTGAGAAAGCTTGATACGAGCTTCTCAATTTGAGCCTGCCCGGCGGGCAACTTCACAATCGCCGCGTGATTGCGCGTGAGAGCAATACAATAAGACGCTGGCTCAGCTAAGACGTATTCAAGTATGGATTCGTCCGGCAAAATGCTTTCCTGGGCAGTCGCAAGTGTGATCGGGTGCGTTTCCACGTGGCGCTGGACTGGATTCAGCATGTCGCTCACGTATCCGAACTGCTCTTCCTCTTGCGTAAGATCGTCTAGTAGTTTGCTCCGCTGGGCCGTATCATCGGTATTGAGTAATTGGGTTTGGATCTGAACAATTTGCCCTTGAATCGAGGCGTCTTTGGATGGCGCGGGTGGATCTCCGGTCCTGCTTCTCAATATGTCAGCAACGGCCCGCCCGCGTGCGCGCTCGATGACGTCGAACGCCGTGGGAATCGCGTTCTGGTCCACCGCCAGTTTGAAGTCACCAAGGTAAATCTCGCTCATCGTGCTGAGTAGCGAACTCTCAAAGTATGCGCCGGAAACGCGAAGCAGCATTCCTTCGATGACATCGGAGGCCTGTTCGTAAAGACGGTGTGCTTCCTGCTTTTGACCCATCTTCACCTTCAACTCGGCGATGGCGTTCAAGGCGCGCGGCAAATAGATCGTATCGCCTGTCGTCCCGCTGATCTGAAGAGCCTGGGCGAGCTCGTCGCCGGCATCTTTCAGCTTGCCCTCTTCCTGAGAAATTTGGGAGAGATAGAGGTACGATTGCTCCACAACCCTGACGAGGCCAACGCGCTTCTCCGAATGGATGGCTTCCTGCAAGTATTCGCGGGCCTCTTCTTTGTTCCCGGAATCCATCGCGAACTCTGCGAGGATCAAGAGGTCTTGGCCCTCGTGCTCCCACATCCTCTCGCTCCGAGCCTCCGCAAGGGTCCGTTCCATCAGCGCCTGCGCTTGATCTTTGTGATTCAACAAAAGGAGTGCTTCGGCCTTGCCTTCGAGGGCCATGAATGGAGTGCCGACATCTTTATCGCGGTCGGCAATAGCAATCGCCCGATTACAAAAAACCATGCCTTCGGAGGGGCGATTGAGCCCGTTCAATCCATTCCCAATGATTTCCAAATAGCGAACCTGGGTTCCAATGTCGCCATCGCTTATTGAGGTCAATAGGGTGTGGCCCACCAAATAGCTTGCCTGGTGGTAGTTGCCTTCAAGAAAATTGACAAGTCCCAGCTCACCCGAGGCGCGGTTTGCCCACTGTTTGTCACCTAACCGTTCGGCCAAACTCTTGGCTTCTTCCCAGTCTTGACGCGCCGGCCCTGCCTTGACCTCAAGGTCAGCGTCGCCCTTGATTCCAAGGCAGAACAAGCGCAGTGCGGGGTCGTCCTGAACCAAAGGTGTCTTGAGTTGGGCCGCGAGGTAGTCGGACATTTCTCCGAACGGCATCTGCAATTGGGAACGAATCAGACCGATTCTCGCATAAAGGGCGTCGCGGTCATTGTGGGACTGCTCAAACAGCTTTTCGGCCCGTTCGTAAAGCGGCGACGCTGCCGGCAAATTATGGGTCCAGTAATACCGATTGGCCTCGGAGAGCATGAGGTGCGGGTCGTTGGAATTGAGGAGAGTCGGGACATTAACAGCGGGAGGAGTCCCGGACACCGGGTACAAGAATCGGTAAGCGACCCAAGCCACAGGGACTAAAACCACCGTGACAAGGGTAACCAGAGCCCAAATTATGAGCTTCCCGGCCCGCATTTTCATATGTCTATGCCCTAATAGTAATCATAGCATAGCTAGGCGCCGGTCAAGTTCAACCACTTAGCATCTTTCCATTCGGAGTCGCGTGTCCGAAGCCGCCGGAACGTACGCATGTTAGAATGCAGGGCCGCGACTAGAATCACCAGCGGTGCTTCCTCGGGTGGGAAATCCAAACTAGGCAGGATCTACTCTTCCCTGGAATCGCGATTGGGCTCAAGGCTCAGTTTCAGGCAAGGCGACTATGCAACCAAGTGATCGCAAGCAGGTACGGCAAGTTCCCAGATGGGGACTTCCGGGGAGTCAGGGGTTGCTCTTCTACGTGTAGGCCGTCAGAACGGCCACGTGGCCCCCAATAGACGTGAAGGCGACTTTCAGGCCGAATAGGTGAGGACTTCGTCCTCCTACGGTTGGAACAGTCCGAAGCGGTGATGCACGACGCGAGTGTTACTTTTCATTCCAAATAGCGAGAGAGAGCGTGCGGTATCGCAGCACCCTAATCGATGTTCTTGAAAGCCATGATGATGTCGCGATCTTTGGAAGCTGCATTCGCGCTCCTCGGCCCAGTGGAGCCTCGATGGCCTGATGGGTCCTTGTCCCCCTCCATCGTCCCTTCAACCCTGTGGATGAACAACTGGGCAATCGTTACCCCCGGCCAAAGATAAACTGGAATCTCGCCTATATTAGATATTTCCAATGTTAGGATGCCTGAGTAGCCCGGATGGACGCCCGTTGCTGTTGCGATCACCAATCCATCCCTTCCCCACGATGATCTTCCGATCACGTAGGCAGACAGATTGTGGGGCAGATGAATCCACTCAAGCGTCTCACCTAGCACAAACTGCCTCGGGTGCAGGACGAAATGGTCTCCGATAGGAACGAAATCCTCGTCCTTGTATTGCTCGATTTTCTCTGAATGCTTCTCCTCCAGATGATCGAGGTAGGATATCTTAGTGCGTTTGGGGATCTGAAACTTCTGACCCAGACGAACGTCGATTGATGAACTACCCTCCGCCATCTGGTTCTCTTGGTCCAAAATTGGCGAGATTATCAGTCTTTCGCGAAACTCAATCCCCGGTTTCGCCTCAAGCAACAGATTCCTCAAAGCCCGCCCGCTAAGGAGCATTCTTTCTCTCCTGCAGTTTTTCTTTTATCTCGTCCCAACGACGTTTCACCTCTATCAATTCAAGGCTCTTGAGGATCAGATTATGCAACTGTCGCTCACTGGCTCGAACATCTTCTCCAACACTCTTAGGCAGATTTGCACGGAACTTATCAAACCTTGCGAGACGCAAGAACCAACCAGCATTCAGGATCTGCGCAATTGCGGGACAGTTCGGTGAATATGGAATCGACCTGACCTCACTGCTCTCTTTGGGTTTCTCTTCGGGCCCGTCAACGCGGGCAGGCATTGTTGTCAGCACATCAATTGCAGGGATGTTCTCCACTAACAGTGGGACGATATCATTCACTTGTTGGACGAACCGCATGTATGTGTAGCGCATAGTCTCGGGGACGGCAGAAGCTGAGCTGTCAGAAATAGCCGATAATACTCCGGGAGTAAAAACCTCAAGAGCGAGCCTAGCTTCCAGCGTGGTGGCTGGAGATACTGCTTCTTTTCCAATATCCTCCCAGGGCTTGAGGAAACCCTCAACCACCCCATCATCCTGGTATCCGAGTTTTTCGCGCATGCACTGACACATAAGCCTAATCCGCAGCCTTGGCGGAGGATGAGAACCTGAGGAGCCATCCAAGGTGGAAATTGTCGAAAAGAAGTTCACAAATCCGAAGAAATAGGCTGGGCCAAAAGTGATTAAGGCAAGAGCATCAGAGCATAACTCGCTGATCCAGCCGCGTATCGTCTTGTTTACGCTTTCTGTGATGAGGCTCCGTAGAGTGGGCTCTTGGAGCGGAAGCCCTATGGTTTTTCCCTTTTCTCCCTTTTCCTTCTCAGTTTCCGCTGCGAGGCGAGATGCCCAAGCGTTGACCAGCTTCTCAGGAACCTTCGGAACGATCTTATCTGAAACCATCTTTTGTTTATCGATGCCATGCCCAGCCTCATGAGCGAGAATGGCGTGCAACAGGATGTCATTCGCTTCCAGCGGAGGCACACTTATCACGAAAAACGCCTTGGGTAGCAGCTTGGTCGAGTCAGCAAAGGGCGTTTCTCCAAACAACCTTCTGATGTCGTCTGCGATTTCAACTATCGAGTAATTAAGTTCTGCACTGGATCTCAATAGAATCTCAGAGCCCGGAAGAATGTCGCGGAGGAATCTCCGCAGAGGCATGACAGCCTCTGCGGGGACATTGTTGATTTCTGCACCAATAAATATGCCGAGTTGTGCGTACAGGAACGGCACAAATCGGCAGGCGCGATGCACCCTGAGTTCTAATTCGCGTGGGGCAAGAAGACTTAGATCGGGGTTCCCAGATTCTGCTTCGAGGTAGCCAAGGATTGCCTCGTTCGCTTGACTTACGAACTTCTGAAGGACAACCGCTCCCGGTGAAGCGAATTGCTTGGTCTCAAGCTTCTTTACTTCAGCTTTGAGAGCGCGACAACGCTTCCGAGCGGCCTCGAATTTTAGGTCTTTTAGGGGATTAGGATTTTCCAAATCCGACTACCTCGCGACTCCCGAATTTCGGCGTCTCAAACAGTTCGTCGGCCCGCTCCATTTCAGCAGCGGAATGGCTTACAAAGAATTCGCGTAGGATAGTCACTTCGTCGTTGCCCGGTTTTTCTCCGTCCGCGAGAGACTCAGCAGTGGACTCCAGCTTTCTTAACTGATTAATGAAATCTTCCGGAGCGGATGCCACCGAGAAGGCCCGCACCACCTGCCCAAATAAGCTCGCGTGTTTAGCTGAGGCAGAATTGAACGAGGGGTTCTCGATCCATTCGTAGCCTGAAATCGCGTCTTTCAAGAAATCCGCAGCCCGCCGAAAGAGTTCTTGGTCGTTTTGAGGAATGACACCATCGCGATCTCGCTGAGCCTTGGCCAACGCCAAGATTACCTTGTCAGCGAACAGACCGTGTTGGAGCGATTTGGAAATCTCCCCAAACCAACTTCCTGACCTCATTTTTCTCTCCTCTCTGTGCATAATTCCCCCAGATACACTAATAGATCTAGGGTAATCCCCTCCCTTTTATCCTCCTCATCCCCTTAATCGTCAAGATTGATCTGGCGCTTTAAACTAACGGAGCGTAACACAACCAGCCCACGACTACAAGTATCGAGGGATCAGCAGAGAAAATAAGGGGGCGACAATATGTCAATATGAATGGTATGAGAGGCACCTCGCGTTGATTACTGGCGAGTATATTATCCGCCTCATTAAACACGCACTCAACTTCCGGCCTTTTCTGCACGCTCGTAGGAACACGCAGACTATCCGCTGATTCCCGTTCGATCGACCCTTCTGGTTTGTGCCTGAAAACGCCCTTCCCACCAGCAATAATGCAAAATCCCCCGAAACGGGGTTCGGGTCCTCGATGGGGACTTCGCGGGAGTCAGGGGGATTCACTTCACGAGTAGCTCCTAATACATCCAAGTGACGCCCACCAGACGTGAAGACGACTTTTCAGGCCGAATCCCCGGCAGCGCCGGAACTGTCTGAGCGGCCGCAACTTGCATTGAGACGAGCGAATAGATTCGTCTGCGGCCACCTCACAGTAATTTCCACTCGGGAGTTATGACGTGGTGGTGCGAATCGAGATGCCGAGTGCGGCCACTTCTATAAGTAACTCGCTGTACGTTAATTAAGGTGGGTTCTTTCCTAGCGGCCGACTGCGGCTGCGGCGCGGTCACTCGTGCATAATTCCCAGGGTGGCAGGGCAAAGCATCTGCGAGCCTGACGCCAACCCGTCTCATAGTCATACGGTGTCCCGTCGGCCGACAGCCAATCTTACGCGGGCATTTCCAGTTGGAGGAGGTAGAGGCGGCCTAATTCGTCGCCGGCAATGACCCTCCTGCTGTTGACAAAGCTGCAGCACGTTACGTTGCTGTCACAAATGAAGGTCGCTAGCGCCTCGCCGCTGTCTAAGTCCGACACCTTCAGCGTCTCGTCCTTCGAGGCGGAAACCGCCCGCCGCCCGTCGGGACTCACCCCAACGGGGTCGACCGCCACGCCATGGGCAGAGCTAGAGTGGCCGGTGAAGGTACGCAGCTCGCGCCCGCTGCCCACATCCCACACCTTCAGCGTCCCATCCGCGGACGTGGAAACCGCCCGCCGCCCGTCGGGGGTCACCGTCACCCGAAAGACATCGCTGGAGTGGCCGGTGAGGGTGCGCAGTTCGCGCCCGCTGTCCAGCTCCCACACCTTCAGCGTGTGGTCTCGGGACGCGGAAACAACCAGCAGCCGCCCGCCGGCGCTCACCGCCACGCAACTGACCCAGTCAGAGTGGCCGGTGAGGGTGCGCAGTTCGCGCCCGCCGTCCAGCTCCCACACCTTCAGCGTGTGGTCTTCGGACGCGGAAACCGCCCGCCGCCCGTCGGGGGTCACCGCCACGCAACTGACCCAGTCAGAGTGGCCGGTGAGGGTGCGCAGTTCGCGCCCGCCGTCCAGCTCCCACACCTTCAGCGTGTGGTCTTCGGACGCGGAAACCGCCCGCCGCCCATCGGCGCTCACCGCCACGCCAGTCACCCGGTCAGAGTGGCCGGTGAGGGTGTGCAGTTCCCGACCGCTGGCCATATCCCACACCTTCAGCGTGTGGTCTCCGGACGCGGAAACCACCAGCCGCTCGTCGGCGCTCACCGCCACGCCATGGACTTCGGATTTGTGGCGCGTGAGGGTGGACGGTTCGCGCCCGCTGCCCAGCTCCCACACCTTCAGCGTGTGGTCCCAAGAAGTGGAGACTGCCCGCCGCCCATCGGCGCTCACCGCCACGCCATGGACCCGGCCAGAGTGGCCCTTGAGGGTGCGCAGTTCGCGCCCGCTTCCCAGGTCCCAGACCTTCAGCGTTTTGTCCGCAGAAGCGGAAACCGCCAGCCGCCCATCGGCGCTCACCGCCACGCCATGGACTTCGTCAGAGTGGCCAGTGAGGGCACACAGTTCGCGCCCGCTGTCCAGTTCCCACACTTTCAGCCTTACGTCAGCAGAAGCGGAAACCGCCAGCCGCCCGTCGGCGCTCACCGCCACGCCATGGACCTCGCCATTGTGGCCGGTGAGGGTGCACGGTTCGCGCCCGCTGTCCAGCTCCCACACCCTGACACTCCCTTCGGAGCACGCGGAAACCGCCCGCCGCCCGTCGGCGCTCACCGCTACACCATTGACACCGTAGCGGTGCTCGAGGGTGCGCAGCTCTCGCCCGCTGTCCAGCTCCCACACCTTCAATTCCCTGTACGCACCGGAGACCGCAAGCTTGCCGTCCGGCGTCACCGCCACCGCCGTGACAAGACTGGTGTGCCCGCTCAGGGTGCGCAGTTCGCGCCCGCTGTCCAGCTCCCACACCTTCACGGTCTTGTCCCAAGACGCCGATACCGCCAGCCGCCCGTCGGCGCTCACCGCCACGCCAGTGACAGGGCCAGAGTGGCCTTTGAGGGTGCGCAGTTCGCGCCCGCTGTCCAGCTCCCACACCTTCAGTGTCTCGTCGTAATAATGAGACGCGGAAACCGCCAGCCGCCCGTCGGCGCTCACCGCCACGGCAGTGACCGCCTCAGAGTGGCCGGTGAGGGTGCGCACGAACTCGCCTGCTGGACTGTCCAATGACGGCCACAGCGGTCGTAGCCACGGACACGGAGCAGATTCACTGACATCGGTCACAAATCGCCTGACGGCAGGCTCGCTTGCATAACACAGCAGCCGGCCCACCACCTGCGGCGTAAACTGAAACGAGTCTTTAGCAATCACACCAGAAGATAGCCGGACAGCTTCATGGATCACGTCCAGAACTCCCCTGTCCGGATATTGAGTGCGCACATAGTCCAATTGCAGATCATGCAGCCGAATGCCTCCATCCGTACCGTCGCGTTGCGCCAACGACAAATTGACAAGTCGCCCGGCGATTTCGGCTGCCTCATACTCGTCAACTTTCCAGAGGCATCGCTGAATGGCCGGAGACGCAGACATGTCCTCAATAAGCACAGCCAGAGCCACGTAGCGCTCGCGAGTTGTGGCATCGAGCTCGTTAATGCTTACCTGGATCGCTGCAAGCAAACTGGGATACGGGTAATCCGGGAACTGCGCACTGATCTTCCCGAGATCGGCGTTACGGAGAAGATCGTGAATGCGCTGCCACATCGTGGACGGCTTGCCACGAAGCATCGCCCCCACCATGGAGAGCGCCAGCGGGAGTCGGCCGCACTCCTGAATCAGGTCGTCTGCCAATGGCGGCAGTTGCGCGGTTTCTATTCCTGACCATCGGGCGAGGACCTCGCGGGACTGCCCGAAAGTCAGCAGGTCTGCGACATGCTCGCGAGCGCCCACCGCCGCCGCTATGTTTGCATCGCGGGTGGTGAACAGCAGCCGAGAACGCACTGACTCGGCCAGCAAGGGTTCTACGTCGCTGGCCTTCCAGACGTCATCAATCACGATCAGCGCAGCTTTATTCCGGATCGTGGACCGGTACTGGTTCTTGCATCCTAGTTCATTGTCATAGCGGTCGAGGTCGTCCTTTAGGGCCTTGCCCACTTCGCGCAAGCGCGTAACCACATCAAAGGCAGACTCTTTGCCGACCGTGATCCAGATAACACCATCGGGAAAAGCCTGCTGTACGACCTCATCATGGCAGAGCGCTTTGGCGAGGACTGTTTTACCAATGCCCCCCATCCCTTCCAGTGCAGTCAGCGCGATGTGGCGTCCACTGCCATCGGTAATCAGCGTATCACGCAGGGCGCGAAGCGCCTCTGGGCGCACTACGTAGTTCATCGGCAACGGAGGCGCTGTGACGTAGGTCTGTCGGAATGCTTCTTTGAGCAAGATTCCGCTGCGTGCGTAAATATCTTCGAGTAGCTGGCGGAAGGCTTCTGTGTAAGTGTTGTCTGCCGTAAAATCGCGGTAGTTTTTGGTTTCGAGATGTAGCGGAATCTCGGTGCCACGTTGCGCCTTGAGCGGGATGACGCACTTGCCCTTGCGCAATGAGCGAAGCTGTTCGGCGCGGCAAATCTCCGAGGCGTAAGAACCAGGAGTCAATAACGCGAGGACGAAGTCGGCCTCGTCAAGGGCGGTCTCGATCTCCTTGGACCACGTTGAGCCGCCGCGAATCCGCTGCGTATCGAGCCATGCATCGTACCCTTTGTTGCGTAAGTCTCCCTGGAGGCGCTGGGCGAGTTCTGCGCCATCTATCCTCGCGTACGAGATAAAGACTCTTTGTCCAGGGGAGCCAGGCATTTGCGCAACAACTTTAGCACACAGTGCGGAGAGCGAGAAGCCTCCTCTATAATCGGCCCTGCGATTCAGACAGTGGGGGAGGGCGCGAGGCTGGCGGGAGGCAGGAGCGGCGAGACGAGGGGAATTGGGCGCAGGAATGGGGGCGTGTTGAGACGGGTGGCGGCTGTGTCGTAGGGT
>Ga0187891_1002858_pt1 | contig 12645 bp, 9 predicted proteins | sample June2016WEW_21_4_FD_132990 | JGI IMG/M metagenome (GOLD analysis project Ga0187891, IMG submission 132990) | Peatland microbial communities from SPRUCE experiment site at the Marcell Experimental Forest, Minnesota, USA - June2016WEW_21_40 | ecosystem: Environmental > Terrestrial > Soil > Wetlands... | reverse complement strand
GTTTTTGGCTATGGGGATTCAATAAAAGCTGTTTGGGTTGGTGACGGAGGTTTTGGGGGCTGGGGCATGAATGAGGCGTGGAGCAACAGATATTTTGAGCCAAGGAGATGAGCGCCGAGGGCGCAGGCTTACCCCCCAGCGTCAACGGTTTTGGGTGATAGGCTCGTCTCCTTTGGCCAGCTACGGCCATGACCGGCCCCGGGCCCCCGGCGTTCACCATGCGCCAGCCGCTCGCCGCGGTCCCGCCACCGTCGCCGCCGCCTGCCCTATAGATTTTCGGCCCGGGAAGGCAAACCCGCGGTGGGACTCCTGTCCTCCCCCTGGTCAATATGAGTGCCACGAAAATTTTTTCACTTTTTCGTCGAGGGGAAGTCAACAGCAGACCCTCCGGTGATGAGGCCAGGTCTTTCAGGTCACCAGTCGGGCAGCGAGGCTCCATGCTATTCTTGGAAGACTTGCCCGGAATGCGTGTTTTGGATCACAATCTTTGGAAGGTCGCTCACCGGAATCAGTATCGTCCGATCTGTTAAGCGTAAGGTACCATCTGGCCTTCGTGAAAGGCCCGATATCCTTATTTCGTCTCCTCTCTGCAAGTACTTGGCAGCGGGATGAATCTCAGAATTTACAGGTGCAAGTTCCAAAGCCATCAGGCAATGCTCGGTTCCACTCTTAATCTCGATTGTCAAGGATAGAGCGGTCCCACAGTGAATAGTTCTTGGCGCCTCTTTTAACTTGCCCATGACTACCGCTGCTCCGAGCTCGCCTAACCAATCCGGTTCAACGGCCTCCCAGAAAGATGGGCAGATTGTCTGGAAAGGACACCAGCGGCAAGTTTGAGGCAATGGGCTTGCAAACTGAGCGCATTCCGAGCCTTCCGACACAAGGGCATTATAGTTTTTTAGAAGACGGACGGCATCGTTCGCCTCAGCGATACACACCTCAGGCTCAATCTCGACTTCGACGATCGGCCCTATCATTGGGATAAGAATGCCTTTCCGGGGCCACCATCCAAGAGATTCCTTAACCAAAAATCCATACAGCCTGAGCTGTCTCACATAGGAAGGCCTTACCCGTTCATGATCCTCGTCGTCATGGATATCTCCACTCTTAAAATCAATGATCTCATCGGTGCGGACGACATCGGGGCGCCCCACCAATCTGCCTTTTGCTCCCGAGAATTTCTGTTCTCGATAGATCTCCGCGCTCCCACCGTCAATTCCCTGACGATCCCTCTCCGAGCAGGCTTTTGCAGCCGCGAGTTCCTGTGCACGGATTCGGGCCATGGCAGCAATCAAATGGTATCTTGGCCAGCTCTCTGGCACCCCAAATCGGCGATCGAGAGGATGAGTCTTGATTCTTTGAAACTCGCGATCTATTGCTGACTTCCAAACGGCAGCAATGACGCTGTCTATGTCTCCGCTGTGCCTTCCAGTAGCAGCCAACACTTCGTGATAAGCAATCCCCAACCAAGCTTTAGGATTCCCCAGTACAAATTTGCTTGCGCCTTCGGCCCGCGAAATTCCTGCGCGCAACTTACAAGTGCGCAACATCTCCGCAAGAGTTGGGCTTACTGCTTCGATAGGCCCAATGCATAGCTGCTCGCAGACTGTGCCGGTTAGTGACACTCTTAGAAAGGCCTCCGAAACAATTCGAAGATTGACTTAAACCGAACCTGGTTCCCTGTAGAGGCAGCCTGAGCATATGCATTAGCGAGCTGCGGGCCAAAGCGGTTCGGATTGATGTCCCACAGAGGATGCGTTATTATTTCTACTATGTTGCCGCGCTGGCCGGCTTGCAGACCGCCGAATGTCAACTGCTGCCAGCCTGGCATTGCCGCAAAGTATGGAGTTGCAGCAGCCACATCAAGTCCTTGCCAATACGACACGGAGAAGTCGATGGGGGCGTTTGCGTTCAAGGCCAGCCGGGTTAAGTCTAGTCCTAAACGCCAATCAAGAATGCAGTGATATTGCAAGTTACTAAAATCACGGAGGCAATCTGGACAAGAAGTGGTGCAAGCATTGGCGCCGGGCCCTGCGTGCTGTTGACTTACCAGGAAGTTGTAGAATTTTTTCGGGTCGGGTTGCCCAATTATATACCGCAGAAGAGCTTCGGCCTCGGCGGGCTGACCTATTAGAGAGGCGTATCCTGCACCGTTCTCAAGGCTATCCGAGATAAAGATCTGGCCGATGATATCCCCCGCCGAGTCTGGAAGCGGGCGGTAGCCCGCCTTGAGTTCCCGCTCATCAATATCAAGCCTGTCGGCTGCTGCGCGCCGGAGCAGAAAGCCGAAGGAGTATAGGCCTGCCCGAACACCTAAACCCTTATCACCTACTGGCGATTTACGGATGCCGGTTGGCCAACTTTGAATCCCCAGTACCATCACGTCGGTGCGTTTAACTGATCCAAGAGCGCGCTGGTCGATACCCGCCCCAGTATCGAACGTGGCATTGTCGACCCCTATATTAGAGAGCGCAAGCCGTGTCACCCAAGTTTGGCCGTGAGCTAACTTTTCAAAGTTAAACAAGTGGCCGTCATTGTCGTTTACAACGTAGATAGTCTCCTGATCTGCCCACACCTCGAAGTTTGCTCTCTGGCCCATTGGAACCGGCGTTACGCCCATCTTCGGGCGTGAAGAGCGCGGGGTCCACTCAAACACTCCATCGAAATCCCGGCTACTTCCATGCCAAGTCCGGAATCCCGCTGGCTGGGAAAAATTGATGATAGCATAGCCCGGATTTTGTTGTGGGGTAGCTCCACACACTGGGCAGCTTGCCGGCAGAGGCTGCGTCCCATCGACAGCCTGGCATGCTGAGCACAGTCCGATAGAGATCGGCGGCCCAAGTGGGTTGGGAGCTTCCACTACATCGTTGCCTTGCGGCTGGTAGTCAACAACACCAACAGCAGTATGTATGAGGCCATCCTTCACAGTTTCCGCTCCAGGCGCGAACTGGCTGATCGCAATGTCGAGTTCACGGTCAATGACATCCTCTGGTGGCCATGGGTGGCCATGGGAGGGACGCTCGTGAAACAAGTATCGATTACGAGTGGGGAACCCGAACATTGGCAAAATTCCTGCGTTTGCCAGTTGCTCGCTGAGGGCGTCTTGCCGATACTGAGGATTCAATGAGACCTGGGTTACATCCTGCACTAACTGATTAAGGCAGTAGTCGATTAGTGCTTGGCGCTGTAACTGGAGCACTGGATCGCTATATGCCAGGAGCACATCGCAAACTCGAGCCACTTCACCGGCGTTCTGCTGAATCCAGTTTGAGACAAGCTGTGCGGTTGTGGCTCCGGCCGGGCTGCCTGCCGGGGGATCGGCCGGGGGTTGGTTCCATTGTTCCGCTCGTCCGAACTCACCATGTACGCTCTCTCTACCACCTGGAAACAGGTTGAGATTTGAAAAGCCCTGCCGGAGTATCTCCTTAACGAGAATCCTCTTGATGATGCTCTCCCGCTGCATATCGACGTAGGGTTGAGGAGGTGAGTCCGACGTGATCCTTTGAGGCCTTTGAAAGTAGTAATCATCATGGCTACGGCCCCTGCAGAGGGTAAGCGCAACGGACAAGCCCGCCCCTCTTCTCCCTGCGCGACCTACCCGTTGCTGGTAGTTGAAGCGCATTGGTGGCATGTTTGCCATCATCACGGCAGAGAGGGTGCCAATGTCCACACCTGCTTCCATGGTAGTCGTGACGCTGAGCAAGTCAACGGGGTCAACTAAATGATTCTCTTTAGGCGCAGGAAGACATTTTTCTTGGAACAGCCGCTGCCTCTTACGGGCGTCGGACTTGTTTGTCTGGCCCGTCAATTCCTCGCAATTCAGCCGGAATATGTTTCCCGCGTAGGTAGCCAGGTAGGAATAATAGTCTGGCTCTAGGTGGGCGCTTGCAGTCAGCTGGGCAGGGCCCAAAGATGACCGGCAATCCGCACAAATCCCTCCTGAGGGGTTTAAATGGGGCCTCCGGCATTGTGTACATTCGAAGTAATTAGTGGGAGCGCCCAGTAAGCATAGGCTGGGAGCATCGAGGTAGTAGTGAGCAGTATTAATGCAGCCAGTGGCTGCGAGATAGTCAATAACATCGGTCGTATACGTGTTAGGATCGATTCCTTGTTGTTGTGCTATGGTTACGAGGTATGCAACGACATAACCTGGAGGGGCATTCATCAATAAGCAAGCATGCGTGGACAGCCTTTTCCGTGCTCCTAACATGAAGATTACCCCATCAGCCCCCTCTTGAATAAGTTGAGACCCCGAGGGGGTTGATAAACGGTCAGTGGTAGGCAGGGCGAGCAATAGTGATTCGATGCTTCGACTACCAGATGCGAAGACGATATCCATTAGCTCTGATAACGAATGCGCCTGAATCCGAACCAGATGCCTCTGTTGTTCCAAAGTGAGCTGCCCAGAAGGTTTCGGAAAAGGAGCAGACCCAGATGGCCATTCATATAAATCCTGCCAGCTGCCTGAGTGACCTTGAGGATTGGTCCAAAGTACATCCTGCAGATACCCGGCTGGGTTCATTCCCACCATAAGAAGTTGTTCCGAGGTGTCGGCGGTAATCTGGGTCAGCCGGAATGGACCTGCCGCAGCGCGCTGGATAATCCTCTGAGCTGCCTGTTGATTGGTTAGGCCGGGATAATATGGCGATGGAAGCCCAGCATTAGCGGGAATTGCAGCCATCGCTATAACAGCGGCATCTGAGGGATGAGCTGTGGAAAATGCGTTAGCAGCATCTTGTTTCTGTGGTGAAAGCTGTTGGCCTTGGCACTGTGCTGCAAATGCCTGGGGGCCCGCAGCCTGTTGGCCAAGTGCGGCCACCAATACCTGGCGAAGAGCATCGCGGTAGTGGGAAAAGCGCATCCCCGCCGATAGCTTGGCTGCATCTTGCCGGCTGTCAGAAAAGACAACAAGCTTGCGACCAGTCGCGATAGGCGGCTGTGACATATCCCGCAATAGGGCATCAGACAAGACCTGTGCGACCTTCTGGAAACCAGTCCGTTGGGTTCGAATGGGTGACTTAATTACAGTGCGTCTTCGCCAGTCTTCGTCACAACGAGGACAGATCGAGGGGTATGCTTCCCGGCCAAGAGGCGGAACAGGGGGGTTCGCTCCATGGACCGAAGGAACAAAATAGAGGAAACCGCGAACACTGCCTCCACCTGTTTGCCCGCCTAACCCGACCATTCCATCCGTAGGGTCAAAGCTTGCAATCGACCACCTGCGGCTTATTTTGTCTTGGTCCCACTTAGCGGTCGATGGCAATTGTTTTCCGGGTGCCGACCAGAACACCGCGTAGCGGTCGTAGTCGCGGTCGAATGAGGCTAAATCAGGGGCTGCCTCGAGATCAGGGTGGTCTGGGCTCAGGTACCATTCGTTAGGATTGCTGGTTTCACGTCGGTAGCCACCGAAAAACATTTCGCCGCACCCCTCACAGTAAAGCATCTCAAGTACGCGCGATTTACACTGGCATGTCAGCGTCGGCAAGTAGTGGAGCATGCCTGCGGGACACGGATTAGAACGAATTGGAGCTTGGCTGCACGCGGCATTAGTACACACCCACAATCCCTGAAGGTTGCGCAGCATTAAGTGCACTCGCATAGGAAGGGGGGCCATCCCTTGATCGCTTCGTGCATGCGAGAGTGCAGTAAGTAGGCCGTCGACTGCATCTCTGGCCCGTTGCAAGGGGACACCGGGAAACATCAAATTCTCAAGATCTGCAGGAGAGCGCGGTATGATTTGTTGTTTGTAAGAGCATGCAAGCCGCAACGCATCGGGCGCTTCCATATGTTGGAGTGCCACTGCAAGACTTTTCTGTGGCATGGTGCCCGTTGGCAACGGCGGGGCACCGGTAGCCGCGTGTAGAATAGTTGCCGCCTGAGGCAATGCGGCGGCGCCCCCGTTACGTACACTTTGGCCAAACTGCTCAAGGGCTGCCACTTGGGTGGCAAACGAATCTATCGCACCAGGATTCGGGGGGGCCACATATGCCGATCCCTCCTTCACGCAAAACCTGTTGCGATTTCGCCCAAAGAACTGCTCGAGATACTCGCGACCTGCAGTACCTACCTCGACGGAGGCACTCGACGAGATTATCCTAAGCTGATCAGAATCGGGAGCAAGGCCTAGTCTGTCAAGAAGGACACGCAGCAAGTAAGCAACTTCAGTACCAGGCGTCCCCCGGTATGAGTGCAACTCGTCCACTACAAGATGAAAAACGCGGTCACGTGAACCCTCGAGCCACTGACGGGTCTGGCCAAAAATAGGCTCTTCGATCGCCCGCATCAACATGATGTTCAGCATTGAGTAGTTAGTGATCAGAATATCAGGTGGAGTATCCTGCATGTCCCAGCGGGCCCACATTTCAGCGCCGTCTAGACTTTGGAAGAAACGCTCTGCGGCACTTCCAGCCACAGCATGGGCATCCTGTTGGATACTTATTAGCTCATCACGTAGCCGGGCGATGTTCGATGATGTGCGGTGACCAGACACTGGGGTTCGACCAGTATATCTGCTGAAGAAGATCAGGTTTCCATTTCTATTCGCTTGCAACCATGCCCGGGCCCCTATACTGTCTAGTGCGTTACGTAGCCGTGCAAGTTGATCTTCCACAAGAGCGTTCAGGGGATAAAGGATAAGTGCCCGAATCGCAGCCGGACGCGTCTCGTGAGCGCGCTGTGAAACTCGTGGTGCCCATGATCGCCTGGTTCCGTGCATCGTAAAGTGGTTCCACCAATCCCACTCCAATTGACGCTGGCCCGGAGCAGGCCAAGTGGAGGATTCGTGTATGATGGAGGCAACTATAGGGAGCAAGAAAGCTTCGGTCTTCCCAGACCCCGTCCCAGTTGTAACAACTGTATCCATCCCGTTGACAACGACTTCCTCAAAGACATCGCGCTGGTGCTGGTAGAGATTGTATGTCGGTGGGAATAACCCGAGTGAAACAAATTCAGATAGGTCAGTAATTTCGTGCTGTTGCCAAATATTTCCGAGAAGTGATTGAACAGCCTGGCTAAACGACTCACCAGACCCTCGAAAGGCTGGGACTGGCTCGATAAGGGGACTCCTGTAGATCCGGCCATCCTGGTCGAGGAGCTGCCTTCGCTCCTGCATAAGGTCAGGATAACGCAGGGCGAAGGGACTATCAAGGTATCGGAGGTACATATCTCTCAGGTTTTCGAAGAGCCGGATCGGATTGCTCATATTATCTGAATCTCCTGGCGGAGCAGCTCCGCAGCAAGTTGTGCAACATCCCGTGGAATTTCGGTATATTTAAGGAGGCCTGATGCCTTATCTATCCGTGGAAGGATTCCTGAGCACAAAACAAGTGCCCTTTCCATTAGGAGAGGTGGCCTACAGGTCACTGGAACTGATAGAATGGCTTGATTGGAATTGTACGAGACAAGCTTCCGGATTCGATGGTGTCGAAGAACCGCATACTTGCCCACCTGAACCTGAACCTGAAATGATCTGCCTTGCCACCGCAGGAAGTGAAACCGCTGGTATTTCATCCGGAATCTAAAAAGTCCGTTCTTTGTGTGTTCTACATCACCAGAATCCGCTCCCTCCCACCGCAGCTTCAAGGCGGAAAACCTCTCAACTGTCCATCCGGGGACGCCAGGCGCCTCTTTAGGAAAGCGACTTCTTGGATCATCTACGGGGGGGATTGCAGCAAGAATAGAAACCGGCGCATCTTTTTGAACTGCAAGGCCCATGTCTGTGGCCGCTTGGCAAAGCACTTGGAGATCCAAGGCTGCAATTCTAATTCGGTCGGGCATGTCTGGGATCTCCTGCGAATCCCAAGAAATCGCACTACTTAGCTGATTCAACAAGCCGGACAGGTAGGGAGGACGGGCCCCGCAAACCACTCCCACCCATTGGCTTCCCTGCTTGGTGATCGCTAATGATGGCGGAACGACCCTCCAATCCTCCCCGCTGGCAGAAAAGAACTCAACATGCCCCAATCTTTGCAGACTTAGGCGTACGGCTTGATAAAGGGGGAGATCGCTCCATGTTACATCGTCGGTGTTCTCCCTGTCCTCTCCGGTATTCTCAGGTTCGACATGGAATTCTTCAACTGCAGAACGGAACTGCTGCCACGATCCTTTTACGCGCGCAGACATCCATATTAATAGGTCGTTAAGGTTCACTTCCGCGCTCTCCAGATTCGTCTAGCCTCACGCTTGTACGAGTGCCACAACCCCTGGATGCGTTCGTTGTTTGGTTTGGTTCTCAGCCCTTTCCTGCTGGCATCCATGATCTTCCGGCACCATAAATCGATATAGGTTGAGTCGATATCGGTTCCCTCACTGTGGCTTGCCCCCCGACAGTCCAAGCCACGCATGTCCGGTGATAATTCATCTCCCACAAGAAGTATAAAGACTGCTTCCTTATCGCAGTGCAGCGGATCGCGTGGCAGCGCCCACACTGGCCGGAAGGATGGAGATGAAATGCAAGGGCAGCCACGGACAGCCGAAACCCGAGACGCAACAACATAATGTCCGGAGACTGACCCTAATAGTACTGGATTTGTTTCTGGAACGACGATGGAGACAGTTTGGCTCGATAATTCCCCAGACTTTACTTGGACGAGGGGCCCGCAAATGGAGAGGTTCTTATTTAATCCATATGCGGCTGGGAACACATAAGCATCCCATCTTTCCCAGAAAGCGGAAAAGGGCTCAATAGAGTAAGTTTTTCTAGTGCCTCCACACCAAATATTGTGCGAGCCAACAGAATCCCAACCCGGCGCCTGATAGGCACCATCTTCAACATATTTCGCCACGCGGCCATCGATGAGAACCTCGTCGGTATGGCCGGGGTCACCGTAGACGTGGATTAAGGGGGGATATCCTTCAATCCACGTTGTGTATTCGAGCCGGATTCCTCCATCAAGGCTAATATCGATCTTTGCGAGAGGCCTAAGTGCATTCAGGATATCAGCCTCTTCGGTAGGAGCAACGGGTATTGTTGGCAAAATCCCTTTGAAAACTACCCACCCGGCCGGTGCTCCAAGCGAGGCATCGAAAACAGCAGCTGGCTCCGCGCCAGCTGCCCGGATTGCTTCTTCAATCGTTTCTCTTAGGTTTTCACTGCAGAGCACAGCATGCTTCCGGCCGAGCTCGAGCCTAGCCTGGGAAACGTACCCCCGCAGATCTGTCCGTTCAGCAAGGACATAAAGTTCTCGACCACTTAGCGACCAATTGCAATGGCTGTTAGTCCCTTCTTGGCTCCACACTGCGCCATCACGCAGAATACTTGCAATGTCTGATGGGGTGACGTCTTGGTACCATTCTTCTTGCAGTGCCCGCAGATCCAGAACTCCGGATTGTGTCACCACAGCCAGATCTTCTGGCAGGCTCGACGACCTTCTGGCAATCAGCGAAACTGTGCAAAAGCCGCCCCTTTCAAGAAGTCTGATTTCAATAGGTAGGGAACGGTCACGCTTCGTGTCCTCACCTTCCCCTCTACTAACAACGGTACCCATTTCTTGTGGTTCAGGAGGCTTATGGGCGAGGCCTCCGTACTTTCGAGGCTTTTTCCTTGAGTGCTTTCTTTGTCGAGCTGCCCCAGAATCTTCGGGAGGCCTGGCAGTTTCAGCTGCGGCTTCTTCCGCTGGCTGTTCCGGGAAAACTTCCACGGGGGCCGGCTCAACTGCCCCAGAATCTTCGGGAGGCCTGGCAGCTTCAGCTGCGGCTTCTTCCTGGCGTCGCCTACGCTTCCCTCGCCAGAATATCAAAAACACTACACCAGCAGCCAGGAACAGCAACAGCAGGATCTTAGTTTCGCCGGTCATGTACAGCCTTCTTCCTTGGATCGGCCATATTTAAATTGCGCCGCCAGGCAAGCGATTCGTGTTTCGCCTCTGCCTGATCTTCCCATGTCGGGAGGTCTGGCGGATTTGGGCCTAAACATTACTAAGCCGCTCTGAAAGCTGAGGATGATATAGTTAGCCACAGGATGCCGCTATTGCATCTCCATGGCTGCTGGACTATCTTAACGAGGAATCGAGGAAAGCCAATAAGCTTTGTTTTAGGGCCGTTTCGTCCTTAGTCTGGCATTCCCATACCACGAGAACACGCCAGCCCAGAGCCACCAAGGCGGCTTCGTTTTCAGCGTCGCGGAATTGATTGCGCTGAAGCTTTGGCCACCAATAATCAGTGTTTGACTTCGGTGACCTTGCATCTTTGCAAGAAGGATCGGGGTGTTGATGCCAGAAACAGCCGTGAATAAAGATCACGGCATGGCATCCCGGGAAAACCATATCTGGCTCACCTGGAAGGTCTTTACGATGAAGGCGGAAGCGATAGCCCAATGAATAGACTAAGCGGCGGACGGCCATTTCCGGCTTCATGTTCTTACTGCGAATGGCGCGCATATTTGCGCTACGGCGCTCAGGTGATATTCTGTCTGTCAACTCTCGTTACCGAATTTCTTACATAACCAATCATAAACGGATCGCTGTTCATCAATCCCAGCGCGCCTGATCTGGGTTAATAGCCATATTACACTTGGTTTTTCCGCCGTGATATTTTTTGCACCCTGATTGCAGGTCGAACATAAAGCGCGGAGGTTTGACATTTCATTTTTGCCGCCGAGGCTAAGATCTTTTATATGGCCAAGGTGAAGGCGTACCTTGCGGCCGGTAGAAGGGTCGGTATCACCTGGCGTAAGGCCGCACATCTGGCAGGTAAATCCGTTACGGTCAAGAACCGCAGCGCGAAGACGGGCTGAGATACCGGGTGAAAAAATAGTATCGGATTTCTCCGGCGGTCTTTCCCGCAATAGATATTGGCCAGGCTTTAGATCGGTACTATCAAGATGTGAAAGGATTGGCCAGCCTTCCTGATCTCGCAATTCTCTTAACCTGCGGCTATATTGAACTGCGCCCCCTGCAGCTGTTTGTAACTCGTGCGATTCGATAACGCGGCCAATGTTAGCAAGGAGAAACTGCCGTATTTTCTCTTTTGAACCATTACGCGCCATAGACACCTCCTAACCGGCTGATCTAAATATCCGCCGGATGGTTAGCGCAGCCGCGATGGATTTGGCAACAGCACAGGCAACCGGGGGCGGAAAAGCATTTCCAACCTGCCGGTAGGCTGGCGTTTTCTTCCCTGTAAATACCCATTCATCAGGAAACCCCTGAAGGCGCGCAACCATCGGTGTGGTAAGCCGCGGCATTCCCACAAAATCATGGTTTGGGGGAGCATCGGCAATCCCAAGACCGTCAATCCCCAAAGCGGCCCACGCCCTTCGGGCGCGAGTTGGTCCCAAGTCCGGCCCCCCATGTTTCTTTGAACCTCCCACGATTGTCGGCGCGATCTCGTTTGCGCGTTCACGCCACGCAGCCGCTCTATGCCAGCCACGCGCCGTCATAAGATCATAAAGAGTTTCGCCAACTGTTGGCGGGCTGTTTTTATGCGGAGCCGGCCAGTCGAAGTTATCTGCAAGGTCGTTTCTAATGGCAACAAAAATCACTCGGGGGCGAAGCTGGGGGACGCCGTAATCTGATGCGTTCAGAAGCCGCCAGGCTGCCTTGAAACCAAGTTTAGCAATCTGGCCGGATACATAATTCCGGTAATCATCAAAGATAGCATCGAGAAGGCCGCGCACATTCTCAATCATTACAGCACGGGGCCTCATTTCGTCAACAAGCCGTATGGCCGCCGGAAACAAATTGCGCTCGTCGGCCCTGCCAAGCTGCTTGCCGGCTTTGGAAAAAGGAGGGCAGGGTAGGCCGCCGGCGAGAAGATCAATTCCTTTAAACGCTGTCCCGTCAAAGGTTTCCAGGTCTTCATCAAACACCCGCCAATGCCGGCGGTTGAAGCGGAGCGTTTCGCAGCATTGCAGGTCGATCTCAACAAGCCCTTGATGGTCAAAACCGGCCTGTTCCAGTCCAAGGGCCTGCCCGCCGCCGCCGGCGCACATCTCAAAAGACGCCAGCCCGGTTGCCTTCATCTTGCTACCCCCGTTTCCGTTAAACTACCGCCACAACCTTTCAATCCTCGCCGGAAATGCGAATCTCGGTACTCCTTGAGGTAGGTTTCCAGGAAGTTCATCGGGCCTCACCTGAATGCATTATGCCATTTTTTTTGAAGTTTGTGCCGGTTAATTTCATGACTGGAGAAATTTTTCGTGGTGGCAAGGGGCCATAGCTTTCTATGATCTGTTAGGGGCAAGGAGAAAATGGGTGCTCCCGACGAGTTACTCGGAGCCGTGGGGCGAGCCGCGTTGTCTGAGGTGTTCCCCTTCTTCGTCCAAGGGCAGGAGGGGAGTATCCAAGGCATCATGGGCCTCCGGAGACGTAGAAGATTTTATTCAGATTTTTTTTTTTAGAAAGGCAGGGATAGGTTTTCGCCCTGGACTTTTTCTTTGCTAAGGGAAATAATGCCATGAAAAGTTTTTGCCCAGAGGGTGGCCCTGCTGCTGGCACGGGAGCGCCCGGAGTTGGCCCCATTTCTGGAACCACATCTGAGCGAGCGGCAGCGGGCGGCCAGGAGGGTTCCAGAAATTAGGACTGTCATGGATCAGGAAAACGAAAACAGAACCGATGGTGAACAACTCGGCGACCTGCCGGAACCGGATAATTTGACGTGGGAAGACATAGAGAATGGAAAGCCGGGGCAATTGATGCTGTTTTTCTC
>Ga0187891_1002851_pt1 | contig 12678 bp, 18 predicted proteins | sample June2016WEW_21_4_FD_132990 | JGI IMG/M metagenome (GOLD analysis project Ga0187891, IMG submission 132990) | Peatland microbial communities from SPRUCE experiment site at the Marcell Experimental Forest, Minnesota, USA - June2016WEW_21_40 | ecosystem: Environmental > Terrestrial > Soil >... | reverse complement strand
TTTCTTACAGCTTCTTCCCAAGGGGCTTTAGTTTCTTTTTCTTCTTTAGCATTTTTAGATGGTGATTTTTTGGCTACATCTTCAGCAAGTTTAGTTAATGTTGTCTTGTTGCGTATGTAGTCCATCGGTAATGGCATGGTTTCTCCTTAGTCTACATTGATATTATAGCAAGTTTTTTTGTAAAAGTCAAGTGAATTAAAGGTCGCTTGCTTTGGGGAACAGGAGAAGGGATGGGGGTCTTTATTCTTCAGGTAAAATCCCTTCCAGACCTTCACGCTAGGTAGATTTTTCTGCCCACAATTTCCATCAAGCGGCCTGAACATTCATAAATACTATATATTTCATATGAATACAAAACTACCTGCAAGCGTCCTTGAAGCCCGCGGCAGCTTCAAAAAGAACCCAAAAAGACGCCGTATTGACCTGGAAGCAACTGGGGAAGTCGGTAACGCGCCCGCATATTTTCTTAAGAATCAAAGAGATATCTGGAAGGAACTAAAGTCCATTCTACCTAAGGGACTTGCTAAATCACCTGATAAATGGATGTTAGAACTTGCTGTTACATATATGGATAAGTTTCGAGAGGATGGACTGAAACCACAGGAACTAGCGGCATTATTGAAGATATTGGGTAACTTGGGATTATCACCACGCGATAGGGCACAGTTGGCACAACCTGTTAATAAGGTAAGTAAAGATAGTAATGAATTTGCAGAATTCACTTAAGATATGTCAATATTACAAGATGAATTTACAAATAAAGCACTCCAATATTGTGATGACGTATTGGACGGAACTATCCTTGCCTGTACTCAAATTCATCAAGCGTGTAAGCGCCACTTAGATGATCTCACCAAAATAGATGATGCAAACTTTCCATTTACGTATGACATTGAAAAAGCGGAACGTTTATGTCAGTTTGTTTCTAAGTTACCTCATGTGGATGGTAGGCAATGGGTTGGTAAGAGATTTGTTTTAGAAGCGTGGCAATGTTTCTTTCTTACATCGTTATTTGGTTGGGTTTATAAGGATACTGGCTATCGCAGATTTACGGAAGCATATCTCGGTGTTGCTAGAAAGAATGGAAAGTCATTTCTTGCAAGCGCCATCTGTCTTTATATGTTATGTGCCGATGGAGAACCAGGGGCACAAATATTTTGTGCAGCCAATAGCTTAGAACAGGCATTAACAGTCTTCACGCCAGCCAAGCGGATGGTGGAAGCTTTACCATCATTACAAGCGTTTTTCGATATTGAATGTAACGCAAAGTCATTACTGATTCCAAATGGCTCAAGATGTATTCCAGTTGTTGGGAAATCACGCGACGGTAAAGGTGCTCATCTGGCAGTATTGGATGAATACCATGAAGCTCAAGATGATGAGGTGTATAATTCCCTTTATCAATCTACCGGTTCCCGCGTACAGCCTCTTATGTTAGTGACCACAACGGCAGGATATACCATTGAAGGTCCTTGTTATCGGTTGCAAAAGGATTGTGAAGAGATGTTGTCCGGTGAATCCGATCGACCTGAGTTATTCGCATTGATTTACACACTGAATACAGATACAGATTGGACAACTGAGGACGCTTTACGAATGGCAAATCCAAATTATGGGATATCTGTTGACATCCGGCGCTTGAAAGCCGAGCAACAAGTGGCTATTAAGAAAACTAATAAACAGAATGTCTTTAAGACAAAAAAGCTCAACATTTGGTGTAATTCAGCTACAGCATATTTTAATATGCATAGCTGGCTATTGCTTGGTGATAATAAACTGAAAGACGAAGACCTTAAAGGTTGTGAATGCTGGATGTCTGCTGATTATTCCAGTAAGTTGGACTTAACCTGTGTAATGAAGTTGTTTAGGAAAGATTCTACATACTATTGTTTCCCAAGGTTCTACTTACCAATAAATACAATTAAAGATCCAACAAATCTGAAAATGGAAAGATGGCATCAGGCAGGATTTTTAGAATCTTGCCCAGGAAATTTAATTGATGTAGATCAAGTAGCGGCAGATGCTATTAAGGATATCCAGACCTATAAACCGAAGTGTTTCTGTTTTGATGAGTGGCAATCTATACTGTTCACCAATACGATTGGTAAACAGTGTAAAGATTTAGTGTTAGTTGGTATTAAACAGGATTTTAAGAATCTAAGTCCGCCGATGTTAGAATTGGACGCTTTAATTGCAGATAAGCGAATAAGACATGCGGATAATCCGATTTTAAATTGGAATATGGCTAATGTGATGGCGTTATCGGATAATCATGACAATATCAAACCAGTGAAGGATAGTAAACGATCATCTAATAAAATCGATGGTGGTGTGGCACTGATTATGGCTATTAGTAGAGGTATGTTGACACAACCACGGAAGGTTGAGCCATTTAGAGCATTCTTTGCCTAATGGAATGGTATAAATAGGATTATAAAGATATGATAATAGAAAATAGGTGGTATTAAATGGGATTACTTTCAATCTTTAAACCCAAACAAGAACTGCGTGGTAATCCATTAGAGAATCCATCAGTATCTCTTGGTTCGATTGGTGCAATTTGGAGCTGGATCTCCGGTTCTGAACCAACCGCCTCTGGTGAGTTGATCGATGAAACCATTGCACTCCAAATAGTAACAGTCAATGCATGTGTCCGTATCATTGCGGAAGCAATTGCTTCAATGCCATTGATCCTTTATAAGAGATTACCAAGAGGTCGTCAAGAAGCATTAGACAATCCACTACATGATCTACTTACCGTCGCACCGAATCCAGAAATGTGCGGACCTGTATTTTGGGAAACAATGGTTGGTGCTTTAGCATTGACAGGTAATGCATATGCATATGCCCCAAAAGTTGCTGGTCAAGTAGATGCCCTATGGCCTCTACATCCACATAAAACGAAACCCATTAGACTACCAGATAAGTCACTTGCATATCAGTGTTGGGAAGGAACAGATCAATCCCATCCAAAGATCTATGCTGCCGAGGATATATTACACTTCAAATTATTTTCATTAGACGGTTTACTGGGTTTAAGTCCTATTGCAATGTCTCGGCAAGAGTTAGGCATCCAACGGGCCGCAACTAAAATGGTTGGACGTTTCTACGCGAATAACGGTAGACCATCAGGTATCATGACGCCGAAAGAAGGATATGAACCAGATGAAAAAGTCTTACTTCAGGTAAGAGAATCCTGGCAAGCGGCCAATACGGGAGAGAATTCATTAAAGACCGCTTTTGTTCCTGGTCAGTGGGATTATAAGACACTTGGATTAAATTTCACCGATATCCAGTTGCTCGATTCACGGAAGTATTCAAGAACTGAAATAGCGGCCTTATTTCATGTGCCAGCCCATCTTGTTGGTGATACCACTCGCCAATCAAATACTAATAGTGAGCAAGAAGGTCTTTCATTAGTCACATATTGCTTACGTCCGTATCTCAAAAAGATTGAAATGGAGATCCAAAAGACATTATTACCTTCTGTTGGGCGTAATGCTAATAGATTGTTTGTTGAATTCGATATTAGAGATTTACTACGTGGTGATTTTAAGACAAGTATGGAAGGTTATCAGATAGGACGTAATTCCGGCTTCTTCAATGCAAATTATATCTTGGATGAACTTGGTGAGAATCCCATAGGTCCAGTTGGTGATATATACTGGATGCCAGTCAATTACATGAATGCAGAGAATGCATTAGATCCTAGTTATGTGCATCCAAGTAACAATCCACAACCTAAAGCGGTTGATACTACACCTAAGTTGATTGAAGCACCTAAAGAACAAACAAAGGAAAGCGTGGATGATGGGGCAAGATCGATTCTTTCAAAGGCATTAATTATCGGTCCAGTGTTTAAAGATAGTATTGGACGCTTATTAAAGAGAGATAAGCGTGATTTAAGCATCATTACTGACATCTTTACCCCATGTTTAAGATCTATTCTTGATTGTTCTATAGCTGATACCAGCAAGCAATTGAACATGGAATGGAATAAACCAAGCGAGATTGACAAGATTATTAATGATACATGTAGGTCAATTGATAAGCGTGCTGAGAAATGGGACATAACTAAAGTGGATGATATCGTGGCAGTAGAGTTTAATAAGTGCCTCCGGGGCATTGTAAGTGCAGTTTATAAGGAATTTGGGGCAGAGTTAGTCCCACAGGAGTTAAAATAAAATGGAAAAACGATTTTTAAAAGTTAAAGAATTGAGAGTTGCAACCGGTGCGGACGGTCAAAAAACACTTACAGGTTACGCCGGTGTTTATAACTCTTTATCAGAGGACCTTGGTGGATGGAAAGAAAAATTAACACCTGGTACTTTCTCTCGGTCGCTTAAACAACAACCAGATATCAGGATGTTTAGTGAACATGATCCTAAACAAGGTATTTTAGGTCGGACAAAAAGCGGAACACTTAAAGTAGATGAAGATGGTTCTGGTATTCATTTTGAATTGGCAGTACCAAATACTACTCTAGGTAATGATGTTGTTGAATCCGTTAATCGGGGTGATATTGATGGCTGCTCATTAGGAATGGTTGTACGGGACTGTAGTTGGGATAAAGTTGATGGTAATGTGTTAAGAACTGTCAATGATGCCGATCTGGACCACATTACTGTCACCAGTATGCCAGCATATACAGGTACAAGTGTCCAATTAAGAACGTTGTTCCCTGATGGTGCTCCACAAGTTCCAGAATTCAGAGCCGCAGATAAAAAGACTCGTAAAGTAGATAACGAGGATCTTACTTTTGAGGATTTCTTAATTGGTAAAGCTGATGACCCATCGACATGGAAGTTACCTGTTAAATTTTCAACTCCAGAGAAAACCAAAAGTCACTTACAAAATGCGTTAGCTAGATTCAACCAGCTTAAAGACGTGAGTGAGGAAGAAAAACAAGCCGCATGGACCAAGTTAGTTAAGTTAGCCAAGGCCGCTGGAATTAATGTTCAAGCGGAAAGGTCGCTTGAGAATCCAAATCAAAATCAGCCCGGTTCTGGTTGTATGGATGGGTGTGATAATTGTTGGGCAGGTGATTGCCAAACATGTTCAAATCCAGATTGCATGGATTTGGAATGCCGGTGTGAGTATGCGTTTCGGGCGCTGGATGATAAGTTGCTGGCAAAGATTATAGAGACCCGCCTCAAGTGGCCGGATTAGAAGAAACTATAAATAATTAACAGCGCAACCTGCGCTAACGTAAAGGATACGTAAATGAAACCTTATATAACATTTCATAAACCTCATAAATTGAAGTCTGTTACAGCTATTGTTGAACTTACAGGGGTGTTCAGAGATGGTAACACCATACCATTAGATACTCCGCGCTATGCATATATTGAAGTCCGCACGGATGCGGAGATTTCAAATTTTAACCCAAGCGATCCCAATTATGATATGGTATTAGACGATCAATTAAAAATGGTGATTGTTAGTTACTGTTATGAATTGTATGGAGTAATACCGAATTCGATTAAGATTGTTCCATATTAAAAAAGAAGGCAAGTCACCGCTGAGATATGGAGTTAGCAGCGGAAATCCAAACTTGTTTATTGTGCTTTCATAATCTTCAAGTAGCATTCTCTGTTGATTTCAATTTTATTAGGTAATGAACCTACTAACGGTACGTCTTCTTCTTCATCTTCATCATACCAAAATCCAACTGCCTGTTGTGCCGCTTTGAACGGTGGAAGATCAATACACAATCCAAACAAGTAAGTTCCAAATACTCCTAGTGAAGGTTCCATAAAAATTGCATCAATACGGAATCCTAATTCCTGTAGTTGATCATAGGCGGCTATTGGTGGTGCCCATGCACTCATGAATGTACCAGCAAACTGGTCGTCAGCATGATACAGTACATTTGGGTAGTTTGTGTCCCATTTAGTTCCCCAGTTTTCATTACACCAATCAATAGTGTGATTATCTTCTGGAATTGGTATAAAATGGTTCAATAGATTTTCATTCTTGAATTCCTTGAATGCTTTTGTAAGCATCTTCGGGTTGTCATGGTATACAGTGATTCGGTTCCAGCATTCGTTAGGCATTAAATTCCTTCCTCTTCCGCTTGATATGGTTCCAAGCCCTCAATTAGTGGATCTACAATTTTATCTGTTATGTTGGTAAATGCATACTCAAGAGCATCGGCTCTACTTGATGCTTTGATCGCACAATGTAGGGTTACGATATAGGTTTTCATCTTCGGTTTCTTCATATCATTCCTCAATCCGGGAGTACAATTACAGAATCATAATCACCAAAATAAATGTCATCGAAGGCTTCCTCTGCGTGCTCAAATCCATGATAGACTTTTCTCTTCTTCACTGGTTCCTCCCAAGGCGGAACTTCTTTTCTCTTCTTCAAAGGCGGAACTTCTTTTCTCTGTTTTGTTTTGGTCATAATCATTCCTCCACATAAAAATAGCGGACTGCTTTCGCAACCCGCTTATACATCTCACATAAAAATACGGTGCTGGGTACTTTATGATCAAAGAAATGTACCCAGCACCGCTCTTGATGCTTAGTTACATTGTAGCAAATCGGCCGCTGGTTGTCAACTGAAGTTAGTAATATATTTTCAAGGTTCGCTTATGATTGCTCCATATTGTGAATGGTACGATTAGTTCCACTTGAAACTCCTCTTTTACTAAATAAGATTGTGGATTGATTCCAATTCTATTTGGTGCTTTAGATAGCAAAATCTCCTACCAACTCTGTGAAGTTATTAGCAGGCGCTATTAACTGTCCAAATTCAATAACTAGGAACTATCTCTATGACAATTAGAGAACTTAAAAATAACCGTAATAAGCTAATGACGGATGCACAACAGTTGTTACTGAAGGAAAAAGTAACTGTTGAAAACCGTACAGAAGCTAATAAAATGTTAGCTGATGCCAATTTATTGGATGCTGACATTACCAATTTAGAAAAAATCGAAAAGACAACTGTGGAAGAAAGGTCCGCAGGTATGCCTAATCGTCCTAATCCTGGTGAAGAAACAGCTAATGATCCAAAAGAACAAGCCAAATTGGAAAAGCGTGCATTGGCACGGTATATGCAATATGGTATTGTGGATCACAACTATTTAAAACCCAGTGGTTTACCTGCCGCAGAACTTAGAGACATTACAACTGGTGGTAATAACTCTACTTTGTCTGCTGCTTACACCGTACCTCAAGCGTTTTATCCTGTATTAACTGAAGCTTTGAAATCATATGGTGAAATTCTTAATGTGATTAAGAATCTTGACGTGGATAATGGTGCGCCAACCAAATATGCAACAATCAGTGATGTGGTTGGAACTAAGTTAACAATCGTTGGTGAAGCCCAACAGGTCGATGAAAACGATCCAGATCAAATGTCTGGTGCGATTATATCCAGCGACTTTGCATCAACTGGTATCATCAAGATTTCAATTGCTGAACTTCAAGATAGTGCCTTTGATCTGGACGCGTGGGTTAAGAAAGCGTTTGGTATACGTTATTACAGAGGATTATCCAATTGGGTGACAAATGGTAATGCTAGCAATGTGGCTTCACTGGTCGGTTCTGCAACTTCTGGAGCAACCTCTACCTATACCAACCAAATTGTGTATGCTGATTTGGCTGCGATGTATGCTGCATTAGATCCAGCTTATCGTCCAAATGCTGTATGGTCATTCAATACCAATACGCAAGGTCTGTTACTCGGACAATGCGATAACATTGGACGTCCATTATTCATTCCAGCGGCTACTGCGGAATCATTTGATACATTACTTGGAAAGAAAGTAGTTCTAAGTCAATTCTTGGATTCTGTAAGTGCCGGTTATGCAAAATTGCCGTTAATGTATGGCGACCATAGTGCTTATCTACTGAGAACAGTTAAACCTGGTCTTAGTGTGATAAGATTGAATGAACGTTTTCTGGACACGGGCGACATTGGCTTCCTAGGATTTGCCAGGGTTGGTGGTGCGTTACTTCAGAGTACAGTACCTCCAGTGTTGAAACTCACTATGAATACAACTGGTAGTTGGACTCAAGGGTCCTTAACATAGGAATTATTCCTATACAAACCAAGGGCTTCAGTAATATGAAGCCCTTTAGAAAAGGATAAATCAACCTATGTCAAATAACATAATCCCTTTAACCGATCCTTGTTACAATGAAGGACACGTACAAACTCTGGATTCTACTTTTGCTGTAACTACAATTAGCGGTAATCATACATCTGGTATGGTACTTCTTCCTACACAGGGACTTGTAGCACTTGCCGGATCTAACGGTACAGGTGGATTGGCGGTTCAATTACCTGCTGTAGTTTCTGGTTTACCTGGTGATGTAGTGCCAGGTAATGATGGACAGAAACTAGTTGTATTAGATGTTGTTGGTGAAAACCATTTAGTCTATGGACCAGGTACTTCTGGAAGTGTTGTTTTTACATTCAGTGGAACGGCTGGACAGAAAAATGAATTCCTTGCATTTTCTGGACAATATCTACAACCATATACTCTTAACGGCTTAAACGGAACCTCTGGAACTTCAGGAACCTCTGGACATTCAGGAACCTCTGGACTTTCAGGAACCTCTGGAACTTCAGGAACATCCGGCACAAGCTAATCTTATAATGTTGTATTCTAAAAACCCTTCAAGTTCCTTTTATCGGGAGTTGAAGGGTTTTTATTTGAAGTACCAGAAATAGATAAATAGGTTAAGAGGAACATATATGCCATTTGGATTAACGATGCTGGAAGGACCTGCCGCAGAACCAATAACACTTACGGATGTAAAAAGATTTGCAAGCGTTGATGAAGATTACACGGTAGATAATGCACTGCTTACTGGATTGATATCAGCATCCAGAGTGTTAGCGGAAAAGTATTGTAAGAGAGCTTTCTTTGACCAAACGTGGTTATACAGTCTCGACTATTTCCCGTTATATTGGGGACGTAATACCATTAAGAACATTAGGGACACCATATATCCATATTCATATTACTTCGATTCAGCCATCTTGTTATTTCCAAAACCTGGACTAAAGAGTATTACCAGTATCAAATATTACGATACAGCTGGTATCCAGCAAACATTGGATCCCAGTTTGTATATTGTTGATACGAACAGTGAACCCGGCAGAGCATTTCCAAAAACATACTGGCCAGTTACAGGGGTTGCTTGGTCACCGGGTGGGGTCCAAATAACCTACGTGGCGTCCACGTATGGATCAGGGGAAGATACCAGTAAAGTGCCAGCGAATGTTAAGACCGCTATCGCCCTTGGGGCAGCGCATTGGTATAACCATCGTGAAGATAGCGTACCAATGCCGGATGCATTTTACAATTTATTAAATAGTGAAGTCTTTAGTACATTTTCATTCAACATTTATTAGGAACATATGGCAACTTATACAGCACCTAAAGATCCATTAGTTATTAAATCCGGAGAACTTCGCAACTCTATTGAGTTTTTGTATCCAGATTACGTGATGGGAGACTCAGGGTCAGAAACGATTTATAAACCATTTTGTGTCACGCGTGCCAAAATAGAACCATTTAAGGGAACGGAACTTATAAAATCCTCCATAGACACGACCTTAACCTATTTCATTATCACAATGCGGTGGCGACCTGGCATACATGATAAGATGCGAATACGGTTTCACGATTCTATCTGGAGAATACAATTGATAGAGGATGTGTTATTAAGACACCGTAAACTTGTTATTACAGCGGAAGAGTTTGGTGAGGATAATTAAAATGCTTAGAAATTTATTTGATGCCTTCTCTTTATCTGGTGCAATCCTATTGATGTTATTTTCATTAACTGTGTTGGGTGTTGTTACTCACCAAAAAGACATTTATGAATCATTCGGTTCCGCATTTTGTGCCTTCGCAACTGGGAAGAAAATGGCGGATGTGAATACGGATAAGACGGATCAATCGGAACCAGAAACTAAGAAGGTAGACTAATGGCAGTTGAAGTTGGATTTTCCAATTTACTTATTACTGGACTGAAAACGACCTTTCCAGACATTCAAATGTTTGGTGTGACTACGCCCGTGGATTTCGTTTCACGGTCCAATAGATATGCACTTGCTTTCAGGTCGATTATGAATGTACCCACATATGTAATGGAGGGACAAGACTCATTATATAAGAACACATTACAAGTGGATTGTATCGGTTTTGAATTTCGTGATGCAGTTAAACTTGCAAAAGCGGTACGGAATGTATTGAGTGGATCTTGGCACGGCACCTTTTCAGATGGAACAGTTGTTCAGGGAATATTTCTATTACCATCGGCTGTTGATGGAATTTCCGAGGCGCGCACATTTATCCGGTCACTTGAAGTAGATCTGTTCTATTATGAAATATAAATTATCAAAATCCTAAATTGTATAAATAGGTCTGTACCACAAGTTTAATTTAGTTTAACAGGAGTAATACAATGGCATATACAGGATCAAAGGCAGGAATCGGGAGCCTCACCCAAATTTCTATTTACACCTCACCAGGTACTTATGTACCCATCTATGAGATTGTGGATTTTAACCAAACAGGCCAAAAACTTTCGCTGGCTGACGTAACAAATCTGAACAGTCCAGCGAAAGAAATTATCGGAACGCTTATCGAATCTGGTGAATACACATTGACTTACAATCGTGTCCCAAGCGACCCCGGACAGGCTGCATTGGAAGCTGCATTTGCCGCCAAGGCACTTACGACATTTAATGCCCAGATGGTGGATGGCGATCAATTTGTATTTACAGCGTATGTAAGTGCATTCGATCCACTTTCGTCAGTATCACCAATGAAAGCCATCCAGTCCAAAGCTACTCTTACAATTAGTGGTCTGTTGGAATATGCTGGTATTCTTGGTGCATCTACTGCTGGAACAACTGGAACATCTGGTTCCGCTGGTTACGGTGGATCTGGCATATACGGCGTTACCGCGTAATTAGGGTATTGGACTAATTCCATATGGCAAAGAACAATCTTACCGGAACTACATCCGATCCTAATATTCAGTTCTCTGAATTGGTCATTGACGGTAAAAAATTAAAACTTGCATATTCATTTAGAGGAATCCGCCTTGCTGAAAGAGCCTCTGGTGTAAATCTTTTGAATGGTTTAAAAAACCTTAATGAAGTTACCGGCGAACAACTTGCAGGACTATTATGGGCGGCACTTTTAGTCGATAATCCAAAATGTAAGTTTGAAGATGTAGATGACCTTATCCGCTTAGATACTATAGCAGCAATTAGTAATGCACTAGTTGATGCTTATATACTCTCATTCCCAAAAAAAGAAGAGGCACCGGACGCACCAGCCGCCGGAGGAAGCCAATAAACAATACCCGACTTTGGGAAGACTGCTGGTCAATCGCCCGAAGTGTGCTTCATCTAACTGATGAGGAATTTTGGTCTATTACTCCTAAACAGTTCCACTTGTTGCTTGATAAACATGAGCAACAAGTGGAACATCAAGAATTACTCTTTGGTCAACTGACCTCAACGGTTATTAACTGGGGATTTTGTAGACCAGAACAACCAGCTAAGCCAAGAGATTATATGCCATCGCAATGGGCACAATTGTATAACGTGCGGAAGCCACGGTTATCAAGAAAGGTAAAAGAGAAGGTATCTAAACAAATAGAATCTTGTTTATGGACGCTTTATAAAACACAACAGGCGAAACTTGGAAAGCCAGTTATCAATAAATAGGGATAGATATGGCAGAGATTTATATTAGAGGAATCGAAGAAACCGCAGCGGCACTTGAAGCTATGCCAGATCGTATCGCTAAAGTGGCTACTGTAAAAGCGTTAAATGCTGCCGTGAAACCTATTATGGAAGAAATGTCACCACGTATTCCTGTTGGTGCAACTGGTAAGTTAAGGGCGGCACTCATGTATATCATTAATGTAGCTGCGGATGGAAGAAATGCGGTTGCTTCCATTGGATTCGGTAAAATGGGGTATCTTGCACGGTGGATTGAATTTGGAACACACCATCTTGGTCATAAACCGAAAAAGGTAGATACGGGTGTATTACTACCGGCAAGACCATTTATGCGCCCAGCGGCAGAAACGGCCGCTGCGGCCGCTATAGAAGCTTTCGCGGCTTCTGTAAAAGAGTCGCTTGATGAAGGATTAACGTAATGAAATATTACGTGTATAAAGGAATTAAACAGGAGGTATCAGTATGAGCGTTCGCGCCGGCCAGATAACAATCGACCTAACAACTGGAGATTCCCGTTTTATCACCGAAATGAAAGCCGCTGGTGGTGAGGTTCGCCAATTTGGTACAACCGCTCGTGGGGAAACTGCATCAGTCCGTGCAGCCTTTGAGTTAATGAAGGGTGATATCAATTCCAGTCGCTTACAAGTTCATGCATTGATGGAATTATTCCCTAGTCTTGGTAAAGCGATGAATGCTGCTTTCTCGGGAATTGCTATTGTAGCTGTTATTGGAATGCTTTACGAAGCTACAAAAAAAGTAGGTGAGTTCTACACTAAAATTGAAGAAGGACAACAGAGAAGTAATGAGGCATTCAATAAATTACACGACAGTTTAGGATTAACCATAGATGATTTGAAGATTGCTAATGACAGACTAGACATTGATATCGCCAAACTTCAAGGCAAACCAACTAACAACCTTGCGTTAGCATTAGATGAAGCACGCAAATAT
>Ga0187891_1002849_pt1 | contig 12685 bp, 3 predicted proteins | sample June2016WEW_21_4_FD_132990 | JGI IMG/M metagenome (GOLD analysis project Ga0187891, IMG submission 132990) | Peatland microbial communities from SPRUCE experiment site at the Marcell Experimental Forest, Minnesota, USA - June2016WEW_21_40 | ecosystem: Environmental > Terrestrial > Soil > Wetlands... | reverse complement strand
CGACGAACTCCCCCTCCTTCCGGTTAACTCCCTGAAACCCTGAAATTTGCCGGAAATGGCCAGTATTGCGTGGAAACAGGTTCTCTCCGGGGTTGCCCAGAGAGTTGCCGACTAGCCCCGAGGTCCCTGCACGGGGCCATTCCGCGGCGGCGCCCTTGGCCAATTGCAGAAGGGCCAGGGCGCGCAGTACGACACGGACCTGCTGGACTCCGCCACTTACCAACTTCCGGAGTCCTTTCTGATCCTTGGCGGACACTTCAATACGCAGGGCTGGACGAGCCATGCCCTTAGTATGTGCCAAAACATTTCTGAATGGAATTGTTTTATTACAAAATCTTCAAGCGGCCAGAGACCTAGTTTCGCCTTGTGGGTGGTTTTGGCTGCGAACAGGGGGAGTCTTCAACGCCAGAACTGCCACCACTGTTTCAACCTGTCGCGGTACGGTGCTGGATAACGATCCCAGTTGTCCAGAACGAAGGGGTTGAACTTGAGCGGCTCGTGGCAGACAGAGCATTCGCTGAGGAGGCGCGGGTCATCCCAGGCCTCGGCGGGGAGGCGGGCGGGAACCGGCCCCTCCTCCACAGGGAACGGATTGTCATCCGGGCCGAGACCTGCGCTGCGGGTGATGGCGGCAATGGTCTCGAGGATCGGGGCGGGAGCGGGGAAGCGTTGACCACAGGCTTGGCACGCGGCTGTGACGGCGTCGTCCCAACGGCCGCCGTTGACGCTTGGGGCACAGAGCCACAGCCGTGCAGCGGTTGCGACCCGCGAACCAAGAAGCGACAGGGGCGCCCGCCCCCGCATAAGCCGCAAGTACTCGGCGTGCGCAGGTCGCGTGTTCGCAACCAGCATTGGAAACAGCGAAGCCACAACAGAGTGGACTTCGCCCGCCGCCGACGCGTAAGTCGCGACGTTCTCCCCAGTTTCGAGGTCCCACAGGCGCAGGGTCGAATCCTTACCAGCGGAGACGGCGCGCCGTCCGTCGGGCGTCACCGCGACGGCGGGCACAACATCCCTGTGTCCCTGCAGGACAAGGGAGTCGCCCGTTTCCAGGTTCCAGACGCGCAAGGTGTGGTCATTGCTCGCGGTGACGGCACGCCGCCCGTCCGGCGTCACGGCAATGTCGAGAATCAAATTGAAATGGCCCTTGAGGAGGCGGGAGCGACCCGTCTCAAGGTTCCAGAGGCGCACGTTGGACTCCGGACTCGTCCCGCTGACCCCGCGGCGCCCGTCCGGCGTCACCACAAGGATGTTGCCCATCATGTTGTGTGCCTCGAGAACGCGGGAGTCGCCCGTATCGAGGTTCCAGATGCGCAGTGCGCGGTCATTACCTCCGGAGACGGCGCGGCACCCGTCCGGCGTCACCGTAACGTAGGTGATCCTGTCGGTGTGTCCCTGGAGAGCGCGGGCCGCGCCGGTTTGCAGGTCCCAAACGTGTAGGATTTTCTCATTCCCGGAGACGGCGCACCGCCCATCTGGCGTCACCGCAACGGCAAAGGGCTGCTCCAGATGGTCCACTTTGAGGGCGCGGGATTGGCCTGTGGCCAAGTCCCAGACGCGTAGCCGATCACGGGAGTGTTGGCCTACAACGTAGCGCCCGTCTGGCGTAGCCACAGCGGGCGGGCGCACGAGCTCATCGCAAACGCGCCGGCGATCTGTTTCCAGGTCCCAGACGCGCGTGATGTTGTCATCACCGCCGGAGATCGTTCGCGGCCCCTCGGGCGTCACTGTGGCGGCGAGGACGTAATCCCCGTACCCCCTGAGCAGTCGGGAGTTGCCCGTCTCGAGATCCCATACACGCACTGTCCCTATACGATCAACGGAGAAAGCGCGACGCCCGTCAGATGTCACGGCAACTCGGTAAATCGACTCCGTGCCTGCCTCAAAAAAACGGGACTGGCCCGTTTCAAGGTCCCAGATGCGCACAATACTCTTGTAGCTGCCGCCAACGACAAGCCGTCCGTCCGGCGTCACCGCAACAGCATCGACTCCTTCATCGGGAGCGAGTCCCGGAAGGAGGCGAGAGTCGCCCGTTTCGAGGTCCCATACACGCACGTGGCTTCCCGCGAGGACGGCGCGCCGTCCGTCCAGCGTCAAGGCAATGGCTTCGACCGCACCCCATTGTCCTTCGAGCAAGCGGGACTTGCCCGTTTCCAGATCCCACACGCGGTGGGTGTTGTCAAAACTCGAGGAGACAGCGCACCGCCCGTCCGGCGTCACCGCAATGGCCTGGATAAAAGTAGTGTGGCCCTTGAGAGCACGGAACCGCCCCGTTTCGGTGTCCCAGACGCGCAGATTGCAGTCGCCAGGATCCGCTTCATCGTAGCGCCACCCACCTGCGGAAACGACGCACCGCCCGTCCGGCGTCATGGCAAGGGCATAGACCGAGCCGGCATGTTTTTCTTCGAGGACGCGGGAATGGCCAGTTTCGAGGTCCCACACACGCAAGGTCCTGTCCTTGCTCCCGGAGACGGCTCGCCGCCCGTCCGGCGTGATCGCAACGCTGCGCACCGCTTCGGTGTGTCCTTGGAGGACCCGAGAGTCGCCCGTTTCAAGGTCCCACACGCGCAGCGTGTTCAAACTCCCGGAGACGGCGCGTCGCCCGTCGGAAGTCACGGCAAAGGCTTCCCTCGCAATCCGAATCTCAAGTGTTTTCATGCACGCGGGGTGCAGGAAAAAAGGGGGCCGGTTCGTGAGACCGAACCATGGCCGGGCGGGAGCGTCACCTTGCCGCAGACGATCGTCGAGGGCGTCGGCGACCGGACCGGAGTCGGCGTTGTTGTACGCGACCTGGAACGCCGTCTCTTGTTCCGAGGACAGAGCCACCGTGTGGTTCGCGACGAAGTGCCCCCAGGCCTGAACGCGCTCGATCGGCGTCCACTCGCGGCTGACTTCAGCGACTTCCGGCTCGCTCGTCCGTGCGACCGACGGCGGCGGCTCGGGCAGAGGCGGGATCTCAACGTCCCGTCCATCGCGCCGTGCGCTGTGCGCCCGGCTGTAGGCGATCAGCGCTTCCACGTACTCCTGCATCCGCCGCTGCCGCTCCGCCTCCTTCCTTCTCTCCTCCTCCTGCCCCGGCCACGCTCGTTCCGCTGCGGCGTAGTCGCGGAGCAGGTCGTACACCATCCCCGTGCGCGACTTCGCCTCGACGAAGCCGACGTCGGTGAGCGTCTTCTCCAGGGCGCCCCACATGCCGGCGCTGAGCTGGTGGTGGGGCAGCTCACTGAGGCTTCGCTTCCGATCCCAGCGCCACTTGGGAAACTCGCCGTCCTCTTCGATGACCGCCCTCTGGAAGTATTGCGCCAATTCGGCATGCGCTTCCCGGTAAGCATCTGTCGGCTGTTCATCGGGCGACTCCATGCCGAGATAGCGCCGGTACACTGCGAACCGCAGTTGGTCATGGTAGAAGGCGAGCAGGCCCTCGCCAGTCTCCTCTTCGACGGGTCGCAGGTGCGACTCGAGCGCATGATAGAAGCGGGACCAGCGCGCGCGTGGGAAGACCTGCTCGCGGCCGGCGAGAAGGTCGAGGATCTCGGACTCCAGCATGCCGGAGCGTGAAACGGCGATCCAGCGGCAGATCGATTCCGTCATGTCGCGGCCGTGGTCCTGTTCGAGACGCGCCAGCACCTCGTCGAAGAGCTCGGCAACGGTGGAGGGCAGACGATCGATCCGCGTGTCGAGCGCCTCGTAGCTGCCGAAGAGGCTCAGCTCTTCGAGCGCCACCAGCAGATAGAGCGGCAGTCCCGCTTCGGGCCGCGTCGTCGTGTCAAGTAGCCGATCGAGTTGGTCCGGCTGCAACTTCTTCCGCCGTTGCCCGAGGTGGGCCTCGACCAGCGCCCTGCAATCGGGCTCCGCGAGAACCGGCACGTCTATCACAGCCTCGCCGCTCACGCGATGCCGCAGCCGGTCGAGACAGTCGCCGGGCAGGGCGCTCACCACCAGCGTCACACCACGCGGCATCCGATACGGCATCCAGCCCAGCTCGTGGCTGTGGTCCAGCGGATCGAGCTGGTTGAGAGCGTCGAGAAGCAGGATGACGCGCCTCTCGGCCCCGGCCTTCTCCAGGAACTCCGGCCACTTCTGGACCAGCTTCTGGGGATCGTCCGGAACCTCCTCTGTCAGGCTGCACTCGCGTTTGAGCGTCTCGCAGACCGACCGCAGCGTGTTCGCAAGGATCGCCGAGCCCGGCGAGGCGCCGATGAAATGCGGGATCACCAGGGCGCCATGAAACCGCTCGCGCGCCTGCCGGGCACACTCGGCGAGCAGCGCGGACTTGCCGGACCCCGGCGCGCCCGTCACCGCCAGGATGTCCCCACCCGCGGGATCGGCCAGGCCGTCCAGTATCCGCTTGACGATCTCGTCCCGCCCCAGGAAAAGCCGCGTCCGGTCGACCACGAAGCGCTCGTGATACGCCCGCTCGCGCTGGTGATCGTCGAGGACCACGGCCGGGCGCTCCAGCTCTTTCTCGATGGCCGCCCAGAGGTCTTCGCGGATCTGATCGCCCAGCGCTTCCAGGCCGCTCAGCGCCACTTTGCCCCGTTCGAGAATGGCCTCGCGCACGGGGGCGCTGAAGCGATCCAACTTCTTCGCGGTGACGGCGCTATCCTCGAGCCATTTGCGCTCCTCATCAGACAGATCGGTGGGCAGCAGGCTCGGGTCGATCCGCAACCCCGCGAAGCCGGCGTCGTAGTCGCGCACTACCATCCTGTCCTTGCACTCGCGGATCATCGTCTTCAGGTTCTCGAGTTTGGCGCGGCGCTTCGGGTCCTGCTCGGCGAAGACCGGCACGAAGGCTTCGGGGAACCCCGAGGCGGTCTCGACGCCGGGCTTGCGCAGATAGAACAGAGCGTGCGTCGCCGGGAAGCCCTCCTCAAAGACGCCGCGCAGGATCTCGCGCGCCGTGATGGATTCGCCGGCGTTGGGAAGGCGGGCGTCTTCCCAGAATCGGGCGAGAGTCTCCGCCACATCCTCGGGGATCGGCCGGTCGTGGCGCAAGCGGTAGACGGGCGGGACGCTGGTTTCGTCGAGGGCGTACCAGTCGGCGATGGCGATAGGAGGAGCGCCACGCACAGCGTGTGCGAAGTCCTCCGGCGGCACTTCCTCAGGAGGAGGCACCCAGCCGTAGCGTGAGCCCAGCAGGCAGACAAAGAACGGCCGGCAGCGTTCGATCTCGTCCAGGCAGATCTTGAGCGCGCCCTCGCGCCGCGCCTCTTCCTCCGTCACGCCCCAGCGCAGGTCGAGACCGATGAATTCCGCGCCGCGCTTCTGGCAACGGCTGCGCAGCTCGGGAAAGACCTGGCGGCTCAGGTAATCCCGCTCCGCATGCATGTCGCGAAAGGTCGATGAAATGAAAGCGCGGATCGTCAAAGGCGCTCACTTTCGGCACGGCCGCCATGGATGGCGGTTGCCCGGTGGCACGGGTCTGCCGCTCAGCTCGATCAGGTTTAGTCCAGCGCTTGCCTTATTATTTCCAATATTTGCGCGGTCTGATTGGCTGGCACCGTCAGTCCGTGGCGTGTCGCGATTCGGTGAGCCTCTTCCGCAAGGCCAAGAGCCTTGGTTGGGCAGTTCCGGCGAAATTCTATGATCGCCTGCCTCGCGAGTGACATCGCCAGTACTTCGACGAGACCCAGTTCGCGGCAGATGCGCTCTGTCTCTTTGTGCAGCGCCATCGCCCCGTCCAAATCTCCTCGGTTCTGGAGAATCAGGGCCTGGTTGCCAAGGGTTTGTTGCAGCCCTGCCTTGTTCCCCAGCTCGCGGCACAGGCGCTCCTGTTCCTTGAGCAGCGCCATCGCCCCGTCCAGGTCTCCGCGGGCCTGGAGGACCGCAGCCTGGTTGCCGAGGGAGATAGAGAGCCCGTTTTTGTCCCTCAGCTCGCGGCACAGGAGCTCTTGCTTTTTGAGCAGCGCCATCGCCCCGTCCGAATCTCCTCGGGCCCCGAGGACCGCCGCCTGGTTGCCGAAACTGGCTCCTAGCCCTGCTTTGTTCCCCAGTTCGCCGCAGATGCGCTCCTGTTCTTTGAGCAGCGCCATCGCCCCGTCCAGATCTCCTCGGTCCTTGAGGATCACCGCCTGGTTGCCAAGGGTTTGTTGCAGCCCGTCCTTGTTCCCCAACTCGCGGCAGATGCGCTCCTTCTCCTCGTGTAGCGCCATCGCCCCATCCAAATCTCCGCGGGTGTAAAGGATATTCGCCTGGTTGCCGAGGGAAGTTTGCAGCCCTGCTTTGTTCCCCAGTTCGCGGCAGATGCGCTCCTCCTCCTTGTGTAGCGCCATCGCCCCGTCCAAATCTCCGCGGGTGTAAAGGATATTCGCCTGGTTGCCGAGGGAGATAGAGAGCCCGTCCTTGTTCCCCAGCTCGCGGAAGATACGCTCCACTTCTTTGTGCAGCGCCATCGCTCCATCCAAATCTCCTTGGTCCTGGAGTATGTTCCCCTGGTCACCGAGGGTTCGTTGCAGCCAAGCCTTGTTCCCCAACTCGCGACAGAGGCGCTCCTGCTCTTTAAGCAGCCCCATCGCCCCATCCAGGTCTCCTCGGTCCTGGAGGATCAGCGTCTGCTTGCCGAGGGTCTGTTGCAGCCCGTCCTTGTTCCCCAGCTCGCGGCAGATGCGCTCTTGTTCTTTGAGCAGCTCCATCGCCCCGTCCAGGTCTCCTCGGTCCCGGAGGATCAGCGCCTGGTTGCCAAGGGTTTGTTGCAGCCCGTCCTTGTTCCCCAGCTCGCGGCAGATGCGCTCTTGTTCTTTGAGCAGCTCCATCGCCCCGTCCAGGTCTCCTCGGTCCCGGAGGATCAGCGCCTGGTTGCCGAGGGAGAGAGAGAGCCCGTCCTTGTTCCCCAGCTCGCGGCAGATGCGCTCTTGTTCTTTGAGCAGCTTCATCGCCCCGTCCAGGTCTCCTCGGTCCCGGAGGATCAGCGCCTGGTTGCCGAGGGAGAGAGAGAGCCCGTCCTTGTTCCCCAGCTCGCGGAAGATGCGCTCTTGTTCTTTGAGCAGCTCCATCGCCCCGTCCAGGTCTCCTCGGTCCCGGAGGATCAGCGCCTGGTTGCCGAGGGAAGTTTGCAGCCCGGCCTTGTCCCCCAACTCGCGGCAGATGCGCTCCTTCTCCTTGTGTAGCGCCATCGCCCCATCCAAATCTCCGCGGGTGTAAAGAATATTCGCCTGGTTGCCGAGGGAGATAGAGAGCCCGTCCTTGTTCCCCAGCTCGCGGCAGATGCGCTCCTTCTCCCGGTGCAGCGCCATCGCCCCGTCCAAGTCTCCTCGGGCGTGGAGTATGTTCGCCTGGTTGCCCAGGGAGTTTGAAAGCCCGTCTTTGTTCCCCAGCTCGCGGCAGATGCGCTCCTCCTCTTTGTACAGCGCCATCGCCCCATCCAAATCTCCGCGGGTGTAAAGAATATTCGCCTGGTTGCCGAGGGAGAGAGAGAGCCCGGCCTTGTTCCCCAGCTCGCGGCAGATGCGCTCCTCCTCCCGGTGCAGCGCCATCGCTCCGTCCAAATCTCCTCGGGCGTAAAGTATGTTCGCCTGGTTGCCGAGGGAGATAGAGAGCCCGGCCTTGTTCCCCAGCTCGCGGCAGATGCGCTCCACCCCTTTGTGCAGCGCCATCGCCCCGTCCAAATCTCCTCGGGCGTGAAGTATGTTCGCCTGGTTGCCGAGGGAAGTTTGCAGCCCGGCCCTTCTCCCCAACTCGCGGCAGAGGCGCTCTTGCTCTTTGAGCAGCGCCATCGCCCCGTCCAAATCTCCTCGGGCCTGGAGGATCGGTGCCTGGTTGCCAAGGCTAGCTTGCAGCCCGGTCTTTCTCCCCAACTCGCGGCAGAGGCGCTCTTGCTCTTTGAGCAGCGCCATCGCCCCGTCCAGGTCTCCTCGACCGCGGAGGATTACCGCCTGGTTGCCGAGGCTGTATTGCAAGCTCTCGCGATCACCCGTCGCACGAAAGTGCTCCACCAGCCACGAGCGGAGCGATAGCGCCTCGTCGGGATGGCCGGTGTCGTCCAGGAGCATGGAGAGCAGCAAAGCGGTGGAAGCCGTCCCCCACTGCGGCGCTTCGAGAACTGGCCGATAGGCATCAAGCATACGTAGCGGTGAACGCGCTTCGATGAGCGCCCAGTTGGCTTTCACCTCGAATTGATTCGCTTCCCACGCCGCATGAAGAAATGCGAGGTCTCCGAGCAGAGCATACAACCGTTGCCACGCCTCAGCCTGCGCCAGTTGCCACGGCAGTTCATCGACCTGGCGAGGACTGAATTCCAAACGTTGGAAATAGTCCGCGAGGCGCAGATGCGCGTGGCGCCAATCCTCCTCCGTCGGAAGATACTTGTGGACAGCCTCGCGGAAATAGTCGTGGAAGAAACCGATCAGGCCGGAGCGGCTGATCAGCGACCTTTCGGCGGCCAGGTACAGGGGCGACCAGTAGGCGGCGGGCAGGGGCTGGCCGTCTGCTCCCAGCAGGTCCATCAGCTCCGCCTCCGACAACCCCCGCCGCGCCGCCCAGAGGAGCGACATAGCATCCCGCACCAACCCCGGCCGCTCGCGCTCGTAGTCCTCCTCGTAGCGTTCCAGGATCTTCTGATAAAGGTCCGGTATCGTGCGTGCGGACAAGTAGTGCGCGATGCGCGTCCCCAGCGTCAGGTGGTCACCCCACAGCATGAGCTCTTCGAGAAGCGCCAAGAGGTAGAGCGGGTTGGCCGTCTGCGGAGCGCCGGCAATCTCCAGCACGCGATCCTCGTGCAGTGAATGGACAGACTGTGCGAGGTGCTCCACGATGAGCTGTTTGCGTTCTTCCAGATTTAGCGGTTGCACTTGCAGCGTCGGCCAGCCGCGTTTCCTGAGGTCATCGAGGGGACGACCCGGCAGCGTGGAAACGATCAGTCGCACACCGGTCGGAAGTACCGGTGGCAGCCAAACCAGGTCGGGGGCCTGATCGCGGTCTTCCAACTGATTCAGCGCGTCCAGAATGAGGATCACGCGGCATTTGGTGGCGGCCATGTAGAGCGCATTGGCAAAGACCGCTCGCAGCGCGTCGGGCTTATCCGGGATTTCGATCTTGAGCTCGAACTTCCGGTTGAACTCGCCCAGAATACGCCGCACCATGGCCGCCCAATCGGCGCTGGCTGGCGTGGCGCCTATAAAGTGCATGAGCAGAAGCTCGCCAGGGTGAGCGTCACGGTAGCTTATGGCCCAATTCGCAAGTAACGCCGACTTGCCCAAGCCTGACTCGCCAAGGACCACCAGCGGCGGCCCGTTGCCGGCCGCGTGCGCATCCAGTTGATCAGTGTAATCCCGGCGGCCGATGTAGACGCCCACTTTCTCTTCGGGCCGGACTTCAACCACACAGCGGCTGCGCGCGAATATCTCGTGTTCGGCAGCCTCCCGATCCAGTGGGGGGAGCTTGGAGCCTTCCGGGAAGACCCGGTTGATCACCGCAGTCAGATCGGCCAGGACCCGTTCGCCCAACGCGCGCGGATCGGGATAATCCTCCCGCAGCGGAAGGCCACTCTTCCGGATGCGCTCCTTCAGCCGGACCAGCATCTGTTTTCGCTCTTCGGCGCGGCGATCGGCCTCTTCAGCCCCCAGCTCCTTGATCTCCTCCTCTCTCGGCACTTCGCGGTAGGCCTGTTGCTGCTCAGTGGGTAGCGCGTCAAGGTAGGAGGGGCTGCGAAAGTAGAAAAAAACATGTTCGGCCATCCTGGGATTCCGGAGCACTCCGTGCAGGATCTCAAGCTCAGTCACCGAGTGGCCGAGATGCTCAGCCAGCCACGGCTCCCGTGCGATGAGCGCGGGCGGGATTTCGTCTGGCACCCAGCCGTAGCGCTCGCCCAGCAGTCCGATGAAATAAGGCCGGCAGTGATGAATCTCCGCGAGGCAAATGGGCAGGACCTTGCCTTCGGCCTTCTGCTCGTCGGTAATGCCCCAGCGCAGGTCGAGCCCGCTCCAGGCCACTCCCCGGCTCTCGCACAGCTTGCGCAGTTGAGGAAAGATGCGCTTGGCAAGCTCATCGCGCTCCGCCTGCATATCACGAAATGTGGAAGAGATGAAAACGCGGATTACACGCGCTACTGGTTCATCGGTTTTCGGCACTCGGTCAGGCATCGGAAAGCCCTCCAAAGTTCAACGAAGTGATTAATGATTCAGGGAACTCAGGATTATCGTTCTGGCCTCCTGGCCACAAGCGATTGTGCTCCCAACCCAAATGGTCAACGATTCGGATTGGTACGGACGTAGATGCGGCCGAGCGGCGCTCCTCACCCGCCAGCGCAGATCCGCGCCTGAAAGCGCGATCCGTTCTGCCGGCATAGCTCGCGCACGGCACAAAAACGCGTTCAACCACTGCATCACGCTCGGCCTTGAGGTCGGCCAAAGTCGAGCTTCCGAAAACGCGAGAGGTGGGGGTGCCGTGAGCATGGGCTATCGCACTATCGGATAATAGCGCCTTTTTCGGTCCTTATGTCCCACGCCGCAATCCACTGAAATCGACTACGTCCGGCCACACCTGGCAAACCGGTTTCCCCAACCCCCGGGCCCACGCGACGATTTCCGCGGTCCCCCCGCGGCCCCGCGCCGGCAAGCCGTCCCACACGGCCACCAGTACATCCGAGTGCTCCACGACGTAGCGGCCGGCTTGTTCGTACGCCTCCGTGCGGCTGTTCGCCGCAGGCATTTCGATGACCGTCTCGGCCTCGCCGACCAGAGCCAGAAATTCTTCCCGAGACTGCGGCGACTCAAAATCGGTCATGTAGTCGAGCCTGGGCAGCGGCAGAACCGCGACGAGCCGCGCGCCTGGACGGGACAGAACCCGCCGCGCCACCAGCCGATCCGCCCCTTCAGCCAGGGAAGATAGGATCCGAAGCGGCTCTTCCGGGAAGCGGGCTTCTATGGCGGCCAGAGCCGCGTCGACCCCGGCCTCGACCGCCGCTATGTCGGCGAGCTTGCAATGCCCCGTGACGCCGATCCCCGGCATGCCTACTCTTTCACGGCCTTGGCCCGGTCGCCTTTGCCGCGCGCCTCCACAATGGTGTAGCCGGCGTCAGCCAGAATGGCAGCAATCTTGCGGACCGCCGTGCGGTCTTTCTCCTTCTCCGCTTCGGAAAGCTCCACGGGACCGAGCCGGTCGGCGAAGCCGGCGTAGGGCGTCAAGTCCTTCAGGCTCCAAGGCAGCATGCACTCGTGCACCTTGCGCGGCTTGTCGGCGGGGGAACCGTAGCGCCAATCGCCCCGTGCCTTATCCCGCATCCAGCGCGTGTGCTCCATGGAGGCCAGTTCTTCCAGAACGTCGGCGGGGAAAACGAATGGAGGCTCGCCGTCCCGGGCGGGGACCATGTAGCATCCGGCGTAAGCCAGCTTGCCGCGGATGTCGCGTACCTGGCCGCGGTTCTGCTCCTTTTCATCCTCGGGAAGCTTGTCGAAGTCCACCAGGGAGCTGTGCTCCTTGGTGTCTTCGTTCCGAATGGGTCCGTATTTCCAGCCGAGCGCCCTTTGCTCAGCGCAAAAAACCGCGTGTGCCGCGCGCGCCAGCTTCTCCAGAACTTCACCCTCGAGTTCGAGCTGCTGTACCAGCGCCAGAAAATCCTGGCCGTCGACGTGCAAGTCCAGTTGCGCCTCGGTCGGCAGGCTGGAACGCTCGAATCGAGTCTTGCCCGCGAGCTGGCTCATGGCGATGACGGACTCCATCGACCGCGCTCCGTGCCTATAGGTCCGGGTCAGCAGCATGGCCCGCAGCACGCCGGAATCGATCTGCACCACGCCCTTGCGCAGCACGTGCTTGGCGTCCCGCGCAAGCATCGCTCGCAGCAGGATGGCCCGCCGCAAGACGTAATACGGATCGTCTCCGCCCTCCCGTGGGTTGGGGCCGAGCACGTTCATATAGCCCTTGAGGCGGCTGACGAAGTCTGGAACTTTCGCGGCGCGGGCTTGATCCGGGCTCACATTCCCGCCGAAGTTTTCGAGTGTCTCGCTGGTTCCGCCGGCGAACACGAAGATAGCCTTGCCGATGGGATGGGCGACGTCGCCCTCCTGGAACTTGCCATCCTGCATCGGCGCCAGAAAATAACGCAGCCAGCCATACGGGCCATGGAAATCGCTGTCGAACTCGTCCCAGAAAACCAGAGGGATCTTGCCGCCGAGCCCGATATCGCGGACCTGGTGCAAAGCCGACATCAGTTCGTCGGTAGACCCGAGCTGGGACAGGTTGAATTCTTTGGGCTCGATCTCGCCCGGCCGGAGCGCCAGCGCAAGCTGGGTGATCCCGAACGATTTCCCCGATCCGGGAGGACCAAACACGGCGATCGACAGGGGGCGCTTGGGACGTGCCTGAGCCACATACTCGCCGACCAGGGAGCGGATGCTGCGCAAGCTCTCGATCTCTTGCCGATCCACCGTCAGCAAGGCTCCGAATCGTCCGAGCGGCACTCCTTTGAGTATCCGCTCCGGCCCTTGCAGCGCCGCCTCGCGTGAAACCTCTTCAAGCTTGCTCTGGTGCCGGTCCCCGAGGATGGTCCAATACCTGGCGCCGGTGCGCATCGGCACGGCCGTTTCCTGGTATGGCGTAGCGCCGGACGCCAGCGCGTCGATCACGGTGCGGAGCGGAAACTCGAGGTTGACCTCTGCGGCCGGGGCGCCGCGCTGGCCGTAACCTTCGCGATGCAGGCAGCGGAGGGCCGAAAGTCCGGTGCGGATCCCCGCGCCAATATCGGGCGTTTCGG
>Ga0187891_1002848_pt1 | contig 12687 bp, 9 predicted proteins | sample June2016WEW_21_4_FD_132990 | JGI IMG/M metagenome (GOLD analysis project Ga0187891, IMG submission 132990) | Peatland microbial communities from SPRUCE experiment site at the Marcell Experimental Forest, Minnesota, USA - June2016WEW_21_40 | ecosystem: Environmental > Terrestrial > Soil > Wetlands... | reverse complement strand
TTATCTGGCCTTCCGCAATGTGGCACACTTGTTTGGATCGAATGCCGGCTGGGTTCGCCTGGGCGCCGCCCTCGGATGCTGCGGTCTGCTGGTCCATAGTGTGGCGGATTTCAACCTGCACATTCCCGCCAACGCCGCCTGGTTTGCTGTCCTGGCGGGGATCGCGACTTCGGAGCAAAGTGGTGCGGGCCGCCTGCCCCGACCTGTCGGGGTCCCGCCCGCCGTGCGTGATTTCTGATCGGTGATGGTCTGAAATCTGGAATCTTAAATTTGACGATTTGTCTCGTGTGGTGCGGGCGTCCCGCCCGCCGTGAGCACTTGTTGATCTTGGATTGACTGAACTCTGCCCGCCACGTGCCGATTCTCGGCGGCGCTTCAGGCTCGTTGCTCGTGCCTTTTGTTTTCGTCCCTCCCAGCCATTCGGCCTGACGGCCGAAGAATCGACCAACACTATTCGGAGTCTTTCGCTTGATCAGCCGTTAGTGTCGTGGCAGGGCCTACGCGGACAAAGAAGGTCTGAAGGCATTGGCATTATTGATGCAATAAAATCAAAGAAGAACTTGCATTTGCGCATTCACAGGAGTAAAAGGAAGGTATGCTAACAGGAAAGGAGGTATAACGGACTCCACCTGGAATGCATATGATCGTCGAATGACTACACCGCTCTTGCGGTGCGCACCTTGGCAACGCCCCGCGGACGCTGCCAGGGCGGAAACGACGAACACCTGAGGCGGGGAGCCGAAAGCGGCTCCCCGCTCTCGTTTGTGTGCCGAGCAAGTGGACGATCTCATATCGGGTTCCGAGCGTTCTTCCTGGCGAAAGGGTAAAGCCGTACGCCGCGGCCGGATTGGAAGAAAGCAGCGGACCTTTGAGCGGGGTAGCTTCGCGGTCCTGAAAATCCTAGCCCGTCCGATAATGGTTAATTCTCATGACGCGGTTTCCACGGTAAGCCGAAGCCCGACGGCTTTGGTGACCGCGAACAAGGTGGACAGGCGGGGATTGCCACGTTCCGAGAGGGCGCGGTAAAGGCTCTCCCGCTCGATGCCGGCGGCTTTAGCGACTTTGGCGACGCCCTGCGCCTGGGCAAGATGGCGCAAGGCGATGAGCAGCACGCGCGGTTCATCCTCGTCTTCCAGTGCCGCTTTGAGGTATTCGGCGGCAAATTCCGGGTCCTTGCGAAGCCGCCGGACCATCGCCTCATCATGGGAAACGCTGGCCCTTCGTGTCATAACGGTTTGGTCCTTTCTTTGTAATCGTTCAAGTACTCTACAGCTCACCACCCATCGCGCAGCTTTCTCTGCTCCTTGACAGCATTGCCCTGCCACTCGAGCCCTCCCACGACGCCGGCGAAATCGTATTTCGATCCGTTCGGCCGGGGCGGCTCACTCACGATGAGGACGAACTCGACGGTGCCCACAGGAAGAAGTTCGCCTCGCCAAAATTACGGCGTAAAGCCGCAGCTACTTGAGATCATTCGCAATCTGCGAAAACTGTTCCAGGGCGGCTTCCAAGTCTTCGGCGATTTCGGTTGCGATCACACCAGGATCGGGCAGGTTGGCGGAGTCTTCCAGACTGTCATCTTTCAGCCAGAAGATGTCGAGGTTCACCTTGTCGCGCTTCAGCAGGTCGTCGTAGTCGAAGGAGTGGAAACAGTCGGAAGGCTTGCGCTCGAATCGGTTCTCCGGATTGTAGCAGGCGACGAAATCGTCAAGGTCGGAGCGCTTCAGCGGATTGGTTCTCAGCGTGAAGTGCTGGTTGGTGCGGAAATCGTAAATCCACAGGGTCTTGGTCCAGGGCTTTTCGCTGGCGGGTTTGCGGTCGAAGAAGAGGACGTTGGCTTTCACTCCCTGCGCGTAAAAGATGCCGGTGGGCAGCCGCAGCAAGGTATGGACATCGCATTGTTGAAGCAGATTGCGCCGCACCGTCTCGCCCGCGCCACCTTCAAAGAGCACGTTATCCGGCAGCACAATGGCCGCCCGCCCATGAATCTTCAGCAATGACCTGACGTGCTGAAGAAAGTTGAGCTGCTTGTTGCTGGTGGTGGCCCAAAAGTCGTCGCGATAATAGATGGCCTTTTCCTTGCTTTCCTCTCCCTCTTCGTTGATCACCGTGATGCTGGACTTTTTCCCAAAAGGAGGGTTGGTCATCACGATCTCGTAATTCGTGCTGGGAGGGGACGCCAGGCTATCAAACGTCGCGACGGGAGAGGTATCGCCGCCGATGCCATGCAAATACAGGTTCATGGCGCAGAGGCGCGTGACTCCGTCCACGATGTCGAAACCGCTGAGCGCCTCAAAACGCAAGTGCTTCTTCTGGTCGCTATCCAGTTCATAACGGCTGCTAAGAAACTCATGCGCAGCCAGCAGGAACCCGCCCGTGCCGCACGCCGGATCGTGGATGGCGTCACCGGGCCTCGGGCGCATCACCTCGACCATAGCGCGTATCAGCGGACGTGGGGTGAAGTATTGTCCTGCGCCCGCCTTCACGTCTTCCGCGTTTTTCTCCAGCAAACCCTCGTAAGCGTCCCCCTTCACGTCCGCGTCCAGCGCGGTCCACTCCTCGCGGTCAATCAGGTCGGAAATCAGCCGGCGGAGCAGTGCGGGATTTTGAATTTTGTTCTGCGCCTTACGGAAGATGACGCCCAGCATTCCGGGTTCGCGGCCTAGATTCTGCAAAACATCGCGGTAATGGTGTTCGAGCGGAATGCCTTCATATTCAAACAGGCTTGGCCAATCGTTTTCGGCGGGGATGATGGAGGGCTGGTTGAACGGCGGTTGGGTCCGCTCATGCGCCATCTTCAGGAAAAGCAGATAGGTGAGCTGTTCCAGGTAGTCGCCGTAGGAGAGTCCGGCGTCGCGCAGGACGTTGCAGTAGCTCCAGAGCTTTTGGACAATCGCGACCGATCCATTGGACATTAAACCTTCTCCGGTGGCACAGGCACTCCTGCCTGTGCTTCATCCGCGCAACTCCGCCACCATCCATTCAAAGTCCTCGTCCGTCTCCTCACCTGGCCACGTGTCGAAGAAGGCGGGCACACCTTGCTGCTGGTGCAAAGCCCGTTTAATTCGCACAAGCGCGGGCCGGACTTCCCGCGCTTTCGGTAGCTTCGCGAACAGCCGCGGCGGCTGCCCGTCGCCGCTCTCAAATCCTTCCGCATCGATCCGAAGCAACTTGCCCGAGGCCCCATATACTGCCCGACCGAGCACGAGCAGCTTTTTGCCAAGGAACTGCTTGAGTTCTTCTATTTGCTCAGGTGTTTTGACCACCCCGCGAACTTCTATGCCGTCCTCCAAGTTCAAGGCAAACGAGCGCGTACTGTGTCGAATCATGTCCAGTACGCCAGTCACACGCACCTGGCGGGCCCGCGGTGTGTGCTCAGTCCTATTTTGGTGGCGGTATTTCACTGTTCACCTGCAAAGCGAGCTGACGCTATTGTAATCATAAACCGTGCGTTATCTTCATTGACTAGCGCGTTTCTTGTTTACCACTTTTCATGGGGTCGGCGGCTGTGGCACAGGCACTCCTGCCTGTGCGCCACCGGACACAGCCAGGAGTGGCTGTGTCGCTTTTCTTTGCCGCACTGGACCACGGCCAGTCCTCGGGCCTTTCGACCAATCCCGCGGTGACGGGATTTCGTTCAATGTAGGTTCGGATTCGCTCCAATTCGCGACCGCTCCGAACCCAATGATCAAACGATTCATCTTCCCAGAAATGCTGCCCCGTGCGTCCCAAAGTCGCGTTGGCATTGCGTGCGGATACGCCCTTGATACCGCCGGTGACGCGATCCATCGGAATCCAAGGCCAGAGGAGCGCGTGCACGTGATTGGGCATTACCACATAAGCGTCAAGCTGATATTGCTTCAATTCATCGCCGCGGAAGATGGTGTCCTCAACAAGGCTGGCGATCTTGGGGTCACGAAGCCAAAGTGGGCCGGTGGCTCCTTTATCGAGCTCGGCATCCATCCGGCGAAATTCCCGGCCTGCGCTCTCGGTAGCACAGGCACTCCTGCCTGTGCTTTCTGGGACACAGCCAGGAGTGGCTGTGTCACTTTTCCTGGCCCAATGACTCCTCTCTGGAGCCACCCCTTTGGGCAGTGACCCAAACAACCGCCACGTAATGAAAATAGCCTTACCCTCAGGGTGCCAATGCGGGAGGTTGCGGCGATAGAAACTCATAGGTTTATTTCTGTGACACAGCCGCTCCTGGCTGTGTCTTTTGGTTTTTCCTGCGACCACGGCCAACTTAGTCTGAACCGGTAGGAGCACAGCCAGGAGTGGCTGTGCCACCAGCAGCCCCAGCATTTCTGATGCGTTCCAGCAGCATGCTGGCAGGTTCGTCGTTCGGGTCCTGGGGCACCAGCTTGCCCTCAAAGGCGCGCTTCAGGATGGCTTGGCGCAGCCGCTCGGCCCGCTTGAGGTTGGTTTCGACTTGCATTTCTAGCTCGTCAATCACTGAAAGGCGGCGCTCGACTTCGGCGACGATGCGTTGCTGCTCGGCGACAGGCGGAAGGAGAACCGGCATCGAAAGTAATTGATCCGTATTGATCCCGGCGCGAGTTGCACCGTGGTTTACATCGCGCACGTATGTCTCGACTGCTTCAGAACCACGCACGTACGCCATGAAGAATCCCGGTAACACAGCATTACGCGAAAGACGGAGGCGCATCAAATGGTAATTGAATAGTGCTCCGTCAAGGGTGTTTGTTATTACTCCTGCACGCCCCACAGTTGCCATACGTGAGAAAAGCATGTCTCCTGTTTGTAGTCGATATCTGTCGAGTTCATTAGCCTTCACCCGCGAAACGAACACTGCTTTGTCTAGGTTGATTCCAGCGTGAGTCAAGCACCCAATCGTGAGCACTGGTATTCCGGAGTCTGTAAAGTCCGACCTACCCATGCTCGTCCCGAACGGCCCGGTGAGGACTGGCTGTTCACCAGCCACACCGAGGCATTCCACTGTGGTCCAGGCCCATCCCTCGGGCAACTTTGGTAAGTCTGTGGTGTCGGGTGCGGCGGGTTCCTTAGAGCTTGCCTTCGGTGGCACAGGCACTCCTGCCTGTGCTTTCTTTAGCACAGCCAGGAGTGGCTGTGCCACCAGCAGTTCGCTGGCGGGCTCGTAGGAGCGGCCTTCGCGCCGGGCGAGTTCGGCTTCGGTGGGGACCAAGCGGCCTTCAACGGCAGCCTTGAGCACGGCGGCGCGATAGCGCTTCAGGTTGGCCTGCACGCGCTTCAGCGCCCCAACGCCCGCCTCCAACCGCGTGAACTGCTTCTCGATCTCCTCCCGGATTCGGATTTGCTCCCTAGTCGGGGGTAGGACGGTGGGAACCTTCTCGGCGAGCATCTCCGAAGACACACTCGCCTGGTTTACATGCTTAACGCATAAATAGCGGAAGTAACCTGACATCCAAAGGAAGTGCAATTGATGTGCCAGGAATTTTGGATCAACCCCCTCAGAGGGACGGAGTCGGGTCATGTGGTTGGAGAATGCGAGATCCAGATCAACGGCAATCGATGTTGTCTTTCCCACCAGTTCGGGGCTGTTAGTGTTGTTGAACAACACATCACCACAGTGAATCCTCAGCGCATAATCCGAGGACACGTATTTGAGCACCGACAGTTCAAGCCGGCCGTTTCGGTCGACATTCATCGGCCGCAAATGTGGCACTCCGACTCCATCTCTGTTATGGGCGCCGCAAGCAAAGCCCGGTTGGATGTCTGAAACGATCCCGCCGATGGAAGATTGTGTCCAAGTCCTTGGTAGGGAAGTTAGGTTGAGCGGGTAGTGGGCGGCTTCAAGACCGTTCATGCCGCCAATACCTCGTTAAGCTCATTTAGCAGGCCCGTAAGTTGGGCACCGAACACCTGATTCACCTTCCCCAATCCTCCACGTTGCATGAACGGGACGTAGTCGAAGTCCTCCATCTCGATGGCGAAACTTGCGGCGATATGGTCGCGGATAGCGTCAAGCCAATGCCGCTGCTCGTCGGTGAACTTCCGCCCTTTCTTTTCCTGTTGTGCAATCCATTGGGCAAAGCGTTCATTCACCTGATCGTGGAAGGGCCGCAGTTCATTGTCTTGATGGAGGGCGAAGCGCACCAAGGAAACGATGTCGGCCAGGACTTTACCACCTGCACCACGCACTTTCGACTTTTCCAGCGTTTCGTAGGCGCGCCATAGCACCTGCGGGGTCCAGCCGCGCGGCGGCTTTTCGATGCTCGATGCAAGGTCCTTGATTCCCTTCAAGGTGAGCCGCTGGCTGTAGGGGCGGCTGTAGAGAATTTGCAGCGCCGTGATTTCGTCCTTATGCTCCTGAATGAACTTCTCGAAGGATTCGACCACGCTTCGGGCCTTGTCCTTGGCGGCGGCTGAAAAGCCGGCTTCCAGTACTTCATCCTTGGTTACCGTATCGATGGTTTGCTCGTAGGACTTCTTCAATTCAATCAGCTTATTCCGAAGGGCAGGATTCGTGGCCAGCACTGTGGCACAGGCACTCCTGCCTGTGCTTTCCATTTCACAGCCAGGAGTGGCTGTGTCACTTCCTTCACAGCCAGGAGTGGCTGTGCTACCAGCGTCAGGGTCGAGGGCATCCACAAGGCCGCGAGTAATTGCGGACAGGGATTGGCCGCCTGCCAACTCTGTAATAATCTTTTGGTCGTCTTTATTAAGCTGGCGGTCGAGCCGCGCCAGCCGCGAAGCCAGCGACGACAGCACATCCTTTTCGCGATTGCCGAAGGCGACAGCATCTAACAGCTTTTCAAAGCTCACGCTGGGCTTCTTTTCCAGCGGGTGCGTATCCACCAAATCGGTTTCGCACACGCCCACCGCATCCACAATGATGAAATGGGTTTTGGCCTCGGCGTCTGGAGTCACTGCCTTCAAGTCCGTCGTGGTCACCACGCGCGCGCCGCGACCCTTCATCTGCTCAAATAGGTTGCGGCTCTTGACTTCGCGCAGGAACATGACACATTCGAGCGGTCTCACGTCGGTGCCCGTGGCAATCATATCCACGCTCACGGCAATGCGTGGAAAGTAGCTGTTCCGGAATGAGGTCAGAAGCTCTTCCGCCGTTACCGCGCCGATGTTCTTGTAGACGAACTCTTCCACCTCGGTGCCGTCGGCGAGTTTCTTCTTCACGGCAACCCTCACGGTGCCAGTCCGGTAAGTGATCTTCTGGCAGAACTCGTTGCCTTTGCCGAATTCCTCACGCACGATGTTCACAATGTCTTCGGCGTGGCTATCATCCTTGGCGAAAATCAGTGTTTTGGGAACTTCCGTGCGACCGGGGAAGATCTCCGTAAAGAGCCTTTCTTTAAACGTGCGAATGATGGTGCGGATCTGATCCGGCGCCACCACGTCCTGGTCCAACTGCCGTGAAGCATAATTGAAGTCCTGGTCGAGCTGCTCCCAACGCACTTTGCGCGACTGGCGGTCGCGCTTATCCACCCATTGGCCGGCGATGACGGTTGATCCATATTCACTGACCACGGTGCGGATGCGATAAACGTCGAAGCCGACGTTAACCTGATCAGCCACTGCCTGCTCGTGGTTGTATTCCATCACCAGGTTCTGGTTGAAGAAGCCGAAGGTTTGCTGGGACGGTGTGGCGGTGAGGCCGATCAGGAACGCGTCAAAGTATTCCAGAACTTGCCGCCACAAGTTGTAGATCGACCGGTGGCACTCATCCACCACAATGAAATCGAAAAATTCCATGGGAATCGCGGGAATGTAACTCACCGGCACCGGCTTCTTAATCAGCGACTCGAGACTGCCCAGGGGCTTTTCTTCGATTTCCGGGTCCAATTCCTCGTCGCCCCTCAGCATGGAAAAGAGGCGCTGAATGGTGGTGATGCAAATCTTGCTGACGGGGTCAAGCTTGTTCGATTTCAGGTGCTGGACGTTGTACAGTTCCGTGAATTTGCGGTGCTCTTCCGGGGTCGAGAACTGCTCAAACTCGTTCTTGGCCTGCCGTCCCAGGTTGTTGCGATCCACGAGAAAGAGAATGCGCTGGGCGCCCGCATGCTTGATGAGCCGATAGCAGAAATTGCACGCGGTGAAGGTTTTCCCACCGCCGCTGGCCATCTGAATCAGGGCGCGCGGGCGACCGTGCGCGAGCGAGTCCTCCAGGTTACGAATCGCTTTGATCTGCGCGGGCCAGAGTTTTTCTTCATTAAGCGGCGGCATGTGCTTGAGCCGCGCACGCAATGTCGAACCAGGCTTCGTGGACTCATCCATCAGCCAGTCGGCCATCGTTTCAGGCCGGTGGAACCCAAACACGGTCCGGCTGCGCGCATCAGGCTCCATGAGGTTCGTAAACCGCGTCTCAATTCCGGTGCTCTGATAGCAAAAAGGCAGAGGCTTGCGGTACGGCTTCAAGACGTCCGGCAGGCCGACACTGTATTTCTCCGTCTGAATCTCGTATCCGGTAAGGGTTTCACCCTCTTTCTTGGCTTCGACTACTCCCGCCGGCGCGCTATCCACATAAAGCAGGTAGTCGGCGAAACCATAGCCGGATTTCAGCGGAAACTCACGGACAGCCACGCCACGGGCCGCGCTGATGTTGGCCATATCGCGGTCCTGGATGGTCCAACCCGCCTTCGACAACAGGTCGTCGATGGTTTTGCGCGCTTTATCCTCAGGCGTGTCCGACATAACAAGTCGACGGCGAATTAATAACGTCAAAAATCAGCGACGCCAGTCCGTCGGCTGACGGATGCTGTCCCTTCGCTGCGCTCAGGGCAGGCTCTTGCCGCCGCTGAAGCTGACCAGCCAGGGCCGCTCGTCCTCCAGATAAAGTCGGCGAAGCGAGTGCGAGATGTCTTGAAACGCCGTCATGGTCAGAGGTGCGATTATACGCCTAATCTCAGGCTGAAATGCAACACGGTACCCAGTCTTTATTGCAACCGCGCCGACCCATCTTCCGCCATTGAGGGCTTGCGCATGGCGGTTCCGTGACTAAGTCGGACTTTTTATGCTCGGCGCATTTTTCACTTGACAAACGGGACGCCATAGGCTAGAGTTGTTCCGTGGGGTTGGGCAGGGGGTCAGGCCCTGCCGGATAGGTTATGCGTCCTCTTTTGTTTTCGGTTCCTGCCTGTGGTTTCTGCCTCCAAGTGCAGTCGAGAAGTCGAGGAGTCAAAAAGTCGAGGAGTTGGGAAGCCAGCCGTCGACCCGATCTTTCGGGTTGCAGCTTGGGGAGACGGTGGGGCATTCCTGGACTTTTCGACTCGTCGATTTCCCGGCCCCGGAACTTAGCGAGCGAACCGGAGGCACGACTCCAAGAAACACAAAATACTACGAACGAAGCCAGTATGTTTTTGAAAACACAAGGAGCGTTTGGAAAACGAACTCAAAACGAACTCAAAACGAACCCCAAAACGAACTCGACTTTGAGCGCCAAATGCACAGGTTGAACCCAAATAGTGAGCTTTCCCAGGCGCGCGTCCGAGCGGGAGGGTTGCGCCTCGAAATGGGTAGGGGCACAGAAGCGATCCGGTCTCGAAAGCCCGGAGCCTCGCGAGAAAAGTACAAAAATAATACGAACGAAGCCAGTATGTTATTGAAAACAAAGGGTGCGTTCGGAAAACGAACTCAAAACGAACCGAAAAACAAACCTAATTTAGTGTGTCTAAGGCGGGAACCAATGGTCTGCAGGTTCGACCACTTTTCCTGCTCGCGCGCGCGCAAAGCGTCCAGAACCCGGCCCGCCAGCCAGCAGGCTTCTTCAACGAAACCTGCGTCATCTCACTGGTGCCTTGATTTGTCGAGCGAGTCGCGGTAGATTGGGTCTTCCGTGAATCTCATGCTGCGCTTCCGAGGCGAGGCGGAAGGGATGAGGGATCCGTGACCATTAATATCAGAACAGTTGAGCAGGCGACCATTCTCGACCTCAACGGCTCCTTCAAGGCTGGTGAAGCTGACAAGGCGTTTCGAAACGCCGTTGGCAACGCACTCTCCAGTGGGGCCACCAAGCTTGCTATAAACCTTGGAGGAGTGCCTTTTCTCGATAGCTCGGGCGTCGGTTCATTGGTCCACACCTTTTCGACGCTGAAAGAAAGAGGCGGCGAATTCAGAGTCTTTGGAGCCACAAAACAGGTGGCGCAGGTTCTCCGGATGGTCCGCCTGGACAAAGTCCTCGGACTGGCGGAGGATGAGACCGCTGCCCTCGCGAGTTTTTAGCGAGGGGCTGAAAAAAGTCCTCGGGCCAGCCGGTATAACTGAGTGGGGTGGTTGGAGGCGGGTTATCGTCAGCCTTTGCCAGAGCGCGCGGCACGATTCCAGCGTAGACCCAGCATTTGGCAAGTCGCAGGATGTGTCTCGCGGTAGCGCCAAGAGCGAAGGTCTAAGGGCAGTCACTCCATTTTCGTTCGTGGGCTCGTTTGTGCTCCGTTTGAGTCGTGAAGAGAGCCCAGAGTGAAAACGCGGTATTCTCTATCGCCAGAACGAGGTGCACGGAAACGCTATGTTCTTTGTTTCCAATTTATTGGCGTATTCCCAAGCTGGACGTCAACGCAATAATTGACGTCCCTCCCCAGCACACGAACGATCAGCACGCTCTCCTAAACGGTCTTGAGCAGGCACACATCACGCACACAAGTTCTCATTGATCTCGTGGCAAACGAGACAAAACAGCGGCACGGCTCCTCGGCAACCGCTTGTCCGGCGAATCAGTGGCCCCACTGCCGAATCCGGTTGGGCGACCGCGCTATCTACGGCATAGCTCTATTAAGCCGCGACGGACAAATTCGTCTGTCACTAATCCCAACAATCTGGCTACCTCACAGCCTTCGACTCGAAAGTCTCTTCCAAACCCCGCAAGCCTTGAGCTACGCCCCTCGTGTGAGCGCCATCTGTGCCGCGATAGGTCAAATTAGTGAAACCCCTCTAGCCATTGTGGCATCAACGAGCAAGGTGCAACTCAGAACCAGTACTGGGGCAAGCAGATTGCCCGCAACCACGATTTCGTCCGGCTGAGGAGCCCTATCCCTTGGAGTTCCCCGAGAGCCTACTCCCACACGTCTTCCCATCTGGGTCGGCCATTCGCGCGCCGAAATGGGCATTCAGTGGAGTTCCGATGAATTCCCCCATATTTCCGCCTGGCACCCCGGACGCTCGAAAGCATCAAATCTGAGAGCGCACGTTGTGATGGTGGTCTGTGCTAATATGGTCGGATGCTACTGTCGCAGGCTCGGGCAATGGACGCGGTCGCGTCGAGGGCAAATGAGTGCATAACCTCTTTCTCCAGACGTGGTTGCGTACGCGAAAAACGGCCCCAGTTCTCCCTTGTCTGCGTCGTCGACCAACGGTTTTGAACGAGGTCGACTCTCTGTAAGTAGATGATAAATAAGCCACTTGGGCCTGTAGCTCAGACGGATAGAGCAACGGTTTCCTAAGCCGTTTCAGGCAGTGCAAGCCTTCCAAAGCTAACTTCCTCATAACATTCGGTCGCTAACCCCTTTACTTGATACATGTGGATACACGAGAGCCTCGGCTTCGGCTTTTTTGCGTAGCTGCTGCGATCTGTTCGGTGCATAGTTTGGGCATAGCGGAAGGCTAGTTGGACAAGCAGGGGGCAAAATAATATTTGCCGCCATAATCGATCACTCTGAAGGCGGCGGGCTCGTGGCGCTCAATCTCACCGCCCACGTGGAGACCCAACCCGAGCAGTGTCCACCCTCCCAAACAGGACGCCCGCTCCGTCGCCCCAAGTGTCCCGGAATATGCTTGGCTGGCACTGTATACTGTCAGAGACTCACTCCCGGTTTGGGAGAACGCTTGGCGGCACATCCGGCATAGCTTGGCACCCCCAATGACCCCGACCTGCAAAATCGTCCTTCCCAGCGAGAGGTTCAGGCTGGAGGAGATAAACATGCCCGGGGAGCGGGCGTCTGCTCTGGCTGGGCAGACAGTGGACGCCGAGGTCCATCCCGAAGTCCCGGCCGGGACACTCCGCCTCAACCTTAACGCCCTTCCAGACGGTCTGCCGTTCCTGGTCGGCGATGACGGCATCTTATGGAATGCTTACTGGCCCGCACGGGTCCTATACACGGACGCCAGCGGCCGTGTGTGGAGACTGCCACGGCATTGGCTCACGGAACGCGTGTCGCCTGTGATCGACGCCAGCCGCTACAATGTCACGCACGAGTTAAGCTGGCTCGAAAGCTGGTGCCCGCCGACGTTGTGGGACCTCTGGGACGTAAATATTCAAGACGTGTCGGCCGAAGATGAGGAGCCGGGCGCTGCCTGCGTCGAGGTAAGCGTTGCGCCCGGCGAAATCCCCAAGGTCCTCTGGAAAGGCCCATCAGGGAAGGCGTGGAGGATTCCGCACGATTGGCGGCGAAGGCGCATCAGGCTGCCAAATTGCGAGGGGCTGCTGCGGAACGGCCTGGCCCCGGACGTTGCCGAGGAATTCGGGGGGAAAATCGTGGCCGTCAACTACCATCCCGGCTCGCTGTGCTGCCTGAGCGGCGGGTACAGGCTCCGGGATGGGCGGGGCGGAAAGTGGCCCGTGAGGGCGGCCGACTGCGTGGTGGTCGGATTCGGCAACGAGACGGAAAGGTATGCCTAGCCGTCGTCATCGTTGAGTCAGGCTACGATATTCCCTGCCTTGGCAGTTGGCGGCTCCTTCGCTTTAACTTCAGTCTGGGCGTACTTCAGGATTGCCCTGCTCCACGGCACCGGGCTCACGTA
>Ga0187891_1002846_pt1 | contig 12694 bp, 11 predicted proteins | sample June2016WEW_21_4_FD_132990 | JGI IMG/M metagenome (GOLD analysis project Ga0187891, IMG submission 132990) | Peatland microbial communities from SPRUCE experiment site at the Marcell Experimental Forest, Minnesota, USA - June2016WEW_21_40 | ecosystem: Environmental > Terrestrial > Soil >... | reverse complement strand
CAGCTTCCGCCTTTGCCATCCGGCGTGGGCCCGCTGCCAAAGGTTCTCGAGCGATACCTCGAGAATCCCAGCCTGCCACCCACTTTCACGATTTCTGTCGGCCCGCTCGGCTTTTCCGTTCCCGGTGAAAGCTACCTCCTGCGCGGCCAGAGCCTGGTTAGCCTCGATTTCCTCGACGAAGACAGGATTCTGTTCACCTTTCGGGTGTCGGGACTCATGCAGCGCGATGCCGGCGACAAATCAGATAACAAGAAGCAACAGATTCAAGCCCAGGTGCTGGCGCTTCCGAGCGGCAAGATCGAGTCCCGGGCGGCGTGGACCGTGCCCGACCGTTCGCGCTATCTCTGGGTGCTCAACGATGGACATTTTCTGCTGCGCGTGGCTGATGGTCTCGATGAAGGTGACGCCCAGCTGCTGATGAAACCCTATCTGCGTCTCCCGGACCGGCTGCTCTGGATCGAGATGGATCCCAGGCAGCAAATCATGATCGCCAACTCCCTCGAGCCCGCAACTCGATCACAGAACCCGGGCGAGTCCGGCCCTCCTGTCACGGAGCCGCCCACCGCGACAGCGGATGGGCAAAAGCCCGGCGAGCAAAGTGTTCTTGTGGCTCGCACTCAGAAGCTGGCGTCGGGCGACGTGATGCTTGTCAGCCGAGTGCCGTGGACGAATCAGACCTCTGATTGGCCCATGAACTCCGAAGGCTATCTTGAGATGTCGCAAGACGGAGCCAGCCAGTGGCTCCTGAAGTTGAATTCCTTTTCCGGCGGAGACCGGCTGCTGACTCGCATCGAGTCGACGTGCCCTCCGAAGTACAGTTTTGTCTCCGATTCGGAATTGCTGCTGACCACGTGCGATCCAGAAAGCGGGTGGAAGCTCGGGGCAATGTCGACCGGTGGCGTTTCGCTTTGGGAGGCAAGGACCGCGATGAACGCGATCTTTCCGCTGCTGGTGATGGCGCCTAACGGTTCGCGCGTGGCGCGGGAGACGCTGCTCCTCAAGCGTTCAGTCGACCGCTATAAGCGCATGATCGGCGCGAGGGATTTCGAAGGTCAGATGGTCAAAGTGTTCGATGCGGCCAACGGCAAAACAGTGCTGGAGGCCCCGCTCACCCCAATTCTCGATGGCGGCGGCAATGTTGCGATCTCGCCGTCAGGGCAGCGCGTTGCCATCCTCAGCGCAGGTGCCATTCAGGTCTTTCAACTGCCCGCACCGCCTCCATCCCCGCCCGGCCCTCACTGAACGCCCTCGTCCGCTTGCAGGATGCTTGAGGCGCATGACTCGCCGATGCATCCCCGCACGCCGGAACTTCTCGTCTTTTCGCGCTGCCTCTTTGGGTGGGAGGAGGGTTTCGATTGACCCGCCGGTGCAGCAGTGCCGGGAGCAGAAGCCATCGTGGCGTTCTGGTTTGAATGTCGCCAACCCGGAAGCTACTACCTGGCAAACAGACCTGCTGGTTCGAGCTGGTGCTTGATCCACACGCCCATATCTCCTGCGATCTTCCTGCCCCACTCCTGCTCCCTGCTGGTTACTCCCTGCCTTCTCGGTCCCTTGCTCCCTGCCGTCGTCAACCCCTCCACCATCCCCAAAGCCACCCATCCCCCTCATTCCAAACCAAATAATTTGGCAATAAAACGGTTGACGCACACACGGAACTTAAAGTCCTTCATCTTAAACAGCTTGTCTAGGGTAGTGGTTAGCGCCTTTTTCCTTGCGTTAGTCAGCGTCGTTGTGACCGGGAGTATAGTACCCAAACACCTGGTAGTGGTGCTTTTGAGTGGATACGGATTCAAACAGGGGGCGCGGAATGACTGACACCGCCTGTTCTCTTGCCGATCTCCTAATTCCGCTCGACAAACCTGGCCGTCCTTGGGAGAATTGGCCCTATCCTCTTGTTTCATGGTGGGATATGGAAAAGTTCTCTACCGGACCGCTTTACGCAATAGCAAAGATGTTCGGACAAATGCAGATCATGTTTGCTCAGTACCAGAAGGACGCTAGCAAGAATAAAGGGGTCACATTTCTCCCTGCTGGCGTGAAGCACATACTTCGCAAGAATTTGCGCCAGATTCGCATGTACTGCGTGAAGCTGGACCTCAAGGTGGCGATTGCTTGCATTGACGATGCGCTACTCGACCTCAAGTCGGAACTTTTCCTCCCTGAACGGTTGGACCGAATCTATACCGATCTGGACAACAGCATCCGCCGTGATATGCAAGCTGTGCTATTTTTTCACGTTCCCTTCAATCTGCGAGAGTTCTACAAACCAAAGGCGCTTTTTGGGCCAATGGTCGCAGACCGCTTTCCGTGTGCAGCGTATGACATCGAAGAGGCTGGAACCTGCTACACATTTGGGCGCTCAACCGCTTGCGTCTTTCATCTGATGCGCGTCATGGAGACCGGAGTGCGGCGGTTCGGGCAAATAATGGGGGTGAGCTTTCCGGAAGATAAGGAATGGGGCAAGATACTAAAGATCGCTTCTGGGAAAATCGAGCAGGAGAAGGATGCAAGACCTCTGCATGGCCGCGATCCAGAGATTGTTGTTTGGTATGGCATTCATCAGCACCTAACGGCTGTGTGTATCGGTTGCCGGAATCAGTTTATGCACCCCAAAGCTACCTGCACTATGGAGGAAGCGAAGGATCTGATCTCCCTTGTTGGCTCTTTCATGCGGGCACTGGCGAAGAGAACGCCACCAGTGATTCCAGGGCCGTCAACCACGCAGTAAAAAGAAGCGTACTACGTCTCTTAATCATCCACGCTCCCAATGCAAAACCGTTTATAGCAACCCTAACTAACAGGGAGGACAAAAGCATGGAATTTGAAAATAATGTAACTACCAGTATTGACTTGGATGGCTTGGGGGAGTATAAATGGTTAGAGGCAGACATGACTCCTACCCGGACCGAAATCATCAAGGCGTTGCAAGAGGACTTGGATGCCCATCGCCGAGAAGTCAGTCGTCTAGAAACTGCGCTGATTGCGCTGACTCCAGAAATTCCCAGAGAACCAAAGCGCGACACGCGGCCACTCCGAACGGCCACCTTGAGAGTAGGACAGGGGCCGACCCGCGATTGGCTACGTCAGGTATTAGCTCGGGTGGGAGAGGGTATGACTCCACAGGGAATCCGACAAACTGCCGATTCTCAGAAACTCCGAATCCCTAGGAACTTTCCACACAAGATGCTGCACGAAATGAAAGATGAACTGGTTAAGACGGATGGGAGATATTCATTGAAGGAAAAGGCCAGCGACTAGACGTTTCGAGGCGCAATCGCTGGCCTTCTTGTGGCCCCGTAGCTCAACGGACAGAGCACCGACCCACTAAGTCGCGGGATGAAGGTCCGAATCCTTCCGGGGTCATTCCAACATCAATTTAAGGCTCTGGTAGCGGCAGGAACCACTACCAGGGCCAGATCCTCGGGCCGAAGGCCAAAGGACAGGGTTGACACCCACTGTCATTTTGACCCCATTGCCCGAAGAAAGCAAGGGGAGAAATGACGTGCCACAACTGCCGTATCGAAATGGTCAGAGCGGGCTATTATGGCAAGCAGCGAATCCAGAGGTTTAAATGCCGACAATGTGGGAGGCGAATGGGCGATCCTCTACAGAAGCCTTTCAACGAGGATATTCGCCTTGCGCCTGAGAAAGTCGCCATGATCCTGCATTGCCTCGCAGAAGGCAATTCCGTGAGGGGAACCGCGCGACTGTGCGACGTAGAGAAGCGTACCGTCTTGAATCTCCTTGCAACGGCGGGGTGGCACTGCGAAAGGTTCATGGAGGAACGGATCAGGGACTTGCACGTGACAGACTTGGAGTTGGATGAGTGCTGGACTTTCGTGAGAATGAAAGAGAAACGCAAACTCGGCATAAATAAGGAGAATTCGGAGATCGGCGATCAGTACGTGTTCGTCGGACAGGACCGGGCAAGCCGAATGGTGATCGCGTGGCACCTCGGACGGCGCGATCAGCGGAACACAAACCAGTTCATCGAAAAGATACGGATGGTCACGGCGGCAGATCAGCGGTTCGATGTCTCTACCGATGCCTTCCATCCCTACGACGAGGCAATCAACGTGAGGCTATGGGACCGGGCCAATCATAGTATTGTGGTCAAGGTCTACAGTAAGCCAGAGGAGACAAGAGAACGGTACAGTCCTGGGGATTTTGTCACAGTTGCAAAGGAAGTCCAGCGCGGAAATCCCGACTTGGAGAGGGCAGGAACGTCACATATCGAACGGAAAAATGGTTCACTGCGGCAGTGGTGCAAAAGGCTCACTCGGCTGACCTATGCTTTCTCTAAGAAAAAGGAGAATTTGAAAGCGGCCTTGGCACTGCATTTCTGGCACTACAACTTTGCCCAAGTGCATGGATCGCTGAGGGTCACGCCCGCGATGGAAGCGGGCTTGACAGACCACATCTGGACCGTTCCAGAACTTATGACCACGCTATGACCCCACTACCAAACACCTTTCCGTCGGACAGCCAAGTAAGCTGCTGGCAGAATTGTGTTTTGTGGGAAGGCCCGCCGAGAACATCTTCGTAAGTCACCAGTCCCCAACTATAAAGAGCGCGATCTTTCCCACTTTTAATGCCTTCGATATCTTCATCAGGCGCGTAATCGTCTGCTACGGCCATCATTTGCGCGTTTTGATGGGCTCCGATGCAATTGCCTCCCGCCCCAAGCTCTTGTTTTGGCAAAGAGAAATCAAAATCGGGAGGCAGGGGAACGGGCAAGATCGCGGCCTTGATCTGATAGCGCACATTTCTCGCTGGAGTCAGCCCGGTGTTAAGAATGATCGGTCTCGCGTCGAATTTCAGATTCTTATCCCGCTCCTGAGGTATGCCGCCCCCGACGATGATGGTCAACCAAGCTCGCATTTGCTGCCTCAGACTAGCAATACTCTGCTGGGAAGCGACTGCGGCTTGCTGGGAGGCTTCGGCTGTGACTTCGAGGCTCTTAGCCACGCCTTCCATCGCATTGGCGGACCGCGCAGCCTCGCTAATGTGCCGCTCCATTGCGCTGCTCTGTTCTTTCGCAGACTCGACAGTTTCACGCAGCTTCTTAGCCTGATAGCCGAACACAAGCAATTGAAGGAAGGCGACGAGGGCCAAAACTCCCGTCAGGCGAACTATCCACCAATCGCTAGACGCTTTTTCTTGGCGATCCTGAGCGTCTTCTTCGGATTCTTGCTTAGTCTTTTCGGCTGGCAGAAATTTGACTACAAAAGGCGATTGCTCGGTTCCGCGCTCGTCACCACTGGTGGCCTGATTGGAGGCGCGGGAATTTTGCTGTGGTACATCACCAACTATTCTTGGAGCTGGCGATGGCCCTTGTAGGGCAACGAGGATTAGGATCGGCGCTAAGAGGTGCATAATTGATGCGATGAAACACGAATACCACGAAGGACCGAAGGCTGGCGAGAACTTTGAACGGTTGGCGCGGGCTGTTCTTCAGGCACCGAAGGTTGCGGTCCCGAAGAAGCAGCCCAAGGCAAAACCTAGACGCCGCAAAACGACCGGCAGCGACAAGGGCTGGAACGGTTCCTCTTGCCCCCTTCCCTGCCTTCCCGGTCCCTTGTTCCCTTCGTCCCTGCCGACGTCAACCCCTCCACTACCTCCAAAGCCACTCATCCCCCTCATTCCAAACACAATAATTTTCCTGCCAAGTTTGCCGATTAATTCTCCCGTTTCGCTACGCTATCTCTAGACAACAAAAACAGAGCGTATCTCCTCTTTGAGGAGCTGGTGGGCGGCTCCAGGGTGTCGGCTTTCCATAATCGGCGCCCCGGGCCGCCCGCCGTTTTTTCCGGTGCAACTGCCGGGTGCCCCAGGTCCCGAACCTGGGACCTGGGATAGCAACGACGATGGCCGGCTGATTCGCAAACGCACTGTTACTCAGCCTCTATCGAGCGAATAAATCGCGAAGACCGCTCGTAAGTCCTTTAGAAGGGAATACTTGGATTCCAACCCATTTGGAATCAATGGGTTACAGCACTTAATCATTTACTCAAGTCATTGAAAACAAATCACTTGACCTCAAAACCGGGGCCCCCCGGGGAGCGGAGTCACTCAATGTACAAAGCATGTCGACACATCAAGCCCAGCGGGCTGCGCTGCAAATCGCGGGCCCTCGCCGGAGCCAACTTCTGCTATTTCCACTCCAGGTTTCACAACCCGGCTACGAGCCCTGCAACCGAACCCCCTGAAACCGAACCGTTGAAGCTGCCTGTCCTTGAGGACCTCGCCTCCATTCCCATCGCCGTCGCGCGTATCTCCGAGGCCCTCATCACCGGACGCATCGACGTCAAGGTGTCGGCCCAGCTCTTCTGGGGATTGAAGCTCGCCAGCCTGGCCATCGCCAGCCGCGATGACGAACAACCGTATTCCGTCTTGTCCGTCACCCAATCCGAGCAAGGCGACGAGCTAGCCCCTGAAGTGACCCTGTGCGTCCCCGCCGACGATTGCAAAACCTGCTCCCGCGCCGAAACCTGCCGCTCATCCACCTACGTCCCCAGCCTCCACGATGAGGAGGACGCTGATCAAGACGCCAAGGACGATGAGGAAGCGGACGACGACGACGAGGACAACAAAGACGAGGACCAGGAAGCGGACGGGGACGAAGAAGAAGATGATGATGAGAACAATGAGGATAAAGAAGATGAAGAAGACGAAGACGACGTCGACGATGACCTCAATAACGAGACCACCGAAGAACTGGTCGCCGGCGCGAAATACCTCGAGTCCGTCAGCAACGCCCTCAAGGTAGGCGATATGTGTCAGGCCGCGCGCTTGCTTGGGGAGCCGGTCCCATAGCGAATGCGTCAAGGCTCGAAGCTGACAGCTGAAGGCTGAAAGCTAATAGCTAAAAGCTAGGAGCTAATGGCTATCTCAGGTCGAGTAGTCCGCGTTGATGTGTATGTACTGCGCTGTAAGGTCGGTGGTCCAGAACACGCACGAACCCTGCCCTTGGTGCAGCTCGACCGAAATCGAAAACTCGCGCTGGCTGATGTACGCGTGCGCCGCAGCTTCGTCGAACTCCGCCGCTCTTCCGCCGTCGCGGCAAATCTGCAGCTCGCCAAAGCGAATGTCGATGCGCTCCGGATCGACCTGCGCGCCTGAATACCCGATCGCCGCCGCCAGCCGGCCCCAGTTCGGATCGCAGCCCGCCCACGCCGTCTTCACCAGCGGCGAGTGAGCAATGGCCTTGGCCACGCGCAGCGCGTCGGCGTCGCTGGCCGCGCCATTGACGCGCAGTTCCACCACATGCGTCGCGCCTTCGCCGTCGGCGACCACCTGCTTCGCAAGCCACGTACACACCTCGGTGAGCGCCGCGGCAAAGGCTGCGTCGCCCACACCAATCTCCACGCCGCTGGCGCCGGACGCGAGCAGCAGCACGGTGTCGTTCGTCGATGTGTCGCCGTCGACGGAGATGCGGTTGAAGCTGACCTCGACCGCGGCGCGCAGGTAGCCGTCAAGGTCGGAAGGCTCAATCGCCGCGTCGGTCAGCACGTAGACCAGCATTGTTGCGTGTTTTGCCGCGTGTTTTGCCGCGTGCGGCACAAGCTGCGGATGAATCATGCCCGAACCTTTGCCGAAGGCCCCAATGCGGACCTCATGCGCGGCTCCGTCGCTGCCCTTCAAATCGAGCCGTGCGAAAGCCATCTTCTCAACCAGGTCTGTCGTCAGAATCGCGTGCGCCGCTTCCGAAAAGTCGCTCACCTCGGAGCCGACGCTCGCCGCCAGCTCCGGCAGCGCAGCGATCAGCTTCTCAGCCGGCAGCGGAACGCCGATGATCCCCGTGGACGACGGGAAAACTTCCTCTGCGCGGCAGCCGAAAGTCCGCGCAACAGCGTCGCAGGTCTCCCGCGCAGCGCGAAGGCCGGCCTCACCCGCAGCACAGTTGGCATTGCCCGCGTTGATCGCTACCACTCGTACGCGTCCGCCGGTGGCGCTCAAATGTTCCTTGTCAACAATAAGCGGCGCAGCGATCACGCGGTTCGAAGTGAATGCGGCAGCCGCGCTGGCCGGAGCATCCGCCACGATGAGGGCGAAGTCGGGCCGTCCGCTGGCCTTCACGCCGGCCTTCACCGCTCCAAATCGGAATCCTCTTGGAATTGCGCTGCTTGTTAAATCGCTCATGCGGTCAACCCTATTTAATCTGGCCCATTTAATCTAGCAGGTGAGGGGCGCACTGTCATCGGTTCATGAGCGAGAACGAAGTCACTTCGCAAACCTTTCTTGAAATGCGCGCGGTCAACGTTGCGCGTGGCGACCGCGTGGTCCTGCACGACGTGAATCTAAGCATCCGCACCGGCGAGCACGTGGCAATCCTCGGACCAAACGGCTGCGGTAAATCCACGCTGATTCTCGCGATGACTTGCCAGCTCTATCCCATCGTTCACCCGGGTATGCAGGTCCGCATCTTCGGCCGCGAGCGCTGGGATCTGACTGAGCTGCGCCGCCACTTTGGCATCGTCACCGCCGGACCCATGGGTGCCGACCTTCCCGGCGAGCGAACCGCAGTCACATCCGGTCTCGACGCGGTGATCGCGGGCTTCTTTTCGGCCTCCACGCTGTGGCCCAATCTGCACGTAACCGATGAAATGCGCGCACGGTCACGTGAGGCCCTCGAGCGTATGGAGGCGTCGCATCTCTCCGAGCAACTCGTTGGCACCATGTCAGCCGGCGAGAAGCGTCGCATCCTGATTGCCCGCGCGCTCGTGCACCGCCCACAACAGCTCCTTCTCGACGAGCCCTCCAACGCACTCGACCTGGCCGCCCAGCGAGAGCTGCGCGAGACGCTGCGCGGGCTCGCTCGCGAAGGCACGGGGCTGGTGATGGTCACCCATCATCTGGGCGACATTCTGCCGGAGATCGAGCGGATTATCCTGATGCGCGACGGCCGCATAGTGGCTGACGGGCCGCGAGAGGAACTGCTGACCGAAGCACGCTTGAGCGAGCTCTTCCATGCACCCGTCCGGGTCGGCCGTGATGCAGAGTGGCTGCACAGCTGGTGATGAAGAAGGAACGGTTCCAAGGAAATCACGACCGTTGCAAAGGTGGAGGCAATGGAAACCGCGATAAAACCAGCTCGATGGAAGATCCTTCTCGCCTTCGCGATCATCTATTTTGTCTGGGGATCAACATTCTTCGCCATCCGGGTTGGCGTGAGCGAGCTCCCGCCATTCCTCTTCTGCGCCATGCGATTCCTGCCAGCGGGCCTTTTGGTTTATCTCTGGGCTGTAGCACACGGCGATCGCGGGCCAACCGCCCGCCAGTGGCTTTCTGTGTTCCTGCTGGCGTTTCTCATCTTCGTCGTCGATTACGGTCTCCTCTTCTGGGCGGAGCAGCGTGTCCCATCCGGCATCGCCGCAGTCATTCTGGCCACCATTCCGGGATTCATGGCGTTGGCCGAGATTCTTATTCTGCGTACGCAGAGGCTCACGGTGCGCCTGGCTGTAGCGCTTCTTGCGGGAATTGCCGGCGTCGCAGTGCTCATGAGCCGGTCACACTTGCTCGGCAACCTCGGCGGAGCCGCGATCGACAAGGCAGGTGCTGTCGCGCTCATCATCGGAGCCATGAGCTGGTCGGTCGCATCGGCGCTGTCGCGCAAACTGCCGCTTCCCAAATCCAAGGTGATGAGTTCGGGCACGCAGATGTTGGCCGGCGGAATCATGCTGGCTGCGGTCGCCGCTTTGCGGGGCGAATGGCGTGGGCTTCATCTGCTTGCTGTGTCTGGTTCGGCGTGGGTCGCATTGATCTACCTCGTCTTCGCCGGCTCCATTGCAGGATTCACGGCATACGTCTGGTTGCTGCACCACGAATCGCCCACCAAGGTGGGAACGTATGCATACGTCAACCCAGTGGTTGCCGTGGTGCTCGGCTATTGGCTGGGCGGCGAGCCGCTGGGACTCCGCACCATCGCGGGCGGGCTATTTGTTCTGGCCAGCGTTGCGGCGATCACGAGTATGCGCCCAAAGATTAAGCCAGTCGCTGCAGAAAAGGCTGGATAGACGGACTAGGGTGAAACCGCGACCTGCGGGTTCGCCGGTCGACTTCGCCTGCATGGGCCTGCGCCCGCCAGGCTTGTGTTACCATTCGGCCAACTGGTCAACCCCCTTCTTACAAGGGGCGGAGGGCAAAATCATCATGCCGATTTCCAGACGAGATTTCCTCAAGACAAGCGTTGCTGCCGGTGCCATCGCCAGCTTGGGCAGCTTGCCTCTGCATGCGGACCGAGCGACCGCTTCCGACCTGGTAACGCTCGGCAAATCGGGCGTGAAAGTCACGCGCCTCGCCTTCGGGACGGGAAGCCACAATGGGCAGATCCAGCAAGCGCTGGGGCAGGAGGGATTCACGCGCCTCGTGCGCCACGCCTATGACCGCGGAGTTCGCTTCTTCGAAACCTCCGAGTCCTACGGCGCATCGCAGCAGATGCTGGGAATAGCGCTCAAAGGGATTCCGCGCGACACTTATCAATTGATGACTAAGGTGACAACGGAGGACCAGGGCGATCCGCTGAAGAAGCTCGACGAGCTGCGCCGGAACTCCCAAACCGACTATTTCGATATCATGCTCCTTCACTGGCAGCACACCGGAACCTGGCCGTCGGACACGGAGCGCTGGCAGGAAGCAATTCTTGAGGCGCAGCACCGGGAAACAATCGTGACGCACGGCGCTTCAGTTCACGGACTGCCGGCGTTGCGCCAGGTTCCCGGAAACAAGTGGCTCGATGTGGCCATGATCCGCGTGAATCACAAGGGCACAAAGATGGACAACGAGAATGACGATTGGGACGTGCCCGGCAATGTGAGCGAGGTCGTCACGCGTGTCCAGGAAGCGCGCTCTGCCGGCATGGGAATCATCAGCATGAAGCTGATTGGCGAGGGCGCCTTCACCAATCGCGCTGACCGGCAGCAGGCCATGCGATTCGCTTTCAGGAACGCGGGCGTGGACTGCGTAACGGTCGGCTACAAGAACACGGCAGAAATCGACGAGGCCATCGACAACGTGAACCTGGCCTTCGTCTAGCCTATCTCTTCTACTGGTGGGCCCGGAGGGATTTGAACCCCCAACCAAGGGATTATGAGTCAGTTTTCGGCACTTTTGCAAAGTGTTGCATAGAGTTGCATAATATCGAATAAGTCCATTATTTACAGCACATACAAGCGACGTCACTGTTGCACTGAGCTGCACCGAGAAGCACTAAATTCCAAGTCGAACATGCACCAAAACAGGCACCAGAATTCTCCACTGATGCTCTCTCGGGCGCGTTCCTAAGCTCCCTGAGCCTCCGTTGCGGGTGCCGAGGATTCATTCCTCCAGGACGCGAGTTCGACTCGTCTCCGTGTCACCAGACCCTCGCAGACCCCATGTCCAGGGATGCTGTGCGATAACGTAGGCTATTTTTCGCACATTTGATTCGAGTCTTATGCTTGGAGGTTGGTACAAGCAGGAGGAGCGAGACCTCTGAGGCTAGGACGATGGATCCAACCATGGAAGCGGCATGAGGAAACTTACAATCTCCCTCGTGGCACAAATGCCGAGCGGGCCACTACATAATGATGAAACAAATCCCTTGACCGGGTGGTCGCGTTTGCGATCCGATCAAGGGTTCTTTGGGGAGAGGCTATGAATCGGCGAGCTCTTTTGCGCGCAGTTACAACTCTTGGCGTTTCAGGTGTAGTCGCACAATATGTGCGTGGCGTGGTCAGCGAAGACTTAAAGGATCGCGACGCATCGGAAGGTGATCGGCAAACTGAGAGCGCGCGCCGGATCGAGAAGGCCACTGCAGCAGCCATGGCGATGCAGCGTCGCGATTGGGAACAGGGAATTCTGGCACAGGCGCTGCTTGAGACGAACGACCGTGAGAAGGTCGTTCTTCTCACCAAGGCAGCCATTGTCCAGGGGACACCGGACGGGCGGCTGGGCGTGTTGTTATCCGGGAACCCGACTGATCCTGCGATGGGCGGCGCAGCCTATGCCAAAGCGGCAGAGTGGACCGGCGATTTGCAGATCCGGCAGGCGGTGGACGGACTGCTTGACTGGATACGGACCAAAGCGCCGCGCAACTCGGAGGGCGTTCTCTACCACGTGTTCGACGCGCCCCAGATGTGGTCGGACGGGTTCAACTGCGCGCCACCGTTCCTGGCAGAGATGGGCTTCTACGACGAGGCCCTAATCCAGATTGAGGGCTTCCGCCACCGACTATGGAACTCGGAACATCAGTTGCTTGCGCACATCTGGGACGACGGCAAACGTCAGTTCATCGATGGAAACTTCTGGGGCGGAGGCAATGGCTGGGCCGCTGCGGGACTCGCCCGCGTGATCCGCAGCCTGCCTCGCAGCCGCTACCAAGACCGCGAGCACCTTGCCACTCTTGTCCAGGAGATGGTGGATGGTTGCCTCAAGCACCAGCGGGCCGATGGCCTGTTTCACGACGTAGTGGACCAGCCAGCGACCTTCGTCGAAACCAACCTGGCGCAGATGTTGGCCTTCGCCATCTATGAAGGAGTTGCCGAAGCATGGCTTCCAAAAGCTTACTCGGCCCACGCGGACAGAATGCGTAGCGCCGCCCGCGCGAAGATGGACGCCTTCGGCTACGTTCAGGGCGTTTGCGGGGCACCCAATTTCGACCACCCCGGAACCTCGACCGAAGGCCAGGCGTTTTGCATTCTAATGGAAGCCGCTG
>Ga0187891_1002839_pt1 | contig 12720 bp, 10 predicted proteins | sample June2016WEW_21_4_FD_132990 | JGI IMG/M metagenome (GOLD analysis project Ga0187891, IMG submission 132990) | Peatland microbial communities from SPRUCE experiment site at the Marcell Experimental Forest, Minnesota, USA - June2016WEW_21_40 | ecosystem: Environmental > Terrestrial > Soil >... | reverse complement strand
TTGTCGGCTCCGGAACAATGGGGGGAGGAATCGCGATGGTGTTTGCCAATGCTGGCATTCCGGTGCTGCTAAAGGACGTGGATGAGGCGGCGCTCGACCTAGGCATGGAGAAGATCAGGAAAACCTATGCCAGTTCCGTGCAGCGCGGACGTTTTAAACAGGCGTTCGTGGACGAACGTCTGCGACTGATCACGCCAGCGCTCAGTTACGATGCGTTCTCCGATGTGGACATAGTGGTGGAGGCGGTTTTCGAAGGTATGGCTTTGAAGAAGAGCGTGTTTGCCGACCTGGACCGTGCCTGCAAACCGGGAGCAATTCTGGCAAGCAATACCTCGACGCTAAATATTGATGAAATCGCAGGGGCGACGTCGCGGCCGGAAGCTGTGATCGGAACGCACTTTTTCAGTCCCGCCAATGTGATGCGCTTGCTCGAGATTGTGCGCGGGAAAAAGTCGAGCAAAGAAGTGATTGCCACTTGCATGCAACTGTCCAAGAGGCTGGGCAAGATTGGCGTGCTGGTCGGAAATTGCCGCGGCTTTGTTGGTAACCGCATGTTTGGGCCGTATCGCCGCGAAGCTCAATTCCTCGTGGAAGAAGGGGCCGATGTAGAAGCGGTGGATAAAGCGCTCGTGGAATTCGGAAATGCGATGGGCCCGCTGGCGACGGGTGATCTGGCGGGTCTCGATGTGGGTTGGCGAATTCGCAAAGAGTACCGCCATCTTGAAAAACCGGGGATCCGGCAGCCGTTCGCCGAAGATCGACTTTGCGAACTGGGGCGGTACGGCCAAAAAACGATGAAGGGGTGGTATCGATACGACGAAAACCGGCGCGCGAATGTGGATCCCGAAGTAACCGCTCTGGTGCGGAAGTGGAGTGCGGAAGCAGAAATCCCGCAGCGGCAAATCTCCGCCGAAGAGATCGTGGATCGCTGCATTTATGCGTTAGTCAACGAAGGCGCACGCATTTTGGAAGAGGGATTCGCGCTGCGTGCCGTCGATATCGACATTATTTATCTCAACGGCTATGGATTTCCCGCCTATCGGGGCGGACCAATGTGGCACGCCGACACGGTGGGGTTGCAGAAGGTCTACCAGCGCATTTGCGAATTTCACCACCAGCATAGAGAACTGTGGGCGCCAGCTCCTCTGCTAAAGCGTCTCGCGGAATCGGGCAAGACGTTTGCCGAGTTCGACAGAGAACAGGGTGCGGCGGGATTGCTGGAGCGGGTGAATTCAGCATGAGGCACATCACTTTGGTGCGCCATGCGCAAGCGTCGTTTCTGGAGGCGGATTACGACAAGCTATGTCCACATGGCGAAGCCCAAGCCAGATTGTTAGGTGAGTATTGGTTGCGGCGAGGCATGATTTTTCACAACGCCTACTCCGGTCCGCGCATCCGGCAGCGAGAGACCGCCAGAATTGTGGCCGATGTCTATCGGGATGCGGGTCGCAGTTTTCCCGAGATCGTGGTGATGAGCGAATTCGATGAATATCAAGCCGAGGCCGTGATGCGCACGAGCCTTCCACGACTCATGCGAGTGAACACCGAGATAAGAGAAATGAGCATCGCCTATGAGAGTGCCTGCGAGCCGGGCGAGCGACGGAGAACTTTTCAAAGGCTATTCGAGGCCGTGATCGGCAAATGGGTGGCGGGAGAGACCGCGGCGGATGGCATTGAATCGTGGCATGAGTTTTGCTTGCGAGTGGAGCGCGGGTTGGTGCAAGTGATACACGGTCCCACGCCGGCGGCCGGCGCTGTGGTCTTCACTTCTTCGGGACCCATTGGAGCGGCGATGCGCCGCGCACTGCACTTATCTGCGGAGGACGCGCTGCAGCTTTCCTGGATGTCGCGCAATGCTTCGTTCAGTGACTTTCAAGCATCGGGCGAGCGCTTCATGCTGAACGCGTTCAACGCATATCCGCATCTCGACGAGGATTCACTGCTGACCTACTGGTAGCTGAGACAGGACTTGCGAGTATGGTGGCACTTTGCGATCAAGCCGGAACCGTGAGGGCAGGCGAAGAACTCGATCTGGCCCGGCTGCAGCCATTTCTGTTTGACCACTTTGGTCGAAGCGGACCAGTTTCCGTGGAACAATTTCCCAGCGGCCACTCCAATCTGACCTATCTGGTACGGTTGGGGGGCCGGGAAGTCGTGTTGCGGCGTCCCCCTTTTGGAAGCAAAGTGCGGTCGGCACATGACATGGCTCGTGAATATCGCGTGCTGTCAAAACTGCATACTTCGTTTCCCGCCGCGCCGAAGGCCATCCTTTATTGTGACGACCTGTCGATTCTTGGTGCGCCCTTCTACCTGATGGAGCCGATTCGAGGAATGATCATTCGCCGCGAGCCGCCTTCGGGTGTGCCCTTCCCGCCGGAGACGGCGCGGCGATTGAGCGAAGTTTTTCTCGACACTCTTGCGTGTCTGCACCGGGTGGACTATACGGCGATCGGCTTAGCTGATTTGGGCAAACCCCAAGGCTACCTTGAACGCCAGGTGAAGGGCTGGATCGAGCGCTACCACAAGTCGAAAACGCACGAACTGCCAGAAGTCGAAGCCATTTCCGCATGGCTTATCGAACGAATGCCAACCGACCATCAAACCGCTCTGATCCACAACGATTACAAGTACGACAATATCGTACTCGATCCTGCAGATGCGACGAAGATCATCGGCGTACTGGATTGGGAGATGTGCACGCTGGGAGATCCGCTGACGGATTTGGGAACAGCCCTGGCGTACTGGACTGATCCGCAAGATCCCGAAGAGCTCCGCGAAATTCGCCCGGCGCCCACGACGTTACCCGGAACCCTAAGCCGGGCGCGGTTGGTCGAGCGCTACGCCTCGATAACCGGCTTGGATCCCGGAGATATGAACTTCTACCTGGCATTTGCCCGCTTCAAAGTTGCCGTCATCATTCAGCAGATCTACTACCGGTACGCCCAGGGATTGACGCAGGACGAGCGCTTCGCGGCCATGCCGAAGAGAATCACGACTCTACTGCGCGCTTCACTGCAGTGCGCGCAGAGCGGGACGATATGAAAGAGCGCTCACTGGCGGTAATACCGCACCAGCCACTCGGCCACGCAGCACGGTTTGGCGGCGGATTCACCCTCGACCTGAATGAGAAACCTAGCGTCCACAAACTCAGGCGATTCTTTCGCCGACAGCAGAGTCACGCGAGCGCGAACCGGCGAACCGGCGCGAACTGCCGAGGGAAAACGGACTTTATTCAGGCCGTAGTTCACAGTCATCGCAACGCCAGAACCGATATGGATCGCCTGTTTCAGGAAGCAACTCAGCAGCGAAAGTGTCAGAAAACCATGGGCGATGCTTCCACCGAAGGGCGATTCCTGTTGGGCGCGCTCGGCGTCCAGGTGAATCCACTGGCGGTCTTCGGTGGCGTCGGCAAATTTCAGGATACGATCCTGCGTGACCACGAACCAGTCGGTCGCGGGGAATTCGCGCGCCTCGAACTGTTTCAAGGCACTTGGATTCTCAATTTCAAAAGGTGGCATAGGAGTTGTTTATGACGACATTAACAGACGTCGCACGCAAGATGACCAAAGGAACGGCATTTCTGATCGAAGAGTCAGCGCCGCAAGACATTTTCACACCCGAGGACCTGAGCGAAGAACATCTCGCCGTCGGCCACATGGTGGACGAATTCTGGGCCAACGAAGTAGAACCAAATTTGCCCGCAATCCGCGAAAAGAAGCCGGGCGTCGCTATGTCAGTGCTGCGGAAGTCGGTGGAATTGGGTCTGACTGGAATGGCGATCCCTGAGGAATATGGCGGCATGGCCATGGATTTGCCGTCGCTGATGGTCACCGCTGAACGCATGGGACGAGATGGCTCTTACGGCGGCTGGCACTCGGCTCACACTGGAATCGGTACCCTGCCGGTCGTCTACTTTGGAACTCCAGAGCAGAAGCGGAAGTATTTGCCGAAGCTAGCGAAGGTCGAGATGCTGGCCGCCTATGCGCTGACCGAGCCACTGGCGGGTTCTGATGCGCTGGCCGCACGCACGCGCGCCGATCTCGCGGCGGATGGGAAGCACTACATCCTAAATGGCCAGAAAATGTGGATCACCAACGGCGGCGCGGCCGATCTATTCACAGTGTTTGCCAAAGTTAGCGGCGAAAAGTTTACCGCGTTTCTGGTCGAGCGAAATTTTCCCGGCGTAACCAGCGGAGCCGAAGAACACAAGATGGGTATCACGGGCAGTTCGACCACGGCGGTGTATCTCGACAACGTGCCGGTGCCGGTGGAAAACGTGTTGGGCGAAATCGGCCGCGGGCACGTGATCGCATTTAACATCCTCAACATTGGACGGTTGAAGCTGGGCCCTGCCGGGGTGGGCGCCGCGAAAAACGTGCTCGCAATTTGCCTGAAGTATGCCAAGCAGCGCAAAGCTTTTGGTTCGGCGATTGCCGAGTTCGGCGCGATTCAGCACAAGCTTGCGGAAATGGCGATCCGTATTTTCGCGGCGGAGTCGATGACCTGGCGTGTCGTGGGACAGATTGAGAATCAAATGCATGCTGCTTCCCCGGGGTCAGCGGCCGGCACGCAGGAGCTGAAGGCGATCGAGGAGTTTGCCGCCGAGTGCTCCATGATCAAGGTGTACGTGAGCGAAATGCTGGACTATGTGGTCGACGAAGGAGTCCAGATCCACGGGGGCTACGGATACCATCAGGACTATGTGGTAGAGCGCGCGTATCGCGATTCGCGGATCAATCGTTTGTTTGAAGGCACCAGCGAGATTAACCGGTTGGTGATCACGGGCATGCCGCTAAAGCGCGCGGCACGTGGGATTCTCCCTCTGCTCGATGTCGCCCGTTCCGTTGTGCAAAGTGACGACGCTCGACCCGTCGAGGCGGCCGGGGATTCGGAACTGAGCCTCGTTCGAAATGCGAAAAAGATTGCCCTCCTGACGCTAGGGCTCGCGTACGAGAAGCATGGCGCGAAGCTCGAACAGCAGCAGGAGATCGTCCTGAATATGTCTGACATCATCATGGAAGTGTTTGCCATGGAGTCGAGCCTGTTACGCTCCCGGAAGTTGGCGGTCGCCAGTGGCGCAGCGAATGCGGCGGATGCCTGTGCCGTGTACTTGCCTGAGGCAATCTCCAGGATTGAAGTGTCGTCAAGGACGGTGCTAAGCGCCTGCACCCAGGGCGACGAACTGCGGAGGAATCTCTCACGCTTGCGCGCCTATGCCGCTCACGATCCGGTGAATTCCATCGAACTGCGGCGGCAGATTGCCCGGCGGTTGTTGGCGAACGAGCGGTATACAGTGTGACGGAAGATTCTGATGTCATTCGTTGAGAATCAAGGAGCGAAACTCTATTGGGATGAACAGGGGCGAGGAGAGCCGGTGCTGCTCATCATGGGCCTCGGCTATCCCTCGTCGCTGTGGCATCGCTCGCGACCAGTGCTGTCGCAATACTTTCGCACCGTGGCGTTCGATAATCGAGGCGTGGGGCTGAGTGATGTTCCTCCAGGTCCCTATGCAATTGCCACTATGGCAGCCGACGCGGCCGCGGTTCTGGATGCAGCCGGCGTTTCCCGAGCGCATATTTTTGGAGTTTCGATGGGAGGCATGATTGCACAAGAATTCGCTCTGCAGTATCCGGCGAGAATCCGTTCACTGATTCTGGGCTGCACTTCGCCCGGCGGACCCTTAGCGGTCCGCGCGGAGCGCAAGGTGTCAGACATTCTGATGGCGCGCGGCATGACTCTGGCGCAAGCGCGGGAGGCCATACTTCCCTACATCTACGATGCGGGTACGCCGCGAGAGAAAATCGAGGAGGACGTTAGCCTGCGCCGGCGCTGGCTCCCTCCCCTTGAAGGATACACAGCACAACTGCAGGGAATTCTGGCGTGGGAGGGGTATAGCCGGATCACGCAGATCACAGCACCGACGTTGGTCATTCATGGAAAGTCCGATGCGCTGGTGCCGCCCGGCAATGGAGAACTGATTGCAAGTCTGATTCCGGGTGCAAAACTCGTTTTGATCGAGCAGGCGAGCCACCTGTTTCTCACGGACCAGACCCGAGCGGCCCACGAGACGATACTGAAATTTCTTTTGTCGCATGCGCTTGAAGAACCGCCCAAGAAAGTAGTGACGAATTGAACCCACCCCCTGGGGGAAGCGATCCTCACCCTGCATTCCCGGCACGCATACTCCATTATCAAAACAATTCATTTGATGAATTTCGCGAATGCGGATACGCTCACGCCCGTCATGAAGAAACGACGCCCTGAAGCGGTAGAAGCGCGGGGATCGCCTGTTCGTTCTCATTTAGCAAATCCAAACCAAAACCAACAATCTGACAACGTTCAGTCTCGGAAGCAGGCAGACGTTTGGAAGAACCCGCGTGCATTCCGGTAGGCGGTCGCAAGACAAGCCGGGGGAAGTAGGAAGACTATGGGCTTCGAACGCAGTTTCTATCGTGCCTTCTCGTGCCACCAGGACCGGACTCGAAAACGGACATCCCTGGAATCCACGTTGAAATCAATCGCATGTGTTCTTGCGTGCGTCGTGTTCACAGCCCTGACGACTCAGGCCCAAGGCGTGGGTACGTCGGGAGAGATCACTGGAACCGTGACCGACTCTGCCGGAAATGTTGTGCTCAACTCCACCGTCAGGGTTGTGGATACGCAGACCGGTCTGACGCGCACAGCTGTCACGAATGGCGCGGGGCAGTTCCGAATAACAGGACTTTCGCCGGCCACTTACGACGTCAGTGCGGCAATGTCGGGTTTTGCGACCGAGATCCGAAAAGCAGTGATTGTCGCCCTCGGGCAGACGGTCATCTCGGATTTCAAACTGAATCCGTCACGGGTGGCGACGGTTGTGGAGGTGACGGATCAGCCGCCGGTGGTAGAAACGGAACGTGGAAGCCAGGCAGACAGGATCTCGCAGACGTACATTGCCGACCTGCCTATCGACCGGCGCGATTATCTTACGTTCACGTTGCTCGCGCCTGGTGTATCCGATTCCACGAGGCTGGCGGGAGACCAGGATTTCAGGGTCGCGCAAACGCCGCAGAGCGGGCTATCCTTCTACGGCAGCAATGGCAGAGGAAACGACATCACGGTGGATGGTGGCGAGACTTCGGGCGACAGCGGGGGCGTGCGCCTGACAGTGAGCCAAGACGCTGTGCAGGAATTCCAAATTAATCGCAGCAACTACGCCGCGGACCTCGGGGCAGCCACCGGTGCTTCGATCAACATCGTGACTAAGTCCGGCACCAACCGTGTGCACGGCACACTCTACGGCTATTTTCGCAACGATGCACTGGATGCTCGTAATCCTTTTTCGTTCACCCAGGCACTGCAACCCGGCCAGACTTTCGATCCTGCCAACCCAGATACGGAAGGCTTGCCGATTAAGGATTCTTTGTCTCGTCAGCAATTCGGCGGAACGCTGGGCTTCCCGATCAAAAAAGATAAGACGTTTCTGTTTGTTGCGTTCGAAGGCTTACGGCAGAATGCGCAGAACGCGGTTCCGATATTAACCAATACCGATATTTTTCGTCCGACCCCGGCGCAGAATGCAATCATTGGCGGACTCGCCGGTTCGAGTGCGCTTGTGTCGTGCCTGCCCGGCGTGACTCTGCCCTCGAATATATGCGCCTTTGCTCTCCAGAGCATTTTGACATTGAATCCGAACCCCGGCACAAACCCTTTCATAACCCCGGGCCAGGCCGCACTAAATGTCTTCCTCCAAAATCAGTTTGAAACCCAGGGTGGACTTTTTCCTTACGACACGCGAGAATACCTGGCATCAGCGCGCCTCGATCATCGCTTCAACACGAACAACGAGATTTCCGTCACCTACAGGTACGGACACGATCTTGAGGAGTCGCCGGACGTTCAGTCGCTAACCGCTTATTCGGCGGGAAGCTCCACGCACACCAACGATAATGATTTTCAAGTCGCCTGGTATCGCCAGTTTAGTGCAGCAACCCAGAATGAGGCTCGCGCGCAGTGGGATTACTACAGCTTTAACGTGATACCCAACGCCCCGGGACAGGTGGGGCTCCAGATTCCAAGTTTCATCAATAATCTCGGAACGAATATTTTCCTGCCCAACCTCACCATCCTCCGCCGATATGAATTCGCGGACAATTTGACCGTAATCCGCGGCCGTCACAGTTTTAAATTCGGTGCCGACGAAATCCTCCGTGGCAATCACACGGAATCGCACACTTTCTTCCCGGGCCGCTTTGTGTTCGGATCGCTCCCCGGAGCGGCGCTCAGCCCCGAGCTTGCAAGCACGACCATCAATCCGCTACAAGCTGCATCGTTGGGCCTGCCCGAGATTTATCAGCAGGGCTTTGGAGTTCCGACATATCCTTATTACTCCCGTCCGTTGACAGGGGTTTACGGTCAAGACTCCTGGCAGATAGCCAGTAACTTCACCTTGAACTACGGGCTCCGGTACGAACTGGACACGCAATTCGCTCCTTTGACGACTTATAAAAAGGACTTTGCTCCCCGGGTTTCCTTCGCATGGGACCCCGGCAATAATCACAAGACGGTAATCCGCGGCGGCTATGGAATCTTTTATGGACCCGTGGATGTTCAGATCCCCGACGTCGACTACAGCTTAGGGGTTTTGAATGCGAATAAGTCCGCGGTCGAGAACAGTACAGGAGCCGGCCAAGTCGCAAACGTTACCGGAATCTGCGGGGTCTCCCAATTTGGTGTACCGATAATCCCCGGCACCGGAGGTAGCCCTTGCAACCGGGAAATTTCCATTTATGCGGATGGCTTCGCCGGAGTTCCGGCTTTGGGCATAGCCGGGTCGGCAACCATCTTCCAGACGTTATTTGCCCAGGGATTGATTCAGTGCACCACTCCCACCCCCGGGAATAATGCTTGCATCACGCCGGCTGCTGTGGCCCCGTTGGGCATCGACGTTACCAATACCGGCCCTCTTTCCCCGCTGCAGGTGCTTTTCGTCAACCAGCCGAACTATCGCCCTCCCATTGCGCAACAGGCTTCCTTTGGAATTGAACGGGAGCTCGCGCCTGGATTGTCGATTTCTCTGTCTGGAGTTTACGTTCATACGCAGAGACTCCCGATCGCACTCGATACCAATCTGCTGCCGGCACCCTACAGCACGGTAACTCTGGCGAATGGCGAAACGGTTTCCTATCGCAATTGGAATACGAGCCCGGCGACTGACCCGCTGGGCGGAACTGAGGGCCTTCCCTGCGCGACAATGAACTGCTTTGTGAATCCCCTGATTGTACAGAACAACCAATACAGCTCTGAGTCATACGCTCTTTACGAGGGCGGCATCGCCGAAGTCAAGAAGCGATTCGGTGATCACTTCAGCGTGTTCGGGAATTACACCTTCAGTAAAGGCTTTGACACATCCACCGATTACAACACCGACTACGGGCCGCAGGATCCGACGAACCTTAACGCGGATCGTGCCCTTTCAGAGTTTGATCAGCGGCATAAATTAGTGATTGCCGGTGTGATCGACAGCCCTTCGAAACAGAGGATCTTGTCGGGTTTCCAGCTGGCTCCTATCTTCTCGGCTCACAGTGGTCATCCCTTCAACTTGCTGGCCGGAGGAGAGGTGAACGGCAATAACCACACTACCAATGAACGTCCCATCGGAGCCCCCCGTGACACGGGTCTGGGCCCCGACTATTTCGACTTTGACATGCGCTTAAGCTGGGCACATAAACTGGGCGAGAAAGCCAACCTGCAATTTACGGCGGAAGGATTTGACATCGCGAACCGCACCAACTATGCGAGCGTAAACAACGAGGTAGGTCCTCTCTTCGGATTCACCCAAGGATTTACAACCTTCAACGTGCACGGGATTCAACCAGGCTCGGCTCTTGCCGGTGGCGGGACTGCGACTCCGAGCACGCCGCTGGCCTTCACGTCCGCATTCCCAAAGCGCCAAGTCCAACTCGGCGCGCGCCTGACGTTCTGAGGCAGCGCCCTAAGGTAGGCGATCGCTCGCGTCCAAGTCGCGGCCCTCTGGTGTGGTCAGGCCGAAGCTACGCGCTTAGGTTTGTATTTCCTCAGTTCCAGCTTAGCAATCAAAGCGCGATGAACTTCGTCGGGCCCATCTGCGATTCGCAGGGTGCGGATAGTAGCAAACAGTTCGGCCAGGGGAAAATCTGCGGAGACGCCGGCGGCTCCGTATATTTGAATTGCCTGGTCGATAATCCGCAGGGCGATGTTGGGAACGGCGACCTTGATCTGGGAGATTTCGCTGCGGGCTCCTTTGGTGCCAACTTCATCGAGCATCCACGCGGCCTTGAGAGTTAGCAGCCGGGCTTGCTCCAGCATGATCCGTGCGTTGGCAATGATATCGACGTTACCACCCAGTTCGGCGAGGGGTTTGCTAAACGCTACCCGCTGCAATGAGCGGCAGCACAAGAGTTCAAGCGCGCGTTCGGCCGCTCCCAGCGTGCGCATGCAGTGGTGGATGCGACCGGGACCAAGTCGCCCTTGCGCGATTTCGAAACCTCGGCCCGGTCCGCCAATGATGTGGTCGAGCGGAACCCGAACACTAGTGAAGCTGACCTCTCCGTGTCCGAACGGGGCGTCGTAAGAACCAAACACCGGCACCATACGCTCGATCTTGACGCCCGGAGTATCGATCGGCACCAGGACCATGGTATGACGCTGGTATTTGGCGGCGGACCGATCGGTTAAGCCCATAAATATAAGCAGACGGCAATGAGGATGACCGATTCCGGAACTCCACCACTTCCGGCCGTCAAGGACTACATGATCGCCATCGATAAGTGCGGTCGCTTTCATATTCGTGGCATCCGATGAAGCCACGTCGGGCTCTGTCATGCAGAATGCAGAACGAATCTCGCTCGCCAGCAGCGGCTTGAGCCAACGTTGCTTCTGCTCTGCCGAGCCGTATTTCACCAGAACCTCCATGTTTCCGGTATCGGGGGCATTGCAGTTAAAGACCTCGGGGGCAATCGAGGAGCGGCCAGTGATCTCCGCCACGGGAGCATATTCCACATTAGTTAGCCCTGCGCCAAATTCCCGATCGGGAAGAAATAGATTCCACAAGCCCGCAGCCCGCGCCTGCGCCTTCAAACTCTCCATAACGCGAGGCTGTCTCCAACTACGCCAGTCGGGAAGGTTTTGCAATTGTGCATAATACTCGGGCTCTGCAGGCAAGACGTGCTCTCGAACGAACGCAGAGAGGCGCTGGACATAGCTTTGGGCCCTCGGTGACAAGGAAAAGTCCATGATATCGGCTCACGATGAACGCACTTTAGCCTAACGATTACTGCATAATTCTCCAAATGAATTCTATGAATCCTGTAATATACGCACCGTGCATTTAAGTCAGGTTGACCTGAATCTGTTCGTAGTGCTGGAGGCCATCTATCGCGAGGGCAACATTACCCGTGCCGGTCAGCAACTGAACCTCACGCAACCAGCAATCAGCCACGCGCTGAAGAGATTACGCGATATGCTTCAGGACCCTCTGTTTGTCCGACAGGGCGCGCACATGATGCCGACGCCGTTCACGCGCAACATGATCGAACAGGTGAGGGAGGCGCTGCAAATCCTGGAAGTGAATGTCAGCCAGAGTCACAAGTTTGTGCCCGAACACTCGCGGCGGAACTTTCACCTTTCCATGTGGGAGTATCTCGAGGCCCTCATCCTTCCGCCATTGCTGGGCCGTTTGACCCACGCTTCCCCAGGAATGTCGATCACAACATTACGCGTCAAGCGCAGAGACATTGAGACTGAGTTGGCGAGCGGTTCACTCGATTTGGCGATCGAGATTCCTATGACGATGAGCGATCGCATTCGGCAGAAGTGGCTTTTGAATGAGCCCTTCGTGGTGATTGCTCGTAGGGGTCACCCTGCAATCGCGGGCACTCTCGATTTGGATACCTATCTCGCTCAGCGCCATATTCAGGTCTCCTCCCGTCGCCGAGGTCCCAGTCTGATCGACGTCGAGCTCAGCCGACGAGGATTTCGCCGACAGGTTTGTCTGCGCAGCCAACACAACTTCACGGCCTGCATGGTGGTAAGCAAGACAGACATGTTATTGACCTTGCCGGAGCGCCATGCGCGGTTGCTGAACATGGGATCCATCAACCAAGTGTTCCCCTTTCCGCTCCCTGCCCCCCGTCTGGAAGCTCACCTGTACTGGCACGAGAGTGTCGAGAATGACCCGGCAAATCGCTGGCTGCGTGAACAAATCGAAAACGTCTTAACTCCGCCAACAGGAGCATCGGGAACGTTGCGCATGCTCAGTGATAAGCGGCTCCGAGCCATCCGTCGAGATTCGACCAGGTGAACTTGGCATAAGCCGGCGCCAATTACTCTGGAGCGAAAGAACCCCACAAACGACCGAGACCAAGATTTGTAGCGGTACACGGCCGGCTCTTTCGCGAGTTCGTCGAGGTAAAGATTGAAGCCGCCGATTACGTCCTGGACCTTCGCGCACATGGAACCCGACTTGTCGAGGATGACGTTGACTAGGACCCGCTGCTTGCAGCCTGATTGGACGGACTGTGAATCGTTTGCGCTCATTTCTTCTTCTCCTTGCGGGCAGCGGTCGGCGATCGGAAGTAGGTGGTTTGCCGCCCGAAGCCCAGCTTGTCGAGCAGGCGCTCGCTGGGTTCCTTGCGGCGGTTGTAGACGTTGCTGAGATATTGCTTGGACAGGTCCAGTTCGGCTGCGAACTGTGTCAGCGTC
>Ga0187891_1002830_pt1 | contig 12740 bp, 11 predicted proteins | sample June2016WEW_21_4_FD_132990 | JGI IMG/M metagenome (GOLD analysis project Ga0187891, IMG submission 132990) | Peatland microbial communities from SPRUCE experiment site at the Marcell Experimental Forest, Minnesota, USA - June2016WEW_21_40 | ecosystem: Environmental > Terrestrial > Soil >... | reverse complement strand
GTTTTGAAACTGCCCTCGTTACCAAGTAGTAACACTTTATCCCAGAAAAAAGGGGCCGGGGCCCGCGCGCTAGCGGGTGAGGAGAGCGTGGCGTTCGGGCGTAGGGCGAGAGTGGGGGAGGGCAAGTGGGGGTACAAGAAGTAGAGCACCCCATGCTTTTGTAACGTCGGCAAAGTTCGCCTGCGCTAACTTCCGGTTGCTCTACAGCACCCTGATCGGCAGGTTTTTTCCTTAGCTGCCCTCGTTTCAACAAGTTCGCGCACGGTAGCCGAAAGTTACCGTGCAGCACCCTTTCAGGGGTGGAGTGTCATACCTCCACCCGATGCCGAAGGCAGCGCGCTTTTGACTTTGCTCTTGGCAGCTCACCTTGGACGGGGACGGCGGGCAGGATGGCGGTCATCATCGTCCGAATCGGTAGCTCTGGCGGGCAGGATTTCGGCCAACCGGTCCTCAACGTCCAGCTTGAACTCGGCGGCGATCTTCGCCAGATGGACCCCGAACGTACCCCGCATCTCACCCAGGGCGCTATAGAACGTCCAGCTTGCCCAGTGGCCGTGGTGGTTGGCGTACAGGACCGTTTCCCGGCCATCGACCCCGACCCGGTCTAAGAACTTCCGGCAGCCTGCTCGCATGGCTCGTAGGCTGGCCGTAAACTCGGATTTGCCCTCCAGTTTGCCCAGCTCGCCGCTCAAGAATCGCCGGATTTCCAGGACCGAATCGACGCAGTGAGAGGCGACTTCCATCTCCTCCGGGGCATAGAGCACACGGCGGTCTTCCATGAACGCAATCACCCGGCGAGCGGCGCTCACTTCCAGGTCAGTCGGCTGCCACGATACCCCCACCAGCGGAGTCGAGATACCCGTTAGCCGGTTCGCGATTTCGGAGAACTTCATGCAGCATTTCCCAGCAATAGAACGACAGCTAAAGAAGAACCTCACCGCTCCCAGATCGCGGCTGTAATCCGTCCTGGAACGCCAGCAACAGGTACTCTGCTCGCCGGTCAGGATCGCGGGCTACTGCTTCGGCTTATTCCTCGCCACAACCGGGATCGTCAGATGGACGTTCCCAGTCTTTGGATCGACGGTCTCTGTCTGCTCTTTCGGCTTCTCGGAGAAACGGAAGTCCCGAAGCACAAGCTGAACGATGGGATGAGGCCAAGACTCGAAGTCGCTGAGATTGGGTTCGACTGGAAGCACGTTAGTCGTGAAGATTTCATCGCTTCCAGGACGGGTCATTAAAGCGTCGAGATACAGCCGGTGCTTCAGCTTGTTCCGAATCACCAGCATCATCATCCAACCGTTTTGCGATTTCTCCTGTGTGAACCTCAGCTCCACGTCGGCCTTAGCCGGCTTTCGCTCGTAGGCTATGCGGGATATTTCATTCTCAGTGACAGTGACCTTGAGGCCGAAGGCTTCTTCAGCGAACAGGTACACGTCGTTACCCGACACGTAGGGAATCCGGTCGAAACTTTGTTCGTAATAGCGCTCGTCATCGACATGGAGTTTCAGCTTAAACGGGGCACGGAAAACCCGCTCATCTTCCGTCGCGCTCTTCGTTTGAGAGAAGCAAGCCGACAACAACACAAGAGTGGCAGTAACGAGCGCGACAAAGTTCCTCTGTGCCGTTTTTCGCCGACGTAGCGTGCTGTTCATCGTTTTGCGGAAGCAGCGCTCATCAACTCAGGCACACTGGTTCGGAATCTGATCATCCATTGCACGAGCTTGTCCTGGGGATCATCCTTGAATGGCCCCACGAGTTTGTAGTGAACAGACTCTTGCCCGCCGGTGTACCAGAACTCGTACTCAGAATACTCATCGACGGCTATTCGGCCCACCGACATGGGCGATATCCGAATCGCCCCCAGTTCGTCAAGGAAACGTTTCAACGCTTCGTAGCTGATCGGAGAACGCTTTACTTCCACTTTCAACTTGGCCGCGATCTCCTGATCTGTGACATTTGGATTTTGAGCAGCCATTCTTGAAATGAACTGCGCGAGGTTGTCGCTGCCCATTCCGGTGATCGTGTAGCTGATGATCTCCGCTTGTCCCCCAGGATGGACGGGATAAACCGGATAGGTCAGCACCACTAATTGAGAATCGGAGTCGCCATATCGGAGCGTCGTTTTTGAGAGGAATGGCGACGTGACGGTATCTGATCGGAAAAGGAGATCAAGAACACGATCTTTCATATCCGCTGGTACACCTCCACCCGATTGCCCAACGGCACTCAGCACCAGCAAAAAAGGGACAAGCAGGGCACGTTCTAAGCGCGTTCCGAAAACCATGGTAGTCCGCCTCCTTTCTGGCCTATTGCACTTGGACATAGTCATTCAACGGGGTTCCCGAGTTGGGAATCGTCACATAGACCGAGCGCTGTGATCTCACGAAATCGGGAATCAACGTTGTGGGATTTCGGTCGCCGGGCGATGGAGTTGGCAACGCATTATTTCCGTGCACGTGCACGATTGCTATTGCGTCTCCGTCAGGAGGAAACGTTAGTGCGTTCGGTTTTCCATCACCATTAACGGAGTCTCTCCAGTTTGCAATCGATATCTTTCCGTCCCTGTAGTCGACCATGAAGCCAGCTTCGGCGAGACCTCCTCGGGCCGTGCCATTTACCGTCTTCATCCACGCCGCGTCAGATGCGTGCTGCACTATCGGGTTGTCATACAGCGCACCGCCAGGGTTCGTGGGGTCTCTAGGATTACCGTAAACGACGCCGTGTGGTGTATATAGCGGCTTGTTCGGGTCATACGCGGCTGTGACCGACTGATTTTGCGCCTACGTTTTCCACAGTTTCTCGATTCTTTCCCAGAGGGCATAGCATACCCCTGCGATGAGAATCAGAGCGATCCAGATCGGTTTGTTTATGTTTACGAAACCGTGGTCGCCCGCCACCGCCAGACCGGCCAAGCCACATCCGGCTAAGATCACAACTGCGGACTGGGGCGTAACGATGATTGCTCTCCGAACCAACAAAATCCCCATGACGACGGTTAATGCTGGTCCCGGGTCACTCCCTCTAGGAGCAAGAAAACCGTCGAGGAAACACAGCACCGCTGCGAACCCAAGAACAAAGCATTGTGCGGGAATTTTCATGGGGCCGTCAGCTCCCAGCTTAGACCACCGGCAGCCACGCCTGCATCAATTGCAGCTTTTACCTCGTGTATCCCTTCAACCGCTGCGAGGCCCTCCGGAAGAGGTGTGAAAATCGCGAGAACTTCGACAGCAGCGAAAACATACTTTCCGGGATGTGCGTTAAAATCTTGCGCTGTTGCGCGACCGAATTGCTGCGCAAAATTCGGCGTCGCGCTCTGCTGAGCATCGGTGAAAGCTCTTGCACCCATGCCTTGCACCGCTTCTTTCTGAGATAACGGTACTTGTCCACTCTGAGCGATTACGTCACCAGCTGCTCCGCCCGAATGCACAGCGGTTTGGGCAGTCGCGCCAAGAAACTTGCCCTCGTGGTCCTTGGCGGTCGAGAACGTGACACTGGTCGTTTGAGTTACAGTTGTTTTGTTGCCAAGGTCGTCGGTGGTTGTGCCGATGACTTTGGTGGTAGATACCGTTATCGTAGTTTGCGCCTGCGCCTGGCCCTCCCAATGTTCCACATCCTCCACATTCATGTAGCCGAATCGGCCGGTATTCCAGAAAGGCAGTAGATGTCCGTCCGGATCACCGAACGTCCTTGGATTGTTTTCGACATAGCTGTACAGGTTGAGACTCTGTGGATTTCCCAAATGTGCGTAGGGCACAGTGGTAGGATTTGCCGCCCAATCCGGCGTCATAAACCGCCCCACGCTCGACGCACCGTACCTCGCCCCAAAATTATCTAGCCCGCTTTCCGTGTCCCGTTCTTTGCCGGTGAACTTGTAGTGGTTGGAATCGCTGCCGCTGACCGGAATCTCCCCGCCATACGGATAGTAGTCCGACTCCTCCTGCGGCGGCATGTCACCATTCTGGTCGGTGATCAGCGCGTGCGTCCCTAGATGGTCGGAGAAATAATAATGCACCAACTTCGTGGACGCGTCCCGCCGCGCTATGCGTTGGCCATTGAAGAAAATGTAGGTCTCCAGCAAGTTCCCTGCCAGGTCGGTCTCGGCCACAGGATCGCTGCCCATCCCCCTCCAATACAGCGTCCCGGTTGCGCCAGTGGCGCAACTGCCCGGCGTTGATCCCGCCGTGCATTTCTCCACCCGCCCTCCGTCGCCGTCGTAAAGGTAAGACATTCCCCCTGCCGAAATCAACCGGTTCTCGGCATCGTAGAAATAGGTGGGAGAGAGTTGCCCTTGGGGGCACGAACTATTCAGCGCCAGATTACCCGCCGCGTCGTAGCAGAAGCCGTTGAGCTGGTTGCTGGCGCTGGCCGGAGCCGCATTCAAGTTTTCGAAGCCCGTCTTGTTTGCATAGGACGCGATATTGGTCAGATTGCCCCAAGGATCGATGGTATAAGTCTCACCCCAGTTCGTCCCATTCGTGTACGCGGTTTGGAGGCGGTTCAACGTGTCGTATGTGAAATTCTCGGTGCGGTTGCTATCGCGCCCGTTCACGATCTGAAACACGTTCCCATTGTCAGCCTTTGTCGACGAGTGAAAATCATAACTCAGGCTCATGATAGTCGCCGCGCTGGTGCTCGCAGAAAGGACCGCTGGCTGCAAACGGCTATTATAGCTATTGCTGACCGTGATCGGTTGAGCTCCCATGTTCATCCCGGCCAAACCACCGAAGGGAGAATAATTCGCACTGGCCGAAAGATGCCGAAGATTTTGCGCGCCATCCGGTTTGAACCTGTGGGCGTTCAGAAGGAAATGAGATCGGTGAAGTTGGGGGCCGGGACTATCGATCCCTACAAGGACGACTTTTTTCGCAAGGTGATCGAAGAGCGCAAAGGGAAGGATAAAACGGACCCGCTTTACTATTTCCTCAAAATCCTAGCCAACGCCGGATGCTACGGAATCTATGCGGAAGTCAATAAATCGCAAACCGGCAAGAATGACCCAAAGACTCTGGGGATTTTCTCAGGGGAGGAGGAAAGAACCGAGCGAACCTGCATAGTGGAACCGCCGGGGCCGTGGTATTTCCCGCCTGTTTCAGCTCTGATCACAGCAGGTGGACGCCTGCTGCTGGCCATCCTGGAAAGAATGGTTACGGATGCCGGTGGGAGCTATCTAATGTGTGATACCGATTCAATAGCCATCGTCGCCTCCGAGCGCGGAGGACTTGTCCCGTGCAAGGGCGGGCCGCAACGCATACCCGGCGGAACTGAAGCGGTAAAAGCACTCTCGTGGAAGCAAACGCGGGAAATCGTTGATAAGTTTACAACACTAAATCCTTACAATCCCGCCATCGTTCCCGGCTCCATTCTAAATATCGTCGAAGACATTAACCGGGACTCTGACGGAAACCAGCGCCAGATCTATGGCTATGGTATCTCCGCCAAGCGTTACGCCCTGTATACGTATGAGGATTCAAAAGTGAAGCTCATCAAGGCCAGTGAGCATGGACTAGGGCTGTACTACAGACCGAAAGAAGGACGCGATTCGGATTGCGAGGTCGCGCTCTGGATAAAAGAAGGTTGGCAGTGGATCGTGAATCGTGCTCTCGGCCTCCCATACCAGGAACCGGACTGGTTTCGGCTGCCTGTCATGAGGCGAATCGCGATCAGCACTCCGAATGTTATGAAAGCGCTCAGAAGGCTGGACCGCGATAAATCGCGACCGTACAACTTCGCTCTGTCGCCGGTTTTGCTGAACCTCTCCTCTCTGCCAATTACGCTGCTCGGGCCGTTCGAGAAAGATCCTGCCCAATGGGTGAAGATGTCATACATCAACATCCATGACGGAATTACGCACACCCTCAATCCGCCGTCTGCCTTGGCCCTGGTGCAGACATTCGATATGGTGTTCTCCCAATACCTCCGGCATCCCGAATACAAAAGCCTCGCGCCCGATGACACGCCATGCAAGGCTGACAGTCACGGATTGCTCAAGCGATATCCGGTCACTGCTTCCGCCTTCCGTCTAATCGGGAAGGAAACCGAGCGCGGCTGGGAGCAAGCTGAGGATATTAGTACCTTGTTGCCGTCGTTGAAGCGTTACGAGCGGAACACCGGGACGGCGAACCAACTCTTACGCGAGCGTTTGCAGAAAATGTCCCTCAATGCCTTACAGAACGAAACCGGTCTGAGCAGGCATACCATCCTTCGCGCACGGCGGGGTCAGCGGGTGCATCCGAGATCGCTTGAGCGTCTCCGGACGGCTGCGGGCGCTGTTTCCGCCAGTTCGTGATTAACGGCACTATTTCGGTTGTGAGTGTAATCGCGAGTACGCCAATTGAGACGATTGCATCCAGGGGCGGTGGCCACTGGCGTGCGGGCGGGGTTTGCAGGCTGAGCTTCGCGAGGCTGATATTCTTTAGCCTGTCTTGCTTCGTCTCCAGGTCCTTAGTCCTGTCGCGCAGAACTTCTTACCAGCAGCGAAAGGCTTCCTGCCAATGACAATCACACCTCGCCTGTTTGAAGCTTATCTCGAATGTCCGACGAAATGCTGGCTCAAATCACTCAACGAGAGTCCCACAGGGAACGCATATGCGGAGTGGGTTGAAACTCAAACCGAGTCTTACTTAGCTGACGGGATGAACCGATTGCGGTCAGGGGCACTCGTACGCGGATGCACTGTTGTTCCAGAAATCAAGAATCTGAAGGGAGCCGAGCGGCTGCTCGCGGTGGACGTGCCTGGTCAGACGCGCAAATTCCCCTCCCCAGAAGTTCGCAACCGAACTAAGGAGACTCCAACCCGATCCGAAGCCCCAAATTCAGCTTCTAAAATCAATGAGAGTGTCTTAACGTCGATCCCTAGGGTGAATGTTGAGTCTCGTCTCCACGCGGTGGAGCGCATACCAGAGAAGGGACCGGGGAACCCAGCGCAGTTCCTACCTATCCGCTTCGTCTTCAAGAATAAGCTTGCCAAGAACAGCAAGCTGTTGCTGGCACTTGATGCACTCGTCCTGTCGGAAACACTCGGACGAAAGATCAGCCTGGGCAAGATTATCCACGGCGACCACCGCTCTGTGCGGAGAGTAAGGATTGTGGGTCTCCTCAGCCAAGTTCGAAAGAACATTGAGAAAATTGCTGCACTCCTCTCCAGCTCTTCGCCACCCGAACTAGTGCTGAACCGGCACTGCATCGAGTGCGAATTCCAACTTCGTTGTAGGCAAAAGGCGATCGAGAAGGATGACCTCAGCCTGCTTTCGGGCATGAGTGATAAAGAGCGCAAAAAACACCACAGCGAAGGTATCTTTACCGTCACCCAGCTCTCCTACAGGTTTCGGCCTCGTAGACGGCCGAAGAAATTCAGAGATAAGAGGGAAAAGTGCCATCACTCGCTCAAGGCGCTGGCCGTTCGTGAGAAGAAAATTTACGTCGTCGGCGGCCCCGAACTGAAGGTCGAAGGCACGCCCGTTTATCTGGATGTCGAGGGATTACCAGACCGCGATTTCTACTACCTCATAGGAGTACGAATCGGAAAAGGAAAGTCGGCTGTTCAGCATAGCTTGTGGGCTGACAGCGTCGAGGACGAGGGAAGAATCTGGAATGAATTCCTAGATATTGTTGCAGGCACTGAGAATCCGGTGCTCATTCATTATGGCAGCTACGAGGTGAAGTTCTTTGAACAGATGGACAAGCGTTACAGCTCTCAGGCAGAGCGAGGATCGGCGGGTATAAGAAAGCGAGAGACTGTCAACATTTTGCAGAAATTGCTCGGACAGATCTATTTCCCAACCTATTCCAACAGCGTGAAAGACATCGCGATATGGTTGGGCTTTGCTTGGTCTCATACGTCGGTAGTCGGAGCAAACTCCGTGGCCTGCCGCTGCGAATGGGAGCGAACGCAGAGTCCTTCGATGAAGGCCGAGTTGATCGCTTACAACGCGGAAGACTGCCAGGCGGTGGAGATTGTTACAGAGGCACTGCTTAGGCTGCGCGCTCCCGAATTATGGGGCGGCTCGGCAGAGGATCGGCCTCATGAGACTGTTTACGTTCAATCACTGAAGGCTCCATGGAAAAAGTTTGGGTACTTCGAGAGCCCGGTCCAAGAATTCGAAGGAATCAACCAAGCGGCGCAGTGGGACTATCAGCGGGACAGGATTTACGTCAAGTCTAGTCTGGCAAAGCAAGCAGCTCGTCGTCCCACACGTAATCGATCAGGCTCTTCGAAACGCTACCGTGCCAACAAAGTGGTTGAATGTTCCGCTCTTGTGTCTTGCCCATTCTGCGGCGGTGAAACCATACCTCGCGGTCGAGTCCGACGTACGCTTCACGACCTCTCGATCGGACACTCTTCCATTAAGAGATGGATTGTGGAGTATCGCTTCCGCAATTACTGGTGTCCTAATTGCCGAAGAAGATTAGGTACGCCGAAGGAATTTTGGCCACAAAGCAAGTTCGGTCGGAATCTGGTTGCATACATGCTATATGAAAATTTCGATTCGCGAATCCCTCTCCAGGTAGTTGTTAAGACGATGGCCCGTTTCTTTGGTTTGGAAATGCCACCCCGCACCTTTTACGCGCTGAGGGATAATGCTGCCAAATATTACAAGACTACCTACGAGACTATTCTGAGTAACCTTGCGAGTGGGAGTCTGCTGCATGCCGATGAGACCCAAGTGAGCGTGGGAGGAAAGTCTGCATACGTTTGGGTCTTCAGCAACTTGGAGGAAGCCGCATATCTCTATGCAGAATCGCGTGAAGGCAGTTTCTTGCAAGAGATGCTCAAAGACTTTAGGGGTGTTCTTGTCTCAGATTTCTACGGAGCCTACGACTCGCTGCCCTGCTGCCAGCAAAAGTGTCTTGTTCACTTAATGCGGGACTTAAATGACGAAGTTCTCTGCCACCCATACGACGAAGGACTAAAAGGAATCGTTAAAGAATTTGCTGAATTGCTCAAGGGAATCGTTGAAACGGTTGACCAGCATGGTCTCAAGGCGCGCTTTCTCAGGAGGCACCGCCGGTCGGTGAAACATTTCTACAACCGGCTACTCAAGCTACCTTGCCAAAGCGAGGAGGCATTGAAATGCAGACAACGGTTTGAGAAGAATCGCGACAAGCTATTCACGTTCCTCAACTACGATAGTGTTCCTTGGAATAACAACAACGCCGAGCATGCGGTCAAGGCGTTCGCAAAGCTCAGGAATGTTGTCCGAGGGAGCTTTACTCCAAATACGCTCCAAAAGCAACTCGTGCTGCTCAGCGTGTGTCAGACCTGCAAATATATGGGCTTAGACTTTCTCGATTTCCTCCGTTCAGGGGAGAAGGACATTCGCGCCTTCGCGGAGAGTCGGCGAGGGCGATGGCGACGGTCGAAAATCAGCTCGACGACCAAGTTGCAGGCATGCGCAGCGTCAGACAGCTGCGAGAGATGACGTTGTGCTGGTCTGATCCCTTGAAACACAAGTCAATTGGCGCTATCAGCGATTACACTCAGAACCCAGCAATTAGAGTGAACTGAAAATAAGGGGTGCATATTCCGTCCCGTCCTGTTCTCACCCCGTTCGTCGTTTGACGGGGATAGCTATAGGCACCGGCAAAATTCCTACACCCCCACCGCAGACCTGGGACCCCAGGGGCCGGGGCGCGCGCGCTCGATCACGATATTGCGTTTCGCGTCGTAGCGATAGAGTGCGTATCGTTTGGCACTGATCCCATATCCGAACAATTGGATTTGCTTTCCATCCCTAAAATTCACTTTCTCAATTTTAAGAATGGACCCCGGTACTTTGTCCCGGTCATAACAGTTCAGCGATTCGAATTGCTTTGCGATGGCTTCAACGTCTTTCCATGAAAGGGCTTTTGTGCGTGGCTCGTTTGGACAATTAACCCATCCTCCCGTCTCAGAAGCAACAATGCACATCGAATCGGTATCACAAAAAAGGTAGTGTCCGCCTTTATCGGTGATGCAGCGTTCGAGCATTGCCAAGAGAAGATGTGCGCCGCCCGTAATCAGAGCTGCGATTGGCGGAAAGTACCATTCCCCTGGCTTTTCGACCGTGGTCACATACTGTTCATGACTGTGCTCTCCGGAGAACACGCCGACGTGAACGGGCTTATATTTCTTTTGGGGTGTTAATTCATAAAACATGCCGTAGCTGGTGGAATTCGCGCAGATTTTTAAGAAATAAGAGAGGGCGGGATTGGAATCCTTGTAGACCTGTTTTTGCTCAACCATGACTCGAAACAAGTCATGTTTTCTTGGATCAACTTCAACCATCCCCCGGAGATTTGTTGATCTCAGGCCCTTTTGTTGGCCGTGGGGAACCATTCGGTATGCTTTTTCAATTATCGGCGTCTTTCCAGAAAGCAGCTTCGAAGCGATTACATCCGGTCCACTCAGCCATATCGGAGTATCGGACGTGAAATAATTCACGCCGATGTTCTTTGTCACGCCATCATCGCTATATTCGGCCCGTACCGGCAGCACATCACCGTTTGCACGAACGCGCGCAAAGAACTTCATCTGCTTCCAAGTGTCCTGGCGAAAACAATCGGGCAGTGTAATTTTGTCTACAAACCCACTCACTTCTTCGGTTGTGTCTTCGAATGTGAGACTCTCTGCTGCTAAAACCTCCGGATTCCCGAGCAAGGAATTAGTCGTGGGGTACTGACTTGAAAAATCGGTAAGCACGACAGGAACAGGCGTGTTCCGTATTTTGCATTCCGCTCTACCGCCAAAATATGCTTGTGACGCAATGCCGTGAAAATAATCAGGCACCTTGAATTTCTTGGCGGGCGTAACGATCCCCATTTCCCGCAAATACGATTTGCCAATGCTTGCGGGCGAAACCGCTTTATCTGGGTGCAGTCGAAGTGGATGCCGGTCAAACTCCTCTTTCAGGGAATTCAGCGCGTCTACGGTGCAGCGCACGTCTTGGCGTCCGTAAATAAGATCAGCCGGTGTCACGGTCCCACTCGGCTCGTGATCCATCTTTTGATTTTTGGTTTTGAGGTGATCGCACAACCTCTTTAGCGAATAGTTTTCGTTGAATAACGCCCATGCAAGCGTGCGCAAATCGAGAACACGGCAAACGAGGCGAGTCTTCCTTCCCACTTTGTATAACGGCCATTCTTGGGGGCGAAACGGCTTGGTCAGGCTGAAAAACGCAGCCTTCGAATCCTTAGAAGTAACGCGAATGCAAGGGCGCTCCGGGTTTGGTTCTATTTCACCTGTCTTTCGCGAAATTCTTTGCGATAAAATCAGCGTCCATGCGCGGTTGCGAGAGACTCTGTGCCCTATAGAAAGTCTAGAAACATCCCAAGGAGCATTAAACGCAACTATAAGAGAGCGCGTTCGAATGGCATTAAAGAATACTTTTTCGATGAATTCGGCTCTGCTGTAAGTGTGCAGCCGTTCATCGTATTCATTGCTAATCACCTCAGACGGTGCGTTGCGCACAAATGATTGAATGATATTCGCGTAAGCAGAATCCAAGTCATCCGCGTGCACAATCCCTTCCTCTACACATTCGTAAACGGTTCCCTGCAATCGGCACACGCGGTAAAAACCAAACAAAAGAGACTGTTCTTTTGGGTCAAGCGTCGTTTCGGTGTCAAATACGAGTGCGAACTCGGGCCACTTCGGTTCGTTGTACTTACTTTTGCGTTGTTTTCGGCGATTCAGCTCAATGACGTGGCTGCGAAAGAAAACATCTTTGAAGAGGCGTTCATTGGGTTCAACAGAATTCATTTGATTTTGTTTTCCAGTTCATCCTCTAAGATAGTTGCCCAGCGCCACATCGCTTTTGCGAGACTTTCCAAGAAGACGGAGACGGACTTCAACGCTAATGCCACCCGCTTGATCCGGTCGCGTTCGAATACCATGCTGATATCTGCATCGCGCCGTGCTTCCGTGAGGTAGTCCTGATGCTTCTGGCAAATATCGGGGAATGTGAGTGGGAAATCATGATTCCTCCCTGCGGGGTGTTCGACTTCACAACAAAGAACGCATCGCACTACGGGCGGGTGTTCGGCCCGTTTCCGTTGCCTAAGCGCCGTCCTGAGTGGATGAACGATTTTCACACAGTATCCTTTAGCGAGGCGTAAAGGTTGTCGAGCTGTAGCAATCCGGCATCACGCAATGCGCGCAGTGTGCGCGTCGCGGTCACGAGTTCATAACCGCCGACCGATTTCCCGTGGAAAGGCGCTAGTTCGTAGGCTTTCTCGTGTCTTGCCCAGCGAGTGAGACTGGCAAGGTAGTTCGACGCTAGCTTTGCTTCCGAGTATCCGCGCGCGAACACTGTGACCGGGCCATGCGGACCTGGCAGCTTCAAGGCGCGCACATATGGGTCGTTCTTCTTTGCGATCCATTTGCCGGTCTTAGAACGCCGAAGCGCTCTGGGAAGGTGTTTTTTGACCGTTGCAGGAGTCGTGCCCTCTTCGCGGCAAGCAGCGTCAAGCGAGAAGCCATCGTGCATTCTCGCAAGCGCATGAAACGAGCGGACAATCGCCTCAAATGCCCTGTCGGAAAGCTGTTCGTTATGGCGGTTTCGTGGTATATTGACAATGATCGATTTATATTTTGCGGCCCTGGGTTGCTTCCGACGGCGAGCCTGGGGCCTTCTCTTTGTAGCCATGATGGTTCACTCCCTGTCGTAGGTAGTTCCCTCCACAACTTTCGCAGGCCCCTTGCACGCGGAGGGATGGTCGTGCCTAATGAACGCTTCCAGCGCCGAGACCGGAATGATCCTCCG
>Ga0187891_1002820_pt1 | contig 12766 bp, 13 predicted proteins | sample June2016WEW_21_4_FD_132990 | JGI IMG/M metagenome (GOLD analysis project Ga0187891, IMG submission 132990) | Peatland microbial communities from SPRUCE experiment site at the Marcell Experimental Forest, Minnesota, USA - June2016WEW_21_40 | ecosystem: Environmental > Terrestrial > Soil >... | reverse complement strand
TATGGGCATCACGGAAGTCGTGCGTGGCGCAGACCTGCTTAAGTCGACCGCGCGCCAGATCCTGCTCTGCCGCGCCCTCGGCATTGACCCTCCTGCCTGGTACCATTGCCGCCTCGTTGTGGACCACAACGGCCGGCGGCTGGCCAAGCGCCATGATGCGCTGAGTTTGCGAGCCCTGCGCCAACGCGGCCTCACTCCAATGAACATCCTCTCGGCGGAGCTTCCGGTCGAAGTTTAGGAAGCCGGTACAGCTCACCAAAGAGCTGCGCTGGACGGCTGCATCCTGGCTGCGCCCTGTGGCTTCGATGCTTTACCATCGTTGGGCGGGCCAGGGGCGCCCCGCCGCGCGGCGGCTGGGCGCCCACCGCTCGACCGTCTGCCATGCACGAAGACCTGCAGCTCCGATTGAACCCATTGCGCAGCGCGCCCAATCTGCTAACGCTGATGCGCATCTGTTTGGCGCCGTTCCTGGTGGCCGCAATTCTCGAGGGGCACTACCTGCTGAGCTTCATTCTCTTTGCGGCAGCGGGGCTGACCGATGCGCTGGATGGCCTGGTTGCGCGGGTGCTCAAGCAACGTTCCATGCTCGGCCATTATCTTGACCCGGTGGCCGACAAGCTGCTGCTCAGCACGCTGTTTCTGGTGCTTTTCTACAAGGGATTGATGCCGGGGACTGTGACCGTGCTGGTCTTCGGTAGGGACGTGGGAATCCTGCTGGTTGCGGCCATTCTTTATGCGGCTGTGGGGCGGCGCGAGTTCCACCCCAGCATCTTCGGCAAGGCCAACACGCTTGCCCAGATCGGTGCCGTCGCGGCCGTTCTGCTGCACCAGGTCACACCAGCGTGGTATTGGGTCACGGTCACGCGGGCAGTCGCGCTCGCCGCCACCATCGGGCTCACGGTGGCGTCGGGGCTGCATTATGCATGGCTGGTGTCGCGCCGCACAGGCAACCCAGCAGCCAACGGCGCAGGCGCCAAATAGAGGGACGACCGTGTGGCCGCGGAGCGCACGAGAAACCCGCCCCTTCGCGCGAGTGCGGCTCGCTGCCTCTAGGAATCGTCTGGTTGATCTTCGGTTCCAGCCGTGTCTTCAATCTCCATATCGCGAAACTCTTCGGAATCGAAGATCTCGCCACACTCCAAGCACTCGACATACTCAGTGTCGTCGTGCCGGGAAACGATCCGGACCTTTGGGTGTCTGCAGGCGGTTGCCATCGTTCTTCGAGCCTGGTGCTCTCGCGGCAATTCCAAAGCCGCCGTTCCCACTCCAGATGACTGGAGGTCCGCCGCTCCCTTGTGGTTGTTTCCACTTGAGAGTGCTGGCTTTCGAGTATGGTCGCTCGGGAATTGCTATAGGTGCTCTTTCCGCCAGATTGTAGCCGTCTTTTACCCGATTGCAAACCGATTTTTTGATGAATCCGTGGGTCTGGCGCCCGGAACTAACCGTGTTTTGAACAGACAATCACCAACTTGAAGGCAAATTCAAGCGGACGTATACTGAATACGGACCGAAGAAGTCGCATATTTGATGCTAAAGCTCACCAAAAAAGCGGATTACGGGCTCATGGCGCTCAAGTACCTCGCCGAGCACCCGGAGACGCCTGCCCTCAGCGCCAAGGACGTCGCGGACGCCTACGGCATCCCTGCCCAGCTTTTGGCCAAGATTCTGCAGCGGCTGACCAAGGTGGGGCTTTTGCGCTCCCATGCCGGGATGAACGGCGGCTACGCGCTCTCCCGGGATGCGCGGCAGATCTCGGCCTTCGAGGTGATCCACGCCATCGACGGACCGTTGTTCATCACCTCCTGCTTCAAGGGCACAAAGTCCTGCGATCTTACCCCAAGCTGCACCATTAAGGAGCCCCTGGCGCGCGTGAATGAGACCATCGCCGGGGTTCTGAAGAGCATCAGTATCCAGGACCTTGCGGAACAGGAGCATGTGGCCGGAAAAGCCCACGATGCGCAAGGCCTGGTTTCATTGACGCTATAGCAGTCAGAACGAGGTGCGGGTAGAATCGGCACCCACCCCAGCCGAATCAAATAACCAGTAAGCTACATTTGTTGAACGAAACCAAAACTATGGCAAACATCGTCACCATCGGATCGACTCCCTCACCGGAAGCTGTGGCAGCGCAGCCTGCAGCCCCTCAGGCGCCAGCAGTGGACCTGAACGTAACCGTCAGTGCGGTGGCGCGAATCCGCGTGATCCTTGCCAAGGAGGGCATCTCGCCGGAAGAAGGCGGGCTGCGCTTGGGCGTCAAAGGCGGGGGGTGCTCGGGTCTTTCCTACGCCATAAGTTTCGATGCGCATCCGCGCGAGCGAGACCACATCTTTACCTTCGAAGATGTGCGTGTCTTCATCGATCCCAAGAGCTTCGTTTATCTGCAAGGGATGACGCTCGACTACGAGGAGACGCTGATCCGCCAGGGATTCAACTTCATCAATCCGAACTCCGCGCGCTCCTGCGGCTGCGGAACGTCGTTTTCCGTCTAGAGCCCAGCGCGCGCAGGGCTGGCTCGGCTGAATTCTGTTGATCGGTAACGCAGGACTTCACCGCAGCGCCTTTTCAATCCCTGCCTCCGCCAGCGGCGTCATGATGGCGTACCCGGCCGGCAGCGGGTGTACGCCATCCGCGCTCAGCGTTGGTGGCAGTCCTCCGCGTTCATCGTTCATCGCCGCGTAATAGTCTACGTATACATAGCCTTTTTCGGCCGCGTGTTTTCTGATCCAGGCGTTCAGTTCCATAATCTTGGGTGCGGGCGTCAGTCCCGGCGCCCACGGAAAGTCGAACGCCGGAAGCACCGAGCACAACACCACTCGAATCCCATTCGTAGCGGCCAGTTCGGCCATGGAAGCAATGTTTCCCTCCGTCTGCTCCAGTGTCATCGGCCCCGTGTTCCCTGCGATGTCATTCGTCCCGGCGAGGATCACGACAACCTTGGGCTTCAAATCGATCACGTCCTGCCGGAACCGCACCAGCATTTGTGGCGACGTCTGCCCGCCGATGCCGCGGTTGATATACGGCTTGCCGGGAAATGACTCATCCAGCGTCCATCCCTGCGTGATGGAGTCGCCCATGAAGACAACTCGATTCTCGCCCGGCTTCGGCGCAGTCAGCATTGCGTTCGCCTCCTGGAAGCGCTCAAGCCCGCCAAAGTCCACCAGCAACTGCTTGTCGTGATCGATCCAATACGCATTGTTGGGGTGCCCTGAGAGCGAGGTCTGCGCCGTTTGCGTCGGAGGCGTTCCGGTCAGGGCTGCCAATTCGTTCTGGCTGAAGGAGCCTTCGATGAGGCCCCGATCGCGAATAGCGTCTAGGATGACCGCCACGCTGCGCACCGAGCCGCCCATTACCACGGCCATGTCCTTGCCGATGTTGGCGCGGGTAAATTCCCAGAACGTGTCGCCGGCCTTGTCGGTGAGGGTAAATTCAACTGTTCTTTGCCCGGTATTTGAACTCACGCCGGGTTGAATAGAGCGGAAATCGCTGCCCGCCACAATGGACGAACGCTCGATGAGGTAATAAGAGGTGCCGCTCGAACTGTCGAGATCGCCCCTATAAGGCAGAATCTCTTCATTGGGCGGAAGCGCGCCGTTCACGCTTTGCATGGCCGCGTCTTCGGTGGGAAATGGGCCGCCGTCGACGGCGTGAATCTCAAGTCGAGCCGTGGAGGATGCGGGCGCTTGGGCCTTGAGCGGGATAACGGCAAAGAAAGCGGCCAGAGCCGCTGCAATGAAGATAGTTTTGCTAAGCTTCGATCGACCCACGAGAGTGCTCCAGTCGGATAAGGATCCGCATGAACGGCTAATAAATAGTCGCCACAGGATCCGCTTCTGATTGTAGGCAATCGCGCCTCATGCAGGCCACTCGTCGTCTGATGGATGGCGCGCGCACCTCCGCGCTAAAATTCCTTTATGCCCGCAACGGCCGTCTCTTCTGCTGTTCTGACGAAATACGAGCCCGTCATCGGCCTCGAAGTGCACGTGCAATTGCTCACTGCCACTAAGGCGTTTTGCAGTTGCGCCAATCATTTTGGATCTGACCCAAATACGAACATCTGCCCCGTTTGCCTGGGTCTACCGGGCGCGCTGCCCGTGCTGAACGCCAAGGCCGTCGAATTCGCCACGCTGGCTGCGCTGGCGCTTAACTGCCAGGTGCGCGAACGCTCCATCTTCGCCCGCAAGAATTATTTCTATCCCGATCTGCCCAAGGGCTACCAGATTTCGCAGTATGACAAGCCGCTGGGCGAGCACGGCTGGATCGAGATCCCGTCAGCAGACGGCGCAATCAAAAAGATCGGCATTACGCGCCTGCACATGGAAGAGGATGCGGGCAAGAGCCTGCACGAAGGGTTCTCCGACTCCGCCACTCGCACTTATCTCGATCTGAACCGCTGTGGCACGCCGCTCATTGAAATCGTCAGTGAGCCGGACATTCGCACGCCTGACGAGGCCTTCGACTATCTCACCCGGCTCAAGGAGATTCTGCTCTACACCGGCGTCTCCGATTGCAACATGGAGGAAGGTTCACTGCGTTGCGATGCCAACGTCAGCGTCCGTCCTAAAGGGCAGGAAAAATTCGGCACGAAAGCTGAGGTCAAAAACGTCAACAGCTTCAAGTTCATTCGCGCGGCGCTGGAGTACGAGATCGAGCGGCAGGTGGAAGTCATCGAAGCGGGCGGGCGGGTGATGCAGGAGACGCGGCTGTGGAATGCGAGCGAGGACCGCACCTACTCCATGCGTTCCAAGGAGCAGGCGCACGACTACCGCTACTTTCCCGAGCCGGATCTGCCGCCGCTCGTCCTGACGCCCGAATTCATCGCCGAAATGAAGCCAAAACTCCCCGAATTGCCGGAAGCGCAGCGCAAGCGCATGATCGCCGAGTACGACCTGAGCGTTCAGGATGCGCACACGCTCACCGCCTCGCGCGAGTTTGCCGACCGATTCGAGGCCGCGGCAAAAACAGCGCGCAATCCGCGGCGCGTGGCCAACGTGCTCTTAAGCGAGGTGGGCGGACGCCTGAAAGCTGTGGGTCTCGAGCTGGATCAATCCCCGGTAACCATGTCCGGCATTGTGCTGGCCGCCGATCTGCTCGATGAGGGTAAGATCAGCTCGAAGCAGATGAAACAGATTTTCGATGTGTGCTTTGAGAAGGGTCAGGACTTTGCAGTTGTCTATGAGCGCGAAAAACCACAGCAGATTACCGACGCCGCGGCGCTTGAAAAGCTGATTGATGAGGTGATCGCCGCCAATCCCAAACAAGTAGAGCAATATCGCGGCGGCAAGAAAACGATGGCGGGATTCTTTGTGGGTCAGGTGATGCGCGCGTCGAAGGGCCAAGCTAACCCGGCATTGCTCAATGAGCTGGTGACGAAGAAGCTGGAGGGCTGAAATTCAACCCGCGGGTTGGACCCCTATACCGCTCCGCTAATCCGCAGATGCCCCGCGAATTGCAGGCCACGGCAGCCTATTTCAACTTCAGATCCGAGATGAAGTCCTTACGCGCGTCCCACGAGCTCACGGTTTTCGTGGCGCTCTTTTTGCCGTCTTTCTCCGCCCACAAGTCGAAGTCTACGCTCATGTCGACCTGGGCGAAGTGGAAGTGGCCGTCGGCCGTAGAATCAAAACTGCGAATGGTCTTGCTCTTTTCGTCTTTTAGGAAAACGGTGGCCCCTGAAACGGGCTCGGAGTTCGCATTCAACACCGTGCCGGACACGGTGCGCATGCCAATGTTCTGGGCCCACGCTGCGGAAGAAATAAACGTATTCCGCAGCCCTGCGGGAAGCGCTCCGAAAGCAAGAAGACCCAACACAGTCGCCGCCAGCAAGCCGGCTCGGCTCATTCCTACTCCTCCTCATCCTCTGTGAGAAGATCTTCTTCCTCTTCGAGGCCCTCTTCAATGCGCGCCAACTCCAGCGGTTCAACGCCAACCACTTCGTACTCCGTTCCACACTCCTCGCAGGCTATCACGTCGCCCTCTTCCACTTCGTCGACTTCAATGTCCAGGGCGGTTTCGCATTCAGGGCAGCTGGGCATAGCGGCCTCCTCACTTTCCAAGCCGAATCGCATTGCGGGATGAGACCGTCGTCGTTCGGCAACCATCGCTAGTTTTAGTGACAAACCGGCCTTAGGTCAAGAGCCAAACGGCGCACTTGAAGCCGGCATTTTCGTTGCCGGAAAAGGGCCCTCCATCTTCCTTAGACGATGCGCTTTTCGGGAGGACCACTGACCGTGCCTCATCCCCGGTGCAAAGTACCGCGAGAGGTCATCCGCCTCCGGCGGGCACTCTCTAACGTTTCGCTCAGGGCGCCATGACACAGGCGCGCTTGAGCGATTACCCTGTTGACTACGATGCCGAAATTTGGCTCCAGTCCGTTTGCCTTTCCCGACTTCAAGGGCGCAACGCGCCGGCTGATTCTCATCAACCTGGCCGCATACTTTGTGCTGTTGCTGGCGACCCTGACGTCTTCCTCAGCGGCTCGGATCGCCGGTTCACTCGTCTTTGATCCCTTCTCGTTCATGCACGGGGCTCTCTGGCAACCGCTCACCTACAGCCTCATCCATCCTCCGGGAATGATTCTGGCAACACTCTTCGAGCTGCTTTCGCTATGGTTTCTCGCTGGATTTCTCGAGGCCTTTCACGATGCCAACTGGGTCATGAGCCTCTATGCGGTATCGGTGCTGGGCACGGCCGCGGCGGCGCTTGTCCTCTACGTGGTCTCAAGCACGCTTGCCCCCTCGCTGCTCACCAACGTCAACCCGCTCTTCGGCTGCTTTGGCGGAATCTTCGGACTGCTGGTGGCCATAGGGCTCCTTTACGGTGACACGCAGTTCCTTCTGTTCTTCGTCATCGGCATCAAGGCGCGCTACCTGGTCGTGATTTATGCGCTCGTTGCCGTCGCCATGCTCTTTGGCCAGGAACGGATGTATGCCTTTGCGCAACTGGGCGGAGCGCTCGCCGGTCTCGCATTCATTCGCATGGCGCCGCGGCGTGGAATGACCTTCATGCTCAGCGAAAGCTGGTATGGCTTGCGCAACCGCTACTACCGCTGGAAGCGCCGGCGCGCGGCCCGCAAGTTCGAGGTCTACATGCGCTCGCAGGGCCGCACCGTGAAGTTCGACGGCCAGGGCCGCCGGATCGATGAGGACGCAGACGACAAGAAGCGCTGGAACTGACTGTGGGCCGTCCGCGAGAACTTGCAGGTTGGGACAGCATTCGCGCGCGGCGCGATAAAATCGCACTGGAATGACCAACAAGATCGCTTTTCTCTTTCCGGGGCAGGGTTCGCAGGCCGTTGGAATGGGCCGCGAGCTCGCCGAACGATTTCCCTTGGCAGCCGAAACCTTCGCCGAAGCTGATGCTGCGCTCGGCTTCCCGCTTTCGCGGCTTTGCTTCGAGGGGCCGGAAGAAGATTTGCGCCTGACCGAGAACACGCAGCCGGCCATCATGACGGTCAGCGTTGCAGCCGCGCGGGTTCTCGCCGAGTACGGTGTCGAATTGGCGCTTGCCGCCGGTCATTCGCTGGGCGAGTGGTCGGCGCACGTCATCGCCGGTACGCTTTCCTTTGCCGACGCGGTGCGCGCCGTCAAGGCTCGCGGCCATGCTATGCAGCAGGCGGTCCGGGCAGGCCAGGGAGCCATGGCCGCCATTCTTGCGCTCGATGCCGCGCAGGTGGCCGAGGCATGTGCTGAGGCCGCGCGCGAAACGGGATTAACGGTGCAAGCGGCCAACCTCAACTCACCGGGTCAGACCGTCATCTCCGGCGCTGCCGCAGCGGTCGAAAAGGCCTCTGCGCTCTGCAAAGCAAGGGGCGCGCGCCGTACTGTCATGCTTCCAGTCAGTGCTCCATTCCATTGCGGGCTCATGCAGCCCGCGCGGGAGGAAGTAGCGCGTGTGCTTTCCGGCATCGTGATGCACGATCCCCGTATTCCCGTCGCCGCCAACGTGACCGGCGAGCTGGTAACTACGGTCGACGCCACGCGCGACGCGCTCATCTGCCAGGTCACCGGCACAGTCCGATGGGTCGATTGCGTGCAATCGCTGAAAGCCGCAGGCGCCAATCTCTTCGTCGAGGTTGGCCCCGGTAAGGTGCTCTGCGGCCTGCTCAAGCAAATCGATCCCGAGCTGAGGGCGCTGAATGTGGAAGACGCGGCGAGCATCGAGAGAACTCTTGCGGAGCTGAAGACCGGCGAGTGAGCGGTCAATCAGTGCGGGCCGTTAAACAACTCCAAGCTCCCGCAGCAGAAACGCGTAATCCAATGCAATCTCTTTCAAATAGTCGTATCGCCCGCTTGCTCCGCCGTGACCGGCCTGCATATTCGTCACCAGCAGCAACGGATTAGAGTCCGTCTTCAGTGTGCGCAGCCTGGCCACATACTTCGCCGGCTCCCAATACATCACCTGGCTGTCGTGGAGCGACGTCTTGACGAGCATCGCTGGATAGTTCGCCGCGCGCAGATTGTCGTACGGCGAATAACTCAGCATGTAACGGAAATACTCCTCCTGATTCGGATCGCCCCACTCTTCATACTCGGGAACTGTCAGAGGCAGGGAAGCGTCAAGCATGGTGTTCATCACGTCCACAAACGGAACGTGCGACACGATCGCGCGGAAATGATCGGGCCGCATGTTGGCGATCGCGCCCATCAGCAGCCCTCCCGCCGACCCGCCCTCAGCCGCCACGCGCCTCGGATCGCCGTAGCCTTGTGCGGTCAGGTGCTCCACGCAGGCGATGAAATCGGTAAAGGTGTTGCGCTTCACCAACATCTTTCCCGCGTCGTGCCACGGCTCGCCCAGGTCGCCGCCGCCGCGAATGTGCGCATAGGCCATCACCAAACCGCGATCGAGCAAGCTCAGCCGATTCGAGCTGAAGCCCAGCGGCAGCGAGTAGCCATACGACCCGTAGCCGTATACATAGAGCGGATTCTTGGGTGCCCCAGGTCCGGGGTCCCCACGGACAGGTCCTAGTCCGTGGGGTAGGGATCCGGATTCTGGGACCTGGGAAACTGCTGAACTTTTCGTGCTCGAGCTGTTCCCAGCGAACTTGTCCTTGCGGTACACAATCGAGACCGGAACCTCGACCCCGTCCGGCGCCTTTGCGTGAATCCGCTCGCTTGCGTAGAGCGTGCGATCGAACCCGCCCGGAATCTCGAGCTGCTTCAACAGCGTTGACGCACCGGTCGCCAAGTCGTATTCGTACACCGAGCTTGGAGTGACCAGCGACTGGTAGGCGTAGCGAAACGTCGCCGTCTCGAAGATGCGATTGATGTGCGGGTGCGAGCTGTAGGCCGGCTCGGGGAAGGCGATCTCACCGATGGGCGCAGCTTCCGCACCGTCACCGGCAAACTTCCACAACCTCAATCGCGGCAGCCCATCCTCGCGCTCGCAGGCGATGAGGAACCCCGCGAAGAGATCCACGTCCTCGAGCATCACCGCGTCGCGGTGGGCAATCCGTTCCGTCCAGTGTTCGCGGCCCGGCGTAGCCACGGGAGCCGTCACCAGCCGAAAGTTGCGCCCGCGATCGTTCGTCCGGATAAACCATAGCCCATTGCGATGATCGACCGAGTATTCGTGCTCATCCTCGCGCGCGCAGATGAGCGAAAAGCTGCCGGCCGGTTCATCCGCACGCAGCACACGCGCCTCGCTCGTCGTGTGGCTGGCCGACTCCACCACGATGAACTTACCATCGCGGGTCCGCCCGGCGACCAGGTTGAAGCGCTCGTCGTCGTCCTGATAAACCAATGCGTCATTGGCATGCGGCGCCCCCAGCACGTGGCTCCAGAGCTGGTATTGCCGCTTCTGCTGCTCGTCCTCAACGGTGTAAAAGAGGGTGCGATTGTCCGCAGCCCAGACGACGGAACCGACGCGCTCGACCTCGCCCGCTAAAGTCTCGCCGGTTTCAAGGTCCTTAATGTGCAGCGTGTATTGGCGAAAGCCCTTGGTGTCGGTCGTATAAGCCAGCCAGCGGCCGTCGTCCGTGATGTCGGTGTCGCCGATCGAAAAAAACGCCTGCCCCAGCGCGAGCTGGTTTCCGTCCAGCAGCACCTCTTCCGCCGCGTCGGCATTCGCTCCCGCCGGCCCGCCACGCTTGCGGCAGTGAATGCCGTACTGCAGACCCTCCTCGGTGCGCGTGGTATACCACCAGGCACCATCGCGATAGGGAACCGAGACGTCGGTCTGCTTCACATGGCTCAGCATCTCCTGGTAAAGCTCTTCGCGCAGGCCGGTCAGCGGCGCCAGCACCGCGTCAGCATAAGCATTCTCGGCCTCCAGGTACGCGGTCACCTCCGGATTGTCCTTGTCACGCAGCCAGGCGTAGTCGTCGACGAGGACAACTCCGTACATTTGCGTTTCAGTGTGGCACTGGCGAGCGATTGGGGGCGTGGGCAGCGGATTCTGGCTCATTCCAATCCCAGTGTAGAGCTTAGGGTGTATCGACACATACGGGTGGACAGCGTTACGAGCGAAAATCCGGCCATGCGAGGCGAAGTCCGAAGGCTATGGCGGGTCCACCGTCGAGGACGACAACGAAGTATGGCCGAATTTTCTCCGCAACCCGAAGGGACGGGGCCATTTCCCTTCATTTCGTCGTCACTCGTCGCTAGCAGACGCCCGGTATTCGTCGCTCCTCATTCCTCGAACTGAGGGGAAATGGCTCCCGTCGCTGCACGCCCGTATGTGTCGAAACACCCTAGAGCCACGGGAACCCTTCGCGCCCTGCCCACGTACAATGGAATAGGAATGAGAGGCCTTCGCCGCGCGCATTTGACCGTATTTCCACCGTTGCTGGCGGTTCTTTTCGCATCCCTGCCCATCCCCTCGCGCGCCGAATCGGTCGCAAGCCTGCCCCAACCCACCGACTATGTAAGCGATTTCGCTCACGTGCTCTCCCCGGATGCGATCACGCATCTGGACTCGATCTGTGCGCAGCTCGACCACTCACAGGCCAATGCGCAGATCGCCGTCGTCACCGTGCACGACCTCAACGGCGATGACGCGGCCGACTATGCAAATCAGCTTGAAGACCACTGGAAGATGGGCAATAAGGGCCTGAATCGCTACGCCATGGTGCTGCTGGCCGTCGCCGACCACAAATACCGAATCGAGGTCGGCTACGGGCTGGAAGGAATCCTTCCGGATGGCAAGACTGGCGACATCGGCCGCGACATGGTTCCCGATCTAAAGGCCTCGAATTATGACGGCGCGGTGACGCTCGCGGTAGGCGAAGTGGCACAGGTGATCGCCGACGACGCCAAAATCACGCTCAATCAAGACCAGCCGGTAGCCCCGCCAAGCCAACCGGCGGACCAGGGTTCGTCAATCGGCAAGCTGATCCTTCTCATCCTTGTGTTAATCCTCTTCGGTGGAGGCTCGCTTCTCCGCATGCTCTTCGGCGCCAGCCTGTTCTTAGGCGGTTGGGGCCGCGGCGGTTGGGGCCGCGGCTCTGGAATGGGTGGCGGATTCGGCGGAGGTGGTTTCGGCGGTGGTGGGGGTGGTGGAGGCTTTGGTGGATTTGGCGGCGGCGGCGGCGGATTTGGCGGTGGCGGCGCCGGAGGAAGTTGGTAGTACTTCAGCTTTTAGCTTTCAGCTCTCAGCCTTCGCTTATTCTGAACTGCAGGAAGCGACAGGGCACAAGCTGAAAGCTGACGGCTGATAGCTGATAGCTGTTTTACGAAGGAGAATCAAACTGTATGAGTCGTGGACTTGGAATTACGCTGGCCGTTTTGGCCGTACTGCTTCTCGTGGTCCTCATGGTCTTTGGCAGCTTTGTTAGCGCCAGGAATCAAATGGTGGCCAAGGATCAGGTAGTAAAAGCTGCATGGTCTGAGGTCGACGTGCAACTGGAACGCCGCGCCGACCTGATTCCTAACCTGGTGTCGACCGTGAAGGGCTTCACCAAGGAGGAGAGCAGCGTGTACGCCGACATCGCGCAGGCCCGGGACGGGTTAATGAACGCCCAGACCCCGGAAGCCAAGATCGCCGCGAACGGCCAGCTCGATAATGCCCTTGCCAAGGTCCTCGTCCTGACCGAGAATTACCCGCAACTGCGCTCCAGCGATCAGTTCATGCGCTTGCAGGATGAGCTGTCGGGGACCGAGAACCGGATCAGTGTGGCGCGCAAGCGCTACAACGACGCGATCCAGGACTACAACACCTTTGTGCTTCAGTTCCCCAACAATATCTGGGCGGGAATCGCAGGCTTCCACCAGAACAATGCCTACTTCACCGCCAGCCCGTCGGCGCAAACCGTGCCCAACGTGAGCTTCTAAACTCGCGCTGCCGCCCCGGCCGCCCAGCCAGGGAACAAGCAAATAGGCCATTCCGCACGAACGGAATGGCCTTCTTGTCTAAGAGCCTTGCCCGAATGGGGCTACTTGAAGGAAGCGATTGCACTGGCCTCGTCATCGTAGATGTCGAAGACGGTATACAACTTGGTCAGCTGCAGCAGGTCGTGGACCTTCTTGGTGAGCTTGAGCAGTTTCAGTTTCGCGCCCTGATTCCTGGCTGTAGTGTAGGCGCTCACAAGTTCACCCAGGCCCGAGCTGTCAATGTAGCTCACTTCACCCACATCCAGCAGGATGTTTCGCTGCCCTTTGCCGATCAGGTCGCGAATGGCATCGCGCAGCTGTACGCTGCCCTCGCCTAGTGTGATCCGCCCGCTGAGTTCCAAAACAGTGACGCCATCCACTTCCCTGGAAGCTATCGCAAGTGCCACGGAAAATCCCTCCTTGTTGGTACTTCGGTTATAGCATCTTTGCCGCCGCCGGCT
>Ga0187891_1002812_pt1 | contig 12793 bp, 12 predicted proteins | sample June2016WEW_21_4_FD_132990 | JGI IMG/M metagenome (GOLD analysis project Ga0187891, IMG submission 132990) | Peatland microbial communities from SPRUCE experiment site at the Marcell Experimental Forest, Minnesota, USA - June2016WEW_21_40 | ecosystem: Environmental > Terrestrial > Soil >... | reverse complement strand
GTCGAAAGGGCTGTGCTAGGTCTTGCGGCTCCCTATGACCAAGGCGAGGACGCCTCCAGCCAGCAGAACAATACCTACTGCTGGGGGTCGTTTCTCGCGACTTTGGGTCTGGACACCGATCTTGGTATCTCCGATCTTCACACCATGGTTCTCGCTGTGAGGTAGAGGCACGATAAAAGACAACAATCCGAGCACCAGCAGTAAGACACCGACGATGCCAACGTTCTTCATATTGAAGCTCCTGCTAAGAGTCGGAATGAGTCGGAATCGTTATCGGGCCGAGGTCTTAGACAGACTAAGCGTGGCAACAGAAAGAGATGATCGAAGCCACGGCACATCAGGCTGAATGGCGCTCCTTGAATTCGTCGATCTTCTTACTGGCTTTATCCTTGGTGTTTTTCACCGACTGACTGATCTTGTCCCGCCTCTCCTGTGCCTTGTCGATTGTAAGTGTCAGAGCAAACGCACGGTTGACAGATTGAATCCGCAGCCAGCCTGACTTCGCCGACGCTTGACCAGCAAGTTCTCAGGCGATCAGTCTTCGTTCCTTCGTCCAGGGCGGATTACTGCCGGTTAGCGCGTTATTCGGGAGAAATCCAGAAAGGTTGTGTGAGACTCGCGCACAGATCACTTCTGCTATGCCGACTTGAACGAAGCCGCTTTGCGGCGGACGCATGCGCGTGTATAGACGCAAGCGTCGGAGCTGCCCTCTTGAAGAACGGATGGCGCTAGAGGTAGGATGACCACAGATGGGACAAGTAGTACATCGATGAGCATCAATAACAGCCTTTTGGCCAAAGTTCCCGTCTGGCAAGGCTTTTGACACCAAAATCGATTTGCAATTCCCATAGCCCCCCGGGTCCGCCGCACCCGCGAGCGGCTTCCTTCAAGTCGTTGTATCAAAAGCGACCGCCGCAGATTCTGACGAGACTACTAACTTCTCTTCCTGCGGTCGCTTCTGATACAACGCTAGGACTTCTGGCCAATCGACGATTCATTTGTGTCTGACTGCATTCGGGAAGCTGGTTTTACCTGAGGCAAAGACTTACGAGGGGTCCCGCCATCGATGTGCGGGCAGGTGAACGGAGGGTATGTCTCTGCCCTTTTGAAGCATACAGCGTGCGTTTGCAGTGAGTTACGGATGGGCTGGGTATTCGGCGCGGCGGTTGCGTCCGAGCGGGCCGACACCGACCGCATCCGCGGCATTGGGGGCGCTGGCGGAGATGGTGGGGCTCTCTGCGGACGGTCAATAAGCGCGATTTTGCGTCATATATAGGCGGTTCAACTGAGTTTCCCTGCTTTCAGCAGTGTTGAAGCTACTGCTGTCACGTCCAGCGCGACGAAGACGCTGGCCTGTTTATCGCCAAAGTTGATTTCGGTTGTTCCGCTTCCGTAATCGCTAACGTGGTTTATGCGATCGGGGTTGACGAAAGTTTCCCTGCCGTTGATATCCTCAAACCTAACCAGCTTCATGTGAGCCTCCTCAGTTGCACGTGTCATTCCCCTCTCCCATTCCTGTCGGTATTCAAGTCCTGCGGCCTTGGAACTGCCGCCGTCTTTAACATTGAGGTTTTCACGAATTCAGAACATAAATGCCCAGCCCGACGAATACTAGCGGCAAAGCCCAATGGCCCCACCGATCCACTGAACGCAGAATGAGCAAGTGGTTTCCGAGCCATCGGCCAACGAAACACCACAGGGCAACCAGCGTGACGTAAGCGATCAGGATCAGCCATAGGTTCGCTCGGGCGATGACGAAAAACGGCACGTAGACGCTGATGTTGTCGGCCCCGTTCGACAAAGTCACGAGCGCGATGGACGCGACGCTCTCCGTGCTGGCGAGCGGCTGCTCCGCACCGGTTCGGCGCGCCTGCAACAGGCGCTTGATGCCTATCGCGAGCGGCAGCACTCCGAGTAAATGAATCCACCGATGCGGCATTGCCAGAGCGCCCCAGACGCCGATTAGACTGATGCCAACGATGGCCGCAAAACCAGCGTACTGACCTGCCACGATGCGCCGCATTGGAATTCGACGGGCAAAGAAGAAAGTCAGGAGAAACGCATCATCAATATTCGTGACGGCGAAAGTTGTTATGCTCGCAGACAGCACCGCCAGATATTGATTCACAAAGGACTCTATCTTCCCGTGCCGTGAGCCGGGGGAGCAGAATGAGGTTCTTCAAAAGCGGCTCTCCGCCGATCGCCACCCGCGTGCTCAACGGTCGCGAGCGTTCCTAACCGACTCCAGGAACCTGCGCGCGAGCTCGGCAATTCGATGCGGTTGCCGCCGCCGGATCGCCTCTCTCGGGATCAACTCTCCGCCAACCCCCAGCGCGATCGCCCCGGCGGCGATGAAGCTGAATGCGGTGCGCTGATTTACCCCGCCAGCCGCAATCATCGGAACGTAGGGAAACATCGCCTTCAGATCCTTGATGTAGCTGTCGCCCCCAATGTGCCCGCAGGGCACGATTTTGACGAAATCCGGACCCAGTTTCCACGCCGTGATGACACCGGTCGGGGTGAGTGTCCCCGGGATCACGACGACGTTTTCCTGCACGCCGAACCTCACCGTCTCGGGATCAAGGCCGTCGCTGGAAAGGAACTTGGCCCCCGCATCCAGGCAACGGCGTGCGGTCTCGACATCGTGGACGCTGCCTGCGCCGACAATCACCTCGGGGGCGTGTTGCACCACTTGCGTAATTACTTTGATCGCCTCGGGCACGGTCAGTGTGACTTCGAGGATCGGTATTCCGCCGCGGGCGACCGCCTCGGCAGCGAAAAGCGCATCCTCCGTCGTCGACACGCGAATGGAGGGAATGATCCCGAGTTCTTCGATCCGGCTCCGTACGTCTTGCTTGTTCAAAGATCCGGCTCCTTCGACGACCGGTGTAATGTTCGCCTTATGGACTTTCAAATTAAAATGGGCACACAAAACCTTGCTGCCGAATCAGGGCAGCACCCTCGTACCCACTGCCTGTCGCAACTGCTCCAGAGCGAGCAAGTATGAAGCCAGGGCCTGGCGATAGGCAAGCTGAGTCGCGCGATAGCTGCGCTCAGCATCCAGAAAGTCAAGCAGGCTCACTGCGCCGCGCTGGTAGGCGTACTCGGCGATGTCCCGGTCTTTTTGGGCCACGTCGAGATAACCCGATCGGTAGAGCAGGACGATGCGGTCGCTCACACGCAGTCCTTCGTAGGCATCGCGCACATCGGTCAGTGCCTGGCCGTTGGTGGCTTTCTCCTGCTCTTGCGCTTGCGTGATGGCGAAACGGGTTCGCGCGATCTCTCCCTGATTGCGATTAAAGATGGGGAGCGGGATGCTGCCGTAGAAGCTGGCTGCGTTGATCCCGTTGACGTGCGAGTAGTTGCCCTGCACGGTGACGTCCTGCTTGCCAATCGCTCTTTGTAGTTCGTACTGGCTCGTGGCCGCGGTTACGCCCTGCTGAGCGGCGCGGAGATCGGGCCGGTTCTGCAAAGCCTTCAATTGAAAATCTTCGAGATTGCCTTTCAGCGGATGGTAGTCGAAGGGCCCTGCCACGTCGTAGTCGGGAGAAACAGATTCGTAGCCAAGCAACTGCCTGAGGTCGGACAGCGCCTGGACCTTTGCCAGTTCCGCCTGCTGATAGTCGGTTTCGAACTGCAACAGTTGCAGTTTGATCTTCAGGTAGTCGTCTTCGCTAATGGCGCCTTTGTCGTAACGCAATTGGCTGAGGTCGACCGTTTTCTGAAAACTCTTCAAGTCCTTGTCGGCGAGTTCGAGTGTCGATTCAGCAAGCTGCACGTTCACGAACAGCGAGGCGGTATTAAACGTAAGACCGCGTTCATTGTCGGTCACCAGGGAGCGCGTCTGGGCGGTAATGTCCTTGGCAGCTTGCAGCCGGTGCTGGCGCTTCTTCCCGCGTTCGATCAAATAGCTGAGACCGAGATCGCCTTCGGTCGAGTCGTGCAGATATTGGGCGTTCTGACCAGAACGGTTGAGCGGAAGGTATTCCCAATCAGCAAACAGAGACGGGTTGGGGCGCAGGTTCGCAGTGGTCTCTTCGGCTTCGCTCTGCTGAATCGTGGTCCGCGCTGCCAGCAGGTTGTGGTTGTGCTGGAGCGCCATTTGAATGGCCTCGTCGAGCGTGATACTGGCCGGTCCAGTGCTTTGGGCGAATGCCGGACTAGCCAGCGAGCAGGCTAGGATTGCGACCATGACTCCGTTTGCGCCGATCTTCCAGAACACGGCAAGATTATTCAAGGGCGGCCTCCGGTTCCGGAAGTTGATCGCCGTCTCGCGCGATCCAGACATAAAACGTTGGTAACAGGACAATGCTCAGGAGCAGGTCCGAGATCAGTCCGCCAACGATCACAATTGCGAAAGGCCTCTGCGAATCCGAGCCGATGTCATGCGATAGAGCCGCGGGCAGAAGACCGAGAGTGGCCACCAGCATCGTCATCATGATGGGGCGAAGCCTCAGTACCGCGCCTTCAACCGCGGCATCCGGGATCGAATAGCCGCGCGCGCGCAACTGGTTGATGTATTCGAGCATGATCACGCCGGTTTGCACCGATACGCCGAAGAGCGCCAGCATGCCCACGCCCGAGGACACGCTGAGGTACGTGCCGGTCACCAGCAGGGCCAGGAAGCCTCCGACGCGAGCCAGGGCGACGTTCAACAAAATGAGCAGCGACCATTTGTAAGAACGAAACATGGTGTAGAGAATGATGAAGATGACGAGGATCGTTAGCGGAACGATCAGAGCCAGCCGCGCCTCCGCCCGTTTTTCGCTCTCGTATTCGCCGGACCAGCCAAGGCTGTAACCCGGCGGCATTTTCACTTTTTCGCCGATCTGTTTGATCGCGTCTTCGACGGTGGTGCCCAGATCGCGGCCTCTCACATTGAACGTTACCGCTACATACCGGGTGTTACCCTCGCGAAAGATGTCGTACGCGCCGTCTTTGACTTCCACGCTTGTTAGCTGCGCCAGGGACACCCGTTCGCCCGTGGGAGACAGCAGACGAACTCTCTCGATAGCCTGTTGAGTATTGCGGTACGGAGCCTGGTATCGAACGACCACGTCGTAGCGCTGCTCGCCGATCAGCACCTGACTCACCGCGTTACCTCCCACGGCAGTCTGGACGGCGTCTTGTATGTCTGCGACGTTGATTCCGAACCGAGCTGCCTGGCGGCGGTCGATCGTCAAATCGAGATTCGGCTGGCCGAAATCGCGTAAGAGTTTGACGTCATGCATGCCCGGGATATCGGACATGACGGAAGTGACCTCCTCGCCCTTCTGCTCGAGAACCTTCAGGTCGTCCCCAAAAATCTTGAGCGCAAGCGAACCCTTGGTGCCAGTCATCGTTTCTCCGACGTTGTCTTCGATGGGCTGGGAGAAGTTCCAGATCGCTCCTGGGTATTTTTCCAGCGCACGGTTCATGGCGGCGATCAGTTCCTCTTTGTTCTTATGAAATACAGGGCGCCATTGATCGTGCGGCTTCAAGTCCACGAAATATTCGGTGTTGCCGAATCCCCCAGTGTCGGTGCCATCATCGGGACGGCCGGTCTGAGACACAACGGTTTTCACCTCTGGGAACGATGCGAAAACATAGCGGGCATTGGTCGTGAATTTCTCGCCTTCCGAGAGACTTGTGCTATTGGCCAGGGTGCCGCGCGCCCAGATGGCGCCTTCATCGAGGTGAGGCAAGAACTCCGCGCCGATGACGCCACCAAACCCCAGGTAAAGCGTTCCGGCGAGCGCCGCGATACCAACAACCGCCACGACCGAGCGATGCTGAACCGCCCAGCGCAACCGATGACGGTAACGCTCCGTGAGATAGTCCATCACGCGGTTGCGCCGTTCATGGACGCCTTTACGGAAAAATATGCCTGCCAGCACGGGCGCGACGAGAACCGAAAATGTCATGGCGCCCAGAAGCGCGAGCGCGACGGTCCAGGCCATGGGTCGGAAGAGCCGACCTTCCACGCGTTGCAGCGTGAAGATCGGCATATAGGCGGTGATGATGATGGCGATCGCGTAAAAGACCGGCCGCTGCACCTCATGCGCGGCCTCCCGAATCGCTTCCGCGGGTGTCTTTTTGCTTGCCGATCCAGATCCGTTGTTCAGGCGGCTCATGTGCCGGACGATGTTTTCGACCATGACCACCGCGCCGTCCACCACCATGCCGAAATCCAGCGCACCTAGAGAGAGAAGGTTGGCAGGAATATGGCTCAAGTCCAGCCAGATCGAGGCAAAGAGCAGAGAGAATGGAATTGTTAGCGCGACGATAAGGGCGGCGCGAACGTTGAGAAGAAACAGGAACAGGATCACGCTGACCAGAATCATGCCTTCGGCCAGGTTATGCATCACCGTGTGCAAGGTGAAATAAAGGAGATCGCTGCGGTCCAGCATGGGGACGACCTTCACGCCTGGGGGCAGCAGGCCGTTGTTGAGTTCGTCCACTTTCTTGTGAATGGCATCGAGCGTGGGCTGTTCTTCTGCGCCTTTGCGCATCAGCACCGCACCCTGGATGACATCCGGCTCGTCGATGATGCGCCCGTCCTCCATGTGATTGGCTCTCGCCATGTGGCCCAGCCGGATTTTGGGACCCTGTGTGACTTCAGCGATGTCTTTGACCCGCAGGGCAGTTCCGGTTTGGGTTTTTAGAACGGTCTCCTCGATGTCGCGCACGCGGGTAAAGAGCCCGAGTGCGCGGACATTCATCTGCTGCATCCCGACCTCAACGAAACTGCCGCCGGCATTGATATTGTTATTGGCGAGCTGCTGCTCCACCTGGCCAATGCTCAATCCGTAGGAGACGAGCTTGTTGGGGTCGACGCGCACCTGGTACTCGCGTACCGTGCCGCCAAAATCGGAAACGTCTACGACATTCGGAACGGACTTGAATTGCTTGAGCAGAACCCAGTCTTCGATAGATCGGAGTTCCATCAGGTCATAGCGCGGATTCGTACTTCGCAGCGTGTACCAATAGATCTGCCCCGTGGTGCTCCAATCCGTGCCGATTTGCGGCTGAAGGTTTTGACCGGGAGGAAGATTGACCTGCGTGAGCCGTTCCAGCACCTTCTGCCGATTCCAGTCGTTGACCGAGCTGTCGTCGAAGATCATGATCACGAACGACAGGCCGAAAATCGACTCGGAACGCAGAAAGGTCATGTGCGGCATGCCGGACATTTGAATCTCGATGGGAATAGTAACTTGCTGTTCTACCTCCTCCGCGGAGCGTCCCGGCCATTGCGTGATAACCGTTACGTAGTTGTCAGCGATATCGGGATAGGCTTCGACTGGCAGGTTGTGGAACGAGATCGCGCCCCAGCCGGCCAGCAGAACGGCGATGGCCAGCACCACGAATTTGTTGTTGAGCGCAAAATCTACGAGGGCCCGAATCATTCCTTGTCCTGTCCTGTTTGCCAATGCTCCGGCTCAGCCGCTCCTGACGGCCCGCCGATCTGGTATATCCGCCGTGAGCCGTACTCGCGAGGCCGGATGTGTTTTCGCTATCCGCTATTGAGCGAGCACGTGGTCCAAAACCAGCGCGTTCGTAACCACTTGCTGCCCTGGTTTGAGTCCTGATTTGATTTCCTGCAGATTAGTGTTCTCGGTCAGCACATCTCCGCTGACGACTTCCACGCGGCGGAACTTTTTGTCGGGCGCGGAAACAAAAACAAAGTCGCGATCGTGCATACGCAGCACGGCGGATGCCGGGACAATGGTGTGCATCTCCGTGGTTTGACCGCGGAAGGTCGCTCTCGCGAACATGCCCAGCCGCATCATTCCGGGATTCTGCACTTCGATGCGCACCTTGGCCGTGCGAATGCTGGGATCGAGAACGGCTCCAATGTTGCTGACCTTCCCCTTGAACGGCCGGGCGGGATACGCGTTCAGGGTGATCTCCGCCGAATCCCCGAGCCGGACGGTGGCCAGGTCATTCTCGTACACGTCGCAGACAATCCAGACCGACGAGATATCGGAAATCGTAAACGGACTGGGCGATGAGTAGGCTTGCACGGTCGCGGCGTTGGTCACTTCCTGATCGGTGATCACGCCGGTGGTGGGTGCAACGATATCCACGATGCCCATGGGCTTGTCGGGATCATTGCCCAGGAGACGGAGATGCTCGGTTGCGGTATCGAGAGTAGTCTTCGCGTCGTCCTCGGCGTCTTGCGCGACCTCAAGATCCTGCTGCGCGATGGCGCCGTGAGCATAAAGGTCCACGGCTCGATTCAACTGCTTTCGCGCGAGAAGCTCATCAGCGACGGCCTTGCGATAGGCATCGAACCCGCCCGCCACGTCGTCGCTTCGAATGGTCAGCAACACCTGCCCTTTTTGCACTGTGTCGCCGAGCCGCGCGTGAATCGCCACGACACGCCCAGAGGCGAGCGAGACCACCGGGACGTTGCGAGCGACATCCGGCGTGACTGTCCCTGTGACCACCAACTCGGAGGTCGAGGGACGTTCAACCGCGGCCGCGAGCGGGAATTGCTCGGGATGATCCACCGTGAACAGGCCGGGGTCAGCTCCAGGCACGATGTTTGCGGGCGGCGGCGCCTCCGCCGCCGCGTCGACACGCCCGTTACAGCCGCCGAGCATCAGCGGTAGAAGCATGGAGATGAGAAGAAGACCGATTTCCGGATTTCTACGTTTCATTGGTGTGTCGTGAGTGCGTGTCTACGCTCCGCTTACCAAACAAGTCGACGCTGTCTCCCAAGTCATTTGCCGACAAATGGACGCACCCGCACCCGTGACTGCGTTAATTCTTTAACGTCCAGCTGTCCTTTGTGGTCGGTGTCCAGCCTGTCGAACTCTGCCTCCATAAACTTCATCCATTCTTCCTTGGAGACCTTGCCGCTCATGTTTGTGTCCATCGCGAGCAAGAGTTCCTTAGCTGCCTCGGTTGCCGCAGCAAGCTTCCTCTCCCTTTCAGTTTCTTCAGCCACCGGCGTTGGAGTAGCCACTGTCGACTTCCCGCCCTGGGCCTTTGCCGCATTCACAACCACAATTCCGGCGAAGAACACCGCTGCCGCAGTGGTCAGAACAATTGGCCGAAGCCTAAGCATAATTTCACCCCCATTTGAAACTTCCCTACCCACGTGAAGCGGGCTTCCCCCTTCCCCTTCAGGAAGCCTGCACTTCACGCTAGAACTTGACCATGATGGCCATCCTGATACTGGGTTCATCCTTTCGCAGGTCCGGAGTCCAAAGGCCGCCGTGCGAATTCGCATTGCAGGTCGATTGCGCGAGCCCGAGGTTGGCGCCGTTTGGATCCGTAGGGTTGTTGGGATTTACCGCCCACCCAAACCCGGTTGAACTTCCGTCATTGCAGACATAATCGGCGGGAGATCCGTTGTTGCCGTTGGGAGGAGTAATTCCGCCTCTGCCAGTAAAATACGGCACATTCGCGTGGCGATAACCGAACTCCCAGACGAAACTGATGTACTGTCTGGGCATGTAATAGAAGCTGGCGGAATTGTCCCAGGCCTTGTAGACCGATCCAGGAAATACTGGGAAATATGGCGATCCGGAAACTGCGTCCGCTCCATTGATGGGTTGGAGCAGCGTCAGATAGCGGCCCGGATTGTCCAGCACACCGCCGCCAAGCGTGATTGCGTACTTGTCCTTTTTGAACCACGTGCGGTCGTACAACATCCACCCCGCGAAGACCTGCTTGTAGTCGACGATCTGTCCCGCCGACTTCTTATTTCCAAGGCAACTTACTCCTCCACCGTATTCGCATCCCAGATCGCCGGTGAAGGTGAACGCCATCTTGTCAAGGAACTTCTCCGGATGGTCGTAATACTTGACCTCGACGCTGTCATCCGTGTGGAGGCGTGAGCGGGCGCCGTTAAGGCCCAGCGTATCCTCGCCCATTCCGTAATTGTTGAATACCCACGAGAGCCACGGCTTCGGACGGTACAGAATCTGTCCTCCCAAGCCAGGCACGTTGCCGTACCTGGCATAGGATTGCCATCCATTGATGATCCAGGGCTCAATCTTCAGTTTCTCGGTAGGGAACCATTGGATTCGCACGCCATTGAAGAACCAGGGTGTGTTGGACGATACATACGAGGGCTGATAAGCCCAATTATCGAAGTTCCAGTAGCTAAAGAGGCCGATGTAGGAAACGAAGATTCCCGCGTCGACGTTGAGCCCGTGATTCACGTTGAAGTGGTACCCGCCGTAGGCTTCGCCAAAGTACTTGTAGGCGCCACGAAGGTCCCATTGGCCGCGTCCCACGCTGCCGTCATTCCTTGGCGTTGTGACGCTAAACATTCCTCCCAGAGTCAAGATCCGGCCGCGAACGTTCTGCCAGTGGAAGTCACCGCCGAAGCTGATTTGCTCCACCTGGACTTCGTTCGAGCGGAAGATCTCCGTCGATCCGCCCAGCGAGTCATCCTTCGGATGATTGAAGCTACTAACGTAGTCGGTGTCGAGTCTGATTTCCGGGGTGAAGAACTTCGAATCCCAGACTGGTTCCTTGTTGTGGGGGCTGCCGTTCATCCAGCTCCAGTCGGCGAAGGCAAAAGGCTCGCTCGGCGGTTGTTTTGCAGGCTTGGCGGCCGGGGATTCGCTCGGCGCTTGCGCAGCCGACACAGCCGGACCCGCGCTTGTTGTGGTCGGGGCCGGCTCAGGTCTTGCCGGTGCTGCGGCCGGGGCAGATGTCACCGATCCTCCGGGAGATGGCGACGCTGGTTCAGTCGCGCTACGGCCTTTCAGTTCTGCTTTGAGTTCTTCGATCTCCGCCTGCATGGCCGCGAACTGTTTCGCGACCGCCGGAGAGATTTCCGGATCGGGCACGGCTGCGGGTCCGCTGGGTACGGGATCGGACGTCTTGCCCCCGACGTGCTCCGCCCCACTTGCCGGCGGTTCATGCAGCGCCGCCACTGTCGTCTGAGCGGCAGATTGCGTCTGAGTCTGTGCGTAACAGCGCCCACCCTGACCAACGCCGAGACTCAAAACAAGCATGGGAAGGCAGGGGGAAACCGCAACAGTGTTACGTAATAAAGTTCTCATGATTTTCAAGTTAGAATCCTTTCCCGTCTGAAATCCGGTTCCTTTCAGTGAATGACAGTCGTCTAATCTGGCTAGGGGCCAAAGGCGCTTGCCCGCCGCTTTTCTTGGGGGCCAACCCTCCATCACATTCGAAAACTCGTAAAGAGCGGGTAAAGAGTTCATAAGGAACACATAAAGCCTTTTCAAGATGGAGCGGCCGGGCAAACGGACCGCGCTAAGCAGTTGATCTTGATGCGGAGCCAAAGCCTAAGGGGAAAGGAAATGGCAGTCCAATCAATAATTTTTCTACCGACGATCACGACGTGGTGGACAACCGCAAGGAATGTGCGCAAGAAACTGAACTCCGCTCGCTACACGATAGAAAACCACGCATAAAGAATCCGTAAAGAACACCATGAATGATTTGTTTGGGTTGCATAAATTTCTTGATTGGCGGGGTCGGACTGGCGCGGTCGAACTCTATCTTCTCGGTGGCAGGCAAACACAGAATCAACGCTGAGGCTTGGAATTCCGCCGTCTGAAAAAGCTAATCACTCAAACCCAGATCATTCCAGTTGGAAGCCCGTTAAGATTCGAATCATTTCCGCAGGCTCAGTTCGAGATGTCCTTCTTGTTGTCTTTACGAACATTTTATGAATCCCTTATTCGATCTTTCCGCGATTGCGTGTCCAATAGTCACGAGATTGAAGAAGAGCCGCGGACAAGAAGCGGGGTTAGGGAGATCAAGGGTATGTGGATTCACGAAGTAGCACCAGAGCGGTTGGCAGAACTTTTCCACCACTATCACCAGGCGCTGACGCCGGAGATTTCAGGTAAAGGCAGCGAAGGGCGCGGTGCGTGGCAAGAAGTTCCCCAACGGGAGAAGAGCCGCCTGGTGGCGGCGGCACGTCTTGCGCTGCTCGAACTGGAGTCGATGACCCGCGACCGCGCACAGTCGCGGCAGTATTTTGCCCAGCCCGGCGAAGCAGAATGGGGCTGCTAGGCGCGGCCAGCCCGGTGACTGGCCACCGGCGATGCTTTACCAAGGAGTCAAGCTCGTCTCCACCTTTATGACTTCTTTAGGAATTTCTTAGACCACCCTTACATATGAAGTGGTTCACTGGAGTGTTTAAGCGGGACATCCGCGCAAAAGCGCAGGAGGCAGGGGTATGTGGGCGACCTGGATAGTTGCAGCCATCGCATTGGCAGCGGCCGCGTTTATGCTCACGTTTCTGATCGCCCTGCTGCGTGAGGGTGCGCCGTCGGTTTGCTACTGGGTCGTTCCAGTCCGCCGGGAACCAAAGAGAGAACTGGTCGAGATCCTGAGCAGCAACTGCATGGACGACGGTCGCTGGGCGCTCTCTGAGCTGCCTGCGGCGCTCCCGACGCGCGACCGGTTCCCTGCAGTCCGGCCGTTGCGCAAAGCGAAGACTCCTGGCAACCGGATCTTCGTCAGACCAAGGATCGAGCCACCCGGGCAATCCTGATAGAGTTCTAGCGGAGCTTATCGGAGCCAATTCGATGCAAGACGTGATTTTCCTTGCTGTAACGATCTTCTTCTTTGTGATTGCGCTCGTTTATGTGGTTTTCTGCGAGCGAGTGCGTTGAGGCCGATATGAGTTCTCAATCGATCATCATGCTGTTGATTTGTGTGGGATTAATGGTGTACCTCGTGTACGCCATGTTGCGGCCGGAGAAATTCTGATGACGGCGAACGGCTGGCTGCAAATTCTCGTTTTCTTGCTGGTGGTCTTTCTGGTCACCAAACCGCTGGGTGGGTTCATGGCACGGGTATTCAGCCGTGAGCG
>Ga0187891_1002804_pt1 | contig 12809 bp, 29 predicted proteins | sample June2016WEW_21_4_FD_132990 | JGI IMG/M metagenome (GOLD analysis project Ga0187891, IMG submission 132990) | Peatland microbial communities from SPRUCE experiment site at the Marcell Experimental Forest, Minnesota, USA - June2016WEW_21_40 | ecosystem: Environmental > Terrestrial > Soil >... | reverse complement strand
GATGCGGACTTTTATATCCTTCTTCTTAAGATAACCGGCGTAGGAACCTTGATAATCTATGGTCTTTTTACCAAAATTCCACCAATAGACATAGATGATTTGGTTTTCAACCCGGGTCTTTTCTTTCAGAAAAATACTATCCACAGTTACTCCTTTTTAATTTGATTCCAATAATGCTGGGTATCATGGTAATCGACTGATACCGGGAAATGTGTCGCGGCTGCCATGAAGGGAGTGCCATCGGTGGCGTCCTTCAATTCAATCGCCATGATAGCATCGGTCTCGTCCTTGTCGATGACTATGCACTGGAGGTTAGGGTCATCGGATAGTACTTCTTCAACGGCTCCGCTATCTATGAAAATGATTGCTTTTGTCATGCTCCTCCTTTTTTCATGCTCTCCATAATTCAAACCCTTTGGGAAGCCTCTCTAATTCCCATGATTTTCTAATGTGTTCCCGTGCCTTTTTCTGATTAGCAAATGTCTGCGTTGTTGGCCCGTAAGCATAGGCATTACCGGGGAACTTGTAGTACCAGCGTGTCGATTTAAACATATGCCCAGTACTCCCTTTTTAATTTAAACTGATGCTCGCGGCCGTCATTCTTTCGATGGTATGCCGCAGGGCCTCCTGTTGCCGGTAATTATAGGTTTCATCATCGGCCGGTGATAATTCCCGGTTTAAGCAGAAAGATTCGCTGGACAGGAAGTCCATGATGGTTACACAGTTCACAGTGATGCCTTCGAAATGCATCCCCAGATAGAGATTCTCCTTTACCCATTTGTGGGCCAGGTCATAGGTTGGGAATGCTCTGACGGCTTTCTTCCTGACCGGGAGTAAGCCAAGACCGTTAATCCTGTCAAATCCCCCAGCCTCGTTTGTAAAATAATAGTGATTATTTGATACTGCCACCCAGTACCGGTTTGGTAATAAACCCTCTCCGATTTTCTTAGTTCTGATGGGCATTAACCATTCCTCCTCTTAAAAGAATGACGGTTGGTCAGCCTTGACTTCCAAATCTTCCTTTGCCGTTTCACTGGCTGCCGCTTTCGTTTCTCCGCGGGCTTTTGCTTTCCTCGCCTTCAGGCGTCTATCCCAGATAAAGCGTTTCAGGTCGTCAAGCTGACTCATTTCATAACTGTTTAGTTCTTCATACTTTTTCTGTTTTAGGTCCTCTGGCACCTCCATCCTCATAAATTTCATAGCCTGGTTGAACAAGTGAAGGTATAATTTCATTTGTTCGCTGGTCATCGGGGCTTCCATCGTCCGGGGATACATGTAGATAAGGGCCTCGACATCTCCCACCGGCACGCCTTTCTTTTCGTGCGCGACTTTCATGTTCATAATGAGGCGTTCAAGCGGAATCTGTTTTTTCAAGTTTTCCGGAATGTCATCACCCCATGGTGATGGATAGATGATGATCGGGTCCGTCAGTGCACCCACTAAATCCGAAATCCAACCATCAACCTCTTTCGGACTGGGCTGTTTTTGTACGTCTAATAAAGTCATTCCCCACCTCCTCATACTTCTTTTCATCCTCGATGACAAAACTAAACTCTCCGCGCTTGTCATATTCCGTTTCCGGCACAAGGAAGTAGCGTTCAGGATTCAATGGATGGCCGTGGTCATTGGTTCCACCTTTGCAGGCAGCAACCCCTACCATGCCTTCAGGGATGTTGAGCCAACTGCATGGACCGCAAGCGGAAAAGCACTGCAGATGGTCCTTATGCGCTTCTTTCCAGATTTCTTCTCGGAGCGCACTGGATTCTCCAGGATTAACTTTGATGCCGGAGACCGCCTCGTATTCGTGAGGCAGCCAACTCTTCATGGTTTCTTTTGCCGACAGAACAGCACTTGGTTCAAACGCTTCCGGGAAGATTAGGGCTACTTTCGCCCATTCGCAATCTTCTTCGTACCAGCCATCCGCGTTTCGTAGTTTCGATGGCATTTTGTTATTATGTTCCTCATCGAGATGGATTCCCCCATGTCCGGGAGTAGAATAAAAGATGATACCAGGGGCATATGTGTGTTGACTGTCTGACATTCCCCAGGGTGTCCATGTTCCCATTATGGCCTCCAATTAAGATAGTATTTGAAACGTGGCGTGTCGAACGTCGCCTTATCTCCCAAAATTGTGAGAAACACTTTTATTGCAGTGTTGCAGCATTGGTCATAATCTGCATCAAATGTGTCATAAGTAGCTGAACAAAAGGCAAGCGGAATTTTAAAATGCCAACCCTTGGCACCATTCGAAGTGATACGGCGGGCAGTTATGCCCTTTTCCTTCAGGAAATCCTTGTACGTTCCTTTGAAGTCGAGAGTCTTAGTACTGCCATTCCACCAGTAGACAGTAATATGCTTTTGTTCCCAATATTCTTTGTCCATAAAATTCTCCTTTCGTGGTATATTACTGACAAATAATAGAGGCTGGGGGATATTACTCCCCCAGCCTCTCGGTAGCCAGCTCCCGCGGGAAATGGCTATTCGGTTGCCGCCGGTTCTTCAGTAGCTTCTGTTTCTTCCGCAGATTCTTCTTCCGCGGTTGCTTCGTTTTCATCCTCGCCGGTAGTTTCCTCTTCAGTTTCGGCAGTAGGCGTTTCTTCGGTCGCCTCGACCGCGGGTTCTTCCTTGACCTCTTCCGGTGGGGTAACCTCCCATTCGATCTTCATCGGCATGATGAGAACCTTGGGGGTCTTCATGTACTCGAGGACGATAGGGCCATTTTCCGTAAACCGGGTGAATGTAACGATGCCCTGTTTTTCGGAGAAGTATTCGAGAAGGTATTTCACATTGAGTGCCACCCTTCCCTGTTCTCCTTGCGTATGGATCGTTTCGACGATGGAACTGACTTCCTGATCCTTTGCCACCGCGGACACTTTCAACTTGCCTTCGGCAAACTCCAGCCGGACGGCGTCATTACCATCCTTGGCAATGGCTTGGACCCGTTTAAGGGCTGCTGCCATCTGCGGAGCAAACAGGTCGCTCTGCATTATCGGGTCGCCGGTGGGAACCAGTGTTAACCATTTCGGCGGCTCACCGACGATCAGGTTCATAACTACGGAGGCGCTGGTGCCGTAATCCAGGCGCAACTTGTTGTCGCCAATGAGCGCCATGCGGAGATTCCTTTTGGCGGTAACAGCCTGTACCAGTGAACCTGCATTGGTCGGAGGGGTCCGGGGTGTCTTCTTAAAGACATGCTGCATGATTGCCACACTGTGCGAAGGGAGGATGACCTTCGTTTCAAGCGGGAAGGAAATGCCAAGTGCTTGAATCGAGGCCCTGAAACCGTCGCCGGCAGCCACTTCGGTGGGATTCCCCAGAACCAGAGTGATGCCTTCCAGCGTTGGCCGTCCTGCCGCACCTTTTGCGGGAGGAGGAGCGACATAGGGGAGGGCGGTCTGCATGGCCGCCAGCAGGGTGTCACCGTCGATCAATCCCTCAGCTTTGGTCGCCAGTTCCGGCATAATAGGAAAGTTGGCGACGTCCTCTGTAGGATAACTTGCGCTGCCGCCTTCCCATGACAACGAAACCGCTCTGCCCTTGAGCTCGATTTTAAGCAGCTTAATGCCGGGGACAAATTTTAACATTGCGGAGATGGCAGAATAAGGCAGCAGCATCGGCTCTTTGGCTTCTGGCAGATTTGCGATGATCATTGTTTCCAGGTCGGTAGCGACTGCCTTCCCCTCACCCAGGTAGACGCAGACAACGGCTTTCAACGTCGGATTCTTCGGTACGACCGGTTTCAACAGTTCCATGATTTCTTGTAACTTTGAGACTCTAATTTCCAAATTTTTCACCTCCTCTTGACCACATATTTACGCCTCCAGAGGTCAGGCCGGAGGCGTTAAATATTGAATCTAACATGTCTTGCTTGCTGATGAAACTTTTAGTTCAGTTTGCTTTTTTGCGCAGGTTACGATTTATGCTTCTTCGGGATCGACGTCAAAGACCGCCTTATAATCCGCCGCGTTTTCATCATTGAGTTCTTCATAGACTTGCTTTGCTTCGTCGATGCTCAAAGGTGTGATATATGGATGTTCGCCCTGCCAGCACGTTGCATGGTAGCTAAAGAAATTACCTTTTTTCGTCTTGTAAAGATATGTAGCCCGACCGTGGCTCATTCGATTGTTACCATCAACGAATTCATTGTCAGCTATCAGGTCTGCCGTCTCAGTATTGTATAACTTGCCGTCGATGATTTGTTTCAATTTATTTATCTCCTTTCAGAACATTTTCCTTTGCTCGTTATCTTTCAGCCATTGTCGACTGGAAATCGTACCTTTCATACGGTGCAATAACTCGTTTGCTTCAGGAGTATCGGGCATGAGCGCCTCGTAATTACTACAGTGTCCGTGTCCTGCATACCCCAACATCTCTAGTTTTATATTGGCGTGTGCGAATTCCCATTGGGTACGTTGCAACTGTCGCCAACTTCCACCGATATGAACGATAATTTGTTCCATAACAATTCTCTTAGAAGAAATTGGGCTGAGCCGGCTGTTTGGATGCTGCGGGTTTCGCTGCCGTCGAAGAATGCGAAGTCGTCGCAGTTCTCGTCGGGGCAGTAGTGGCCACTGGTTCCGGCACAATTGTCTTGGGATTATGTTGCGCCACGTCCCAAGCCTTGTTGGACTCATCGACAAATGAAGGTACCCGAGCCAGGGCCGCGGTCAGGTCACCCTTCAATGTTGTCATCTTCGGGTCGCAGTCGGTTGCCTTCGCGGCCAGGAAGATATGGTCCTTCTTGATGATGATGTTTACCGTGAGTTCTTCTCTTGCCATGATTGCCTCCTTTTTATTTATTACTGTGGTTTTCATATTCATAACCGTCAAAAATGACGGAAAATATGACTGATAATATGCCAGTTTTGGTGTTTTTCGTGCCTGAACTAAGTGAATACATCGCTTTTTTCGATATCTAACATGTAGCCGTAGCAGCCCAAACGAATTGCCACCGTGGGGAAAAGATTACGCAGTTCGGCTGCGACGGCATAGACCGCAAACCCTTTCTCATCATGGTCATCGATGCCGCTGAATATTGCCGGCATACTGCCGGTGTGGCTGTGAATATCGAGAACGGTATTGGGCAGGACATCATAGGTCACATGCCCGGCTCCGGCCTCTTGCGGCGGTTCTTTCAAACGATATTCTCCCTCCCACACAATGGCCAGATATTTCTCGGTATCCGGCTTTGCACTCAGGGCCGACAACGCCAGGTCTAGAAAATACGCTGGTATTTTACCGTGAATAAACTGAATCATCTCGTCCAATGGCGCCAATCCGCGTACTTCCTGTAAGGCAAGGCAAATGTTGACCGACAGGTGTTCATTCCTTGCGCGGAGAAACAGGCCATTACCCGCCAGGATGTAATTGTAAGCAGCTCCCGGCTCGCCCTCGATGCCAGTCAACGAATTGGTCAAATAACCGATCGTCTTCGTCATTTTATTACCATGCCTTAAACTTTCCCGGCTGTCTTCCTCCTCGGATACCCCATTCACCCCCTGGATGTTGATTAGCTACTATCTTGACCAGTTCAGAACCACAGACCGGACACTTAAAGCCCAATTTTGCAGCACAGCCAACGTCAAAGCAGTATCCTAGTCGACCTCGCCCTCTGCCTTGAGGTTCATGATCGGGGAGACTATTTTCCGCTTCTCGGTCTTTCTTACACTGATACCACTCCTCATCAACAACATAAGCGTTCCCTATGTTGTTACCACACTTTTGACAATCAAAATCCCATCGTTCCATAGTCACCTCCAGTCGATTTATGGACTCCTATTCAGGCATATCCACTGACCAGCCCGAATCAGATATCATCCGCGTCATGCACTCACCGCATAAACCGGTATGATGTTCGTTGAATCTCTTTTCAAGGTCAGCGGCATCTTTGGCAATCAAAAAAACTGTACCTGATTCCCAGTTACATCCACCGCATTTGCCATAATCGCCGGGGATTTCCTCGCCATCTTCGATATATGGCTTCTTCCTCAGTTCTTCCGGAACTTCCATTATTCGCATCGTTTTCTCCTTTTAAGTTTCTATTTAGGTAGTTCCCGCAATTGTTCTCCCGTCGCGAGTTATACCCACGACCGGCGTATGATATCTCGCTCCCAGAGCGCATTTGTTCATCATCAACTCTCCGACTTTTATTGAGAACATCCGGGACACGGTGACCGGATTAGCCGGCACATAATGTAGCGTTCCCGCATCCATGTCTATATAGGCGCCCATGTGTGTCAATTTACCACTGAGTAGTTTCCACACAAAGTCCAATACCAGCGTCGCCATTGCCTGGTTAATGATAGGGTTCTGGTCATTGTCGACAACGGCTTCCGCACAATCCCGCGGTTTCTCCGGGACAGTGGGCGGTATCAGCAACATCGGTGATTGGAGAGACGGAGTCGGTAGTCTTTTTACTATCTTGTTATCCTCGTCGAAACACTCTCTCAACTCTGCCTTACTGTTGGTATTCCCAATAAGGACCTGACCGGAACTGTGTCCATTGCCACTATCGATCCAGCAGTTCGTCCATTTCATGCTTTCGGAGATTTTGCGGCGGGCGGCGGCATTATCCGTACAGCCGATAATAAGCATGTTCATGGCCTTGTGAATCATGCCTGCGCCTATGTGCTCGTCAAAGATATCTTTCTCAAAGGGGAAGATAGTGTAACCGACGGGTCTGCCGTACTGCCGGGATAGGCGTTCTGCCAGCACTTGCGCTTTGAACTTTCCAACATCCCCGGCATAAAAGGCTTGTCGTAGTAAATTATGCTCCTCGACGATATCGTAGTCATCGAGAATCAAGCGAACATCGGTGCCTGTCAGTAACCGGCAGAGCCCGTCCGCTACGAGGCTTCCGGTACCGCCGACTCCCACAACGACCACGGTAGGATTCCGCTGCAATTCACTGAAATCAATGGTGTAACTCATATCAACCTCTCATTTTTATGAATGTGATGGCGAACCAAAGATTACTTTATGAGAGTAATCCTGTGGTGGTAGAGGGCATTCAGTATCACCTTCAATAGCAAATGTCGGAATTAAACGAGTTTTACCGTCTGAGCATTTGAATTCCGCAACTCCGGGGTCATCCGACCATTTAGTGAATTCCGCGGTGTAAGGGGCATAACCCTTGTCGCACTTTCCCATGAAACCATTGTATGTGAAATTTCGTACTTTATATGGCATCTTGCCTCCTTTAATGTCCCTCAAATTTCATTCGTCATTCTTATCCTTGCCGAAATTCATCAGGTCAGCAACCGTGCCAAATGGGACGAGGTCATCCATTGGAAATTCAGATTTCCCATCCAGGAACTTCCAGAGCTGGATGATGTTCTTCGGATATCTCTTTGACCGGTCCTTTAGGTCCGCGGTTGAACTGAAGAAAGAAGTAAAGAACGAATGTACTATATCCTGAACCCGCTCCGGATATTTGTTTGAGCCGGGGCATGAGCGCCCATTTCTAAACACATTCGCTAGAGGTGCGTGGTAGACAACATCAACTTCCCTGGTCGGCTTTTTAGCGACGGCCACAACCCAGGGCGCGGTACCCGGACTGCATAGGAAGATAAACCCCGGCAGCGGCACTTCGAAGCGCTGCGGCGGCTTGTCGATATGCTCCTGCAGGGCGAGTTTCCAGGTCTTCGGTTCGACATAAATCGCATAGACCTGCCCGCCGCGGTTATTCAGCCACCAGAGGGTATTTTCCGGCAGTAATCCGGTGCTGAAGGAAAGATTCTCGGCCAGCGCATGAGCGCATTCCATCGCGTCCACGGGATATGAAGTCACCGTATCGCCATTGAAGTAGGTTATTTGCGTTGTCTGATGAAAGAAATCCAGCCTGAGCCGCAACTGGTCAGGGGGGATCCCCAGTTCCTTCGGCACTGCCCATCTAAAGCCTGGGGGCCTTTTATCATCCGCCTCTTTGCCGAAGAGAGCAGGATATTTGTCCTTTTCTGCTTTTGTCTCAGTCAATGTTTACCTCCTCTTGCTCTTGTTCATCTTCTTCTTCATATTCGTCGGCTTGGTCTAATTGGCATAGGCGTTCCGACCGGTCGTAGGTATTCATGCGGTCTTTACGGGTTGGCTTCACCTTGCAGTTTATCAGAAAGTTAACGAGTTCCCAGAAGTGATTCGCCTGGTCCTGTTCCAGCCATTGCGCCATTTTGTCTATCCTGGCATGAATTTCCTGGACTTTAGGCCACTCGCTTGTCAGAATATCGACATTGCGTTTAGTCCATTTAAAGATGGGCTCTGCCATTCCCTCGACATATTGGCAATCCTCATAACTGCAATCCAATAAAGTACAGCCGGTTTGTCCGCAAGCCCAGTCCGCGAGGTCTCCGACACCTTCAAAACGCGTGCCGTCGGTCATCTTGTGCAGGTCTTCGGGTTCCCAGCCGTGCTTCGGTATCTTGCGCACAGTTTCGGCGCCGACAATATCTTGCACCTTGTCGAGCAACGGTATCCTGGCCGCCGTTTCTTTCTGTTCCTTAGTTCTGCCGGCTGTGAACGTCGCCTTTATTCCCAGTTTTTCCGCGATAATCAAGGTGCGGGCGAGGACCTCTTTGACATCCGGCGTGTCGGCAGCGTTGGTCAACTTGAATTCTTTTTCAGATACTTTGACAATCTCAAACCCCATCGGCGCGACCCAGTGCGCCCCCACAGCCAGGCTACTCAACATGTCTTTTAACCACTGGATATCAGCCGCAGCGGGTTTCCACTTCTTCACACTATTGCCCCATGCAGCGGGATTGAAGGGAATACTGTCATCTTCGGCGTCTCTTTCATCTCCCTCATAGGGATAGACGACCAGCGCCAGCATTAAGAGATATCCCGGCCGCATATCGAGTTCGTGATAACCCCCATAGGACAAACCCATTAGTTCAAGCGGCATGCCGTCTACCCATTCGGCCGGCGGGCAGTCGGTATTGGCCGGCAGCGGATAGTATTTCTTGCCGAAGTAAAAACAGAATTTGTAAACCCGCTTGTTACGCGGCGCCGACATGATCTCGTTTTCATACTCTGGCAATAGCAACTGTACCAGGTTCACAAACTTCTGCACATCGCCGATACTATTCAGCGCATTTATAATGCCGGTAAGGAGTGGCGGCCCCACCTGCAGCATCTCGGCTAACAAGGAAAGAGACCATCCGTCTTGAGGACGCGGATTATGCGCCTCCTCGACTAACGGACCTCTCATCATGCAGGCAAGGGCAGACTGATTGTTTTGATCTATTATGCTAGGTAAATCACAGATGTTACACCTCCGCTTTTGGCTTCAACGCCATGAGTGCTTCAACTGCCTGCATCGTGTGAGCGCCATAAACCTTGGTTTCCTGAATGGCAAGGTTGATCGCCAGTTTCTTATTCTGAACTTCCAAATAGTCAAACTCGCCATTTTTGATGGGGATGCTGTTGACGAGTTGGATTAACAGCAGTTTCTTCTCCGGCACTTTCCGGAGAGCCGCCACGATGCGGTCGATATCTTCTGCCTGGCTCATGCATATCTCCTATACTTTTATTACCGTGCCATGAACACGGTCTGCGAATTTCTGGGCTCCCTCGGTTGTTCTCCAAATCTTAATGGAGTGTCCTGTTCCGGGGCCGCAGAACTGGGGGGTATATACCATTCTCCGTTAGTACACCAATAGATAAATTTGCCAGGCTGGTAGTTAAGTTCTCGCTGCACGCCGTAACCTCTTTTCTGTTCGTGAGGTTTTTTATGTTCCATCTAAGTGACCACCTTTGACTTTATTCCAGTCATCTCCTCGACGGCCGCTGCGTCCCAGTTTTCCGGCGTGTGGTTTTCCATATTGAAGGCATAATGCCGGGACTCCTCGCTTTCATCATCGAAGTAGCAGACCACTTCCCGGTATGTTCCAAAGTCGTGGTCGAATGATTTTACCGCTAGGTAGCAGCCGGCCGGGGGGGTTGGGAAAGCGCGTTCCAGTTGGTGCAAGAAGGCCCGGCATTCTTTACGGGATTGTTCTGGATAATTGTCTGCCCCGACCTGGGCGCAAGTTTCGTCAGATGGTGACGAGCCAATAGATAGATAGTCTTTCACTTTTTCTTTTTCTCCTTCGGGTGCATCTCCATCAAGATGAGCGCTGTCTCTTTGTCTTTCGGGTCCAGTAGTTTGTACTCGAACAGGAAATGGTTTTTATCACCCACTACTTCCCAGATTAAGACTTCCTTGATTTTCTGCAGCAGCCGGGTAGAAACGCCGCATTCAATAAAGTGACTTGCTACCTGGAGAGCTAGCTTTTCCTTTTTAGTTAGCTCTCGCGGAAACTTAAAGGGCGTTTTACCCGTGGGATCGACACGTATAGCGAGTTCATCAAGGCTTTTGAAGTCGGTGATACCGCATTGTCCAATAATTCTTCTGGACATAATTCATCCTTTTGTTCCGACTCTCCGGGAAAACGTGTAGATAGTCTTCTCCCCATCCTTGCGCGAGGCTGTATCCGCATTTGCAAGTTCAGGAAACGCGAATATCAGGCCTTGCCGCACTTCGTCGACGGACATGTTGGGGTCGGGGTCAGGATATTCCGTCCCATCGTAAACAAAGACTCGGATAGGAGGCCCTTGGTATCCTTCCTTTTTCTTTTCTTCCGGCTTGACTTCAGCGACCTTGGGCGACTCCGTCGTATTTGCCGGCTGGGGTGTATTCGCCGGTGCTGGGGTAGTTACAGGCTGGGGCGTGGATGCGGGCTCCCCCGCATTAGTGGTTTCTGGTGTTTTGTTTTCGTCTGTCATCCTTTTACTCCTTAATTTTGTATTTGCACAATAGCCCATCAATATTTAGGCTATCGCAATTCGCACAGTGATAAGCGTGGTCGTTTGTTTCCCAATCAACAGCACTAGAAAGCGGCGTTTTTTCCTTGGTTTCATGGTTCAGTGTAAATATCTTGGTTTGGAAGCGTTCGACAACAACTTGAAATATAGGATGTCCGCAATCGGGACAATTCATAATCCTGCCTCCCTCATCTTTCTTTGCAGCTCCTTCCCTTTTAGCTGGTGAGTTCTCAAGTGATAGCGCATCTGGGCGACAATGGTCTGCATCGGGTGAGTGCAAGCGACTTCAAGGTGGCAAACCGGGCAAATTACTGACTTCATGTGTTTACACCTCCGAAAACTTGCTGATAGGCTCTTCCGAGATTGAAGATACTTATAGTTGTAATTAAATCTGCGAATTCCCCATTTTGCATATCGTCATTTTGCATATCGTCGGCGTCGCGGCGGATAGCTGCGATTATTGCAAGAATTGCTCCCTTGTTGGCGTCAGAAATTTCGGCTACATTCCAATCATCTGGCAGGTCTTTAAGCATATCCTTGGCCAAAGAATTGTAATGGATCTCGTCATTGATATTGTTAATAAGTTTCGCCTTTAGAGATTGTTCCGTCACGTTATACCTCCTTTTATTAGAATCCCTCGACCGTGTAAACATCCGGTGCCGTTAGTATTCCGTAAAGTATGTCCGCGGCTACTCTACTAGCGCAAATGATCCGCAACGTCTTGAGTTCGCCGGGGTGGTCAATGTCTCCAATGATCACATTGCGGACTTTGGAGCCGTCCGCCAGCGTGTTTTCTTCCAGGCACACGCCGTTAAGCCCGGTATCGATTATCGCCATCGTTGACCTCATTTCAATAAGAACTGGTTACAGAACCAGGTCACACTGACAAAACCTAGTATTTGGAGGAAATCTCCGAAACTGAAAACATAGTTCCCGACTACGTAATTGTCCGTGAATAACCCTGCAAACTGCCGATACTGGCAATAATTGACATTCAGCTCACGGCCTAAAATCACCAGGGCAAAGCCAATTATCAGCCATTTCATATTAAGCCTGGCTTTCATTAGAGTCACTCCGTTATTCAGATAATGTGTCTTCTTTTGTACTTACGGCTGATATACTATTTCGTAAACATCTTTTGTCTTGAGATATGTAATCTCAATTTTCTGCGCTCCCATATTGATACTAGCCTTGATAAAACCATCCAGAGCGATCCACGGGAGAATGGTTTCGTGTATAATTGAGCCGTCTTCAGTGTTGATATAGAAGTGCCTGACTGTTAGTTTTTCTGCCATTGTAACCTCCAAAGGTGTCTTATTTTGTACTTACCGGCTGATAGTCTGGAGTTCTTCAAGACTAAGTTCGTTGAGGGCCTTCTTAACAGCATCCTCGTCAACGAATACGATTCCTTGTCCATCGAGGTAGTCAAGAACCCCAAGAATCAACTTGACCGTTAGTTCTCTGGTATCTAGTTTTTCGGGCATTGTAGTCTCCTTTTACTTGTTTAGATTCTTCCCTTCTCTGGTCATGCCAACCTTACTGACAGCGCAAGAGTCGCAAATCCAGACCGGTTTCGATTTATGGTTTGTAGAAAATGGTTTGAATACATCAACTATTCGCACCTCCAGATAGAACGGGTCCTTGTTACCGAATGCGCTCTGCTTGCAGGGTTTCCCGCAAGTCCAACAGCGTCTTGCCATATATCAGCCTCCAAAGTATCTTATTTCGTAACTAGTTTCGATTTTGTAGGAAATTTAGGTAGTAAGGGGCATTGGAGTACACCGAAGATGTTATATTCCAACACTTGGCACCTGTCGCAAGGTTTCTTCGGAGGTTTCTTAAAACCTCTAGGACAATCCCCTAGTGTTTTCACTTTGTAGTCTCCAACTAATAAGTATTAGTTCACAGCGTCCGGGTTCTCCCAGACGCTAATTGACCGGATTGGTGGCAGGCGCCACCTGAACTTTATGATTCTGAGATAGAAGATATTGGGGAACTGCGTTAACCGCACT
>Ga0187891_1002803_pt1 | contig 12812 bp, 24 predicted proteins | sample June2016WEW_21_4_FD_132990 | JGI IMG/M metagenome (GOLD analysis project Ga0187891, IMG submission 132990) | Peatland microbial communities from SPRUCE experiment site at the Marcell Experimental Forest, Minnesota, USA - June2016WEW_21_40 | ecosystem: Environmental > Terrestrial > Soil >... | reverse complement strand
TGGCTGGCGAAGCGCGGCATAGGCATGGCAGTCGCCCGCAAGTTCTCAGTCGGTTTCGTGCAGGACGCTTCCGCTATCTCCCCGCACAATCTTTGGATGAAAGATGGCTGGATTCTCTTCCCAACTTTGTCCATTGACCGAACTATCGTCACAGCGGTGAAATATCGCAGCCTTGTCGCCAAGAAAGCCAAGCGTGGCGACGGGCATGAGAATTCCGGGATTCTTCGTGCGCCGAACACCTCGACTACGCTTTATAATCTCCTGACGGCGGACTTGAGCGGCGATGTGTGGATTGTTGAGGGTGAGCCCGACACACTGGTCATGGCCCAGGCGGGCCTGCAAGTTGTCGGCTATCCCAGTGCCTCGTACCGCCCGACCGACGAAGAAGTTGAGATGCTCTCGACGGCGAAGCGGCGTTTCCTTGCGGGCGACAACGACGCGGCGGGCATCAAGACCATGGGGGAACTGCAAAAGCGGCTTCGTGGTCTGACGTACGTCATCAAGTGGCCGAACAACCGCAAAGATGCGAACGATGTTCTAACCAACGAGTGTGGGAACGACCCCAAAAAATTCCAGGCTCTTGTCGAGGATTTGAAAAACCGCGCTACACAGACAGTACCTGTCTCGATTATTCGGGATGCAAGTGATATCCCGATGAAGCAGATTAAGTGGTTGTGGCAAGATCGCATTCCGCTCGGTAAAATTACACTCTTCGCGGGAAACCCAGACAACGGAAAATCCTTGGCAAGCACGAGCATAGCTGCGCACGTCAGCAAAGGTGTGCCCCTGCCCGAATCACACTTTGCATATCCGCCGTCCGACGTACTCATGTTGATTGGCGAAGATGATGCAGATGATACAGCGGTGCCGCGCCTCAAGGCAGCAGGCGCAAATTTGGAACGAATTCATTTTCTGGAAGCGGTACGCAAACCCCAGGAAGAGAATCATGAGGTTCGACTGGACTGGGATATTTCCGCCATCGATGCGACGCTAGAGGCGAATCCAAAAATTCGACTGCTCGTCATAGACCCGATCAGTAACTACTTGGGTGAGGTAAACATGATCGCGGAGCAAGAGGTGCGGTCAATTCTTATTCCGTTGAAACGCGTCGCGGAACGGCACAACATCGCCATCGTTATTGTCATGCACTTGAACAAAAAAGCGGACTTAGACGCCATTTCTCGTGTTGGCGGTGCCATGGCATTCATCGGCGTTGCCCGCTGCTCGTGGCTCTTCGCTCGGAACGTCGTAGCAGAGACTGCCGAGGGGGAAGATGTCACACCAGCGGATAAGAAAAACTCAGATACGTTTTCTATGCTGCGCATTAAGAACAATCTCGTGTCGGCCAGCCGAGCGGGATTGTCTTATAGTGTTGCGGTCGAAAAAGTTGAGATAGAAGGCGAACCAGTTTTCATTCCGTATGTCCAGTGGGGGAAGGTGATCGAAGGCTCGGCGGACGAAGCGCTGCTCCCAGGCGGCAGGCATCAAGCCGAACCTGGGGTGGCGCGCGGCATGGGGAGGCCCAGTGACAAGCTGCAGGTGGCCGTAAAATGGCTAGAAGATGTACTCCAAGACGGTTTGCCGCACGCAAGCAGGCAATTGATGTCAGACGCCAGGGCGGTAGCCGGCATCGCCCCAGAGACGCTACGACGTGCCTACGATGCCATCCATGGAGAGAAGCCAACCAAGTCCGGGGCGATTTGGTACTGGCAGGCGTCTCCCATGAGCGGAACAACGAGCGACGAAGACTTGATGCCGCAGCAGAGTAGCCTGATCGAAGCCGAAGGAAACGTCGAATGACCCCTACAGGTGGAATACTTTTGATATTTGACGAAGTTGACGTTAAGATGTTTAGTTTCAATCACATTCACTCGGTCAAAAGTATTCTGACGAAGTTGAAAGTGACGACTTCTGACGAAGTTGATCAACTTAGGCATAAGTCGGGAGACTTCTGACGAAGTTGAGTTATGACCAAGTTGGATAGTGATGATAATACTAGATTTAAGGTCAACTTAGTACTATATCAGAAGTAAAACACTCTCGATAGGAGAAACACCATGAACCTGATGAAAGAGTTACCCAGAATCGCCGCCCGCGTGCTCGGCAACACCAAGACGGTGCACCCAGACATGAAGTTCAAGTTTCAGTTGATTGCAGAAGCGTACGGCACCGGGGCTATCTGCGATGACTTTGAGGAGTGGTGCCGCAGCCTGAGCGGGGAGAAGCCGACGTATCCTGTCTCGGAATACCTGAAGGTGATTGACTCACGTCTGGGCTCCGCGCCGACTGAGTTGGACGCGAAGAACCCGAAGGTTGCCGCGCTTGTTTCGTTGACGTATGAGTTGACAGAGGTGTTGCCCTCTGCCCGTTCTGTAGCGAAGGTGCTTTCGGATTATCCGGTGGATGAAATCACAGCCGCGCTGAGAAAATTCGTTGACGCCTTGACGGAGAAAGAAATTCGCGGCGGCATCCGGTCATTCTGGGCGGAAGGTGGCGCTGGAGCTATCATTCTGAGTGAGCGACGGAAGGCGGGCAAATGATAACCGTTGTGAGAATCAACAAGGGCTTCACGAATTACACCCGATACATCGGGCGGGAGTGGGCGGGACTCCCGCAGTCCGCGTTCCATAACCCGTTTCACATTGGGAAGGATGGGAACCGCGAAGAGGTGCTTGCAAGATTCATCGCTTACTGGTATTCTGATGCACAGCGTTCTCTGCGGGTTTACGCGTTGAAGTTTGCCGAGGATGAAATTCTTGGCTGCTGGTGTAAGCCTGCTCTATGCCATGGCGACATTATCGCAGATTATGTGAACTTCAAGCATAAGAAGCAAGCGAGGTTATTTTCTACGGAGGAGGATGTAGATGCAAAAAGAAATTCTTGACCCCGAGTTGGCGTACACGTTTCCCGAGAGCCGGGGAAAGTGCGGCTTCTGCGGCAAAGAAGAAAATGGTTACGCTAAACGTGATGAGAAAACCGGCAAAGTGAAAGCCGCGTGCTGGAAATGCGTGAGACCCGCAGCCGCTAGCGCCCCGCAGGCGAAGCGGAAACCAGTAGGTACGGTATTCGTGGATACCGATCTAGATGTGGTTGCAGCGCCAGAGCCTGAGAAAAAGAAGGCTCCGGGATTGGCACCTTCGACGTACCGACCAGCAGTGCGATAGGAGATTATCATGGCTATATCAGCAGGCACGACAGGTATCCCTGGGTGGAATGAACTTCATCAGGTGGAGAGCCAAGCGAAAGAGATGGCGGCAGTGGAGAATGAGGCTGAGCGAGGGTACGCTCACCTTGGCTGGTTGCTGCTTGAGGTTGCGCAGATGCAGTATTGGCGGCTTCAATACACCACCTTTCACGATTATTTGAAGGTAGTCTCATGCACCGCGAAGCGAACGCCATCACAACTTCAGCGATACCTGCTCACCGTTCGGGACTTGAGCGACACATTCTCGTCGGCGCAGATGGAGTCCATAGGCATCACAAAAGCGATGCGGCTATGCCAAGCCAAAGACTATGCCATTGTCCTGCCCGCCGTCGTTGTGAATGCTGCGCTGGACCCGAAGGTGACGGTCAAGGAACTGAAGGGCATCATTGCGGTGACGTTGAAACTCCCCGTGGAGGATGATGGTGATTGGATGGAGTTTGAGTTTCTGGTGTCCCAGGAAGACCGCGCACTTATTCAGCAGGCAATGGATGTGGCGAGGCACACGGAACCGCTCACTAAGGTAAATATATCAGAGTCCGCCCAAATGAAGGATATTGTGATAAAATGGTGCATGGAATTTTTAGGGTCACATTCGGGAGACGGTGTATGAGTAAATTAGTGTGGGTAGACGGTGTTATTCCATTTGATGGCGAACCAGTAGCCAATCGGATTTTTAGAAATCGCAAAGCCGCCTTGATTGCGTTTACTTCACGAGCAGTATTTCAGATGGACCGTACGGTAGCCGTGAAATCTATTAGGCATCAACTGTGGCTCCGGTCTCATGGTGTTTGTGATTTATGTGGGTCTCCAATAAATGAGCAGACGTGCCACATGCATGAACAAAAACATCGGGGACGAGGTGGTGAAATTTCCCTTGATAATTCGGTTATGATTTGTGTAAAATGTCATAAGTACGCACATCGAGATAGAAATCCTCGATGGGGAGCACAGGGTGAATAACGCACAAAGAATGCGGAAGTGGCGGGCATCGCTGAGTCCGGCAAAGCAAGCAATTATTCGAACCCAGAATAAGGCTCATGCGAAAAAGAGATATCAAGAAAATCCTATTTGGGCTCGCAATCGACTCATGAAACAATTTCATAAGATAACTTGGGGTGAATTTTTGATTCGAGTGGATAGTCAAAATGGGCGATGTGCGATTTGTGGCGTGATGTTGGAAGTAGAATCGAAGAAATGCGTGGCTAATAAAGCGTGTATGGACCACAATCATGGGACTGGAGAGAATCGAGGAGTTTTGTGTCATCTTTGCAATCGGGCTTTGGGGATGTTCCACGAATCAATTGAAGTTCTCATGGCGGCAATCGCATATATAGAGAGATGGAAGCAGCCAAGAAAAAGTACTTGACAATTTCAGAGTTTTCTGGCACCATCCTAAGTGAGACACTTGCTCCAATAAGGCGGCGGGTTCGTTGGCAGACGACCCGCCTCCTCAAATTCAACATCTGCTAGGAGACCAGTAACATGCGACTGAAGAAGATTGCAGCCCTACTTCTGATGTTGACTCTCATAGCGGTGTTGCCTGTGTTTGCGGCGACGTTCCCGTTGACTCTCCATTTCCACACGGCGGTACTGGACGTGAATTTCCCGACTGCGGGTGATTCTACCGTAGGGAATCGAGGTATTGAGACTACCCCGCAGAAGGGGACGACGGACAGCGGTGGTTTGGATTTCACGGGAAACTTGTATTCCGTGAGTGTGCCTGACGGCGTTGCGTTTTATGCTATCGGATACTTCGATTATACTGGCGGGTCCATTTCATCCGATGCGATCAACGAAGCCATTGACGGCGCATGGGCGAATTCGGGAAACGTCGAAGTGCCGGGTAGCCGAGTGAACACTCGGATGGCTGGTTTATTTGCTCGGGAGTCCGTAGGCACAACCGACACGCTCGATTCGTTTGTCCGAGCGGCTGTTGTCGGGAATCGTCTTTTCCTAGCGGTAGTGGTGGCAAACAAGTCAGTTCATTTCTCGCAGGATGAAGCCGATGAGTATTTCGACACTATCAGTCGGAACTGAATTTGATAACCCTGCAGCGCAGCAAAGCACGGTGGTGGGCGGCACAATACGCAGCACGTTCCGCCCACCAACTTTTCTCCAGGAGGAAATGGAAATGGGACACAATGTCGGCAAGCAGGCAGAGCGGGCAGTCGAGCGGAGCGGAAAGACCAAGGACGCGGCGCTGACTCCGCTGCAGTTGATTCAGTCTCTCCGTAATAACCTGCGGGCGAACCTGTTCATCCCGAGTCATCAGACCCAGGCGTTGCTGGACGCGTACGACTCCAACCACGCCGCGTTGCTGCAGAGTGCGGAAATTTCTCGGTTGGGCACGCAGACTATCGAGTTACTGGGTGCCGAAATCGAGCAACTCAAGGCTCAGGTTGAGGAATTCCGCCCGGTGTATGAGCAGGAGAACCGCACGACTACGGTTCAGGTTGCCCTCTCTGAAGAGGGAGAGACGAAAGTCTTAGAGACCATCGCGGTGGACGGTCCCGTGCCTTCAAACCTGCCCGAAGCGGTGAACGCGGCAGCCCGAGGGATCGCGTGAGCACTTACCTCAAATTCGTCGAGTGTCAGAACGACGGTCGCAAGACGAAAGTCTGGATGGTGCGAAACTCGACGAATCAGGACCTTGCGGCGATTACTTTTCGTCCGCAGTGGCGTCGGTACGTACTGGTGGTGAAACCAGAGTATAACAATCCGACGTACTTTGACGCGAGTTGTTTGGAAGAGATTGTGGCGTTCCTCAAATCCGAAACCGAAAAGTGGAGGGCATCACAGTGAACATCCACATTGAAATGCCGTCAGGCTGCCAATCGACGGGGTACGACCCCGAAGACTTCGCACACGACGACGAGTCGCACGAAGAGTGCTGTGCTCGTGTCTTTGACCGCATCGTGGAAATCTTGAGCCCTTGGGAAGGCTTCGTCGCGGACGTGGTGATGCTGAACAACACCAGCGTGGAAGTTCGGAGGCATCATGTTGAAGGATAAAGCAGGCAACCGCTTGTTTCGCAAGATGACGGTGAAGGTGATTTACCCGGATAAGATTTTCCCGGACAAAACGTACGTGCAGCACGCGGGTGCTCGCAGTGGGTTCGGACCCGAGGGTACCGATGCCTTCCTGCTCGCGATTGAGGAAGAGTTGACGCGGCTGTTTCCGTTCTGGGAGTTCGCGGTTACGGAGTTGGCTCCCCAGAACCGCACCGCCCGGTTCGTGTTCACGTTCGCGGGATACAGCACGAGGTTGTCGCCGTCTGCAGTCGTGGCAGACCCGCAGATTGCGAATCCCGCACTTGTTGTTAGTCCCCAAGACCCGAGAGCACTGGAGCCAGCCCATGAAGCATGAACGTTTTGATATTTGGGAAGAACCAAATCCCGAGAACAAGAATCTGCCGTGGCGTGCTCAGATGATAGATTACGTTGCCGAGTTTATCGTCCGAGAAGCTGCGGAGCGTTTTGTTGACGAGGTCAAGGCTTTTCGGAAGAAGGCAGGTCTCAAATGAAAGATGTTCTGAAGCATGGTTCGCAAAACCTCGACATGAGCGAAGACGCTCAGCGGTGGCGTCGAGTTCATACATATGGCGGAAAACTGCACGAGAATTTGATGCAGTACGCTACCTACATACTACCTCCTGATTCAGTCCTGCAGGTGCAGCCAAGACTACTTTCGGAAGCCGAGGCTCAAGCATCGCTTGATGAATTTCGTCGGGTGTACCCGAACCTTGCGGCGTGGATGGACATGGACCGAATGGTTGCGACATCGTTGGGTTGGATTCATCCGCAGACAGTGCGGCAGTTTCAAATTGAGCAGGAGATTGAAGAATTCGAGAAATGGCAGAACACACCCGACCCCGAAGAAAATCGCATTCGGCAAGAAATCGTTCGGCGTATTTTGGGTTGGGATGCTGAAACAATATAATCTCGACGGCGACGCCGAGTGGTGGCAGGAGCACGTCTGTGAAATCTGCGGGGCAAAATGGGATTGTATGTTCTCATTATGCTGGGAGCCCTACGAAACGACGTGCGCGGCGTGCCCTTGCGGGCCGATGATTTGCGGTGCTTTCGAGTTGCTACCAGAAAAGACTTGACAGCGCAATGGTACTGATGTACTATGCGGGCAGGAGAAGAAAATGGCTGATGCTAGAACGGCAATTCTGATTACTTTGGATGATGCTCACGAGGGCAGATACCAGGATGACTACAACGATTATGCGAATTGGTCGAGTGGAATCATCGGCAAGGGAACGCTCATCGGAACCAACGGTGGCATCACGGCGCTGGACATGCCTGGGGTGGACATTAAGAATTTGACGATTGAGCAGAAGGTTGCCTACTACCTGGAAAATTATTGGAAACCCCGGTACGATGAAATTTCGAATCAACTGATTGCGTCAAAGTTGTTTGATTTGGGCGTTCTCTTCGGTATTGGGACGGCGGTTAAGAATTTGCAAGGCGCTCTCGGCATGGCAGGCGCGGCGGTTGACGGCCTTTTTGGTGATGCGACATTGGCCGCTGTTAATGAAGAAGACTCACTGTCACTTCTCGCTGAATTTGAACTGAAGATGCGGGCGCATGCGACGGCGATTGCCATCATGCATCCCGAGGAAGCGCAGTTTCTAACCGGCTGGTTGCGGAGGATAAATTCGTAAAACTTTGACCTAGACGGAGGCAACGCTCTCTATTAAGTAGAGCGCATAAAACCAAACAAAATCCGTCGAATGTGCGGGGGCTGGCGATGGTATCGCACGGCCCCCGATAATTTCGAACCGAGGCTTTGATGCCCATCGAATTCACTTTCAAATGTTGGCAGGGGCATGAGATGAAGGTGACGTTTCCTTCAGGCACGAAGGTAGAAGACGAGGATGAAACGACGTGTTCCCAGTGCTTGGCGGCGGGCGATGTCAAGGCTGCGTACGTGGTGGCAGTCAAGTCAATTGAAGCAGGACCGAAAAATGCCCGATAGAGACAAAGACATCGTCGATAAGTTCTATTGCACCCCGTGCGGAGAGTATGTGTTCGCCATGTCGCCCGCGATTCTTGCTGAGAGGCTCAACAACCACAACAAGTTGAAGCATCCTCTCGACTTCTGTAGATGGACTGCCGAGACTGTTATCCTGTCCGCTCAGTACTCAGGACCCACGAAGGTTGCGGATGGGTATGATATGCAGGCGCTTTTTCCAGAAGCACGACTAGATGCAATGACTGTGCACTCTACGGAGTCAAAAAATAATTGGGGTAGCGCCGAGAAACCACCAGACATCACAGAGCTAGACAAAATCTTTCTTCGCGGAGGTTTAGTCCGATGGGACGATTAATTTTTGTGTGGTTCGGAATAGTTTTGGTAGGAGCGCTCAGCAGTCGGTTGTACGAAATCTGGAGGGCTCGCCGTCCGATTTGCGGACGATGCGGAAAACCAAAATCGAAACTCTGCGGAGACGACTTCATGCCGACGGGGGACACTCATGACTATGACTGAAGAGGAGTTGATGAAGTTTGGCGGCGGTTTTCTTAATACTGTGCAGAAACTTAAGGATAGGGAAAAAGTTTTGATTGACGCGGGTAACGTGCTCACACGGGCGCTCGGTCACGTTCCTGGATGCCCGAAAATTTCACCCGCGCTCCCATGCACCTGTGGCGAGGGTGCGAAGCAAGCGCAAGCGCTCGATGATTGGATGCACCTAGTCAAAACGATTAAGGAGTCATGATGCCCCCACTGACAACACCGGCTGCTGCAGTTTTGTTGATGGTTGGTTTGTTCGTCGCCATTTTTGTTGTGCCTGCTTGGCTCGCATCACGAAAAAAGTCTTGACACGCGGGCATGACTGAGGTACAATGTTCTCGTGAGTAGTTGCTTCACCTAAAAATGCAGCACAACAACGAGGAGGCTCCAACCGCGAAACCCTTGCGAGGTTCTTTAATCGAGACAACCCACAAAAGACGCAGTGAATGGAGGCGGTGTCGGGTTTCTGGGCCAACTAACCAACCGACACCGCTTTTGTTTTGAGGAGACGTGATGCAAGATTTGTGGTCCCAAGATTACTACAACCAGAAAACGTGGCAGCGCGTTCGGGATTCGAAGGACACAGTCTTCGAGAATTGGGCGGAAGCGAAAGAGCGTTACATCGCGGAAAAGATTGAGCCTTTGTTGGATACCTATAGGCAGAGCGATCACGATTGGTTCAAATCGTGGAGTCGGCGCAAGGGCGAGGTAATGCACTCTAGTGATTTGATTTTCCGTTTGCAGAAATTGAATCCACATTTGCAAATTCAAAGTCAAATAAATTTTCCTGAAGATTGGGGTTTGTACTCTGCGGAGCGGGGTCGGATTCAATTTATAACTGGGTTGCCGAAGGGATGGATGACCGAGTGGAGTTACTCCATCGTGGATGATAGAAACCTTCCGACTGAAGAGCGGAGAGGATGGAGAACGGTTGTCGTTTATGCACTTTTGAAAGGGGCTCTCTCGTGGGACCAAGTTATGGCTGAGTTTGGAGACCCCAGCGATGGATGGAATGATTACCGTTGGCAAGAAGTGACACTGGAGTTTCGCCACGGCGGTGAACAGATGGCGCAGCGAAATATAGGGAACTTGTTGGAGCCATGAATTTCTACGCCTATCTTTGGCTTCGAGAAGACGGCACTCCCTATTATGCGGGTAAGGGATTTGGTATTCGTGCGTTCTATCGTAGCCGAGGTGTTAGTCGCCCGCCAAAAGACAGGATGCACATCGTTCTTTTCTACAGGCAATCGGAACAAGAGGCTCTTGAGACTGAGCGAGAACTGATTGCGAACTGGGGACGCAGAGATTTAGGCACTGGTTGTTTGCATAACCACACGGACGGTGGTGAAGGAACTTCGGGAAGGAAACATACTGCAGTGGAATTACTCAAGATGTCCTGCGCTCAAAAAGGACGACCGCACTCGCCTGAGCATATCGCTAAAGTTGCGCTTAATTGGGTGGGGCGCACGCACAGTTCGGTGTCCAAAGCTAAAATGTCGGCGTCAGCACATCAGCGGCGAGCGACCGCCGAGACTCGGGAGAAAATGTCGGCAGCAAAGCAAGGGCGACATTTTACGGAAGAGCACAAAGCAAAGATATCTGCCGCTATGATGGGAAACACCCACGGTCGTCGTAAATTTCATCTATCCGCCTAGTTGCTGACAACTTGTTACAAGTTTCTGACTAATCCCACCATAAGAGTAGAGCATTCCAGCAAGTGAGCAATTAAGGAGCAGTCCAATGTCGAATGAGCACGAGCAGAAACCTGACAACAGAAGCAGTGCATTATCCCCTGAAGCCTTGGGAGCCGTCAATATGGCAACCGCCGCCGCCGTCAAAGAGGCAGTGGCTGGTGTCTTCGCCGCCCTCGGCCCGATGCTGAAGGAGATATCCGCAGCCAATGCGATGTCCCCTGAGAAGCTGGGCGCGGTGCTGCGTGAGGCGGGTAAGGACCCGAAGAAAGAAGCTCGCGACGCTGCAGCCATCGAACGCGAAATTCGTGAGATGTTGATTTGGAAGGAAGACGAAGAGCAGAACCGCAAGCTCATTCAAGATCGGCAAGATAATTGTCCGCACATTGATGAGAACGGGCACTCTTCGGTTCAGCTTGTGCACAACTTCCCCGATCAGCACCCGCGCGGTATCTGTGCGCATTGCCAGTGCTTGATTCACCCGAAGGAGTGGCGCATCGGCGCGCCAACCAAGGAATTCCCGCGAGGCAAGCCTTGCCTCGTCAACCCACACAAAAACTACATGACCGTCATGCAACTTCAACATCGGTCGTAAAGCATCCTTGACAAGGACAGCCCTTCAGTGCTAGAATGTGCTGGAGGGCTTTTTCTTTATGCTAAAAGCTGACGCTTTGAGTATGGCTGTTGATTCCTTAATCTGCGTCCAGGATATGCATCACGAAATGATGCACGAGATTCTGGGTCCTGACCCGGATGCTTGCAAAGGCCCAGGCAATGAAAACCTGCGCGTCGCCATCCTTCGCTTGGTGGATTCGGCATCCAAAGCAGTCTATGACTTATCGCCTCGTTCGCGAGATGCTCGTCTGAATTTAATTTGGAAAGATTTCGTCGCAGAGCAAAAGAGGCTTCTCAATGAAGCACCCAAACCAACTGAAAACGGAAGCAATCCCGAAAACACAACCACCGCGTGAGTGTTGCATGGCGGGTTGCCGCGAACCGCAGTTCAATGATTTTTTCGTGGGCAAGACGCACGCGCTGCAATTGACTGAACAGGCAGTGCTGAGAACCATCGCATGGTGATATCGTGAAAACTGGGCGTCCCCGCAAAGAAAAGCACTGCCCTGCTTGTGGAACCACAGTCCTATCCGCTTTTGCGATGAATCAGAAGCGGCGTGACGGGCTTCAAGTATACTGCAAAGAGTGTGAGCGCACCCGCCGATTCATGAAGTCAATTCATACTGACTAAGCAACTTAGGACTTTTGACTGCTGGATTCTGGACTTCGGAATCCATCTATAGAGGCTGCGTATACGCCTCCCAAGAAGGAAACACACGACCATGGCAAACACCACGAATTACATTTACTCCAATCAGCACTGGCGTCCCCTGAAGGTTCGGGACTCGTTCCAGTTTGTGCGCGGCAACGTGTCGGGCTTTGCCCACACGGGCGGCGAAGACGGCGTGTCTTCGGTCATTGGTCCGAACAGCACCCCAGGCGCATTTCCTGATGTTCCGTTCGTCATCGGCGTGTACAGCGCCTTCGGCGAAGCGGCTCAGCCGGGTAACCTTCGCCCGATTGATTCCGAAATTCTCTTCAACTACCCAGGAAGCACCGCTATTACGGTGAACCCGTTTCCTCTCGCCACTTTGCCCGGAGGCGGGACTGGCGGAACCCCAACGAATACGGCGGCTGCAAGCATCGCTGCTGTGCGCGGCGGAATTACCATCGGCGGCACCTACACGGAAGCCGCAGGTATCGGCGGCGCGGGCTCAGGAACCGCTGGAGTGGACCCGGCTCGTACTACAGCGACCACAATTTCTGGAGGTTTTCTGTACGGAGTGCAAGGTAAACTCATTGTGGCGGGCACTATCAGTTCGGCCAACTACGCCGCAGCACTACAAGGTCAGTTGGACTTGTCGAATGCGGTGGGTGTGACCGGAAACGATGCAGGGCTCGGTCTCTCGTGTCTGTGGCTTGATGCGGGCGCAGCGGCTTCATCGGCAGTCGTGTCTGCTCCTACCAAGATCAGTTTGGCGATCATGACTAACACCACGAGTGCGGTTATTCATGCGGTTCAGACCATCATTGCGAACGCGGCTTATCTGTTTGATATCACTGACCTAAGTGGTGACACTTTCGTCGTGACATCGAGCGGCGTGACCACGCAAGCCAAGTCTTTGAAGGTGCATGTTGACGGTGTGGATTACTACATTCCGTTGTGCACCGGCACAACCTAAAAGTTTCGGGGTCTCGTAAGGGACTCCGAGTTGTAAAAATCTCAATCGGAGGCAACAACAATGAGCACATCACCAGTTCTACCCGTTCCGGGGACACCCGTAGCGGCAGCACCGAAACCGAAGTTGACGGCGATTCAGATTCTGGAGCAGGAGCTTGTC